>Ga0315280_10002406_pt1 | contig 30346 bp, 26 predicted proteins | sample YL17G06_40_MG_FD_203697 | JGI IMG/M metagenome (GOLD analysis project Ga0315280, IMG submission 203697) | Sediment microbial communities from Yellowstone Lake, YNP, Wyoming, USA - YL17G06_40 | ecosystem: Environmental > Aquatic > Freshwater > Lake > Sediment | place: USA: Wyoming | collected... | reverse complement strand
TGTTCCGTGGCGCCACGTATGTGCTCACGCCCACCCGCCGCCAGGACCTGGAAACGCCGGCGGCCCGCGCGTTTCTGCCCTGGCTGGAGCGGTTCGGGGCCCGCGTGACGGTCATGGACGCCGAGCTTCACGACGAAGTGGTGGCCTGGACCAGCCACCTGCCGCAACTGGTGGCCACCGGTTTGGCGGCCACCGTGGCCGAACACGTTGCTCCCGACAACCTCCCCCTGGCTGCCGGCGGCCTCCGCGACACCACCCGCCTGGCCGACAGCCCCTATTCAATTTGGCGCGACATTTGCCTCACCAACAGCATCAATATCCTGGAAGCGCTTGACGCCATGCTGCAGAAGCTCGAATACCTGAAGGAGAACCTGCGGTCACGGGCCCTGCAACAGGAGTTCGAGGCCGGGCAGCAATTGCGCGAGCGCCTCCGGCACAGTGCTTGAACCAGAAAGGCACAAAGACACAAAGGAAACACAAGGGTATCCAAAGGGTCACCGAAGCCCCCTTGAAGATCAGCCCAAATCTCAGGAAAATGGCCGCGTAATAGGCTGTAGGCTGTAGACTGTAGGCTGTAGGCGGCAGGCTGTAGGCTGGCAGCGCACGGGCAGTTCCTTACAGCCCACGGCCTACAGCCTACAGCCTGTTTTTCATGGAAGTTCATTCCATCGTCATACTGACGCTGCACAGCCCTCGGGAGCGCATCTGGGGCGAGATGCTGGCGCTGACACCCGCCGGGATTACGGTGCGCGGCATCGAGTTGGGGGCCTTCGAAGAGGTGCTGCGGCAGATCGCCGCCGGAGAGTCCGGCGTAGGGGCGCTTTCCGCCGTCTTCTACCCCATGCACCGCATCGAGCGCATGGCGCTGGACGAGACGGTCGGGGAAATCCCCTCGCTGGCCGAGCGCTTTCAGCGGAAAGTCGGACTGACGGTACTTGAGTTTCTCTACGCCGGACATGAGCTCTGACAGCATCGAGCGCTCCACGCGCATCCTGACCATCCCGAACATTCTGAGCCTGCTCCGGCTCTTCTGCATTCCGCTGATCCTGCTGTTCATGTGGGAGCGCGACCTGCACTGGGCGCTGATCCTGTTCGTGGCCGCCGGCGTCAGCGACGCGCTCGACGGCACGCTGGCCCGCCTCCTGAAGCAGAAGACGCTGTTCGGGATGTACCTGGACCCGGCCGCCGACAAGCTGCTGCTCAGCTCTTCGTTCCTGGTTCTGGCGCTCACCGGCGAGGTCTCTTGGTTGGTGGCCGGGTTTGTGCTGGGGCGCGATGCCGTGCTGGTTGCCGGCGTGATCGTGCTGGTGCTGACTACCCAAACCCGCCGGTTCCCGCCCAGCGTGCTGGGCAAGGCCAACACGGTGGTCCAGGTGGCCGCGGTTTTCGTGCTGCTGCTCGATGAAGTTTACGCCTACCGCGGGCTGCATCTTCTGCGCCTGGGCCTGCTCGGCCTGACGCCGGTCCTGGTGAGCCTGAGCGGAGTGCATTACGTGCATCGCGGCATCGGTATCCTGCGCCGCCGCCGCGCCCGCCAGCCGCAGTACCAGGACAGCTAATCACCACTAAGGCGCAAAGAGCACGAAGAGCACAAAGAGATCGACTTTGTGCTCTTGGTGTTCTTCGTGTCTTTGTGGTGAAATGACGCCATATGAGATTGCGTCGCCGCCAGGGTGCTTTCGCCGTTGTTTTTCTGTGTTTCTTTGCCAGTGCCGCGGCCGCGCAGCAGAAACTGCTGACGCTGGATGAGTTGTTCGATCCCAGGAGCAAGGTCAATTTCAGCGGGTCTCCGCCCACGGGGCTGCGCTGGCTCAAGGACGGCGCGCATTACCTGCAGCGGCAGGGTGGCGGCGGCCGGGGCCGGGGGGGAGGCCGGATGGACGGCGGCCCGGGCGGCGGCCAGTGGCTCAAGATCGAGGCGCTCACCGGCAAGTCCGATCCCTTCTACGATGCCGGCAAGATGGAAGCGGTTTTCGCCAAGCTGCCCGGGTTCCCTGCGGAGCAGGCCAAGCGGATCGCCCAGTCTGCCTTCCGAATGAACGAGGCGCAGACGGCCGCCCTCATCAACGAAGCGCACGACCTGTTCTATTACGAATTGGGAAGCGACCGGGCCGTGCGGCTCACCAACGATCCCGAGGAGGAGACCAGCGAAGAGTTCAGCCCCGACGCCCGCATGGTCAGCTTCGTGCGCGGCAACAACCTCTACGTGGTGGACCTCAACACCCATCGCGAGCGCGCGCTGACCAGCGAGAAAGACCCCGACTTCCTCAACGGCCGGCTGGATTGGGTCTACCAGGAAGAGCTGTACGGGCGCGGCAATTACCAGGGGCACTGGTGGAGCCCGGACTCGAGCAGGATCGCCTACCTGCGCCTGGACGAGCGGCCGGTGCACCGCTTTACGGTGGTGGACCAGGTGCCGCATTTCCAGACCATCGAGACAACGCCATATCCGAAGGCGGGCGATCCCAACCCGAAGGTGCAGCTTGGCGTGGTGAGCGCGGCCGGCGGACCCACCCGTTGGATCGACATCTCCGGCTACGAGCCCGCGCAACCGCTGATTTCCCGCGTGGCCTGGACGCCCGACAGCCGCAAGGTGGCCTACCAGATCCAGAACCGGCAGCAGACCTGGCTGGACTTGAATTTTGCCGACGCTGCCGACGGCTCTTCCACCACGGCCATCCACGAGACGTCAAAGGCTTGGGTGGAGGTGATCGACGACCCGAAGTTCCTGAAGGACGGCGCGTTCCTCTGGCAGAGCGAGCGCAGCGGCTTCCGCCACCTCTATCACTACTCGGCGGACGGCAAGCTGATCCGCCAGGTGACGGAGGACAGGTGGGAAGCGCGCGCCCTGCACGGCGTCGATGAGGCCGCCGGGCTGGTTTATTTCAGCGGCACCCAGAACAGCGTGTTGGGCGGCCAGGCCTACCGCATCAAGCTGGACGGCAGCGGCCTGACCCGCCTGACGCAGACCGACGGCAGCCATTCCGCCAACTTCAACCCGCAGTTCACCCTGTTCATCGATTCCTGGAGCGACATCAACACCCCCACGCAGGTGCGCCTCTGCCGCTCCGACGGCTCGGTGGCCCGCCTGATCGACGAGAACAAGCTGGAGGCCCTTAAGCAGTACAAGCTGGGCAGGCCCGAGTTCGTGCAGGTGAAGGCGCGCGACGGCTTCCCGATGGAGGCCATGATGCTCAAGCCGCCCGATTTCGATCCGCGCAAGAAGTACCCGGTGATGATGTTCCTCTACGGCGGGCCGCACTCGCAGACGGTCCGCAATTCCTGGGGCGCCACCACCTACATGTGGTACCAGTTGCTGGCGCAGAAGGGCTACATCATCTGGCAGTGCGATAACCGTACCGCAAGCGGCAAGGGCGTGGAATCAACCTGGCCGCTCTATCGCCATTTCGGCGAATCGGAATTGCGCGACATCGAAGACGGGCTCGATTGGCTGAAGCGGCAGCCCTACGTGGATGGCGCGCGCATCGGCGTTTCCGGCTGGAGCTTCGGCGGCTTCATGACCTGCTACGCCCTCACCCACAGCAAGAGCTTCAAGATCGGCATCGCCGGCGGCAGCGTCACCGACTGGCGCCTCTACGACACCATTTATACCGAGCGCTACATGGACCTGCCGCAGAACAACCCCGATGGCTACAAGGCCAGCGCGCCGCTCGACGCCGCCAAAGACCTGCACGGCAAGATTCTGCTGGCGCACGGCATGATCGACGACAACGTCCACATGCAGAACACCATCCAGTTCATGTACGAGCTGCAGAAGGCGGGCAAGCAGTTCGAGCTGATGCTCTATCCCAAGTCGCGCCACGGCGTGGTCGATCCGCTGCTGGTCAAGCACATGCGGACCCTGATGACGGACTTCATCCTGCAGAACTTGTAGTTCTCAGTTGTCAGTCGTCAGTTGTCAGTTCTCAACTGATAACTGAGAACTGACAACTTCAATATAGCTTCGGCAGTTTCCGCCAGTCTTCCATGCTGAGCCCGTCGTGGTCCCAGACGATGGCGCCGTCGCGGAGCGTCATGACCGCTTCCAACTTCTGAGTGCCGGTGATCTTGCCTTTCCCGCAATCCCAGAAGCCGAATGTCCCCTTGCGCAGCGCGAGCACGGCCACGTCGGCGCCCGCTCCGGCGCTCAGGTGGCCAAGCTCCGCGCGCCCGATTTCCCTGGCCGGATTCACCGTGGACCGGCGAATCACGTCATCCAGCGGCATCCCCAGGTTCAGGAACTTGGACATGACGGAAATCATGTCGATGACCGGGCCGTTCACGCTGCCGGTGTGCAGGTCGGTGGAGATAGAGTCGGGGATGAAGCCGCTGTGCAGCGCGGGCACCGCAGTGCGGAACCAGAAGCTGCCCGCCCCATGGCCCACGTCGAAGATGATGCCGCGCTTCTGCGCCTGGAACATGTAGTCGTAGACCTTGCCCGTATCGTAGTCCACCACCGGATCGAACCCTTTGCCGAGCACGTGGGTATGGATGTCGCCGGGTCGCATGTGCTCGAGCAGCAATTGGTCGTAGGGGCGATCGGGGCGCCCGGCGAAATCCACCATCATGGGCTTGCCGGTTTTGTCGCCGGCCTGCCGGGCGCGGTCCACCGCCGTCCACGGCTGGTGCCGGGCGTCGAACGGTTGTGTGGTCCAGTAATGCGCGGTCTTGATGCCGACGACAATGTCGGGGTACTTGCGCGCCATCTCCACGCAGCGCTCCACGTCCATCTCGTCTTGGTCTTGCTCGTTGGCGGCGGTGGCCATGCCGGTGGAGACGATGTTGAGGAAGGCGAGGATCCGCGTTTTGGCGCGCTTGATGATGGTGTTGTTGAAGTCTTCGAAGTTCTTGTAGCCGGCCGTGCCGGCATCGACGGCCGTGGTCACGCCGCTCTGCAAGGCGCTGTTGTCCGGCATGATGCCGAGGCTGGCGCCCACGGCGTAGTAATGGACATGAATATCGAGCAGGCCGGGCGTGACGTAATGCCCGGCCACGTTCAGCGTCTTCTTGGCCTGGCCGGCGGGAATGTCCGCGGCCACCCGGGCGATCTTGCCGCCGGCCATGGCCACATCCATCACCGCGTTCAGCTTGTTCTTGGGATCGATGACGTGCCCGCCCTTGAGCAGCAGATCATACTGCTGCGCGCCAGCCGGCAGCGCGCCCATGGCCGCCAGCAGGATCAGTGCTACGCTCTTCGCAATCCGCATACCTGCCTCCGCGCCGGTACTGTATCAAAGTCAGGGAAAAACGGACCCGCACATTTCGCCGATTTGCGCGGGCACAACCTCCGATCAAGATACCGGTCTACGGGCCGCCCTGGAACTGAATGACGGTGAACGAATGGGCCGGGAAGCGATAGCGAAGTTGGGCGCCGTAGGTCCAAGTCGAGCGGCGCGGAGCGACCTGGGCCGGCTGCGCCGGCGAGTTCACCGCCAGCGGAGCGCCGGCCAGTTCCACCACGCTCGCGGAATCGCCTTGCGACCGGAAGCCGCGTATCACGAGGTCCGCCTCGACAACTTCGGCGCTGTCGTTGACGGCGTAAAGGGCCAGGCGGCGGCCGTCTTCGCTGATCCGCGCATTCACATCGAGCGCCGGCCCGGCGCCCGAGACCGCCGTCTCGACCACCCGCGGCGCCCAGGCCTGCGTGACCATCTGATCGACGTAATAGGGCGGTTGCAGAATCACCTGCGACGGGGTGAAGTGCACCCGGCCCTGCGACCAGGTCAGGTCCTGGTCGTAGGCCTGGAGCGCATTGGCCACGGCGATCACCGGCAGATAGTCGCCCATGCGCGCGAACGCGTTCTGATTGCGGGCGTGCGTCAGCGCTCGCTGCAGATCATGTGCCGCGCCGTTTTCTTCCAGCGGCGCGATGGGCAGATCGTACTCCGGAACCAGCTTCCGCATCGAGTCGCGAAGAGCCGTCATGGCGGCGATCCTCGCCGGAATGCCGCGCTCAAACTCATTCGGCATGGCCCGGTAGTGGCAGTCCCACCAGATGGTCCCTTGGCGGTCCCGGGCGAAGCGCACCAGCCGCTCGGCGAGCCGCAACGGCGACGGAGCCTCGCCATTCGGGCCGATGGTGAAACTTGCGGGGCCTTCGAGGTTGTGCGTCACCAGCAGAATCATCGCCGCGTCCTTCGCCCAAACGGCCCGGGCCAGCGTCTCGAACCGCTCGCAGTACGCTTCGTCGAGCCGTTCCTCGTTGCCAATCTCGAGATGGCGGAGCCGGTAAGGGGCGGGGTGGCCGTCGGCGGCGCGCCGGCGTCCCCACCGCGAATCGGCCGGCCCGTTCACGTATTCAATGAAATCCTGGAGTTCTTCGGGCGTCTCGTCGGTTCGCAGGCCCGGGATCGGAAGAAAGCCCGCCGCCTCGCACAGATTGAGGAAATCGAAAATGCCGAAGCCATGGCTGGCATAGGGATTGAAGAAGCCGCGATACGGTTTGCGCAAGTCGCGCGGCCCGATCATTTCTTTCCACTTGTACAGGTGGCCATCGGGCAACTTGTTGATCATGGAGCCGTCGTAGCGGACCGCGGTCACTCCCATTTCCTTCAGCGCCTCGACCAGGTCCTTGCGCAAGGGCAGGCCCGCAAAACGGCCCCACGGCCCCGGCTGCAGGAAGGCATATCCCACCGCGATGGAGCCGGGCTGTTTGAGGCTGATCGCGAACCGGCCCGCGTCGTCGCCGGCGCTGGGTGTCAAGGTGAATTCCAGGCGGCGATACTCGGCGCCCGCCGGCACGCGAAGCGATTTTTCAGCCAGCTTTTTCGATCCGTTCGAATCGCGAAGCGACACCCAGACCGTGGTATCACGCTCGGCCCGGATACGCAGCAGGCCCTCATATGGCTTTCCGGCCACCAGGCGAATGCCCCATCGGTTCAGGCCGGCGTTGTCGATGCCGAGTTCCCCGGCGCCGGAGTCGAACGACAGCCGCTGGCTCTGGCGGCCGATGAATGGCGCGGCGCGCTCGAAGCGGAACGAGCCGCGTGCGCTTCCTTGCTCGAACGCGCGCCAGTGGCGGCTGACCTGGCAGCCGGCGTTGGCCGTGTTCAGCAACGCCTGGCGCGTTTCGGCCGGCAGCTCCTCGAGCGATACAGGAGTAGCGTTGTTGCGCAGCGGCAGGCCCAGCACCTCCCGCGCCGCGTTGTGCTCCCAGACCCGGCCGCGGAAGCCCCACAGCTCGATCTGTCCCTGGTCATTCTCGCCGACGAACACCTTCAGCCGGTCCTTGCCCGCAAGTCCGAGCACCGCGCTGTCCACGTGTTCCTGGAAAGATTCGCCGTACAGCAACTGGCTGTAAAGCCCGCCGTAGCATTGCGAATTGAGGTCTTCGAGGTTGACGCCGATGAAGCGCGGCGTAATGCGATGCAGCTTCCGGGCCGCATCGATGCGAATCTGGGCCACCGGCGCGGCCTGGGGGCCATGCTCCGCCGCCATCATCAGCAGGCCCGCCGCCAGGAGCGCCGTTATAGGAAATCGTCTGAGAATCACGCGCCGCATTCCGGTAGTGTAGCCTGCTGAGTGCCGAGTGACGAGTGATGAGTGACGGGCGCCGGTGTCGGTTTTGCCGGATTTCGGCGAGAATATGCCCAAGATGCTCGCTTCCGGACTGTTCCGCGCGCAGATGTTCGTCGCCTGTGTGGCCTTTGTCTATTGCGCGGCCGCGATAGTGCTGGTACGACGCCTGCTGCGCGGCGGCCGGGTAGGCACGATTCTCGCTGGCCGGCCGCAGCCTCGCGTAACCCCTGGCCCGCCGGCGGTCTGGTTCGAGCGGGTCGTTCTCGCCCTGGCCGCCGCCGGAATTCTCTGCATGGCCCACGGCTTCTTCATCGAGCCGTACTGGCTCGAGATTAACCGGCTAAAGATCGCGACGCCGAAGCTGCGCGCCGGCAGTGTGCCGATTCGGCTTGTGCACATCACCGACTTCCACTCGGACCCTTCGCCGCGCCTCGAGAGCCGCCTGCCCGGCGTCATTGCGCGGGAGAAGCCCGACCTGGTTGTCTTCACCGGTGATACCGTGAACTCCGCGGAGGCACTGCCGGTTTTCCGGCGATGCCTGCGCCAGATCGCCGCCATCGCGCCCACCTTCGCCATCAAGGGGAATTGGGATGCGGCCTACTGGGGCAAGCTGGATCTGTTCGGCGACACTGGTGTCACGGCACTGGGCGGACAGGCCGTTCCGCTTCGCCTGCACGGCAGCGACCTCTGGATCGTGGGCGCCTCGCCGGTCGGTCACCCCTCAGTCCAGCGCGCGTTGCGGGCCGTGCCGCCCGGCACGCTCACCGTGCTCCTCTGCCACTCGCCGGACGAAATCGAGGAAGTGGCAGACCGCAGCGTCGATCTGTACCTGGCCGGCCACACCCACGGCGGGCAGGTAGCCCTGCCTCTGTTCGGCCCGCTGGTCACGCTTTCCCGATTCGGCAACCGGTATGCCCGCGGCCTGTACAAGGTCGGGGGCACATGGCTCTATGTGAATCGCGGCATCGGCATGGAAGGCGGCGTGCCGCGGGTGCGGTTCTGGGCCCGCCCCGAGATCGCCGTGATCGACCTGATTCCTCCCTGACCGCTGAGGCCCGCGGGCAACACCCCGGCGGGCACGCCAAGGAAATAAAGTTCGGACGGCCAGGGGCTGTGGGGGGCATGGAGGGCCACGCTCCAGTCCGGGCCGCCGCCGGCAGCGCTTTACCTGGCAGGGCACCGGGTGTGAAGCAGCGGGTTCAAGCGGCCACGTGGGTCGCTACATCTCGTCCCATCGAGCCGCTATGCCGCATGTGGGGCGCGCCACCGATTGCCTTCCAGCGACGCGGCTATATTGGGCGGTTTTCGTCTTCGTCTAAGAACTGCCGCCCGGCTCACGACCTGGCGCGCGGTTTCCACCGACTCCGGGTCGCCGCAGTTCAGCGCATAGTAAAGGCGCACCAGCAGATCGATGGTGAGGGAAGGCCGCTGCCGGCCGTTCTCCCAGCGAGAATAGGTTTCCGGCGCTACGTCAATGATCTTCGCGAACTCCGAAGCCTTCTCGCCCAGCTCCTTTCGCAAGAACCGCATCTGCTCACCCAATAGCGGTTCAGCCTGTGCCATCACCTGCCTGGCGATCAGCCGGTGAAGCTGCTTGATGGCAGGAATATCACCGGACTGGAAGCGACACACCGGACACAGGCGATACGTGATTCCGATCAGAAACACGTTCGACAGACCGGATCCTACGTAGTGGTACGGCTTGTCCGCCGTTGCGTGTCTCTCGATTGCATGGTTCATGCAGTCGTGTCGGACGGGGCCCGTCAGAATTTTGTGACGATTTCGAGGAGGCATTTCTCTACCCGCGGAGAGATGACCAATATCAGCTCGTCGCCCTCGATGTCTTCGCTCCGAATGCGATACCGCCAGCGCTCCCGCCCGGCGTCGAAAAGCGGTTCACGATCCAGCTTCCAATGCTCGTACTCCAGGGCATGGATAATGTCCCGGTTCGATATCTTCCTGTGGGCGCGACCAATGCGCGAGTGCGGCACCTCCCTCACCAGTCCGGAAGACAGCGCCTCACGGACGAACGCGCGTAACTGCGCCTCGTCGAAGGGCCGTGCGCTCCTCCGCCAAGTTGACATTACATCAATACGGCCCGCGCGTCAAGAACGTGCGGCTGTTACGGTTGTTCCTGCGATCCCACTGTCGCGCTTCCGCTTCCAGCAAGCCCTCTCGGATCGATGGGGCCATCGTGCACCTTGGCCGCCACGCTCCCCCGTGCCCAGGGGGCCGCAGCTACACCCGCGAGCGAAAATTCACGTGTGCATTTTCACCCAGGCTTCTTCGGCTTGAAGCGCCGCGATGGCCCTGGGCTGAATCTTGCGGTACACCTGGGCAGGAAGCAAAGCGCTACCGTCAACCTCCAGCAGCCGCGCCATGGGAATGCCGAACAGCCGCTCGTTTTCCTCCAGGAAGGGACGGATCACTGCCCAGTCGCGCTCCTCGAGCCGGGCAAACTCCCCGCCGTTGAGTTGCTCCTCGGAGACTTTTCCGTGAGGGTCGCGGATGTAAATGGCGCCACCGGAAGCAAGGGAGAACAAGTTGCCGCCGGGGTAAGGAGTATCCAGCTCGAGGATCTGGCCTTGGTCATTCAAGACGATTCCGTTGAGGATGGCAAAGCCGCCGCCTTCCAGCGGGTCCCCGGCCATAAACGACTCGGCCAGATAATCCAGGCAGGTCCCATTGATTACGACCCGGGGCTTGCCGACGGCGTTGATGAGGGGCCGGCCCGCCGCGCTGCCCAGCACGAATGCTTGCCCTCCCTTGCCGGCATAGAGAAAGGTCTGGCCGACACTGCCGTAAACGACCAGTTTCCCGTCTTTCATGATCTGGGCCAATTGATCCTGCGCGTCGCCGTGAACAAAAACTTCCGCCCCATCGATGCCTGAGGCCAAATAGTCTCCCGAGGCTCCGTAAACGTCGATCGAGACGCCTTTGGTGTCCGGGCCCAGGCCGTTGGCGATAAACCGATGCCCCCTGGCGTGCGTCACCATGAACTTTCGAAAGCCGCGTTGGTAAAGCCGAACGATTTCGCGGGCCAGCGAGCGCTCACCCTGCGCCGCGAAGCCGCCGGCGTGGATAACGGCCGTCTGCGCCGGCGCGGAAGGGACGGGCGGAGAATTTCCCGCGCTCACGAAGGCATAGGCTACAGAAGGGGACTGGCGGATGGACTCGACGATCGCTTCCAGGCTGCGATCGAAGAGTGACAGCATGCTGCTCGGCCGCATCGAGCCTGTGGGATAGCGGCGGTCCATCAACAGCGTGAGGACTTCCAGTGCCCGCCTGCGGTCATGGTCGTTCCCGGCAGTGCGCTCCAGGGCCTCGAGAAACGCGAGCAGGTTTCCATAGTCCCAGCCCAACAAGCGCTCCCTGGCCCATGCGAACAGCTCGGATGTGGGAACGTCGGGCAGCGCGATGCCGATCCGCACGGTCGTGGCGCGCGCCTGGTATGGCGCCTGCGGCGCGCTTGCTTGGATGGGCCGGCCGAACTTGTCGGTGCAGGCCAGCCTGGCGGGGCCATTCCCGTTGGCCTGGACCGTGAAGATAAAGGCCCCGCCGTCGGTGTGGCTGCCTCCGCGCGCGTTCCAGTAGAGATCGGCGTGCGTCCAGAACCGCGGATCTTCCAGGGCCAGGGTTTCCAGGGTGGCGTCGATGGCCTGCTTCTCCGACGCCGCGAAACCGATGGAGACAGGACCTTGCTGCAAGGCAAACACCTGCGGCCGCAGCATGCTGGTGTCGGTGATGCCGATCAGGCGGTAGGCCCCCTGTGCCTGGGCGGATTGCGCGATCAGAAAAAACCAGGGCCCGTCAGGCGACCCGTGAATATGCACGGTCTGAAGCTGGCGGTAGATCGGCTTCTTTTCCTCGGGCAGCAGCGTGAAGTCCCGCTCCGTTGTCGGCGCCAGCGATTCGATCACGTACTCCAGCGGATACGAGTACGTCCTGTGCAATAGATCGAAGACCAGCACCGAAACTTCCGTGTCGGTCAAAAAAAGAGGGTAGATGTTGCGCTGCGCGAGGTACTCGCAGATGGAGGAATAGTTGGCGAAGTCGCCGTTGTGCACCAGGGCTTCGTGAAGTCCGACGAAGGGATGGGCGCCGCCGGGATGCCAGACCTTGCCCTTGGTCGGGTAGCGATGGTGGCCGATCCAGACGTGGGCGCGCATACCCTCCAGTTGGTAATAGCGAATCACGTCATCACCGTAACCCACCATCTTGAGCGCCAGCATGTTCTTGCCATGCGACAGGACGAAGGCGCGCTTTTCGCCGGCCGAGGCGTAAAACGCGCGGTTCAGGCCATAGCTGTTTTGGTAGACAATCTCGTCCTCGATGCGATTCCGGGGGAGGGCCGGCGCCGCGGCCGCCTCCAGGCCATTCTTCTTCCTGAAAGTTTCGACGGCTCCGGGCTTCACCCGCCCGAAGTACAAGAAAACTTCCGGCGGCTTGACCTCGAGCCGCCCAACGATCCCCGAGTCATCTGTGCCCGGCAGGGAGCGCGCATGATCGATCTCGAAGGTGGGCTCAATGTAGTTGCGCTCGACTTCCAGCCGGGAGCGGGAGTCGAGATAGGCGATGGCGAGCAGGTAGTCGTTTTCCAGAATCTCCTGGGTGACACCCCAGTCCTCGGGCGCCAGTCCCACCGCGGCGATGCCGCCTCCCTTGCCGTTGCCGCGATTGCGCATTTGCGTCAATGCCTGGAGCAGATGGCGTGCCGGAATCCTCTCGCTCGCGGCCATCCCGATTACGCCGCAACCGCCCTCGGCCTCAGCCTTGCGCCATGCTGCGCGCGTGCGGCCTTCGGGGATAAGAGATTCCCTGGAGGCCAGGAACCTGGCGATAGTTTCCGGTTGGGTTATCACCGCGCTTCCTCCCGGCTGCGATAGAGCAGCAGATCCGTTCTGCCCACCAGGTCGCGAATGCTGGAAAGCCCCAGCCGGCGCAGGATATCGCTGAGCTGAAGCTGGAATGACTGATACAGCTTGCTGAGCCGCCCGGCAGCCCAGTCCGTCTCCACTAATTGCGAGAGCTCCGGATCGGTGGTGCAAAGCCCAAGAGGACACCCGCGGCCACGCTCGCAGTTGCCGCATCGCGTGCAGCCCAGCGCCACCAACTCCGTGGTGCCCAAAACGGCTCCGTCCGCGCCTAAAGCGATGGCCTTGGCGATGTCATAGGCCGTGCGTATCCCGCCGCTGGCCATAAGCACGACCTCACCTCGAATGTCCTCCTGCAGCAGGCAGCGGTGGACCTTGGGGAGGGCGAATTCGATAGGCATGGCGATGTTCTTCTTGGCGATTTCCGGGGCCGCGCCCGTGCCGCCGTAACTGCCGTCAATGTGCACAATGTGCGCCCCGGCGTAGTAACTGCCCACGGCTACCATGTCGATGTCCGTGGGGGTGGAGACCTTCACGGATACCAGCGCTTCCGGGTTGATGGTCTTGACCCAGTCCACGTGCTTCTTGTGGTCCTCGACGGAATAAACGCTGTGAAACGGGAAGGGTGAGAAGAGGCTGACCCAGGGAAGCGACTCGCGCATGGTGGCCACGGTGGCCGTCACCTTATCGCCCAGCAGGTGCCCTCCCAGACCGGGCTTGGCCCCCTGGGCATACTTGAACTCGACAATGGGCGCGTATTGGATCGTCTCCTCTCTGACTCCGAACATGCCGGTGGCAATCTGGGTGATCAAGTGGTCCTTATAAGCCAGCAGCGATTCCGGATATCCTCCTTCGCCGGTACAGGTGAAGGTCTTCCAGGCCTGGGCCGCTTGGGCTCGGGCGCGCATCACCGGCTCGCTGATGGAGCCAAAGGACATCCCGGCTCCGTAGAAGGGGACGGGAATTTCGATGCGGCGATCATAAGGCCGGCGGTTGAGCGGGATGGAGAGATCAATGGGCACGGTGTCGGGAAGCCACCGATCCTGGGGAAAAGATTTGAAATCGAGCCGGTCGAAGCCGCCGCCGGAATTGCCCACCCGGTGTTCCAGCCCATTCGTGGGCGGCATTCCGGTTTCAGCCTGCAGCCAGGTGGACAGAATCAGGTCCGCGGTCCAGCGGTAGTCTCCCAGTGCCGGCGGCCGGCCTTGTTTCAACCCCGGCCAAAGGTGAAAGCCCCGGCGTAAGCGTTCGGTATGTTTCTCGATGACGAGTTGTTCGGCGGTCCTGCTTCTATTGTCCATAGCCCTCAATCCCGGAGAAGGCTTCGCGCTCCAGGTCCTTTTGGAACATGGCACGGCCTGTCTCGCCCCGCAGCCGGCGGACATCCCGCAGGCCGGCGGCTCCCAGCACCTCCAGCAGTTGATCGCGCCAGGAAGCCAGCAAATTCTCTACGCGCTGGACACCCCAGTTGACGGTAAGCCTTCTGGGCAGCCGGAAGCGGCTACCTTGGCGATCCAGGCATTCCCCGAGGAACTGGGCCTGCAGGGCTGCCAGCAGGGGTGTGTCCAGCGCGCTCGCGTCCAGGCCGCAGATAATGGCCTTGGGAACGTGCTCGGCGGCGATGATTCCCCCGCTGCCCAGCAGGGTCACCTCGTCCCGGCGCCCCGCGTCCACGAAGGCCCCGTGAGCCTCCCGGATGAGGTCCAGCACGAACCGCCCGTCCCCTCCCCGGCCATGATAATTGGCCACTAGGTGGAACACGCGGATCCCGGAATGATAGTGCTTTAACAGCTCTTTGCTGGAGGCCAGGTCGTGCCGCAAGCAGATCGTGCTCTCGGCGAAGCGCCTGCGAATTTCCCGGAAGAGCGCTTCGTTCCAGCCATCCAGCTCGATCATTAGCGGAGTGAAACGGAGATCGCTGAGTGCGTCCGCATCCTCGCCGCTGACAAGTGGAATGATCTGCCGCCCCTGGAGCGCGAACCTGTTGAGCGCCCCAAGCGGCAAGACGGCGAACGTTTCTGCTACTTGGGCGGCGGCTGCAACAATCTGCAGGAATTTGCGCGATACGACTGAGGCGGGCGGGACGTCGAACAAGAACGGGATGGGAATGGAAAAGGTCCGTGCGCTCTCCTCAGTCGCCGCCCCCTGCTCATTGAAACTGAGGAATGGCGGCTTCTGGCCAATATCCACGGCTGTGGAAATGAACTCCCGGCCGTGGATGCCATCGCGGGTGGGGCGGACGATTTCCGACATGTCCGTCCACATCCCGTCCCAGCCTTCGCCACCGAAGGGGCCCCGGTAGCCCGCGCCTTTTACGGGTATCCTCCCGGTTCGTGCCTCGTAACAGATCGTGTCCACCTGCTCCGGCGTAAAGTACGAGTCACCAAGGAGCCGATGTTCGGGCTCGGGATAAACCTGCACCATTTCCGGATACTCGATGGTGCAGCGCAGGCACCCCACACAGCAATAATCCCTGGGCGCAAATCCCCCTACAGGCCCCGAGAAGACGCCATAGACGCAGGGCCGGCTGAGTGCGACTTCCCGGTTTCCCCGATAGCGGACCAGTTCTTCGAGCAGATGCGTGGCCAGGCCATGCTTTTTGACTTTTACCCGAGTGCGGTTGGGGAATGGTGCGATTTCGAGTGCGGGGCTGGTTTCAACGTGGTAGCGCCGATACATGTAGTCGTCCCAATGACGGGCCGGCCGCGATTTTAGCACGGGTGGGTTGATCGGGCGCCCCGACAAGAGATAGGCCGGTGGCGGCATTTTTCGAACGCCCGGCGATGTATACTGTACATCGTGAAGAGGACTCAGCTCTACATCGAGAACGATTTGTGGACGGCGCTCCGCATCCGCTCACGGCAATCGGGAGTGTCCATCTCTGAACTGGTGCGGGAGGCGATTCGGGATCGGTATCTCAGCGGCGCCGCCCGGCGTCGAGAGGCCATGCGGGCCGTGGTCGGCATCTGGAAGGACCGGTCCGATCTGCCAGACACGGAGAGCTATGTGCGGCGGCTTCGTAAGAGCAGCCGGCTCAAGAGAGTTGCATCTTGAAAACGGTCCTGATCGATTCCGACGTTCTCATCGAGGTTTCCCGGGCGCGGGACCCGGACCTGCTTGCTCGCTGGAATGAGTTGAGCGGCGGCGAGGTCATCGTGTTGTGCTCCCCGGTCACTATCGCTGAGGTTTGGCACGGCGCGCGGTCGCATGAACACACGGTGCTGGACGCGTTGTTCGCCTCGATGGTCTGCGTTCCCATCGACGCGGAGCTGGGCCGGAAGGCTGGCGATTACCTCAGGCGCTACGCGAAGAGTCACAACCTGGAACTGGGCGACGCCCTGATTGCAGCGACCTCGTCACTCCACCAGGCGCAGTTGTGGACTCGGAACCGCAGGCACTACCCGATGAAGGACGTGGCTTTCTACGGGTGAGTTCGGGCCGGCCCCGGCGCGCGGAGTCCCACAGCCGACGGATCAGTTCGCGCTCATGGGAGCGAACTTCGGTGGCCCGGTTGGCGCCTTGATCGGCGCCGCGATTGGCTTCGGCGCAGGCCTGATTCGGCTGTTCATGAAGAGCGCCACCGAGAAGGCCCGCGCGAAGATCAAGGCCCCCTACTCGGTGGACATCGCGGACAACGCGGTGCTCCAGGACATTGTGAACACCGCCAAGCAAGCCTTCGGTGGGAACCTCGACGTGGCGATCCGGTCCAAGGACGTGGTGGACAAGATCCAGTCGTGTGCGCTTGCCACCGGACAGACGCCCAAGCGGATGCCGGGCCAGGTGTCGCCCGTAGCTCTGACAGAGCGGCGCGGCTCGCTATACCAGGTTCCCGGCTACTCGAACGGAAGCCCGCTGCCCTCTCCTGGCGGCCTTCTGCCGAGTATGGGTGTGGGCTGGATCGGCGCGGGCCTGGCCTCAAAGCCCGGCCCGATCGTGATCCAGTTGGATGGTCCCGCGACCACGGCGCTGCTGAACGGCGCGGCCGTGAAGGCAGTCGCCTCGAACCCGCGCACCGTGCAAGCGGCGATGCTGACGGCGATGAAGGCCAATGCCGGCCGGCGTAGGGCAGCCACGCGCCAGATAAGTCCGGGCACGATTACAAGCTAAGGTCCCCGGCTGCGTCCAAACGTCTTGGCTTGCCCAGAGATTCCGCGGTAGATTGTAAGAGCGAGCTTAATTACTGCCATGTCTGAACCGAATGTGCGCCTGGACTGGCGCTTTCGAATCCTCGGCGAGTTGGCCAGAATCCGGCTGACCGAATTGAAGCGTTTTTACGAAGAGGCGCGGGGACACTTTGCGAAAGACTTCCAACGACTCCAAGAGAAATCCCACGAGCTGACGGGCGAGGAGTGGGATGACTACTTCGTCGACCGGAGGGACGAGATGGAGAGCTTGTTGGACCTCAAGCAGGAGTTTGGTATCGTGGCCCTGTTCACGCTGCTTGAGCGATTCATGCGGTTGGTGCTCATGCACCTGCACGAAGCTGGACGAACGGCTTTTGTCCCCGCCAGACCACGAGTAGATGATTTGAAAGCGCAGTTCGCGGGCATTGGAGTGAGGATTACGGACCCTCCATTCGCCTGGCTCAAAATCAAAAAGCTCTAGGCAATCAGGAACTGCATCGCTCACGACGACGGTTGGGTGGATGCGGAGAGGGCGGCTGTCCTTAGGGCATACGAAATAAAGGTCGAGGAAAACCATTTCATTACGTTGCCCGACGGATACTTCGTTGAAGCTTGGGGCTTAGTGAAGGACACGTGTCGCATGCTCATCGACCAATGCAATGTGAGAGGAAGTTGTCGAGAGTGGGCGGCGAATGAATCGCTGGGGGCTTCCAACATGCCAACAAAGCCACTCACTGAAGCCGAATATTGGGAGGATGTGCAGCTCCTTTCCAATGAAATTGAAGACGCCGTCGCCGTCTTTCAGACGTACGAAGCCATCAATCAAGCGGCGTTGGAAGACGCGGCTATTTTCCGTCTCCTGAACGAAGACGCTCTTTTTTGGAATGTCCAGGTGCACAGCTTGCAGATGTCCCTGTTCATGGTCCTTGGCCGGATCTTCGATTCGGCTTCGGACGCCCATTCGATTCACAGAGTTGTCAACGCCACGCTCGGCCATCTTGAGTTCTTTTCGAAAGAAGCCCTGACTGCACGGAGGATGGAGGGAGGATCAAAGCCTGAGTGGCTTGGCCCATTTGTTGCCGGCGCGTGGGTACCGAGTACTGCTGCCGATATCAGGCACCTAAAAAAGGAGTTGGGCGTACGCCACAATCGCTTTGAGGAGACGTACAGGCCGATTCGTCACGCAATCTTTGCACATAGACTGATGACCAATGCCCGGGCCGCATTGGAGCTCTTCCCGAAGACCAATCGGGACGAAATCGCTGCCATTCTTGACTTCCTTCATGACTTGATTGGTGCCATCCGAGACCTCTATCTGAATGGCGCCCGGCCGCAGTTGGGCGTGAGGTTGCATAAAGACTACAACGACCGCATTAAGGCATCCACCAAGAGCGTTCTTTGCAAGCTGGCAACACGCTCCCCAGCAGAGGAAACAGATTAAACGCGACGGGTGATCTTCGGCACTAATCGCAGATGCCTGGTTCTGTTCACAGTGCTGCGCCGACCGCAGCGCTTCCTGTAAGCCTCGCCCGCGCGTTCGCGCACTCGCGCGAATACCCGGTCGCGGTGAACGAGTTCGTGGACGGCAGCGCACAGCACAGCCTCCTCGCGAACGCCTCGCGCAAGCGCTGGCGGCTGGCAAAGCGTCTCACGCCGGCGAAGATGGCCGAATTGCGCGCCTTCTTTGAAGCCCGCAAGGGCGCGCGCGTGCGTGCGATCGCGCGTGTTGTGCAGCGCCAGCCACTACCCGGTGTCAATAGATCGTTCAGTCGCGTTTTCGCTTGGGCCAGCCGTGCAGGTAATGGTCGTGCTGCTCGGCTAGGTCGGGCATACCGAGAGGCTTCGCACGCGCCAGAATGCGGCCAATCGCGCGAGGCACAGTGACGGGCGCGCCCGTGGACGGCTCGCTTTCAATCATAATGACATGGCGGGTGTTCGGTTCGAGGTCTAACGGCTCCTGGGGTCGGAAGACCTCCCCGTCATAGATGACCTCAACGCTTCGCGTCATCCCCTCTCCCCGACCTTATTGCACACCGGACCGGGCGTCCGACCCTGCGGGTCGGCGACAACCGCATTTGTGAGCGCTGCAAACTCTGTTAGACTGCGCGCTATGAAACGGGTAGTTTCTTCTTGTTTAGTGCTGTTGGCAGGCGCCGTCGCGGTGGCGGCGCAGGCCCCCGGCGGCTCGTTCACCATCGAGCAGGTGTTGAGCGCGCCGTTCCCGTCCGAGTTGCGCGCCGCGCCGGCCGGCAACCGGGTGGCCTGGGCCTTCGACGCGCGCGGCCAGCGCAACATCTGGGTGGCCGAAGGGCCGGCATTCAAGGCGCGCCGGCTCACCGCCTACGAGGCCGACGACGGCCAGGAGATCACCGCCATCACCTGGAGCCCCGACGGCCGCACCATCGTCTACGTGCGCGGCGGCCCCAAGAACCAGGCCGGCGAAATCCCCAATCCCACCAGCAACCCGGCGGGCGCCGAGCAGGCCGTCTGGGCCGTTTCCGTGGACGGCGGAACGCCCCGGAAGCTGGGCCTGGGCGACGCGCCGGAGGTCTCGCCCGGCGGCGACCGGGTCGCCTTTCTCAAGGACGGCCAGATCTGGGTGGCGCCGCTGGACGGCAAGGCGGAGGCCACGCAATTTTTCGTGGCCCGCGGCACGCTCGGCTCACAGGCCTGGTCGCCCGACGGCTCGCGCCTGGCGTTTGTCAGCAGCCGCACTGATCACAGTTTCATCGGCGTGTACGATACCCGCCAGAAATCGGTTTCCTACCTGGCCCCCGGCGTCGATCGGGACGGTGATCCGTGCTGGTCTCCCGACGGCAAGCGCATCGCCTTCGTTCGCACCCAAAGCACCGGCGGGCCGGGCGGCACGGGGGCGGACCCGGATCGCGACATCCCCTGGGCCATCTGGGTGGCGGAGGCCTCGAGCGGCGAAGGTCGCGAGGTGTGGCGGGCGCCGGCGCGCGCCGGCGGCACGCAATCGCGCCTGGCCGGCCGCACCCTGCATCACTGGGCGGCCCAGGACCGCCTGATCTTCACCGCCGAGCTGGACGGCTGGAACCGGCTGTACTCGCTGCCCGCCTCGGGGGGAGAACCGCTGGCGCTGAGCGCTGCGGAATGCGAAGTGGAATCGCTGGCCACGACGCCCGACCGCCAGCAGGTGGTGTTCACCTCCAACTGCGGCGACATCGAGCGGCGGCACCTGTGGCGCACCGCGGTCGCCGAGGCCGGCGCCGCGCAGGTCACGACGGGGCAGGGGATCGAATGGCACGCCCAGGTGCTGTCCGACGGCCGCACGGTGGCCTTTTTCGCTTCCGATGCGCGCCGGCCCGCCTCCCCGCACCTGGCCGCGCTGGCCGGCGGCCAGCCACGGGCCATTGCGCGGGAAACGATTCCCGCTGACTTCCCGTTGCAGCAACTGGTCGAGCCGCAGGTGGTAACGTTCAAGGCGGCCGACGGATTGGAGATTCACGGCCAGCTTTTCCTGCCGGCGGCGTCGGCGGCGGGCGGCGGGCCGCGTCCGGCGGTGATTTTCGTTCATGGCGGGCCGATCCGCCAGATGCTGCCCGCCTGGCACTACGGCTACTACTACCACAACTCTTACGGCTACAATCAGTACCTCGCCGGCCGTGGCTACGTGGTGCTTTCGGTGAACTTCCGCAGCGGAATCGGCTACGGGCGCGCCTTTCGGAACGCGCCCAAGCGCGGCGCGCGCGGGGCCTCGGAGTATCAAGACGTGGTGGCGGCGGCGCAGTTCTTGCGGGCCCGCTCCGACGTCGATCCGGCGCGCATCGGCATTTGGGGCGGCTCCTACGGCGGTTACCTGACGGCCCTGGCGCTGGCGCGCAACTCCGACCTGTTTGCCGCCGGCGTGGACCTGCACGGCGTGCACGACTGGTCGGCCCGGCTGCGTGCAGCCGGCACGGCGGCCGCGGCGCCCGCCGATTCGGCCACCACCAACCTGGCCCGCGAGTCCTCCCCCGTGGCCGCGGTCAAGACCTGGCGCTCGCCGGTGCTCCTGATCCATGGCGACGACGACCGCAACGTGAATTTCTCGCAGACGGTCGAGCTGGTGGCCAGGCTGCGGGAGCAAAAAGTCCCCTTCGAGCAGATCGTGTACCCCGATGAAGTGCATGATTTCCTGCGGCACGCGCACTGGCTGGAAGCCTATGGCGCGGCCACGCGCTTCTTCGATCAGTATCTGAAGAAATAGGAGACCATCCGCAGATTTCGCAGATTACGCAGATTTGAACGGAGAGAATCTGCGCAATCTGCGGATGGGCCTCTGAGGAGTGTAAGGATGACGCCTGGGCCCGAACGCGCTTCCGCTCCAGAACCCGGAATGACCCACGTTCGCTACCGGGTTCTGGGCATGCTGTTCTTGCTTTCGATCATCACTTACGTGGACCGCGTGTGCATCGGCTCGGCGGCCGTCGATATGCAGCGCGACCTGGGCCTGACCGACGTGCAGTTGGGGCTGGTCTTCAGCGCCTTCTCGCTGGCCTATGGGGTGTTCGAGATTCCCAGCGGCTGGATGGGCGACCGCTTCGGCCCGCGCAAGATGCTGACGCGCATCGTCCTGTGGTGGTCGGCCTTCACGGTGCTCACCGGGCGGGTGAGCAGCTTTTACAGCCTGTGGATCACGCGCTTTCTGTTCGGGGCGGGCGAAGCGGGCGCCTATCCCAACAGTTCCTGCGCCATCGCCCGCTGGTTTCCGTTCGTGGAGCGGGCGCGGGCACAAGGCACGGTGTGGATGGCCAGCCGCCTGGGCGGGGCGCTGGCGCCGCTGATTGTGGTGCCGTTGCAGCGGCAACTCGGCTGGCGCACCGTCTTTTACCTGTTCGGAGGCATGGGCGTGGTCTGGGCGGCGGCCTGGTTCGCCTGGTATCGCGATGATCCGGGCCAGAAGCGCGGGGTCAGCGCCGCGGAAATTCGCGTGATCCGCGAAGGGGCGCCGCCGCCCGCCGCCCACCTCCCCACCCCCTGGCGAACGGTGCTGACCAGCCCCAACATGTGGGCTGTGGTGATGATGTACTTCACTTACGGCTACGGCGTGCAGTTTTACTTTTTCTGGATGCCGAAGTACCTGGTGCAGGTCCGCGGCATCAAGGACTTCGCTCCTTACGCCGCGCTGCCGTTCCTGCTGGGCGCTATTGCCAACGGGCTGGGCGGCTGGGCCAGCGACGCGCTGGTGCGCCGCTTCGGCCTGCGCTGGGGGCGGAGAACGGTGGGGCTGGCGGGTCTCGGCTCCAGTGTGCTGTTTGTCTTCTTCTCGGTGATCCTGCCCAGCCACGCGCTGATCGGCGGCTGGCGGGCGCCGGTGGCCGTGATCTCACTGGCCCTGGGCTTCGCCGCCACCGACTTCATGCTGCCCACCTGCTGGGCCGTGTGCCTGGATATCGGGAAGCGCCATGCGGGAACGGTGACCGGGTTCATGAACACCGCGGCGCAGATCGGCGGCGCAATCGCAGCCACGGTCATCGGCTACTTCGCCGGCCACAAACAATGGAACACAGCGATTCTGACCATGGCGGCCATGCTGTTGGTCAGCTCGCTACTGTACTTGGTGATCGATGCCGGCCGCCCGCTGGTTGCTGAAGAAGAAGGTGCCAGGTTCTAGGTTTTAGCTGTTAGGTTTCGCGCGACCGCTAACACCTAACACCTAACACCTTTCTCAGTCCGTGGCGATGCGGGCCAGGTTGCGCTGCCGGGTTTCCGGAAGCGTCCACACCCAGGAGCCGGTGGCCAGGGCCAGCACCAGCGGGACGCCCAGCCCGCCCGGCAACCCGTAGGCGGAGACAAGCGCCCCGACAACGATCGGCGCGAAGAACTGCACGCCGCGGGCGCAATTGTAGGAAGTGCCCATGGCGAAATTGCGCACCTGGGTGGGGAACAATTCCGCCAGGAGCACGCCGAAGCCGGCGGTGCAGCCGGAGCCTAGCCCCAGCGCGAACATCACGCCCCAGAACAGCCATGGGCGGGGAATCAGCACCTGCCATTGGAAGGCCAGCGGGTAGAGCGCGGCGGCGGTCAGCAGCGAGTAGAGGGTGTAGGCCAGCCGGCGGCCGTGCCGGTCGGCGATGAACCCGAAGGCCATCATGCCCAGGAACTGCCCTAGTTGCGCCGTCAGGATCCACAGCGCCGAGCGGCCGACGGGCTGATGGAACTGGTTCTGCAGAAACTTGGGCAGCCAGATGTAGCAGGTCCAGTAGGTCCCCAGCTTGAAAACGCCCAGCAGCCAGCCCTTGAACATCGCGCCGAGCAGGTGATGCTGCTTCAGCCAGACCAGGGCGGCGAGCGGCGAGAGTTGCTCCTCCTTCTGCCGGCTCCACAAAGAGGATTCCGGCAGGTGTTGGCGCACGATGAACGCCAAAGCAGCCGAGGCGGAGGAAACCAGGAAAACCGCGCGCCAGCCGATCCAGGGGGAAACCAGCAGGCCGGCCACGGCCGCCAAACCCACCCCGACCGGTTCGCCGGCCTGCAGCAGCGCCGAGGCCCGGCCGCGCATGTGGCCCGGAGTGGATTCGGCCAGCAGCGCGTGACCGACCGCCCACTCGCCACCCACGCCCAGGCCGGTGAGCAGCCGAAACGCCAGCAGCGTCAGCGGGCCGGCCGAAAGCGCGGTCAAGGCCGTCCCGAGCGAATACAGCCCGATGGTCCAGGTCATCACCCGCTTGCGGCCGTAACGGTCCGAGAGGTAGCCAAACGCGATTCCGCCGATGCCCGACGCGCCCAGCGCCACGCCCAACAACACCGCCTCCTCCGGCTGCGTCAGGTGCAGGTCATGTCCGATCGGGATCAGCAGGAAGGAGAACAGCACCAGGTCGTAGAAGTCGAACAGCCAGCCGAGAAACGAGATCAGCCAGATGCGGACGGGAAAGCGCGTCGGGGCGGCCGGGCTGGATGCTTCAGGCGGTGGCGAGGCAACGGCCATGCCGCGTTGTTTACCACATGAAGTTTCAAGTTTCAACTTGGGGCGCGCCACACCTGTCCCGACTGGGAACTCTGAACTGTAGACTTACCGTTCAATGCGGAGGACGTAGCGCTGGCCGGTGCGGGTTTGAGCCGACTCGGCGCGCAGGCGGCGGGCTACGTCGCCGAGCGGTTCGGGATCGGGCTGGAAGACGCCAGGAATCCCCATCCCGATCACCCGGCTGTCGCCACCCTGGATCACGATGATATTGACCGGGCCGGTGATGATCCTGGACGTCGGCGACCAGTAAAACGAAGGCTGCTCGGCGTCGGCGATGACAGTGGTGTATTCCGGCAGGAGCGCCGGCGGCAATGGCGGCAGAAGCGGGTAATAGGGGTAATAGGTGTAAAAGGGCGGATACCCGTAGCTATAGACGAACGAAGGCCCAAGCACCCGGCGTGGGAAGGAGGTGAAGCCGGAATGCGTGGCCGGCGGCCGGGGCCCGAAACCGACATGCCCGGCACCCGGATGCCCGCCAGCCGGCCGCGGAGCGACACCGACATGTCCGCCAGCCGGTCGCGGAGCGACACCGACATGCCCGCCAGCCGGTCGCGGAGCGACACCGACATGCCCACCAGCCGGCCGCGGAGCGACACCACCACGAGCTCCGCCGAACCCCGGCGCGCCGTGGGGACGGTGCTGTGCCTGCACCGGCAACACCGCGACGGGCAGCAATAAGAGCAAAACCGGAAGCAAACGCCGCGACATGAGACCCTCTCCTGCTCACTCTAGCGCCAACGGCCGTTCGGATCAAGATGGGCCCCACGGCGCCTGAGCGAATGTGCGCATGCACGATAGAAGACGTTTCCGCGATGCTTGTGGTTTCAGCCGCCAGCCGATAGCGGTCAGCCGGCCTCCTACGGTGCGAAAATGAAGGCGACCCGCATCTGACCTCCGCAGGTTAGACGCCGGCGTGGCGCGCGCCGTTTCCGCCGTTACGGAATCTTGGCGTCTGAAACCTGACACCTGGCACCTGAAACCTGGCACCTGAAACCTGACTACCCACCGAGCGTGATCATCTCGATCTTCTTGCGCTCCCCCGGTTGGCATTCGCCGCCGGATTGGATTTGGGTGAATCTCTGCTCGGAATAGCGGTCGTTGCGGCCGCTCCATGCCGCGGTGATGGCCTGCTTCAGCTCGTCGTCGCCGGCCCCGCCGCGCAGCAGCGCTTTCAGGTCGCGCCCGGTTTCCGCGAAGAGGCAGGTGACCAGCTTCCCTTCGGCAGTCAGCCGGACGCGCGTGCAGGCCGAGCAAAATGGCTCGGTCACGGAAGCGATCACGCCCACCTCTCCGCCGCTGTCGGCGAACTCGTAATCGACGGCGGGCGCGGTGGGGTCCTCGCGCGGCGCCTCGCGCAGCGGATAGCGCGACTGGATGCGCGCCAAAATCTCCCGTTTCGAAAAGACCTTGTCCGGACGCCAGTCGTTGACGTTGCCCACGTCCATGTATTCGATGAAACGGATGGCAAAGCCATTGCCGCGGGCAAACTCGACCAGGTCGAGGATCTCGTCGTCGTTGACGCCGCGTTCGATCACGGCGTTGAGCTTGATGGGCGTCAGTCCTTCATCCTTTGCGGCCCACAAGCCTTCCAGAACGCGCTTCAATTCGCCGCGCTGGGTGATGCGGCGGAACTTCTCGGGATCCAGGCTTTCCAGGCTGACGTTGATGCGACGCAGCCCGGCGGCGCGCAGCGCCGCCGCTTTCTCGGCCAGCAGCGCGCCGTTGGTGGTCAGGCAGAGGTCGTTGAGGCCGGCCAGCGCCGCCAGTTGGGCCACCAGGCGTTCGAGGCCGCGCCGCAGCAGGGGCTCGCCGCCCGTCAGGCGGATCTTCTCCACGCCCAGCGAGACGAACAGCCGCGCCAGCCGCGCGATTTCCTCATAGGCCAGGATTTCCTGCCGTTCGATCCAGACGTACTTGTCGAGCGGCATGCAGGACGTGCACCGGAAATTGCAGCGGTCGGTGACGGAAATCCGGAGGTCCCTGGCCGGCCGGTTGTAGATATCCCGCAGCATCGAACCCTCGATCAGTATAGCGTGATCGGCGGATTCAAGCGCGCCAGGGGCCATCCCAGGGTTTCGCGGGCTCACTGATGCGGGAGGACCGCGGCGGGTTCAAAAGCCTGAGTGCCGGAGGAATCTTTTATCGATCGCCCTGCTGGACCCAGGCCAGGTTGAAGGCCGCGTGCTTGATGGATTTGCGCGGCTCGGCGCCCGGCTGCTGCGGCAGGAAGTAGCTGTAACTGACGTGCAGCAGGCCGTCGCGCGACTGGACGATGCTGGGGTAATGATAGCTGCCGGCGGGAGGGCTTCCGGGCTCGCGTTCCAGGTGCCGCGTCCACTTCCACGTTTTCCCCTCGTCATCGGAAATGCTGATGGCCAGGCTGTAGCGGCCGCGCTCCAGATCGTTGTACACCAGCGCCCAATGGCCGTTGCGCAGGCGAGTCACCTCGGCGCCGGAGCCGGGGTTGGGGATGTCGGTGTCGCGCGGCGCGGTCCAGGTGATGCCGTCGTCGCCGGAGGTGCTGATCTGGAGGCGCTTGGGCGGCGGGCCGGCGTCGCGCATGTAGGCCACCAGCGTGCCGTCGTTCTTCCGCGCCATGCTGGGCTGGATGTTGCCCAGGCCGACGATGGGCTTGCTGGTGGTCCAGGTCTCGCCGCCGTCATCGCTGATGGCCATCAGCGAGAACGAAAAACCATCGGAATAAAGCGGCACCAGGATGCGCCCGGAGGGCAGCGCCAGCGGGTGCGCCCGCGTCATCCAGCCCATGCGGCTGAAATACTTGTCGGCGGCGTGCTCCTTCATTTGGGCGGCGTACTTGGCGGCTTCCGGCGAAGGCTGGGCCCTTCGCAAATACTCATCAACGGCGCGCGCCGTTTCCGCCGCGAAATCGCGGGGGACGAACAGCATGGCGTCGTTCCACTGCCAGGCCGGCGGCCGGTCGGCGCGCTGGTAATCGCTGGAAATCCGGTATTTCATCAGCGCGGTGTGCCATTCGTTGGCCAGGATCACCGGCCACAGCAGCCACAGCCGCTGCTTGCTGTCGATAAACAGCGCCGGGTTGGCGTCCGGAAAGCCGGGGGTGTCGGCCATCAGGAAGCGCGGCCGCCACTGCTTCTCGCCTTTCACCTTGCGGGCGCCTTCCACGATCACGTCGTCGGCGTTGCGCTCGCCCGAGCCGTGATACCAGGTGACCAGCAGGTCGCCGTTGGGCGCTTCGACGATGCAGGAGGCGTGGTTGTGCCACTTCTCCGTCGAAAAGACCAGTTCCGCTTCGTAAAACGGCGCCTGCGCAAAAGCCAAACCGGCAAGAAACAGCCAGCAAGAGGCCAGGATTCTCATAGGCCCATCTTAGCCGCAGATTGCGCCGATTGCGCAGATGGCAGCACTAACGCTCCTTGGCTGCCGCGGGGCGCGGGCGGGGCCAGTTGTAATCGTTGCGGCCGGCGGTGCGGTCCAGCGGCCCCTCCGGCAGCGTCTTCTGCCAGGCCAACACCTTCTCGGCCAGCCGCGCGACGACCTCCGGCTTGCGCTCCGCCAGGTTGTTCAGCTCCGTCGGATCATGCGGGATGTCGTAAAGCTCCACCCGGCTGCGGTCCGGATTGACCAACAATTTCCAGTCGCCTTCCCGGATGGCCAGCATCGGGCTGCGGTTCGCCATGTCGCCCATGATGTTGAACCGCCATTCCCACAGGATCGGCCTGGTCCGCGGGCGAGACTTCGAGGTGAAGATGTCGCCCATGTCCTCGCCGTCGGGCTGAACGTCCTGTGGCACGCTCACACCGGCGAACCGGCAAACGGTCGGCAGGATGTCCACCGCGGTGAGGACCGAGGCGTCGTCCACGCGGTTGGCGGCGATGTGCCCGGGCCAGCGCGCGATGAAGGGGAGCCGCACGCCGCCTTCGTAGAGGCTGCGCTTGCGGCCGCGGAACGGCCCGGCCGAACCAATGCCGCTGTGGCCCGCGTTGCGGATGTGAATGTCTTCCGGCCCGTTGTCGCTGGAGAAGAACACGAAGGTGTCGCCGGCCAGCCCCAGCTCGTCCAGTTTTCCCAGCAGCCTGCCGACCTGCGTATCAAGGTCCGTGACCGAAGCGGCGAAAATCTGGATGGCGCTCTTGTGGAGCACGCCGCCGCCCGGCCCCAGGTTCTTGTAAGGCTCCATCTGCTGCTCGGTCGGGTTCAGGATGGCGTGCGGCACCAGGCTCCAGACGTTGACATAGAACGGCTGGTCGCCGTGCTGCTGGATGAAGCGGATGGTTTCATCGACGATCAGGGTGCTGGACCGGGCGCGGAAGAACGGGTCTTTCTCCTCCCAGCCCGGGCCGTTGGCATTCACCGTCCGGTAGTCGTCGAAGCCGTAGGCGCTGGGTTCCGGCGCGCCGGGGCCATTGCCCAGGTGCCACTTGCCGAAGTGGGCGGTGGCGTATCCGGCTTGTTTCAACAGGCGCGGCAGCATGGGCACAACCGGGTCGAGCCAGTTCGGCATGCCGCGGCTCTGGTTCAACTGCGCGGTAGCGAAGTGGCCGTGAACGCGGTGGCGCGCCGGGTAATGGCTGGTCATGAAGGCGGTGCGGCTGGGCGAGCAGACCGGCCCGTTCACGTAGAACTGGCTGAACAGCGCGCCCTGCCGCGCCAGCCGGTCCAGGTTGGGCGTCTTGATTTGCGGGTGGCCGTAGCAGCCCAGGTCGCCCCAGCCGAGATCGTCGGCGAGGATGAAGATGATGTTGGGGCGCTTGCGCTGAGCCTGCGCGGTAAGCCCCGGCGCGCCCAGCGCCGTCAGCGCGCCCGCCGCGGTTCGGAGGAAGTTGCGTCGGTTCATCATGGCGGAGTGCATTTTAACCACAAAGACCCGAAGACACAAAGTCCCACAAAGTGGCTTGCTTTGTGGGATTTTGTGTCTTCGTGGCTTTGTGGTGAAGATTCACCTTGGTTCGGGGCAGTAGTTGCCGTCGAAGCCGCGCGCCTGCTGCCGGCGGGTGAGTGGATCGGGGAAGGGAGGCGGGGGAGGGAAGATGCCGAGCCGCACCAGTTGCGGCCGATACTCATAGCGGATGTTCACGGTCGCGGCCGGCGTGTCTTCCAGGTCCATGAAGACGCGGACCACGTGGTGGTCGATGCGCTGGCCGATGCCGGTGGCGGCGTATTCATCGGCGGGCGCCGCCTTGGCAGAGGACTCGGCCTGCGACTTGTTGCGCTCCTGGTCGCGCCGCGGCGCGCCGGCTGCCGCGCCGGACTGCTGTTCGGGCCGCATCATTGGCGCCGGGGGCGGCTGCGGCACGCGCTCGCGGAAGAACACCGCGCTGATGATGCCCAGGTCGCTGGTCTTGCCCAGCCACTTGCCGTAAGACTGGTCCTCGGTGGTGAAGTAGAACCGCCGGGCCTGGTCGCCGGTGGTCTGCCAGCCGCTGAGGGTGATGGTCTGATAGGGCTCCAGCACCCACTTGCGCGCCGAACGCGCATCGCTGTGGCGGGCGTCGATGCTGTTCAGCCCATCCACCGAAAGCGCCACCGCCACCCGCACGCCCAGCGGGTTGTGCAGCCGGATCTCATACTCGCGGCCCTTGAGCGCTTCAATATAGCGGGCGCCATGCGCGGCGTACTGGCGCGCCGGGCGGCCATCGATGAGTACATCGACCGAGAAACCGGACGGATAAGGGATGGGCTGGCTGGCGCACGCCGGGATCGTGGTAACTGCCAGCAGCACAATGAGAGCGAACATCCTGTTTTGCATTGCCTTCTTCCTCCTCGTTTTTAAGAACGGAGAAGGGGCGGAAATCTTGCAGGGGCAGGTAGGAGCGCCGCCCGCCCGCCTGTCTGCTATACTGCCCAGCGATTGACATATGCGGCTGAAACGCCGGATCCTTTTGCTTTCGGGGGCCCTTGGCGGGGTGCTGCTGGCCGGCACCGTGGGCTTCAAGGTGTTGGAAGGGCGGACGGCGTTTGAAGGTTTCTACTTCACCCTGACCACCCTGACCACCATCGGGTATGGGGAGTTGTGGACGCTGTCGCCCGCCGGCCGGGTGTTCAACACAGGCCTCATCATTGTAGGCGTCGTCTCTCTTTTCGCACTTATTGGGACCCTCACCCAGGCCCTGATTGAAGAGGAACTCGACGCGGGGGTGCAGCGCAGGCGCATGGAACGCAAACTCGGCAAGTTGCAGGATCACTACATCGTGTGCGGCGTGGGGCGCGTGGGCCGCAGCGTTGTTTCCGAACTGGAGCGCCGGCAGGCGCCGCATGCCATCGTCGAAAGCGTCCCGGAGCGGGTGAAGTGGGCGCTGGACCGCAATGCGCTGGTGATTGTCGGCGACGCCACCAAGGAGGCGGTGCTGCGCCAGGCGCAGATCGAGCGGGCGCGCGGGCTGGTGGCCGCCGTTGCCGGCGATGCCCAGAACATCTATATCACGCTGAACGCCCGCGCCTTGAACCCCAACATCCAGATCATCGCCCGCGCCTCGGAAGAGGAAGCGGAGACGTCGCTGCGCCGCGCCGGCGCCGACATTGTGATTTCGCCGTATTCCTACAGCGGGCATCGCATCGCCCAGGCCCTGTTGCAGCCCAACGTCCTTGATTTTCTCGATTCCGTCACCACGTTCGAATCGGGCAACCTGGGCTCGCTCGTCATCGAGGAGGTCCGCCTGTCGGGTGGTTCCCCGTTGGTGGGGCAGACGCTGGAGCAATCCGCCATCCGCCAGAAGCTCGGCGTCATGATCCTGGCCATGAAAAAGGTGGACGGTCGCATGGGCTTCAATCCGCCACCCGATGCGCAGATGGAGGCCGGCGATTTCCTGATCGCCATGGGCGAGCGCGACAGCCTGAAGAAACTGGAAGAGATCGCTCGGGGGACCTGAGACCGGAGACCG
>Ga0315280_10002405_pt1 | contig 30358 bp, 25 predicted proteins | sample YL17G06_40_MG_FD_203697 | JGI IMG/M metagenome (GOLD analysis project Ga0315280, IMG submission 203697) | Sediment microbial communities from Yellowstone Lake, YNP, Wyoming, USA - YL17G06_40 | ecosystem: Environmental > Aquatic > Freshwater > Lake > Sediment | place: USA: Wyoming | collected... | reverse complement strand
TGCGCACATAGCCAATCTTTTCTCTTCCGTATTTCTTGATTGCATCCTGTAATCTTTGAAGATCCATATTGCCTTTGAAAGGATGTGAACTCTTTGTTTTTAAGGCCTCGTCAGCGTAGAGCTCTAAACAGACGGATTGGCTGGTGACTTCAATGTGGGCTTTGGTCGTCGTAAAATGGTAATTGGTGATGATCACACCACCCGGTTTCCCAAAGACCTTTGACAACAGATGTTCAGCCGCCCTTCCCTGGTGGACATTCATTACAAGTTGATAGCCCAGGACATCTCTGACGGCGTCAGCAAATTCGTAGAAAGTCATGCTTCCGGCATAGGCGTCATCGGTTTTAATGAAAGCCGCGAATTGATTGTCGCTCATGGCGTTCACGCCGCTGTCGGTGAGCATATCCAGAAAAATGTCTTTTGTTTTAAGCAGGAAGGTGTTGTAGCCTGCTTCTGTGATGGCTTTGAGCCGTTCTTCAGCAGGAATGAGTGAGATCTTTTGAACCATCCTTGTTTTATACATCTCAACGGGAAGCTCTTTGCCATTCGCTAATTTAACGATCATTCCTAACCTCCTTTATTTATTTTAAATATTTAAAGAACCTTTTCGAGGGCCCTGATTAATTTATGATTCTGCTCTTCGGTGCCGATGGTAATGCGCAGGGCATTGGGAAACCCGTATTCTTTAATGGTTCGAGTGATAATTCCTTTTCTCAAGAGGGCTTCAAAAACAATCTGACTATCTCGGTCGAAGTCGACAAAAATAAAATTTCCATAAGTCGGAAGATAAAAGAGCCCCAATTTTTGATAGGCGTTGTAGAGAAATTCTTTTCCGGCATCGTTGACGCCTTTCCCTCTTTTAGTGTGTTGATCATCATCAAGGGCGGCCATCCCGGCAATTTGGGAAAGGCGGTTGGCATTGAAAGAGATTCTTAACTTTGCCAAGCTGGCAACGACCTCTTTAGGGGCAATTCCGTAGCCGAGGCGAACTCCTGCTAGGCCGTAGATCTTAGAGAATGTGCGGAGGATCAGGATATTCTTGCCTTCCCTAAAAAATTTGAAGGAATCGGGATAACGAGGATCGTCAATGTATTCGTAGTAGGCTTCATCCATTATCACCAGGATGTCCTCGGGTATTTTTCGGAAGAATTCCTCGGTCTCGTCTTTGGTGACGATGGTTCCGGTCGGATTATTGGGGTTGGCAATGTAAATCAATCGAGTGTTTTTTTTGACCGCGGCAAGCATTGCCTTGAGGTCGTGGGCGTAGTTCTTCATGGGCACTTCAATCAATTCCGCTGCGGCGATATTCGCCGCAATTTTAAACCAGATGAATGCGCCTTCGCTGCCAACAGCATTGTATTCGGGACTGAGATAGGCCAAGGTCGTGAGGGGCAAGAGTTCGACGGAGCCATTGCCGATGATGAGATTCTCCGGCTCTACCTTCAATCTTTTTGCCAACTTTTTTCTCAGGTAAAAACAGCTATCATCCGGATAGAGGAAAGATTCCGTAAATGCCTTTCTCATCGCTTGGAGCGCTAAAGGAGAGGCTCCAAGGGGATTTTCGTTTGAGGCGAGCTTAATTATTTCACCTTTTAAATTCAGTTCGCGGGCAACCTCTTCAATCGGCTTGCCCGGCAGATAAGGATTGATCTTCTTCAAAAAGTCTCTTGATTGGACCACACGGCCTCCCTGAAAGGAAAGAATTATATCTAAAATCTTCAAGAATGAAAAACAATATTCTTCTTCTTATCTGAAATAATACGGTTACCACATCTAAAGAAAAATGAAAAGAGATGGGACCTACATTTTAGTCATAAACCCAAGTGAGCCATTTTTCATATTTTTCGTTTTTCCCGCTGACGACATCCTTAAAGACCTTTTCAAGTTGGCAACTAATTTCCCCAACTTTAGCGGAGCCAACAGTGTATTCTTTTCTTGGAGCTTTGGGGTTGGACCCGTCGGTGATCCGGACAATGGGAGTGATCTCAGCCGCTGTCCCAGAAAAAAAGGCTTCATCGGCCTCGAAAAATTCGCCCTTGGTTATCGGCCCGACAATCGTTTTATAACTCAGGTCTTCGGCTATTTCTAAGAGGCTCATTCGGGTTATGCCTTCGAGGATCGAATCTGTTTTGTCGTTTGTTTTAATAATTTTGTCTTTGATGATGAAGATATTCTCTCCGGGTCCCTCAGCGATATTCCCTTCAAGGTTCAAAAAGACGGCTTCATCACATCCTTGAGCGCGGGCTTCGAGCGCACAGATCGTCGATTGCACATAAAGCCCGCCGAGCTTAGCGGTCAGGTCCAATTGGCTATGATGGACTCGTCTCCAGGGAACAATAAAGACATGGACTCCCCTTTCAGCTTTTTCCCCAAAATAAGCGCCCCATGCCCAGGTTCCGATGGCCAGTTCAACAGGGCAAAATTTTGGAGTGAGTCCCAAATTTCCATAGGAATAGAAGAGAACCGGGCGGATGTAAGCTGACTGAAGCTCGTTTTCTTTCAGAGTTAATTTGATTGCATCCATAATCTCCTGTTTGTCATAAGGGACGTTCATTTTCGCCACCGAAGCTGAATGAAGAAACCGATCAATGTGTTCGGGCAGGCGAAAGATAGCCACACCCTTGGCCGTGCTGTAGGCCCTGATTCCTTCGAACACAGAGCCGCCGTAATGGAGAGCAAACATCATGGGATGGAGCAGGCCTTCAGACCAGTCATAGAATTTCCCCATGTACCAGTATTTCTTGGAGTTGGGGAAGTGCGTATTGTTGAACATGTCTTGACTCCCTTTCGGACCTATTTTTTATTCCAAAACTAATATGTTTCTTTTTCCAGAGTTCTTTTTGTTCTATTTTAGCTTATCTTAGAGGTCCTCATTTAAAAAAAGTATATAGATACCACAATTCAAGAAAGATGAAAAGATCTAACTTTTTAGGTAATAGATAGAACTTCCTCGCCTCACAGCTTTGATTTTTCCAGTTTCAAGCAGAGCGTCCAGAGGCCTGAGGATTTCTTCAGAGGGCTTTCCTAAGGAAAAAGAAATATCCTTGAGCGTGACCGGCCGTCTCTGGACCATAGAAAGGATAGCCTGTTCCAAGCTCTCTCTGGTAGCCTTCTGTTTTCTTTTTTTAAAATCGGCGATAACCTGGCAATTATCCCCCAGGATTTTTCTTGTTCTCTCCATTTCTCTCTCGCTTAGGGGGCGGGCAAATTTTTCTGCCGGAGGCCTGACGACCGTGTTCAGATGGACTTTATCTGGCCCAATTCGAGCGATTGCTTTTTTCAATTCTTCAAGGTGCACCTTGGTGTCGTTTATTCCCTTGACCAGCATAATTTCGAGCCAGATTGGGCCTTTGAACTCTTTCCGAAAGTGAATCAAGCCGTTGATAATCTTTCCTGCTCGAAGCGATAAATGCGGCCGGTTGGTCCGGACGAAAACCTCCTGGCTGGCTGCATCCAGAGAAGGAACAACCAGATCGGCGGCCTGCAACGCCTTTCTTACATCTTTACGAGTGAGGAGGGAGCTGTTGGTTAAAACAGCGACGGGAATAGCGGTGATTTTTTTAATTTCTCGGATCAATTTTCCAAGCGCTTGGTTTAAAGTGGGCTCTCCAGACCCTGAAAAGGTGATATAGTCAATTTTTTGTCCCGAGGTGATGGCTTTTTTAATTTGATGAAGGACTTCCTTGTGAGGAATGAATTCTTTCCTTTGAATCGTTTTTTCGGTCGTCCTTCCCAACTGGCAATAGATACAATCAAAAGGGCAAGTTTTAAAAGGGAGGATATCAACCCCGAGCGAAAACCCTAAGCGCCGCGAGGGGACTGGCCCGTAGATAAAATGGGGACTGTTTAGCCTTTCTTTTTTGTCAAAAACTGAATTGTTTTTTTTCATTTTTGTAATTACTACTCCGCCTTTTTAGAAAAGGGACAGAAAGGAGGATTACGAACCTTTGTTCTTATAGGTTTGGATAAACTTCCTCAGCGATCGGTCATAAGTCCGCTCGACAGAATCTGGAAAAAGACAGGCGGGCAATTCCTGATTGTTCCAGTGATATTCAAGGCATTCACAGCAAGTTCCTTTGCGGCTGCAGGGTTCCCAGGAGCAATTGCATCTCTCCCGGGTTTGTTTACTTTTACATTCTTTCATACGCAACTCCGCTGCTCATTATAAAATGAATCAAGCCAAGCTTCAAACGGGGACATTCCCCACAGTAAGCATCCCAAATTCCGTGATGACTAAATAACGGCTTTGAAAAGGGCTTGGCTCACGGCTCACTCTTCACTATCTGAGGCTCCATGACGGAAAGTGGGGTAACACAATAAAGGGCACAAAATTCCTATAATAGATAGGGCCAGGCTGGTCCCTGTATGTTCTTGACCAAACCCACCCGCCCCCCCAAGTCTTCGAACACACAGGGACCAGCCTGGCCACCAACTGGTCGATCATGATCTTAGCCTAAAACAATAACCACACTTTTCGTCATAGAGCCACCATATGATTGCCTTCCTGGGGAGAATGTTATATCATAATTTTTCTTAAAATAAGGAAGAGAAATGAAAAGATCGCCTCGTTACTCTGAAAAAGAAGCCAAAGCAGGGCTCAAAGGGAAGCTACCTACGATTGAAACCTTCCCCAATCAGTTTCCAGATTATGAAATCAAAATAGAAATTCCAGAATTTACTTCGGTCTGTCCCCTAACGGGTCTCCCAGATTTTGGCACCATCACTATTCGCTATATTCCAGGGAAGCGCTGTCTGGAGCTTAAATCTCTTAAAAAATATATCTTAGGCTACCGAAACCTGGGGATTTTCTATGAAAGCGCTGTGAACCGAATCTTAGAGGATGTGGTGAAGGCCTCAAAGCCTGTGCGGGCCACCGTGACCGGAGAGTTTAACCCGAGAGGAGGAATAAAGGCTGTTGTCGAGGCTCACTACCCCCGCGCCCAAAAAATTTCAAAATAAGATTCTCCTGAAATTTTTGATCCTTGTCATTCTCAACAAACCCGATGCCTGAAAACGAAGAATACAAGAAGTTCGGCTCTACAGATTTTCTGATGCTCCTGACTATACTTTTTTGGGGGGTGAATTATTCGTTTGTCAAATTGGCCTTGGCGGATCTTACTCCTTATGCGTTTAACGGGCTGCGTCTTTTTATTTCGACGCTCATCCTGCTTTTGGTGCTCTGGATAAGCGGAGAGGGCTTTTCTTTGCCCAGAGAAGGTATCCTAAAAGCCGTCGCCATCAGCCTCATCGGGAATACCATCTACCAAATCCTCTTTATTCAGGGAATCAACCGGACAACCGCTTCTAACACTGCCCTGATCTTGGCCATGTCTCCGGTTTTTATTGCTGTGCTGAGCTCTTATGTTCTTCGGGAGCGCATCCATTGGGCGGGATGGATGGGGATTTTTATTTCATTCATTGGCCTCTATTTTGTGATCTCAAAACAGGCAGGATATTTCAATTTTTCATCGCAGACCTTGAGAGGGGATTTGATGATTCTTTTCGCAAATATCTGCTGGGCTGTTTACACCGTCTTTTCCAAACCCTTCCTGGAGAAAATTTCGCCACTCAAATTTACAACCCTGACTTTGGCCATCGGGACTTTGTTTTTTCTGCCGTTTTCCGTCAAGGACATCGGAGAAATCCAGTGGCAAAGGGTTTCATTTAAAGCCTGGGCTTCCTTTTCCTATTCCACCCTTTTTGCGATCGTCATTTGCTTCATCATCTGGTATGCTTCAGTGAAGCGCGTAGGAAGCAGCAAGACAGGGATTTATGGAAACCTGACTCCGGTCGTGGCGGTCTCGTTTGCTTCCATTTTTTTGGGCGAAAAGATTTCGATTTTCCAGGTCTGGGGAGCGTTGATCATCCTTTTTGGAGTTTATTTGACCCGTTCTGGATACCGCTGGTTTGAGAGAAAAAAAGGCCTGACAAAGAAATTTGTCACCTAGTTTTCAAAATACCTTAAGATGAGTCAGAAAAAGGGGAATTTGTCATTGCGGGCGAGGCGTGCTAATCAGACAAAGTCATTGCAAGACATCGAAGATGTCGTGGCAATCTCAGTTTTTGATATTATTTCAATCCATATATCTTGTGGAGTTGAAGGGTAACTCTAATATTTTCTAAACCTGCTGTAAGTGCTCGTTTTAAAAGTCTCAATGAAAGCCTCCTGCTCCAGTTCAGGTTGGATTGAGGCTGAAGGAGAATTGGAACTTCCTGCGGAAATTCTCGCCTGAGCCTTTGAATCTCTCCAAACTTCAGGCCTTTGGTGACGATGATTTTCACCTCTTTCGCTTTTTTCCTGTACTCAGGCCGAGAGAGATATCTTGGTGGCTTGGGTGAGATTGTATACCAATCCACAGGCAAAAGTTTATAAAAAGTGCCGTTTGTTTCAACCTGGATTTTGAACTTTTTTGCCCTAAGGCGCCGAACAAGTTCCCTTATATTTTGCTGCAAAGGCTCGCCTCCGGTGAGGCAGACCCACCGAGCAGGATAGCTCTGGCTTATTTTAATGACTTTCCCCAAGACCTGGTCAACAGTATAGCTTCTGCCCTCTTTCCAGGCGTACTTGGTGTCGCAGAAGGAACACTTCAAGTTGCAGCCAGAAAGCCGCACAAAGATGGCGGGCTCTCCCTGCCGCAGGCCTTCACCCTGGATTGAGGGGAAAATTTCAGTGATTTTCAGAATAGCTCGCGGAGGCATCCTCTGATTCCCAGACTGTAACTTCCTTCACCGGAAAGTGTTTTTTTAATTCTTGAAAAAAGTAGCGGGCAAGATTCTCGGCCGAAGGGTTGAAGGGGAAAACTTCATTGAGATGGGCGTGGTCAGGGAGAACTTGAGATAATTTTTCCTTGATTCGAGCAAAATCGATACCTATTCCGGTTTTATTGAGCTCAGTGACTTCGACCTGGACCTCAACCTGAAAAGTGTGGCCGTGGAGTTTTTCGCATTTGCCGCCATAATCCTTTAAAAAATGAGCCGCTTGAAATTTATCCCTGACTTTGAGTATCCAGCTCATATTTTACCTTCCTTTTCGAGTCGTTGGAGGAGGGGGTCGCTGACTCCGACCTCTTCCCAGGCTTTTTGGCGCAGAAGACAGGAGGAGCATTTAGAGCAGGGAATCTCCTTCCCCGAATAACAGGAGATCGAATAGGAGTAATCAGCCCCCAAAGAAAGACCTGTCTTTATGATCTCTGATTTTTTCAAATGAATGAAGGGTACCGCGATTTTTATTTTTTCGTTGCTAAAGGCCGCTTTTGTTCCGGTATTGATCGCATTTTCCATTGCCTCAACAAAATTCCGTCGCGTATCCGGGTAGTTCGGAGAATCAATGACGTTGAACCCGCAGATGATCTCCTTGACTCGATGGACTTCAGCCCACGCTGAGGCCAATGCCAGAAAGATTCCATTCCGGAAGGGAACATAAGTCAGAGGCAGTCCTGGGCCGATTTCTTCGGTCCGGTCAAACTCAGGCAGAGGGACTTGAGTATCAGTGAGTGCAGAGCCTCCGATTTGGCTCAAGTCTATTTTGAGGATTGTCTGGGGCAGTCGGAGCTTCCGGCAAATCTTGCGGGACATAGAGATTTCAACTTTATGCCGCTGCCCGTAATCAAAAGTCAATGGAAAGACCTTCTCAGAGCGATCCAACGCCCAGTAAAGGGCAGTTGTTGAATCTATTCCCCCGGAGAAAAGGACAACGGCTGATTTCATTTAGGACTGGTCTCTTAAGAATAATAAGAAATATATGCCTTTTTTTCAAGGCAAAATGCTTATCTTTTTCTTTGATTTTAATGGTTGTCTTCTATTTAGTGTGGGTAAGGAGAGAGGCGAGATCAGGAAGCGACCTCGCTCCGGCTTAGGCTTTTCACGCCGTTCCCTCTCCGCCCTTCTTGGCGTCTGCGAAACTCGCAGGACTCGGACGATAGAGCTAATTCCTATTTAATGCTGCTCTTCAGGAGAAAGATCTCGCGGCCCGTGCGAGAAGAGCTTGGGCCCCGCCACTTCTCGAAAACAAAATAATAGAAATTCGACCCGCCCAGGGCCAGGAACAGGTCCGCGAGCTTAGATTGGGAGGGCATGTTATAGGCGTTATAAACAAACTTAACGGTTTTGTTGTTTCCGTATCTCAGGCTGCCGGTAAAGTAAGCGAGATGAACGGTGTTGTTGGGGTCGATTTCTATGTTGAACGGATCTCCGATAGAATCGATCTTTTTCCATGATTCAAATTGGCCTGAGGCGTTGTTGACATAATACACTCCGGCCGTAGCCTCGTCGACGATATGGGCTTTTCCGTTCCGGTCGGTTTCAACGTCCCAGGCGTAGAGGAAATCGTCCTCTGATTGGTTAACCGGGACAGGTGCCGAGAATCCGGCACCCGATCTTTTCAAGTAGACAAGCTCCGTTTTATCTCCCCAGCCCTTAATGATGTCGTGCACGATGTGGACGTTGCCTTGAGTGTCGATCGTGGAACGATGCCCGAAAATGAAGACCCCCTTGGTTGGCGGTGACCGGGGGTTTCCAGGCTCCGCCTTTTTTAGTCATGTAGAGGATATGCGAACTGCGGTTTGTGCCGAACTGCATAGCCTGGAAGGTGAGATGGAGACGGTCCCGGCTGTCACAGTGGAGGTAGGGTGTAGAGGGACCCTGGACCTCTCCGGGTTTGTTTGGATACGAGCTGCCCTCGACGATCTGGACGGGCTTCTGGAAGCTTGGGATGGATGCGGAAGAGCCGTGGACTGAAGCTTGGGGCGCATTGGTCACATAGTAAATATCGTCCATTTCCCGGACACTCGTCTGGCTCGTGCTCCGAGTGAAGGCGATATGGGCGGATCCTTTGGAATCGACGGCGAGGAAAGGATATTTTGAATACCAACCGTTCTCCTCGCTGAGCGCAAGCTTTATATCCACTGGCCGGCTGAAAGTTCCCGAGACATTGTTGGTGTAATAAATATGGCTGGCTACCCCCTCCGGAGAAGAGGCACACCGGACAAATCCGTACCAGGCGACATGGACTTTCCTGGCTTTATCGACCGCAATCACCGGGGAGAACGCAAAGGTTTTGGACCTTTTCGAGAGGTAAGATTGTGCTTTTTCGTTGTGAATGGCAGGTGCTGACGCCTCACATAAAAAATAGCACTCCTTGCGAAGCCCTGTCAATAGCTAAAAAATCCGCCCCTTGATTGAATCCAGATAATATTGCCCGTAGCGGCTGGACCAGCCATGGATCTTGCTTTCCGTATCGACGTAGACGTCCGAGTTGTAGCAGGTCGGCGTCCGCAGGGATGGGTCGATGTAAGTGTCGCCGCCCGTCACTCCAAGATACCGGATGTAATCCTGAAAGGCCGTCCTGGCGTATTCGCGATAAGACGCGTTTCCTGTTGCCTTGTAGCAGAAGCCTGCGGCATTGGCAGCCATCAACAGATACGGAATCTGGCCTTCGCGTTGATCGGGCTGCTTGATATCGATCCAATAGGGAATCTGCCGGGGACGATAGCGTCCGGCATTATTTGTGTCACCACCATATGTGATCGCCATCAGCCAGCCGGTCATGCGGCGGATCAGTCCGAAAAGCTTCACAGCATAGGCATTGTCGCAGCCCTTGAAGACTTCTTCATACGCATGGATGGCCGGTTCCAGGAAATAGCAGTTCATGAGCGGCTGGCGCGTGTTGGGATCAGGCGGATCGCCGGCGTAAACATAACCATGCTTGCCGGCTTTGGCTTCGCGGTCGAAGACTGATTTCAAAATATCCTTGATCGCGTTCGACACTGTTTTTGTTCCGGACGAAGTTGTTTTCAGCGTGGCCATGGGGTTGATCCGGTACAATGTAATGAGATTTTCGACAAGCCATCCTTGAATCCGGATCTCATTGGTATCGATGTAGCCTTCGCCATTGAAGGATTCGTAGATGTACTGCCGCACTCCTTCGAGCAGCTCCTCGTAGCCGTCCCGGCCGCGCGGATCGCCGGTCATGAGCCAGTGCAAAGCGTAGCCCGACGACCATGTGTGGCTCGGCCGGCCGCACCCGAAGACGTTCCCGGGATTGTCATGCGACGGACGGGATTCCCAGTTTTTTTGGTAGTTGTAGGCGTAACCATCGGCGCCGGTGTGATAGATGTCCATATCGATTTCATGGCAAGCGAAAACGCGCGCGGCGTCAGCGAAGGGAAGTCGACCTGTCCGCATGAACTGAAGATACATCCCCATACTCCAGTCGTAGTGATTTCCCGAAAGACTCCCGTAATCGCCTCCCCAGCGTAAATCGCCATAATCATGCCAGCTTCTAATGTCCTGATAGAGGTGCTGCCAGAGCGTCTCGCCGATTATGTTCGGTGGGTTCTGGACATCTGCTTGAATGACTTTCGCCCGTTGGAGCTTTTCGAAGAGATCGAAATCGGCTTGCTGTTCGGCGGGGAAACCGGAAAGGGGAGGCACAATAGGCCCCCAGGCTTGAGTCGAGGAATAGTATGATGGAGTGGCGACGGCGAGCAGACGCGCGGCAGCATATCCAGGCGCGATGGATCCATTGCCGGCATAGCGGTTCTCGATAATTGCTGGTTGGCCATTCGCCGCGATCGATATTTCCCACGTCTTCTCGACGCCGCTGCCAAAGACATATTTGGCGCCCGGCTTGAGAAGGTTGATTCCGAAACGAGCGCCGGTCAGAACGAGATCAGGCTTGCCGGGGCGGCCTCCTGGATCCCAACCAAAGGAATTGTTATTGCGAAACGTCAGAAAAGCGCGAATGTCGCTCTTGTCACGGTAGAACACGAGGCGGGCCCGGAATCGGTTGAGGTTATTCTTGAGAGTCTTGCTCCAGGTGCCGTCCACACGTACGATTACCTTCATCGGCCCGCGCTCTTCGATGGTCCATCCGTTCGATGGAGGAACAGCTCGATAGGTTTTGCCGCTCGATGTCACCTCGAACGTGCTGCCATGAACAACGAACTTTTTCTTGTTAAAGACGAAGGTGGCTGCTCGCGTGTTGATCGTGAGCTGATTTGCCTGATTGCTCACGGTGATGCCGGAAACGGGTGCCGCTGCCCTTCCTGTCTGGAGTGTGAGAGCGACTGATCCGGAAGCCGGGAGGCTGACTTGGAAATCGGTCAAAAGCCAGCGGATGCTCTTATCGGGCCAGTATGCTGTCGGCAGAAATTGTGCAGGGATTTCGATGCCGCCGGACAGAAGACGCAAGGAGCCGGCGTCCTTCAGGATACCTTGCGCGAAGGGAATGCCAGAGGTGATACACTCAGCGGTCTTTGCCTTGGCTTCGCGATTAGCCACAGTCAAAGCGACATCCAGCCCGTAGCTTCGAAGGCAAAAGAGGAGCATGATGGTGAAACCGATTATTGCGAGTGGTCGACGGAATAATTTGAGGCATGGGAAGAGAATAAGACATTTGGTTGGATCAGAAATTGCAGATAGCATGCGGTGACGCCTCAAATAAAAGCTAACACCTCTTGCAAGGCTCTGTCAACGGCTAAAAGAATGCGAAAAGGGATTGATAGCAAACCAGTCCTCGCATTTGAGGTCGAACTTAGAGGCCTGGAAGCTTTCGAGATGGCTCCCAAGAATGCAGCCCCTCTTGATAATCATCAATAGGTAGAATCGGCTCCTTCGAATAAGCTATAAGAATTTCTTTTATTATCTCCTATAGAGTTACACAAACAACACAATTTCGACCGCTTTGTTTGGCCTGATAAAGAGCTTGATCGGCAGCAAGAATCAAATCGTTTCTCGAAGATTCCCGGTCTGGAATCAGGGTAGCAACTCCTAAGCTGATGGTTACCTGCCCACTCATGCAGGAACTGGAATGAGGAAGACTCAATTTTTCCAGATTGGCCCTCATTTTTTCGGCTACTACTTTCGCGCCCTGAGAATCAGTGAACGACATGACAACAACAAATTCTTCACCCCCATATCTTGCCACGAGATCTCCCGCTCGGCAAGCTGCGTCTTTGAGAATCCCCGCCACTTGTTTCAGACATTCATCGCCTTTAAGATGACCGTAGGTGTCGTTATAGGCTTTAAAAAAGTCAATATCCGCCATAATTAAAGACAGAGGTCGGCCTTCCCGTGCACAGCGCCTCCACTCCTGATTCAGAAAGATCTCAAAACTTCGCCGGTTCGCTACCTCGCTCAATTTGTCCGTCAGAGAAAGATATTCTAATTCCCTATTCGCTTTTTCGAGTTGCCCCATGACATTTTTCAATTCCTTCGTGCGCTCTTCTACGAGCAAGTCCAAATCCCTCTCATGGGCCTTGAGCTGCTTAACACGGAAGCGCACGCTTCCTACACCTAGCAACACAAGGCCAATAGCACACAAGAAATAGAAGTAGGGAGTCTGGTGGAAAAAGGGCTTCAGGTAGAATGCGAAAGACGCACCAGCTTCATTCCATACCCCATCGTTATTGCAAGCCATCACCTTGAAGTGATATTCTCCTGGCGGGATGTTAGTGTAGTAAGCGACTCGTCTCGTGCCAGCCTCAATCCATTCCTTCTCGAATCCTTCCAGTTTGTACTTGAATTTGACCTTCTCCGGCGCTAGCAGGCTCAAGCCGGCATAATGAAACTCAAAGTTCTTACTGCCAGCCGACAGGTGAGTGCCCTTACGAAGTTCTATAGCATTCCTGTCCACGATGAATTCTTCGATGGCGACCGGCGGGATCACCCGATTCACCGCTATCTTGGAAGGGTCGATGACCACCACTCCCCTGATCGTAGCAAACCACAGCTTCCCGTCTCTGGTCTTGAACCCGCCTGGAGAAGCATGATCGCATTCGCCGCTTTTCATGCCGTCGGCGGCGCCGTAGGCGATCGAAGTGATCGAACTGATTCTCCCCGCCGCAAAATCATCAAGCTCTTGCCTGCTGACTCGAAAAACTCCTCTGTTACAACTCATCCAGAGATTTTCTTGTCCGTCTTCAAGGATCTGGAACACATTGTCGTCGAAGAGCCCTTCCTTGGTGGTGAACGCTGTAAGTCTATCCTCTTTGAATCGGTACAGCCCAACGCCGTTCGTGCCAATCCAAAGGGTCCCACTCTTGTCTTCGTAAAGTGATAGAACGATTTGACCCGAAAGCTCGTCTTTTGGGATGAAGGGCGTCAACATCCCGTCTTTGAATCGGTTCAACCCGCCATTGGTTCCTACCCAGAGGCTTCCCTTCCTGGTCTGGTAGATTGTCCTCACAACGTTATTCGGCAGTCCGTTTTTTGTTGTGTAGGTAGTGAACACTCCATCATTTAGTTGGTTCAGACCACCATTGGTCCCAATCCATAAAGTCCCCTCTTCATCCTCATAAAGGGCCCTCACATAGTCATTCACCAGCCCGTTTTTGGTAGTGTAGGTGGTGAAAACTCCATCCTTCAACCGGTTCAAGCCTCCACTGGTGCCAATCCAGAGGCTTCCATCCCTGCCCTCATAGATGGCCCTTACATCATTGCCGGCCAGTCCATCGCGCGTGGTGTAAGTGGTGAACCGTCCATCCTTGAGACGGTTCAGCCCCCCTCCCTCGGTGCCAATCCAGACGCTTCCATCATGGCTTTCATAGATTGGCCTCACCCGATTATTCGCCAGCCCTTCCTGGGTGGTATAGGTCAAGAATTTTCCATCCCTCAACCGGTTCAGCCCGCCGCCATTGGTGCCAATCCACAGGCTCCCCTCTTTGTCCTCCCCCCAGAGCGACGACACAATGTCGCTCGACAACCCCTCTTTAGTTGTGAAGGATGTGAATATTCCATCTGCGAATCGGTTCAATCCTCCCCCGTTCGTACCTATCCACAAGTTCCCGTCCCGGTCCTCACGAACGGTCATCACATTGTTGTTCGTGAGCCCATCCTTGGTAGTGTAGAGGGTAAATTGTCCGTCTTTGAAACGATTCAAGCCTCCACCTCTCGTGCCAATCCAGAGATTTTCTTCACGGTCCTCATAAAGTGACAAGACAACGTTGCTCGATAAGCCCTCTTTGGTCGTGAAGACCGTGAATATCCCGTCTTTGAATCGGCCCAGCCCGCCACCCTCTGTGCCAATCCAGAGCGTCCCTTTCTGATCCTCATAAACGGCTAACACATCGTTGCTCGGCAGTCCATCTTTGGTGCTATAGGTCGTGAATCGTCCATCTTTAAATAGGTTCAACCCTTCCCCGCCTGTGCCAACCCAGAGGCTGCCATCTTTGCTTCCATAAACCGATCTCACAATGCGACTCGATAACCCTTCGTCAGTGGAATGGGTGGTGAATCTCCCATCCTTCAACTGACTCAGCCCTCCTCCGTTGGTGGCAATCCATAGGCTCCCTTCTTTATCCACGCACAGTGCAGTCACATAACTGTTTCTTATCCCCTTAGTGTTCTTGTTATTGAAGACCCTGAAGCGCACGCCATCGAAACGGACGAGACCCTCCTGGGTTCCCAGCCAAAGATAGCCATCTTGGGTATGGACCATCGCATTAACGGAGTTTTGCGGCAGGCCGTCTTCAGCCTGCCAGACGTTATGACTGTATTGGGTGATGGCTTTCTTAGGATTCAGAGCAAAACTAAAGCTAACCTGGCCAAATAGAAAAAGTGTAAATAACAGCTTAGATCCAAGCTGCTTTTCCATCAAAATCATTCTATCAAAATAGGTGGTAATTAACAAAAGTTACTGATTCCTTCATCATGTAACGGAGGGTTTGAAAGATGAAAGGTCTACAATGGTCATGCGGTTTTGCCCGTTCTGTTTAGATTGATAGAGTGCTCCATCGGCTGCACTGATAAACAATGCGGGTTCATTATTATCCCGAGCTGGTATGCATGAAGCACAACCCAGACTGATCGTCACCTGCCCTACAGCCTTGGATGTCTGGTGAGCCATTCTCAGGCTTTCCGCCGCCGCCTTGAGTTGAGAGATTAAATTTGCTTTTTCGCTGTCCTGCGGTTAGACACCCTTTTCGTTGTGAATGGCAGGCGTTGACACCTCAGATAAAAAATTACGCTCCTTGCGAAGCCCTGTCAACGGCTAAAAAATCTATTCTTTGCTCCCCGGCTCTCTAGCAAAAAGTGGGGTTATTGTTTTAGGCCAAGATAATGATCGCCCAGTTGGTGGCCAGGCTAGTCCCTGTCTGTTCTTGACCAAACCCACCCGCCCCCCTAGGTCTTCGAACACACAGGGACTAGCCTAGCCCCATCTATTATCGGAATTTTGTGCCCTTTTCTACTTTTACGCCACTTTTTGCAACAGAGCCTTTCTCCCCTTGACATCCCTGGGAGGGTGGTATATCTTTCGGAATCTCTTGGGATTGGGCCAGGGAAAGAAAAAAATGGCGGAGAAAGGGCACGAGGTTATTCTTCGAGACGATCAATCAGAGTTTGCCTCGCTTTTTGATGCAGCGAGGATAGCTCAGAAAAAAGGCCAGCGGCTAAACCTAATTGATACTGGCCAGCTGGATTCGGCCGAGCTTGAGTGGTTGGGAGAAGTGGGGGCAAACTTATATACTTCAGATGAAGCCAAACGGAGTGCGCAAGAGCTCATGTTTATCAGCAAAGTTTATAACAGGGTCGGGGGAATTGTTGCCTATTTTCATCACGGTCCTATAGAGACAGAAGAAAAGCCAGGGGTCATTTCTTTTTCAAACTTGAGGGTGATGGGAAGAAGCGGAATTTATCTTCATCTTTCAAACAGAGAAAGGCAGCGTGACTTTTTGGTGCTGAATGAGCTGGCCTACGACTGCTGGAAAGGTGAAGCTTGGCTTGTCTATTATCATCTGGGCCCGCTTGATAAGGGGCTCGAAGATTTGGCAGGGAGTGGAGCCTGGATTCATCTTTCAGACCTGAGCCTTAAACAAGAAAAGGATGTATCTCTCTTGCTGGAAGTTATAAAGGCTGCGCGTGAGGCAAATGCACATCTAATCCTTCACTTAGAAAAAGGACTTCCTCTTTCTTGGGTGAGAGATATTTTAAGCGCAGGAGCCATCGTCCTTTTCAAGACAGCGCTGAGTGACTATAAATCTCCGTTTAGGGCGCTCGAGCTTAAGGCCAAAAAGAGAAAATTGGACTTCAGAACATATTATCTTTATTCTACATTCCTACCTTGATATTGCGTGGAAAACAAGGCTTCAATTCCCCCTTAATTTTAATGAGCGGTGACCAGCAAACAGAAAGCAGTAAGATTCTTAATGCGTGAAGTGTTTCTTATCTCGTTTTTATCTAAGAGAAGGGGGATGAAGGCGGATTATTTTCATCATTCGCGGCATCAATTTGGTTAGAGGCAATTAACCCCAAATATTCACTTTCTTTTTTAAAAAGCTAAGTGGATATTTTTGCTTCAGCCGAGGTGAATTTTATCTGGGTCAAGATCCTCTCTTATAATTCGCAATTCCTCTTGTGTGGGCGGATTGGTGGTGGCCAGCTTCCGGCTTATTTTTATATCCCAATCTGTATTTTCCCTGATTTTTTGGACAGAAATGCCGGGGTGAATCTCGGTTAAGACAATCTCGTGGGTTTTTTTTGAGAAGTTGTAAGCTCCCAAATCTGTGATAACCAATGCAGGTCCGTGTCCCGGCATATTGTATTTTTTTCTTAGGTTGTGCTCATTGATGAACCCGGGACTGGTCAAAAAATCAATTTTTTCAGGGAAGGTTTTTTTTGTCTGCTTTAAGATGAGGATGATCTTTTTAGCATGGATGGCAATCTCGCAAGCTCCGCCGCTTCCCGGGAGTCTCACCTTTGGATTCTCATAATTTCCGATCACGGTGGAGTTGATGTTTCCGAACCTGTCAACCTGGGCTCCTCCCAGAAAGCCGACGTCGATCAGCCCGCCCTGAAGATAATAATTAAATACTTCGACCATGGAGCAGACGGAAAGTGAGTCTTGCGCCAGACAGGGGTCTCCGATAGAGAGCGGCAGACGCGAGGGGACCGCGCCCACAGCTCCTGACTCATAGATCAAGACCAGGTCGGGCGCCTGAAGCCTTCGGGCGAGGTTGCAGGCTAAATTGGGCAGGCCGATGCCTACAAAGACAACTTCGCCGTTTTTTAGCTCCCTGGCCGCTCTGACTACCATAATTTCTGCTGGCGAATAGGAAGTCATTTTTCTCTCCTCAATATCCATAATTGACCGAACCGGATGGCCGGTTTTTGGCTTTGAGCTTGTTGACATAATCTGCGCCCAGCTTCTCTGTATATTCTTTCCGGCCTGAAACTCCATAGATCCATTCGTCAATATACTTTTCCATAGAAGCTCTATCTTTGGAAATTTTGGCCCACTCCACATAAAATTGATTATCGCGGTCATAGTATCCGAGAGCATAGCTGGGGTGGGCGGCAAAAGGTTCGATGACAACCACGTCAACGATCATGCCCGGGATCAGAGTCCGGTTTGGGTCAGCACGGATGACAGAGCTCTCCACCAGTTCTTCGGCCACGATGATGACCTTCTTTGAGGCAAAAGCAGCTTCTCTTTGGACCCCCATCAACCCCCAGATCTGAGCGTTTCCATCGGCATCCGCTCTCTGGACCTGGACAACAGCAACGTCCGGGTTTAGAGCCGGAACCGTGGCAAAACGTTCACCGCTATAAGGGCATTTGATGGATTTGATTTTTTTGTTCTTTTGGGGAAGCGTGCTGCCTTCGAAACTTTTAAGGGGCATAAAAGGGAGCTTGGAGGCGCCGGCCATGAACCTTGCGACCATTCCGAAATGAGTGTATTCTTCAATCTCGATTTTACGCGGGATTCCTTCCTCGACGGCTCTTCTTAAGCCAAAGAGAGAGCCAACTCCCGGGTTTCCAGCCCAGCTAAAAACAAGCTTTTTGACACAGCCAGCAGCAATCATCTGGTCATAAATAAGATCTGGAGTCAAGCGGCAGGCGGTGAGGCTTCGTTTCTTCTGGCGGATGATTTCGTGCCCGGCAGCAAAACAGATGAGATGAGTGAAGCCTTCGATGACGAGCGTGTCGCCGTCACGGACATACATTCCCACGGCGTCTTTCATGGTCATGACTTTGTTGTTCACTTCGCCTTAGCCCTCCTTTCCGAAGCCTTCGAGAACCTCAGAAAAAATCTGGATGGCTGAATCCACTTCTTGAGCAGAAATAATCAGAGGAGGGCAGAATCGAATAACATTTTCACCGCAGGGGAGAAGCAGGAGGCCTTTGTGGAAGGCTCTCTGAACGATCTCGTTGGTTTCATCGATGGCGGGCTCGAGCGTTATCGGGTCCTTGACGAGTTCCACCCCGATCATTAAGCCAATTCCACGGACATCCCCGATGATCGAATATTTCTTTTGGAGCTTTTTTAACTGATTGAAAAGCCGCGTTCCCATTTTTCTGGCATTGGTCATTAATCCTTTTTCAAGAAGGTCGAGCGTCACCAGGGATGCTTCGCAGGCGACCGGATTGCCTCCGAAGGTGCTGCCGTGTGTTCCCGATTTCCAGGACATGAATTTTTTCTTGGAAACGACGGCGCCGAGGGGAAGTCCTGAAGCCAGTCCCTTCGCCAGAAGAACAACATCAGGCTCGACATCGAAATTTTCAATCGCCAAAAATTTCCCCGTCCTCCCCATCCCCGATTGGATTTCATCGACAACGAAAAGGATATTGTGCTTGGTGGCAAATTCCCGGATTTTCTGGTGGAACTCAATGGGCGGAACGATATAGCCTCCCTCGCCCTGGATGGGTTCCACAAAAATGGCGGCAATCTCTTCGGGGCTCATCAGAGATTTGCAGAGTGTATTTTCAATGACTTCGGCACAGTGAATTCCGCAAAAACGGTACATGAGGTGATAAGGACAGCGATAACAGTAGCCATAGGGTACGTGATAAACTCCCGGGAGGAGTGAAGCGAAGTAACTTCTCTGCTTGGCTTTGCTCGCTGTCAAACTCAGGGCTCCGATCGTCCGTCCATGGAAGGCTCCCAGAAAAGCGATGATATAGGGCCGCTTGGTCGAATAGCGGGCGAGTTTGATAGCTGTCTCAACAGCTTCAGAGCCGGAATTGGTAAAGAAGACGCTTTTCTCGCCAGAGATGGGCGTCATCTGGACCAGGCGCTCAGCCAAATTTGCAAAAGATTCATAATAAAAATCTGTGGAGCAGATATGGAGGAATTTTTCGCTCTGTTTTTTGACAGCCTTCACGACTTTCGGATGGCTGTAGCCGGTGATGTTGACTGCTATGCCTGCCATAAAATCCAAAAATCGGTTGCCGTCAACATCGACAACCGTGGCACCCCTTCCTCTTTCAATGACCAGAGGGTATTCTTTGATGTAAGAGCTCGAGGTGAACCTCTTGTCTTTGGCAATGATTTTTTTGGCTTTTTTCCCGGGCAAATTTGTCAGAATTTGAGGAGATAATCGCTTCATGATACAACCTTCTCTAGATTCTTTTAAGGACAAGGGACATCCCCTGCCCTCCGCTCACGCAAAGGGTCGCAAGACCGAGTTCTTTTTTCTCTTGAATTAAACTGTGGAGCAGGGTCACGATGATCCTCGCTCCCGAACATCCAATCGGATGGCCTAAGGCAATGGCCCCGCCATTAATATTTCTTTTGGCTTTGTCCCATTTGAGTTCGTGCTCAACAGCAAGGACTTGAGCCGCAAAAGCCTCGTTGATTTCAATGAGGTCAATTTCGTTAAGATTGAGCTTGAGGTTTTTCAATACTTTGAGAGTTGCGGGCACGGGACCGATGCCCATTTCTTTGGGATCAACGCCTGCAGAGGCAGCTCCTAGGATCTGAGCTATAGGAGTGAGGCCCAGCTCTTTGGCGTGGCTTTCAGTGGTTAAGATTAAAGCTGCGGCTCCATCAGTGAGCCCTGAGGAATTGCCAGGAGTGATCGTTCCTCCCTTTTTAAACACAGGGGGGAGTTTTGCCAATTTTTCTAAAGTCGTATCAGGCCGAGGGTGTTCATCCAAAGAAACAATTGTTTCCTTGCCATCTTTCTCCCGAATTTTGACAGGGATTATTTCATCATGAAATTTTCCATCCTCCATGGCTCGCTTCGCCTTCATCTGGCTCTCATAAGCATATTCATCCTGAGCTTCGCGGGAGATATGATATTTTTCTGCCAAGAGCTCGGCTGTCTCTCCCATAATCATTTCGGCTAAGGGACAGAACAATCCATCCCTGTACATGGCGTCGATAAGAACCCCATCACCCAGGCGATAACCCCATCTGGCGTTCTCTAAGAGATAAGGAATTTGGGACATGTTTTCGATCCCGCCAGCTAGGGAGATTTTGCTTTCGCCAAGAAGGAGGGGGTGAGAGGCGAGGTGAATGGCTTCCATTCCTGAAGCGCAGGCTTTATTCACCGTGAAAGCTGTTTTTTCAGCAGGAATTCCCGCTCGGATGAGGATTTGCCGCGCGGGGTTTGGCCTGTTGCCCGCTTGGCGGGCGTGACCAAAGATTACATCATCGACCTGAGAGGGGAGGATGCGTGCTCTCCGGATAGCTTCCTGAGAGGCAATGACCCCCAGAGTTACAGCGCTCGTGTCCTTGAACGCGCCTCCAAATTTTCCCACCGGAGTCCTGACAGCGCTCAGAATAACAATCTTTTCCATCTTATTCCCTCAGAAAAATTTTGCCATTTCAGAAAGGATTTCCTCCATTTTTTCGCGGACAAGAGAGATTTCTCTTTCGGTGATGATAAATGGCGGAGCCAGCAGGATGAGATCGCCGTTTGTTCCATCCGCCTGGCCGGTGTTCCACCAAAATATCAATCCCTTCTCCATCGCTTTAGAAAGAAAGCGCTCGACATATTTCTGTTTTCGGAGGAATGGCTTTTTCGTATTTTTTTCTTGGACAAATTCAACACCGTGGAGAAGGCCTTTTCCTCTTATGTCTCCCACGTGAGGATGAGAGCGAAGGGTTGAAATCTCGCTTAAAAAGTCTTCGCCAATTCTTGCGCACCTTTCCACCAGCCTGTGTTTTTTGATGTAGTTTAAAGTGGCGACTCCGGCTGCACATCCAACAGGATGGTGAGAGAAGGTCTGGGCATGGAGAAAGCTTTTGCCTTTCTTAAAGAGAGCATCGACAACGTCTTTTTTGACTGCGAGGGCGCTTAAAGGGAAATAGCCACTGGTCAGCCCCTTGCCCATGACGATGATATCAGGGACCAGCTTAAAATGGTCGGAGGCAAGCCATTTCCCGGTCCGGCCAGCTCCTGTCATGATTTCATCGGTAATAAGCAAGATTTCATTTTGGTTGCAGGTTTTTCGGATAATCTGGAAATATTCGGGAGGAGGGACGGCCGCTCCTGTTGTTGCGCCGCCGATGACTTCTGTGATGAAGGCGGCCACATTTTCCTTTCCCAGTTTCTCAATAGCTTTTTCTAGTTCATGGGCACAATTCAACTGACAGGCAGGATAGGTTTCGTCTTTATAGCAGCGGTAGCAATAGGGCGCAGGGATCTTTGTGTTTTTGCCGAGCATCGGTTTAAAAGTCTCTTGGTAGTACTTTCTGGCTGATAAGGATAACGCTGTGAGCGTGTTTCCGTGGTAGCTGGGAGTGCGCGAGATAAAATAGCGCTTAGCAGTGTTGCCTCTTTCAACCCAATACTGCCGGGCAAGCTTGAGCGAAGCCTCCACAGCTTCAGAGCCGCTGTTGAGGAAATAGATTTTGGCATCGCCAAAAGGGAGAAATTCAGAAATTTGTTCAGCCAATTTTTCTGCTGGAACATGGCTGAACTGCATCCCGCTCACATAAGCGACTTTTTCCGCCTGGAGCCCGATCGCTTCGGCTACTTCTTTGACCCCGTGCCCGATGTTGACAACAGCAGCGCCTCCGCTTGCATCCAAGTATTTCTTTCCGTTTCGGTCGAAAAGACAGAGGCCCTGGCCTCGTTCTACCAAGGGATATGAGTAATGAAGATTCCGGTAAAAGACATGCCCCTGGGGATATTTTTTTAAACTCATAGTATCTCAATTATTATTGTTATTATTGAAATTAATGTCAAAAGCTTTAGAAAAGAGGTAGGATCTTTTTTCCCGTGGTAACCATCAATTTGGAAAGAATGGGTGCTGTCCAGGCGACTCCCCGTCCGTCCTCGCTGAAGACCCCCCACCCGCCACCATTAGCCACGGGCGGGCGGGGACTCGCCTCGCCACCCATTCTTTCTTTAATGTCCTAATCTATCCCGAGGAAAAAGGTGCATCCCCAAATGATCTGCCCCGGGGAAAAAGATACTACCTGGAAAAGACATAAAAAAGTGAGGACGGATGGGGGGAGCCGTGACAGGACCCTATTCCTTATCAAAGGCATCACCTTAATAGAAACGCCTCCATCCAAAAGATATATTTTGACATTTATTCAGTCGAAGTCCTAAAATTGAAAAAATTGGAAAAACTGAAGAATCGCAAATTCCGCTTGGCAGCAAGAGTATTATTTGTCCTGTTCCTGCTAAATTTGGGTTTTGGCCCTTTTTCTGCAGATAAAAGCATCGATGCCAAAAAAGAGAAAAAATTTATATCTGACTACAAGGTTTATGTTGATAAAATAATTTCTCCGGCGAAATTAGACCTATACTTGAAATATTTTGCATCGGAACCTCATGTCGCCTCCTCCCCCAGGAACAACGAACTGGCCAAGTTTATTCTCGAGGAATGGAAGTCCTACGGGCTGGAGGATGTCCACTTTGCTGAATACGATGTGCTTCTCTCCTTTCCAGAAAAAATCATGGTAGAAATGGTCTCGCCTAAAAAAGTCACGCTGAATCTAAAAGAAGAGGGCTATAAAGAAGACCCTGATACTTTAAGGACAGACCTCGGCCTTCCCTACAATGCCTATTCTTGTTCTGGAGACATCGTCGCTCCTCTTATCTACGCCAACAGCGGCAATCCTCAGGATTATGATTATCTCGAGAAAAAAGGGATTGGCCTTAAGGGAAAGGTTGCCCTTGTCCGCTATTCGTCACCGTATTCTTACCGCGGGTTCAAAGCCTTGACGGCGGAAAGAAGGGGACTCGCGGGACTTCTGATTTATTCTGACCCCAAAGATGATGGCTCTGCCCGAGGAAAAGTTTTTCCCGATGGACCTTGGGGCCCGATGAGCCATATCCAAAGAGGAGGAATCCCTTTTGATTTTATCTATCCTGGCGACCCGCTAACTCCTGGTTGGGCCTCCTTGCCTGGATGTAAGAGGTTGTTTCAAGATGAAGCCATCACTCTCCCCAGAATCATCAGTGTTCCCCTCTCGGCTCAGGATGCGCTTCCTCTTCTCCAGTCTATGAAGGGAGAAAAAGCGCCCAAGGAGTGGAAAGGAGCGTTGCCCGTCACCTATCGGCTTGGGGGGGATAGCCCCCTCGTTCACATCGACATTGAGATGGATAATTCGGCCAAAAGGATCATCAATGTCCTTGGCTGCATCAAAGGCTCTGGAGAATCAGATGAGATTGTGCTTGTGGGGAACCATCGCGATGCCTGGATTTTTGGAGGAGTTGATCCCTCAAGCGGCACCGCTTCCTTGATGGAACTCGCCAGGTCTTTGGCTGGAGCAAATAAAGCTGGATTCAGGCCTCTTCGGACGATTTGTTTTGCGAGTTGGGATGCGGAAGAATTCACGCTGACAGGTTCGACAGAATGGGGGGAAGAAAATCGCGATTCACTCCAAAAGAATCTGATCGCATATCTCAATGTTGATAGCTCTGCATGTGGAAAAAAATTCGGTGCTCAAGGCGTGCCCAGCCTCTCGCGAGTGATCGTCCAGGCTCTTAAAGAGGTCCAAAATCCTGATTCTAAAACTTCTGTTTATGATCAGTGGGGAAAGGAGTCAAAGGAAAAAGGGAGAGTTCTCGTTGCCAACGGCAACGGCGTGTTGGAGCCTATCGGCAGCGGCTCAGACCACACTGTTTTTCTCAACCACATCGGGGCACCTGCCTTAGACATGGGTTTTGGAGGAGATTATGGAGTCTATCATTCCAGGTATGATGATTATTATTGGATGACTCGTTTTGGCGACCCTGGGATGCGGTACAGCGCGGCCCTGACAAAAATTTGGGCACACTTGGCCATCGAGCTGGCTACGAGCCCTTTAGTTCCTCTCGATTATGAATCTTGTGCCATTGAACTCAGGAGATATCTTGAAGAGTGGGCCAAACAGTTTGACCCGTCCAAGAAAAAGCTTGAAATGGTCTTTGAGCTCGTCGAAGAGATGAAAAAAAATGCCTCTGCGCTGAATCCTTATATTTTTAACCAGGGAAATGGGGAAAAGGTTCCCGATGCAGAAAAAATACAGGAGGCCAACCGGCTTTTGCTGAGGATAGAAAGAGATTTTACTATTTCGGAAGGAATCCCCAGCCGAAATTGGTTTAAACACCTGATATTCGGAACTCGCTACACATATGCCGTGCTTCTTCTCCCGGAGCTTCAAGAGGCAGCCGAAGCGGAAGATGAAAAAGGCGTGGCTATTGCTATAACTCATCTCGAGCAGGCTTAAAGAAAAGTAGTATCGAAACTGAAAGACATAGCTAATATTCTTGGGGATTATCCATGACGCATGCTTCACCCGCGAAGGATGAAAGCAATAGAGATTGCTTCACTAACGTTCGCAATGACAAAATTCTTCCTTTGATAAGGAGGGGAGATTGCTTCGCTGGGATCGAATGGAGTCGTTTAATAATGTAGCGGTGCGATTCATCGCACATAATATAAATAGTCGGATAAATCCGACCGCTACGATTTTTATTCTCTGGAGGAATGAAGATCTATTCCCGCCGTCTCCCCCTTTTTGAAAAAGGGGGGATAAAGGGAGAATTGAGGAGAAAAAAATGAATCGCCGCCGTTTTATGAAAACGACACTCGGAGGGCTTTCCTTTTTGTCCTTCACTAGTCTCATCGAGCAGGTCCAGAATGACTCAGAATTAAAGAAATTAGTGGTAGGTTCGCCTCGAAAGAGGCTTCGTGAGCTTGGGATAAAAATCGGAATTTTAGAAACAGGCCCATATAACGCGCTGACTGATGTCGAAGGCGTAAAAGTCGGTCAGACAACGATTATCAAGGGCAAAGGCAAAGGGGCTGCGAGGACCGGGATCACAGTCATCCTTCCCCATTCAGGAAACATCTATGAAGAAAATCTCTACGCTTCTTTTTTTAACCTGAACGGATGGGGGGAGATGACGGGTATCGCGGCAATAGAGAATACCGGATTGCTTCAAACCCCCATTTTTCTCACGGGCACTTATAATGTTGGGATTGTCCATAATGCAGCCCTAAAATATCTTTCCCAAATCAATCCCCAAATGGGCGTGACGGACGAAATGGCCCATCCGATCGTGGCGGAATGTTTTGATGATGATTTGAGTGATACTCGGAGTCGCCCGATTCGAGAAGAAGATGTTTTCAAGGCAATCGAAGAGGCAAAAACGGGACCGGTTGAGGAAGGCGCAGTGGGAGGAGGGACGGGGATGACTGCCTTCGATTTTAAGGGAGGAATCGGCACTTCTTCCCGCAGAACAAAGGGCAACTACACAGTCGGAGTGCTAGTCATGGCCAACACAGCCAGCCGTGAAGAGCTCAGGATTGACGGAGTCCCGGTGGGACGGAAAATTCAAGGCTATGATTATAAACCTGGAAATACAAAATCAATCATTATGATAACAGCCACAAACGCTCCTCTGCTTCCTTTTCAATTGAAAAAAATGGCCAAGAGGGTTGCCCTTGGACTGGCTCAAGTGGGAGCGATTTCTCATCCAGGCAGCGGTGATATCATCCTTGCTTTCTCGACCGGAAACAGCATTCCGAGGAACAGCGTTGTTCCGTTCCATCAAATTCGGTCAGTGAATGATTTTTGGATAACGCCTCTTTACCAGGCAACAGTTGAGGCGACTCAGGAGGCCATCCTCAATGCGCTCACCATGGCTCAAACGACGGTTGGCCGCGATGACAACACCGCTTTTGGCATTCCCCTCGACCAGGTCCAGAGTATCATGAAAAAATATTCTTGGTAATTGCCGATGATTGGTTTAGAACTCAAGAACTATGAAAATAAATTCCCCTGTATTCCCCCTTTATTGAAAGGGGGATCGAAGGAGAATTTGACACTCATTTTCTACGCAAGGTGATTAGATATGAACCTAAAAAAAGAAAATAAACAGAATTCAGGGCAAAGGGTTACTCAATTCCCAAAAGGCAAAAAGAATTCGCTGACCGATGTCCCAGGAGTCAAAGCCGGCCACCTGACGGTCCACAAAGATTTTCAGAACAAATTGGGAAAGAAGGTCTCGGTGAGAACCGGCTTCACTGCAGTGCTTCCTTACGCAATGGAAAAAGAGATGAGACTCTTTGCAGGATGTTTTATCCTGAATGGAAAAGGAGAAATGACCGGTTACGAGGTCATGGAAGATTTCTGCTATCTTAATTCCCCTATTGTTGTCACCAACTCCTTCAATGTCGGGAAAGTGTATGATGCGATACTTTCTTATGGTTTTGCTTTGAAGCGCGATGAAATCTGGCCGCCCCTTGTGGTTGGAGTTGATGATTCTTATCTGAATGACATGAATCAGTTTCTTTTTAAAGAAGAAGAAATTTTGGAAGCCTTCCGCAAAGCATCTGATGGCCAATTAGCCGAGGGCTCGGTGGGCATTGGATTAGGATTAAGCGCGTTCGGCTGGAAAGGAGGCATCGGCTCTGCGTCCCGACTCTTAGCGCATGGTGGCAAAAAATTTTCTCTTGGCATTTTGGTTGTCTCGAACCACGGCCATCGGAGTTCAGATGAAGGAGGAGGATCTTTGACTATTGTTGTCGGCGTGGATATTCCAGTTCTCCCCCAGCAAATCCAGCGGATTGTGAGGAGCCTGGTTTCAAATCTTTCTCTGGGGGCTAAGCCGAATAGCCGGGATACTGTGTCTTGCATCTTGTTTTCAACGGCCAATCCCATGAACATGGAGAACCAAGGGCCTCAAGTTTTTGATTTTCAAATGATCGATGATTCTTTCTTGGATCAAATCATCGGAGCGGGTTTAGAGGCGATCGAAGAAGCCATCTTGAATTCTCTGTTAAAGGCAACTCCTATCCGGGGGAAACTAGGAAGAATAGTTCGGGCCATTAGCAAAGATGAATTCGAGAAATTTGTGAAAGAAGGACGTTGGAACGATGAAAAATAATAAAAACGAAAAAAAGCCTGGGCTATTAAGAGAGCTCAATCTTCTTGACACAACATTGCTGGTCATAGGGGCAGTCATTGGCTCAGGAATCTTTATGACTTCCGGCTTTATTGCCGGATATCTTCCCTCACCCGGCTTGATTCTGTTTGTTTGGCTGGTCGGTGGGTTGCTTACGCTCTGCGGAGCTCTTTCCTTTGCTGAGCTGGGGGCGATGTTTCCTGAGGCCGGAGGCCAATACATCTATATTCGTGAGGCTTATGGGCATTGGGCCGGATTTTTTTTCGGCTGGGGATTTTTCTGGTTCATCATGTGTGGAGGCATAGCCACTTTGGCTGTGGGGTTTGCTGAATTTTTCGGCTACTTTGTTCCTGCTTTATCCACGCAGTCCACACTTCTCCATTTGAATATCTTTGGATTTCCTTATTCCCTCTCGGCCGGTCAGGTTGTAGCCATTGCCTCGATCGTCGTTCTGACCGCGGTGAATTATTTTGGCATAAAAAGCGGAAGTATCGTCCAGAATATTTTTACTTTTTTGAGACTTGGCTCAGTGGCGGCGATTGTGGTTTTTGGGTTAATCCTGGGGAAAAAAGCTGGACTTACGGATCTCCATCAATTGTTCGCTGGAAGCCAGGGATGGAGTTTCTCGACTTTCAAATTTTTTGGGCTGGCTTTGATCGCCGTGCTCTGGACCTATGATGGCTGGTATTCTGTGAATTGTACGGCTGAGGAGATAAAGAAGCCTGAGCGCAATATCCCCATCGGCCTCATTCTGGGCACTCTCAGTGTGACTCTGGCTTATATGTTAATGAACGTAGTTTACATCCTAGCGCTTCCCGTGGAGAAGATGAAAGGTATAACCAGGATTGGCGAGCTGGCTTCAACCCAGCTCTTTGGAACAGTCATAACGTCGGTCTTTTCAGCCGCGGTTATGATTTCAATTTTTGGCTGCTTGAGTGCCACAATCCTTTATGGCCCCCGAGTTTATTTTGCCATGGCTGAAGATAGAGCTTTTTTCAGAAGCATGACGTATATCCATCCTCGCTACCACGTTCCGACCAAAGCTTTATTGGGTCAGGCGGTCTGGTCTTGCCTTCTCTGTCTTACCGGGACTTACCAGGCCCTTTATGAATATGTGGTCTTCGCGTTGGTCATCTTTTTCTCAGCCACCGGATTTGCGGTTATCGTTCTCCGCCGCAAGTTGCCCGAAAAAAGGAGGCCCTACAAAGCTTGGGGCTACCCGGCCGTTCCTCTGCTTTTTGTCTTGATCAATATCGCCATTTTCTTTAACACGGTTGTAGCCCAGACCATCAAGTCCCTCATTGGGCTGGGAATCCTTGGCCTGGGTATCCCCGCCTATCTTTACTGGAAGAACAAATCCTCAAAGGAGAGCCAAAATGGCAAGAAAAATTAAATCGATCACTCAACCCAAATTGAGTCTAACTATCCTCAGTCATGAGGATGTCTTGAAAATTCATGAGGCGACTTTGGAAATTATAGAGACTGTTGGAGTCAAATTTCCATTGGGCCGAGCGTTGGATATCTGGGAGGCTAACGGTGCTCAGGTGGACCGAAAGAGAATGGTGGTCAAAGTCCCGGAGCGTGTGATTGAATCCGCTCTGCGCCAAGCCCCGCCTGTTTATACTTTGGCTGCGAGGGATTCCAATCAAGATCTGCCTTTAGACGGGAATCACGTTTATGTGGGAACTGACGGGTGCGGTGTTGAGGTGATTGATATTGCGAGCGGCGAACGGCACCAGTCCTGCTTGCAGGATGTGGCTGACATCGCCCGTATAGCCGATTATTTAGAAGAGATCGCGTTTCACTGGGTTCCGGTCTCAGCGCAGGATTGTCCGCCCCGATCGCGCGGCCTTCATGAGCTTTTGGCGATCTGGAAAAATTCAACTAAGCATGTCCAGACAGAAAGCATCTATTCCGCCCCTGAAGCGCGGGGAGCTGTCGAGATGGCCGCTCTTCTTGCCGGCGGGCGCGGAGCTCTCCGCGAGCGTCCGATTCTTTCCATCATGGAATGCACCGTATCTCCTCTCGCCCAAGACCCAGGAAGCCTTGAAGCTGCGCTTGTGGGGGCAGAGGCCGGGCTTCCCGTGGGCTTTATGAGCATGTGCTCCTGTGCTTCGACCGGGCCTGCGACTCTTGCCGGGAATCTGCTGGTTGCAAATGCGGAAGTCTTGAGTGCTCTGGCATTGGTCGAACTTGCGTATCCAGGCGCACCCGTTTTTTATGCAGCCGCTCAAACCGTGATGGACCTAGGGAGCGGAGCTTATACGGGCGGCGGTCCTGAGGATTTCTTGTTTGGAGCTGCTTCCAACGTGCTGGCCGATTTTTACAACGTACCTCTCTCCATGGGTTCCTTTGCCACAGGAGCTAAAGAGCCGAACTGGCAGGCCGGGATTGAAAACAGCCTATCCACGTTTATGGCTTCGGTTGTTATGTCGGATATGCTCTTGGGTGTCGGGCTTTTAAACGGTAGTACCATCTGGTCCTATGAACAAATGGTCATGGACTGCGAAATTTTCAGAATCATCGCCAAGATGATGGAAGGAATTGTGGTTAATGCCGAAAACCTTGCGCTGGACGTCATTCGAGAAGTTGGCCCGGCCGGAAGTTTTTTGACACAGGAGCATACCCTGCGCCATCTGCGGGGACTGTGGGTGAATTCGCTCCTGGACAGGAGACCCTACAGTGTGTGGGAAAGGAAAAAAGACGGAGCGCGGACATGGGCGCTCGAACGAGCCAGACGCATTCTAGAAACTCACCAACCTTCTCCGCTTGATTCGAAACTTGAAGCTGAGCTTCGGAAAGTCATCCAGTCCATTGAAAACAATCGATAAAGAAAATATCTGCTGTAATAGTTAATAATAAATGAGACTGAAACTGTTTGACTCAATTCATTGGGGGTAACGAACGTTTTTAACGCTACAAATTGTATTTTTTTCAAAAAAGTTTAAAAAAAGTATTGACATTTTTAAAAAATGGTATATATATACATTTGAAAGAAAAAAGAGACAAGAAGTGAATGAGTTGAGATAATAAGATGATTACGATGCTGGGAACCTTTGTCAATCTGAGGCGTAGCCGAGAAAAGTAGCGTGAAGATTGCATTGCTCTACAGTTCGAAAGCAGGTATGACCTCTTCGCTGAATCGTCGCTGCCAGGAAGACAAGTGGGAGGAAGACGACGAGCCTCCACCCGATTTGCTCGCCGAATGTGATTCTGATGAAACAATCCTAGCTATTCAAAAAGTGCTCGAAGAGCGCTTTGAAGTCTTTCCCATTGAGTCCGAT
>Ga0315280_10002404_pt1 | contig 30359 bp, 26 predicted proteins | sample YL17G06_40_MG_FD_203697 | JGI IMG/M metagenome (GOLD analysis project Ga0315280, IMG submission 203697) | Sediment microbial communities from Yellowstone Lake, YNP, Wyoming, USA - YL17G06_40 | ecosystem: Environmental > Aquatic > Freshwater > Lake > Sediment | place: USA: Wyoming | collected... | reverse complement strand
CCCATTCTGGCCACCGGGTCGTAGGGCCGGCGAAAAACGACAACTAGGCCGAAAACCAGGCAAGTCACGAGAAAAGAAATGTGGCCTAGCCATCCAGTAAAGAAGGGCACGTTATGGACAGCAACCGGTGACCAGCGCTCACGCCACGACAGCCGAGGAACGGCCACTGTCAGTTCCAGCCGCTGGCTCGCGCGGGCCACTTGCCACAGCTCCGGGCGGCCAATTTCGGTGTTCGCGCGAATGGCCTCCCAGTCATGGACATTGCGGATGACTTGCTCGTTAACGGCCAGCACACGGTCGCCCTCCTCGAGCCCGGCGCTGGCTTCCGGGGAGTCGGGGTGGACGGAAAGGACCGCCATACCTCCGCTGGTGAAGCGGCCCTCAAACCCAGGCAGGATGGGAGGGCCCGCGAAAACTTGGTAGAAGAAGAGGGCCACAAAGGCGACGTAGGACGCTGCGACGATGTACATCCACCAGGGCGCGCGCGGTGCCGACATGGGTTGTCTCCACGCGGGAGGGAAAGATGGCCGTGATTATAGCAGGTCTAATTCGGCCCCGAAACGCGCGGACTCGCGCGACGGTTTGAGGACTGCCCCGCTGTTTCATTGACTGGGCTGGAGGCCTGTGCTACGTTGAGGTTGAGTTCGGGTTGCGGAGACATCCCTTTCATCAAGGAGGTTAGTTGACCTTCGCACAACTTGTCCTGGTTCAAGGCGAAGTTTGGCAATTGCTCGCCGATACGGGGTTGGTCGCACGGGCTGTTCTCCTGCTCCTGCTGTTCTTCTCGGTTCTCTCCTGGGCCATCATTTTCCGCAAGCACCAGAGGTTTAAGGCCGCGCGACGGGACTCGCGCGAGTTCCTCAAGGTGTTCCGCTCGAGCAAGAAGCTGTCCGACATCCGCGCCTCCTGCCAGGTGTTGAAAGCCAGCCCACTGGTGGAAGTGTTCCTCGCCGGATACCGCGAGATCGAAAACCAGGCCATGATGAGCGACAACCCCGGCAAACCGCGCATTCGCAGCCTGGAGGCGGTCCAGCGGTCTTTGCAGATTGCCTCTTCCGCCGAGCTGACGCGCATGGAGCAGTGGTTGAGCTGGCTGGCCACGACCGGCTCGGTCACGCCCTTCATCGGGCTGTTCGGGACCGTGTGGGGCATCATCGACGCCTTCCGCGGCCTGGGAAGCGCCGGGACCGCGTCGTTGCGCAGCGTGGCGCCAGGGATTTCCGAGGCGTTGATCACCACGGCCGCGGGGCTCTTTGCGGCGATTCCGGCGGTCATGGCCTACAACCAGTTCGTGCAGCGCCTCAAGGAATTCGGCGCGATGATGGATGACTTCTCACTCGAATTCCTGAATATGACCGAGCGGCACTTCACGTAATCGTGAAGGCCTTGCTGCCCTTCACTGCAATCTGTCCGTTGTCAGTAGTCCGTTGTCCACCGCAGAGAGCTAAAGAGCCACGGACTACGGACGACGGACCACGGACGGTTTGATCATGGCATTTACTACTCCCAAAGGACGAACCCACACCTCGCTCTCGGAGATCAACGTCACGCCCTTCGTGGACGTGATGATGGTGTTGCTGGTGATCTTCATGATCACGGCGCCCCTGCTCGAGTCCGGCATCGAGGTGGATCTGCCCAAGACCAAGACCGTCAAGGTGGTGACGGACGAGAAGGTGGTCATCACCATCGATAAGAAGCAGACCATTTATGTGGGCAACGACCCGGTGAATATCCACCGGCTGGGGGCCTCGGTGCTCGACCATATGCGCGGCGCAAGCGACGCGCCCGTGTACATCCGGTGCGACCAGAGCGTTCCCTTCGGCTCCTTCGCGCAGGTGGTTGACGCGCTCAAGCAGGCGAATCTCACGAACATCAGCATCGTGACCGAGCCGCTTTCGACTCGCGGCTCTTCGTAGTCTTCCGGGCAGCCGGCGGCCCCGGCGTCCAACACGGCACACGATGAGTACGACCACTCTCCCAATCTATTTTGACCAGCGCGAGAGCCTGCGGGGCACGCTGTTGCTTTCGCTCGTACTGCACGGAGCGCTGTTCCTTTTCGCCCTGGCCTACACCATCGTCGGACCGCGGTTCGGCGGCGGATGGGGGAAGAACTGGGGGGCCGGCGGCGCGGTGCGCGTGAACGCTGTCGCCTCCTTGCCTGGTGTTCCCCTCCCCTCGCCGGTAGCCGCGACCCGCAGCACGCTCGCCACGCAGAACCCTGGCCTTTACCAGACGGAGAAGGAGGAAAAGCTCGAACCTCCGCCCCAGGCCAAGGAAATCCCCAAGTTCAAGGAGAGCGTTGCTCTGGAAAAGGCCGAGCGCATCAACAAGCGCATCCAGAAGGAACAACTCGAGACCCCCGAGAATGCCGTCCCGTTCGGGTTGCGCGGGCAGCCCTCGATGTCGTACAGCCAGTTCGTGAACACGGCGGGCCAAGGCGGATTGGACTTTGGGGACGGAAATTTCGGCGACCGCTACGGGTGGTACGTGGCGGCGGTGCGCAACCGCATCAGCAGCAACTGGCTGCTCTCGGTGATCAGCCCCAACATCCTGACCGCGCCGCGGGTGTACCTTAACTTTGACATTCTGCATGACGGGACGGTGACGAACGTTCGCATCACGCAGTCGAGCGGTATCCCGGAGGTTGACCGCTCGGCGCTCAGGGCCGTGCTGGCTTCAAATCCTCTGGGTCCGCTCCCGCCCGACTACGCCGGCAGCAAGGTGACGGTAGAATTTTATTTTGACTTCCGCCGGCGATGAGCGCACCTGGCTGCGTTCTCGGCCCAAGGGCCCGCGACAACCAATCCACAGCATGAGACATCGCGAATCACCATTGTGGAAATCCTGCGATAGGGAGCTTCGCAAAGCATGAATCGGACCAAGTTCAAACTCTTGCTCCTGGCGCTTGCACTCTCCTTGCCCGCCTGGATCGTCGTCCTCGAACCGGCCCGGAGCCAGGACTGGTTCTCCACCGGCATCAACCTGGGGGCGCCGCGCATCCGCCTAGCGGTCGCAGAGTTCGCCCCGCGTTCGATAGACCAGCAGCTCGTCAGCCTGACGCAGGTCTTCAACCAAGTCCTCCGCAACGACCTCGAGAACGCCGGCATCTTCGATATGGTGAGCAAGAGCTATTATCCGCTCAAGATCCCCACGGAGCCGGAGGAAGTGGTCTTTAAGAACTGGAGCGATCCGCCGGCCTCGGCGCAGATGCTGGCCTTCGGCAAGACGGAGGTCATCAACGCCAACCTCGTCATCACGGCGCGGCTCTTTGACCTCGGGAATACGGCGAGTCCCAGCGTGCTCGGCAAGCGCTACGTGGCGACGATGAACGAGGTGGCCACACGCGAAGCCGCACACCGCTTCGCCAATGAAATCATTCAGGCGCTGGGGGGCGGCGTGCCGGGGATCAGCCTGACCCGAATCGCCTTCGTCAGCAACCGCACGGGGCATCCGGAAGTCTGGGTGATGGACTACGACGGCTTCAACCAGCGACCCATCACCAGCTACGGGGCGCAGGCGCTCACGCCCCGCTGGGTCCCGGACAACACGAAGCTCGCTTTCACGAGCTACTCCATGGGCAATCCGGATATCTTCATCTTCTCGCTGGAATCCAACCGGCGCATTCCCTTCCCGCGCTACAAGGGACTGAACACCACGCCCGCTTGGTCTCCGGACGGGAAAAGAATCGCGTTCTGTTCGAGCATGAGCGGCGATCCGGAGATTTACGTTTCCGACCCCAACGGATTCAACCTGCAACGGCTGACGTTTTCGCCGGGCGTGGACATCTCGCCGGTGTGGAATCCCAAAACCGGCAACGAGATTGCCTTCGTGTCCGACCGGAGCGGCAGCCCGCAGATTTACATCATGTCGGCCGACGGTACCAACGTGCGGCGGCTGTTTACGGAAGGTGGGGATGCGAGTTCCCCCTCCTGGTCGCCCAATGGGCTTTTCATGGCGTTTCACTGGCGGGTTACAGAGACGGGGACTTATGATATTTACGTGATTGAGATCGCCACGGGTCGGATCGTTCAACTCACGCACGACGCACGCCGGAATGAGCACCCCTCCTGGTCACCGGACGGACGGCATCTGGTTTTTGAATCGACCCGGTCGGGGACCCGGCAGATTTGGATGATGCTGGCGGATGGCAAAGACCCCAAGCAACTCACCCAGGCGGGCTTGAACTGGGGCCCGGCGTGGTCCAATTGAGGCGCAGTCACCGCACGCCTCTGGCTGTCAAGGGGCCCTCCCCGGTCTTCTCGGGTCTTGTGCCCCAGGAATCCGGAAACGGTTGTGTTTTCTCTTGACTTGGTGTTAGTATGGCAGCCTTTAGCAGTCATTCATCTTCTCCTCGCAGAGCAGCTTGGTTCGCAAGCCCGCATGTCATAAGGAGAGGATAGTTCCAAAGCAAGAGACCTATCCACGGGATCACGAGAATTTTCTTGCTGACCAAGGAGGATTGAGCATGCGACAGAACAAGCGCTGGATTGCAGTTCTCATCGGAATCCTAGGAATTCTGCTTCTGGCGGGTGCCTGCAAGAAGAAGGTGGTTCCACCACCACCTCCACCGCCCCCGCCGCCCCCGCCACCGGCACCGACGGTTACTCTGACGGCGGAACCCAGCACGGTTGAAAAAGGCCACTCCGTCACTCTGAGCTGGAGTTCGGAGAATTCCACCGACCTGGACCTCCAGCCCAGTGTCGGGAAGGTCCAGGCGACGGGCTCGACGTCGGTGACGCCGAGCGATTCGACGACCTACACGCTCACCGCAACCGGTCCCGGTGGCTCCAACACCGCCACGGCGCGCGTGACCGTGACCGTCCCGCCACCACCACCACCGCCGCCACCCCCCAAGCCGGTGGAAGTGAGTGAGGAGGACCTCTTTGGGCAGAATGTCAGGGACGCCTACTTTGATTACGACAAGGCGGACATCCGACCCGATGCCCAGCAGGCCCTGACGACCGACGCTGACTTCCTCAAGGCCCATCCGAATACCAGCTTCACGATCGAGGGCCACTGCGACGAACGCGGCAGCGAGGAGTACAACCTCGGCCTGGGTGACCGGCGCGCCAACGCGGCCAAAAACTTCCTCGTCAACCTCGGCATCTCCGCCGACCGGATTTCGACCATTTCCTACGGCAAGAGCCGTCCGGTCTGCACCGAGTCCAACGAGGATTGCTGGCAGAAGAACCGCCGCGCGCACTTCAAGTACGGCAAGTAGCCAGCGGGATCGAGTGACGCCGGGAGCCCGTCGGGGCTCCCGGCAATTCTCGCCGGGGGAGGGTTTTCGCGCCACGAACGACACCTCCCGGGAAGTGGAATCCTCCTACGTGCGCCTGAGCCCTTCACGGGGCGCAGTGAGGTTGTTTCTCTCCGTTCCGATACTCCCTTGTCAGTTGACCTTGGTCTGAGCGCAAAGGTACACTGGCAAGGGTTTTTATTTCCAAGAGCGAGGATGGGTGAACTTTGAGAAAGCCTGCGACAATCCTGTTGCTTCTAGCTTCCCTGGCCGTCCTGGAGGCCCAGCCTGCCCTGGCCCAGAAGAAAGACACACTTCTGCTGATGCGTCAGCTCGACACCATGCAGCAGACGATTACCAATATCCAGAGAGCTCTGGATACGCAGACGGCGGTGCTGAAAACCCTGGTCGAACAGACCAATGACAACGTGAGCTCGATGAAGGTCCAGGTCGAGGAACTGCGTAAGGCCACCCAGCAGAGTCTCGCCTCATCGAACGCCCGCTTTGACTCGATGACGAGCCAGATCCAAAACCTCAGCGAAAGCCTGGAAGAAACCAAGGCGCGCCTGGCCAAGCTGAGTGACCAGGTGGCGCAGACCCAGAACATCATCCAGACGTTGAACGCCCCTCCCGCAGCGGGCAGCCAAGCGCCCGGCACGAATCCCCCGGCCGTTCCCGACGCGGACACGCTTTACAAGTCCGGCCTCAGCTCTTACAACGGCGGCCAGTACCAGTTGGCAGTTCAGTCCTTCCAGGAGTACCTGCAGTACTACGGGGAAACGGACCGGGCCTCCAACGCCCAGTTTTTCATCGGCGACACCTACTATTCCCAGGGAAACTTCAAGCAAGCGATCGAGGAATACGACAAGTGCATTGAGCGGTATCCCAAGGGCAATAAGGCGATGGCGGCCCAACTGAAGAAGGGCTTTGCCCTGATCGAGCTCGGCGAGAAGGCTGCGGGGGTGCGTGAACTTCGCTCCTTGATTCAGCGGTACCCCAAGTCCTCCGAGGCCGACTTGGCGCGTCAACGTTTGAAGAAGCTGCGCATTACGGTCTCCGGCCGCGGCGGCGAATAGGCTCGAGTTCGCATCACCCGGGCGGCATGCTCCGTGACGCGTGGACGGAAGGCTCCTTACAACCACTCGTTGCAGCGAGGTTCCTATGGCAGGTTCGGTCAATAAGGTGATCCTGATCGGACGCTTGGGGAAAGATCCCGAACTCGAGCATACCTCCGGCGGAAATCCCATGGCCCGGTTCACACTAGCTACCGACGAGGTCTTCAAAGACCGCTCCGGTGAGCAGCAGCGTCGCACCGAGGGGCACACCATCATCGCCTGGAGCAAGCTGGCCGAAATCTGCGGCGAATACCTCACTAAAGGCAGGCAAGTCTGTGTTGAGGGAAGTATCCGAAGCCGCCAGTGGGAGGACCAGAGCGGGAACAAGCGAACGGCTTACGAGATCGTGGCGCGCCAGATGACCATGCTCGGCTCCCGAGCCGATAGCGAACGCGCCTCCGCAGCCTCCGCGGAGCGCGATCAGGCTCACCGGCCCTCCTCGGCAGAACCCGGCCCGGAGCCGGAAATCGCCGACTCGCTCAATAAGGTGTTTCTGATCGGACGACTGGGTAAGGACCCGGAACTCAAGTACACCCCCAGCGGCGCTCCCGTGGCCAAGTTCTCGCTGGCCACGGATGAGGTCTTCAAGGACCGCTCGGGCGAGCAGCAGAAGCACACGGAATGGCACAACATTGTCGCCTGGAACAAGCTGGCCGAGATCTGCGGTGAATACCTCACCAAGGGCAAGCAGGTTTACATCGAGGGGAGCATCCGCAGCCGGCAATGGGAAGACCAGAGCGGCAACAAACGGACGGCCTACGAGATCGTGGCCCGCCAGATGACCATGCTCGGCTCGCGGGCCGAAAGCGAACGCGCGGCCGCGGATCGCGCCACCACGGAACGTACTCCGAGCGACCGGCCCGCCGCCGCGCCGCCTGAAGCTCCACCCGAGCCCGAAATCACGGACGAAGATATCCCCTTCTGATCATCCACAACGCCCAGCGACAGGTGCGCGCAGACTCCGCGCGGTGAGCCCGACTCGCGGGCACGACCTTGCCTCGCGGCCACGCTCGCCCGGAAAGGAAAGCTCCGCCCCCCCTGGGCGCGCGCATTTACTGGAAGGGGACGTACCGGCGATGGAGTTCTTCGACAGTCATGAGCGCCTTGCGGATACGGGTGGCAACCCGTGAGCCGGCGGCGGAGGCGACGTAAACGGTGTCGCCCGCCCGGAGGGTTTTGAGCGGAATCGTCTTCCCTTCCTCGTCGCGGATGATCGTCTTGTCGCTGACCTGCACCAATTCCGTGACCTCGGTCGGTCGCTTGAGGACGAGTTGCTGTTGCTTCAAATCCACGGAAGAGACGATGAAGAAGTCTTCGTCCGCAGCGCGGGGCGCGGGAGCCTTCTCGGCTCCCCACAGAACCGCTGGCAGCCCGTTCACGGCCAATGAGATGAGAAAAACGAAAATGCAGGTGTACATCTTTCTGGAATTCATTCGAGTTCGCTCCAACCTCAAGAATCTTTTCGGGCGCGCCACACACCGCCTCGGGTCGACCGCCTGAGCCCGCGGCTACTCGTAGCGTAACGCCTCGATCGGGTCCAGCCTGGCCGCCTTGCGCGCCGGATAGTAGCCAAAGAAGATTCCCACGCCCGCTGAGAACAGCACGGCGATGACAATCGCCAGAGGGGGTATGCGCGTCGGCCACTGCAGCATGCTGGACACCCCGATGGAAGCTCCGACACCGAACAACACCCCCGCCGAGCCGCCGAACAGGCTCAGCACCATTGCTTCGCTCAGGAACTGCATCTGCACATCTTCCTCGGTTGCACCGACGGCCATCCGCACTCCGATCTCCCGCGTGCGCTCCGTGACCGACACCAGCATGATGTTCATGATGCCGATCCCCCCCACCAGCAACGAGACGGAGGCGATGCTCGCCAGCAGCAGCGTCATAATTTTCCCGGCCTGTGCCTGAGCATTGGCGAGGTCCATCGGGCTGCGGATGATGAAGTCATCGTCTTCGTTGGGACGAAGGCGATGCCGTTGCCGGAGCAGGCCAGCGATCTGCTGCCGCGCCGGGTTAATGGCCTCCGGCGAAATCGCCGAGCACATGACGAACTGCAGCCAATCGATCCCGCTGATCTTCTTTTGCACCGTGGTGAACGGCATGAGGATGGTGTCATCCTCATCCTGGCCGAAGGGCGACTGCCCTTTCGACGCCAGCACGCCGATCACGCGGAAGGGTAGATTCTGGATGCGGACCGTTTGGTTGACCGGGTCCTCGCTGCCGAAGAGGTTCTCGACCACCGTCGGCCCGAGAAGGCAAACGTTGGCAGCGGCTTCCACCTCGTGGTCGGAAAAAGCGCTGCCGTTCGCCACGGGCCAGCGCCGGATTTCCAGAAACTCCGGCCCCACCCCGCTAACGCGCGTGTTCCAGTTCTGGTTCCCATAGACCACCTGAACCCGCGAACCCACGCCGGGCGACACCCGGGCGATCATTGGGATTTGCTGCTGGATGGCCTTTGCATCCGCGACCGTCAAGGTCTTGGTCGCCGCACTCCCCATCCGCACGCCGCCTTGGCTGACGCTGCCCGCCGCTACGAAGACGATGTTGTCGCCCAGGTTGCGAATCTGCTCCTGAACCTGATTCGAGGCGCCCTCTCCGATGGCCACCGTGCAAATCACCGCCCCCACGCCGATGATGATCCCGAGCATGGTGAGCGCGGTGCGCATCTTATTGCGCGCCAGAGCCCGTAAAGCCACGCGAATCACCGCCTGCAGGTCCATCAGGATTCCTCCTCCTCATCCTCGTCGATGACCGGCAGGGTCTTCAGCACGTCGGCGGCGTCGGCGCGGTCTTCGACGGGCTCGTCGCGACGCACCTTGCCGTCGCGAAAGAGCACCACGCGGTTTGCGTAGCGGGCTATGTCCGGCTCATGGGTCACCAGCAAGATCGTCAGGTTTCTCTCCTTGCTGAGCCGCTGGAAAATCTCCATGATCTCGACGCTCGTGCGGCTGTCGAGATTCCCCGTCGGCTCGTCGGCCAGGACCAGGGACGGGTTGTTAATAAGCGCGCGCGCGATCGCCACGCGCTGCTGCTGGCCCCCCGAGAGCTGCGAGGGGTGATGGTCCTCGCGGCCGGCCAGGCCCACGATGCGCAGAGCCTCCCGCGCCCGTGCGACCCGCTCTTCATGCGCCACGCCACCGTAGATGAGGGGGAGCTCGACGTTTTCCACCGCGGAGGTTCGCGGCAGCAGATTGAAACCCTGGAAGACGAACCCGATCTTGCGGTTACGGATGTGCGCGAGCTGGCGCTTGGAAAACGTCGAAACGTCCTGCCCTTCCAGAAAATACCGTCCTCGCGTGGCGCGATCCAGGCACCCAGCAAGGTTCATGAAGGTGGACTTCCCCGAGCCGGATGCGCCCATGATGGCCACGAACTCGCCGGGCAGGATATCGAGGGAAATGCCCCGCAGCGCGTGGACCTGCACTTCGCCAAGGTCGTACGTTTTGTGCAGGTTCTCCACCCGGATGATCGGTGTGGTGCTACCCCCTGATACACCGGTCTCGGGCTGTGATTCCAGAACGTTTTCCGGCATTACCCTCTCGGCCCCTTTACCAAGGATTGATTGGCTTCCCCACTCCGCAGCGTTAACGGCGTGGCGGCCCGCCGAACCGGGGGCTTCCCGGGAATTGCCCCTGCTGCCCCGAGTCACGCGATTCCGTCTGCCCGGTTACGAGATTGTCCCCTTCTTTCAGGTTCCCCTCCACCATCTGCGTGGAGCTGTAGTCCGTAATCCCGACCTTGACCGCCAACGGCTCGAGCTTCTTGCCGGCCGCCAGTTTCCAGACTACCTGCAATCCTCCCGGTCGCTGGACAGTCGCGGAAGCTGGGATGTTGTTCTTCGCATAGAGCTCCTGGAGTTCGCTCCGTGGGAGCTCGGGTGTGTAGCGGAGCGCGGCGCTCGGGATCCTCAACGCGTCCGCCGCGTGCCCCGTGGGAATGGTCACGTAGGCCGTCTCACCTGGCAGAAGCTTCTCATCGGCGTTCTCAAAATCGATCACCGTGTCGTAGGTGACGACGTTCTGGACGGTGTAGGCGTTCAGGCGGATGGCGCTGACCCGCCCGTGGAAAGTCTCGGTTGGGAAGGCATCCACCTGAAAGGTCACGTCCGCGGCAATTTTGATCTGGCCCGTATCGGACTCATCGGTCTTGGCATAAACCTGCATGCGTTTCAGGTCCTGAGCGATGGTGAAGACGTTCGGCGCCTGGAGTGAGGCGGCTACCGATTGCCCCACGGTGATGTTGCGCGCCACCACCGTGCCGTCGATGGGCGAGACGATGGTGGTGTAGCGGAAGTTCGTTTCGGCTTGCTTCAGGACGCCGCGATTGACTTCCACCTGAGCGCGGGCTTGCTCCACCTGCGCCCGGGTTTGTTCCAGTTGTGCCTGGGACTGCCGCAATTGCGCCTCGGCAGCGCGCACCTGGGCGTCCGCCTGCAGCAAGTTCGCCTGAGTCATATCATTTTGGTCCTGGGCCAGGATCCCTTGCTTGGAAAGATCGGCCACCCGAGCCGCGTTAGTGCGCGCGTACTGAGCAGCCGCTTGCAGCCGCGCCAGGTTCGCGCGGTTGGTATCCAAGGCGGCCTGCATGGCGGAGAGGCTCGCCTGAAGGTTCTTCAGATTGGCTTGGGCGTTCGCGAGATTACCCCGCGCCTGGATGACCTGCGCTTCATAGAGCGCCGGGTCGAGCTGGGCCAGAACCTGCTCGGCTCGAACGTGTGTGTTAAAGTCCGCAAAAATGTACTTCACGGTCCCCGAAACCGACGAGCCCACGGGGACGGTAGTCAGGGGATTGATCGTGCCGGTCGCCTGGACGACCGCGGTAATATCGCCCCGCTTGACGGTTGCCGTCAGATACTTCGGCGTGTCGGCGCGTGACCGGAGCACCATGCCCACCGTGAACAGCGCGGCCAACGCGACGGCCACGAGCGCAACAGCCTTCCGGTGCCGGTCCAAATATCCTCGGATTCCCATGGCTTTCCTTCACCTTTCACAAAATGATTATCCCGGATGCCCTTTTCTCCGGGAAAGCGAGGCGGCGTGTCACTCGGGAGGTGGACCCCGTCGTCTCCTGCGTTCCTCGAAACGGCGGACCATTTCGTTGAATTTGGCAAGTTGCTCCGGGGTCAGGATCTGGCGGACGCGGTCCTGGCTCTCCTTGCGCACCGCGTCAAATTGCGGGTCCAACTGCTTTCGCAAATCGTCGAACTTCTTCGAAGTCTCATCCATGATCTGGGTGAGCTGGTTCACCTGGGTCTCGTTCAGATTCAACTCGCGGGTCAGGTGACGGACCAGGCGTTGCCGGTCGGGACGATGGGGCCAATGGCCACTATACCAGCCGTAGAAAAGCACTCCCGCCCCACCTACGAGGATTCCCAGTACAAACGTTAGAATGAAATAGACATAGGCCCGGCGTGTCATCGCTTCCCTTCCCCGCCGTTTGCTCCCGGCACCTGGGAGTTCAACTCGCGCCCCTCGAGCGGCTCGTCTGGCAAGATGGAATAACTCGTGAGCACCGCGGTGTCTGCCTGAGCCCAATAGAGCTCGGAGGTCGTCGGACCGCGCAGCGGGCCGGAGGCTGGGAGAACGAGTGCCAGGAGAAGCAGCAAGGTCAGCAAGCCCGCCGCATAAACCACCCGGCGGCCCACCTGCTCGAGGAAATCCGCACCGCGACTCTTTTCCCCGAGTTCGTCCAGCCGCCGCAGCAGCCGCGCCGCAAACCCCCACGACGGCTCCGGCGCTGCCTGGGCCGCGAGCGCCCGAAAACCCGCCCGCAAACCCTCCATATCCCTCGCATAAGCCTGGCAGGCCGCACACATCGCCACGTGCGCGCGGAGAGCGGCAGGGCGTTCGCCGCCTTCGCCCTCGATCAACATCGCGTGTGCATCTTCACAGCGCATGGTTCATCTCTCCTGCCGCAGACTTCTCCAGTCCTTCAACATCCGCTTCCGGGCGCGAAAGAGCCGGACCTTCACGGTGCCCGGTCTCAGTTCCAGGATTTCACTAATCTCCTCCACCGACAAGCCCTCCATCTCCTTGAGGACGAGGATGACCCGGTCGTCCGCCGGCGCGCGCTCCAGAAGCTTCCCGACCAGGTCGCGGAGCACCGCCTGCCGCTCCGGATCCTGGTCCGGCGCTTCCAGGTTGTCGACCAGGGCACCAGGCTGATCGCCATCGCGGTCTCCCGCCGGACCCGAGAAGGCCGCCGGCTGGGTGCGCTCGCGCCGCAGGAAATCATAGCAGTGGTTGACTGCCACGCGCGAGAGCCAGGTGCCGAAGGACGACCGGAAGTTGTAACTTCGGACCGCCCGAAAAGCCTTGGCAAGAATCTCCTGCGCGAGGTCTTCCACGTCTTCCCGGCGCCGGACCAGGCGGAAAACCTGGGTGAAGACGCGCTGCTGGTACCGCTCGACAAGTTGCCCGAAGGCCTCGCGGTCGCCCCGTTGCGCGCTCTGAATCCAGGCCACTTCCTGGGGGTCCTGTTCTGCCCGATTCGGCTCCATCCAACTCCCATTGGCGCGCACCCTTCCTCTTCATGGAGACGAAGAGCGCGCCCTTGAGGTTACACCCTCGGACCGCGAAAAATACCCTTTCCCCCGTCCAGATTCTCGTTGACCATATCAATATGATTATGGAAGAATACCGGCATGGTCATCGGAACTCGACTCCGTGCATTAAGAGAAGACCGCAAGTTCTCTCAAGGTGATATTGAGAAGCGGACTGGATTACTGCGTTGCTATATCTCTCGGGTGGAGAACGGGCACACGGTCCCGTCCATTGAAACCCTGGAGAAGCTCGCCGCGGCGCTCGAAATCCCCCTCTATCAACTCTTCTATGAGGGCGAAGAGCCGCCTCCGTTGCCGAATCTGAGCAAGCGGACGACAACGGAAGAGCTGGTCATGGATGCCGAAGCGGAGAAAGAAAACCGCTTTTTCGAAAAGGTCAGACGCCTGCTTTCCCGCATCGACGAGAAAGACCGCCAGCTCTTGCTTTACATGGCGCAGAAACTGGCCAGCCGCTAGCCCATCGCCACGTTGTCACGCCGGGTGTGGGGGCGCCGCGACACGTTCTTCCACCGGCAGGGTGAACTATTCCCACTCGATGGTCCCCGGGGGCTTCGAGGTGATGTCGAAGACTACCCGGTTGACCCCTTTGACCTCATTCACAATCCTGGTGGCTAGCCGCTCCAGCAGTGCTGGCGGCAATTTTGCCCAGTCGGCCGTCATGCCATCTTCCGACTCTACGGCGCGCACGGCGATCGTGGACGCGTAGGTCCGCGCGTCCCCCATCACTCCCACGCTCGAGACGGGCAGCAGGACGGCAAAAGACTGCCAAAGCCGGGTGTAGAGGCCCGCGGCACGAACCTCGTCGATCACAATGGCGTCGGCTTCGCGCACCATGCGCAGCCGTTCCTCGGTGACATCGCCGACGATGCGGACCGCGAGCCCGGGGCCCGGAAAGGGCTGGCGGCTGACGATGTCCTCGTCCAAGCCGAGTTCCCTGCCCACCGCCCGCACCTCGTCCTTGAAGAGTTCACGCAGCGGCTCGATGAGCTGGAATTGCAGGTCGGAAGGCAGTCCGCCCACATTGTGGTGACTCTTGATGGTCGCCGCAGGTCCTTTCACCGAGACCGATTCGATGACATCCGGATAGAGCGTCCCCTGCACGAGGTAATCGATTTTTCCCAGGCGGCGCGCTTCTTCTTCGAAGACGCGAATGAACTCCTCCCCGATGATCTTGCGCTTCCGCTCGGGGTCGGTCACGCCGCGCAGGCGATCCAGGAAGCGCGCCGACCGGTCCACCACCTGGACGTTCAAGTGTGCCTGCTCGCGCAGCTTGGCAGTGACGCGCTCGAATTCGTTTTTGCGGAGCAGGCCGTTGTCGACGAAGACGCACACCAGCCGATCGCCCAGGGCCCGACCCACCAGGGTCGCCGCCACGGCGGAGTCTACACCGCCTGAAAGTGCGCAAAGGGCGCGCCCGTCGCCCACTTGATCCCGGACCCGCTCGACCGTCTCATCGATGAAGGAGCGCGGGAACCAGTTGGGCTTCGCGGCGCAGACTCCCTGGACGAAGTTCCTCAGGATTTCTGCGCCACGATCCGTGTGGCGGACCTCCGGGTGGAACTCGACGGCGTACATCCTGGTCTGGGGGTTTTCGATGACGGAGATAGCGTTCTCCGTCCGGCCGGTCACACGGAAGCCCGGCGGCACTTCCGCCACGTGGTCGCCGTGGCTGTTCCAGACGCGCAGCGGTGACGCGATGCCGGCCAGCAATTCGCTGGGCGGGGTGATATCAAGCTGCGCGAACCCGTATTCCCGCCTCACCGCCGCTTCCACCTTGCCCCCCAGCTTGTAGGACATCCACTGTAAGCCGTAGCAAATGCCCAGCACTGGCAGATTCAGTTTCAGAACGCGTTCGTCGCAGACCGGTGCTGCGGGGTCGTAAACCGACGACGGCCCGCCGGAGAGTATCAGCGCCTGGGGAGACATCTTCACCAGTTGGTCAAAGGCGATGTGACACGGGACGATGACCGAGTAAACGCTCATCTCCCGGACCCGTCGCGCGATGAGCTGCGTGTATTGCGAGCCGAAATCGAGAACAACAATGGGGCGTGGTTGGTCCATGTGCGGTCGTAGGGGCAGGGCTTGCCCTGCCCGACAGCGGGCGGGGCGAGCAGCGCCCCTACTTGACGACGATATTCACCAACTTCTGCGGCACGATAATGATCTTGACGATTTGCCGGTGGTTGAGGTGTTGCGCCACTTTTTCTTCCGCCTGGGCCCGCGCCCGGATTTCTTCTTCGCCGGCCCCCACTGCTACGCGAATCCGTCCGCGCAGCTTGCCGTTCACCTGCACGGGCAACTCGAGCTCGTCTTCGGCGGCGAGCTCGGGGTCGTACGCCGGCCACGACACCTGAAGAGTGGTCGCCGAATTCCCAAGCCCTTCCCACAACTCATCGGCGACGTGCGGCGAAAAGAGCGAGAGAATCAGAATCAGGTGCTCGAGCGCGCTTCGGTGAACCTCCGGCCGGACCTTTCCTGCCTCGACTGCCTCTTCAAGATCGCTCAACTCGTTCATCAGCTCCATGGCCATGGCGATGTCGGTATTGAAGTGCCAGCGCCCCTCCATGTCGACGGTCACGTGGTGGAGCGTTTGATGGGTCTTGCGCAGCAGGCGGCGCTCCTCAGCGCTGAGCGCTCCTGAGTTTCCGTCCCCAGAGTTCTTCCATGCACTCACCAGGCGCAATTCCCCCGCGTACTTCGCGATGAGACGATACACCTTGTTCAGGAAACGCCAGGCGCCCTCGATGCCCGCGTCGCTCCAGTCAAGATCCTTTTCCGGCGGCGCGGCGAAGAGCATATAGAGCCGCACCGTGTCGGCGCCGTACTTCGCGCACATCTCCGTCGGATCGACGACGTTGCCCTTGGACTTTGACATCTTCACGCCGTCTTTGATGACCATGCCCTGGGTGAACAGGCGTGCCACGGGCTCGGGAAAATCCACCAGACTGATATCCTGCATAACCTTGCTGAAGAAGCGCATGTAGATGAGGTGCAAGATGGCGTGTTCAATGCCGCCGATGTACTGGTCCACGGGGAACCAGTACTTCACGGCCGCGCGGCTGACGGGCGCCGTAGAAATCTTCGGGTCCGTGTAACGGTAGAAGTACCACGATGAATCAACGAAGGTATCCATCGTGTCGGTTTCCCGCCGCGCCGGCCGCGCGCATTTTGGGCACGTCGTCGCAACGAATTCCGGCACGTTCGCCAGCGGCGACTCCCCCTGTCCGGTTAGTTTCACGCCCGGCGGCAGGACAATAGGCAGGTCTCCTTCCGGAACAGGGATGATTCCGCAGGCGTCGCAGTAAATGATGGGAATCGGCGTGCCCCAGTAGCGCTGCCGCGAAATCCCCCAGTCCTTGATGCGGTACTGGATGGTTCCCTTCCCGAAGCCCTTGGCTTCCGCGTCGCGCGTCATGCGCTGGATGGCCTCCTCGGATTTGAGGCTATTGTACGGACCGCTGTTGATGAGCCGGCCGTATTCGACGTAGGCCGCTTCGAGCTTCTCGGGAAGCTTGCCGTCCACAGGTTCGACGACCGGGCGGATCGGCAGGCCGTACTTCGTGCAGAATTCGAAGTCGCGCTGGTCGCCCGCTGGGACGGCCATGATGGCGCCCGTGCCGTACTCCATCAGCACGAAGTTCGCCAGCCACACCGGAACCGCTTCGCCGTTGTACGGATTGCGGGCCTTAAAGCCCGTATCCACGCCGATCTTTTCGAGGTCCACTTCCACGCGCGCGCGGACGGCGGAGGCCTTGATGCGCTCCGCCTCGGCGCGGAGCTTCACCGGGTCCCTGGATGCTACGATGAGCCTTTCGACGATCGGGTGCTCCGGCGCCACGAAGGCCGCCGTGCAGCCGAAGATGGTGTCCACGCGCGTGGTGAAAATCTGCAGCTTCTCGCCGAGGCCGACGAGTTCAAAATCCACGAGCGTCCCAAAGGACTTCCCGACCCAATTCTGCTGCATGGTGAGCACGCGCTCGGGCCAGCGCACCAGATGCTGCAGGTCGTCGAGCAACCGGTCCGCGTAAGCCGTGATTTTGAGGAACCACTGCTCGAGCTCGCGCTCCACCACCGGTGTATCTTCGTGTCGCCAGCAGCAGCCGTCCACCACCTGCTCGTTGGCGAGCACAGTCCGGCAGAGGCTGCACCAGTTGACGCGGCTTTTCTTGCGGTAGGCGAGGCCGCGCTCGTACATCTTCAGGAAGAACCACTGATTCCAGCGGTAGTACTCCGGCACGCAGGTGGCGATTTCCCGCCGCCAGTCGTAGCTGAATCCCAGGCGCTTCAACTGGCCGCGCATGCGGTCGATGTAGCTGAAGGTGAACTCGGAGGGATGCCGCTGACTCTTGATGGCAGCGTTCTCGGCCGGCAGCCCGAAGGCGTCCCAGCCGATGGGATGGAGCACGTTGTAGCCCTTCATCCACATGTAGCGAGCCAGCGCGTCGCCGATGGAATAGTTCCGCACGTGGCCCATGTGGATGTCGCCGGAGGGATAGGGCAGCATTTCGAGGACGTAATACTTTTTCCGCCCGGGCTCCTCATCCGACTCGAAAAGCTTGAGCTCCTGCCAGCGCTTCTGCCACTTGGCTTCGACTGCTTGTGGATTGTAGTTTGAGTCCATGGTTCGTCTGGCGCCGCCCTTTAGGGCGGCACGGGCCGTGCCCGGCTAAAGCCGGGCGCTACGTGCCTGCCAGCCTTCGCATCATGCGCAAATTCCGCTTGTCGTCGCCCGGGCGATCGACGGGCGTTTCGCAGATGAACGGAATCCGCCGCAGCTTCGGGTGACGTACGATGCGGCCAAAAGCGTCCGTGCCGATGAAACCCTTGCCGATGTGCTCGTGGCGGTCGGCGTGCGAGCCGAACGCCGTCTTCGAGTCGTTAGCGTGGATCACATGTACCTTTTCGAGGCCTACCGTTGATGCCAGCCGCTTGACCGTGTCCCTCAGGCCTTCCGGTGTATGGATCGGGTAACCCGCTTCAAAACAATGCGCGGTGTCGATGCAGGCTCCGACCGGAAGGTCTTGCCCCGCGCCGGCGATAATCTCCGCGACCTCTTCGAACGTCCGTCCGATAACCGAGCCCTGCCCGGCTGTGTTCTCAATCAGGATCATCAGGCCGTCGAGCGTCAGACCATCCGCGGCGCGGCGAAGCGATTCGATGCAGCTCTGGATGGCCTCCGTGGCCGAAGTCCCGCGCGCGCTGCCCGGGTGCGTCACCAGGAAATCGGCTCCGAGCGCCAGCGCGCGCTCAATTTCTTTCCGAAAAGCGGCAATCGACCTTTCTCGGATGAAGGAATCTCCCGCCGCAAGGTTAATCAAGTAGTTGTCGTGGATGACGACCGGCTCCAGGCCGTACTTCTTCCGCGCCGCCCGAAAGCGCTCGTAATCCTCGGAAGTCGGCTCTAACGCCTTCCATCCACGGGGATTGGCCGAGAACATTTGGAACGTGTCGCAGCCGATCTTCTTTGCGTGGTGCGCCGCATTGTCGAGTCCGCCAGCGATGGAGGTGTGGACACCCACTCGCAAAGGATTTTCTCCTCCGGCTTAAACCTTCATGCTAACAGAGCGCTTCAAGAAGCGTCAACTCGCGCGGGCGCTGGCAGCCGAGCAGCTCGGTCCGAAATCTCCTTGCCGTCGCGGGACACGAACGGAATCACTGGTATACTGAACGGCCCTTTTTCAGGGCAGATTTTCGACTTGCTTGGAGGTTGCTGATGCCCCGGGTGCTCCGCTTTTCTTGCGCGCTTCTCTGCTTTTGGATTCCATTCACGACTTTTGCCCAGCAAAGCCCGTTTCTCCCGGACCAAACCTACGACAAGCTGGTGAACGAAATCTCCGGCGACATCGCCTTTGACAATCTCCGCTCGCTCGTCATGTACCACTCGCCGACTGCCGGCGCCGAAGACTTCCCGAAAGAAGCGCAGTGGGTGAGCGAACACGCGAAGAGTTATGGACTCGAGGAGGTGAAGTTCATCCCCCTTCCCGCCTGGCGCCCCGATCCGAAGACGGCGGACCAGAACTGGACGCTCAAGTCCGGCGAGCTGTGGCTGGTCGCGCCCAAGGCCTTGAAGCTCGGCGACGTGCGGGAGACGCCCACCTCGGTCGCCGACAACAGCCCCTCGGCGGACATTACCGCGGAACTGGTGGATGTGGGTGAGGGCGTCGCGGACAGCGACTACGCGGGCAAGAAGGTGGCGGGAAAAGTGGTGCTCGCCTACGGCAAGACTGACAAGGTCAAAGAAAAGGCCTGTTGGGACCGGGGTGCCGTGGCCATCGTCTCCTACTACTCGACGCGCGTGAGCCCGTGGACGGACTACCCGGACCAAGTGGCCTGGGCGCGCGTCAGCCGGTCGAAGGAAGGCGAAAAACCCCCGCCGCCGGTCTTTATGGTCTCGCCGCGCACCGGCTTGATGCTCAGCCGCTGGATGGCCGGCCGCGCGCCCACACATATCTTCTCCGAAGAGCCCGAAACTGCTTCGCCGCCACCCGCCTTCAAGGTTCACTTGAAGATTCAGTCGGAAGTCACTCAGCCGGGGCGATCGGGAATGGTCGAGGGTTTCATTCGAGGCACCACCTACCACGACCAGGCCATCGTCCTGACGGCGCATCTACAGGAAGAGAAAACCTCCGCCAACGACGACCGCAGCGGGTGTGCGAATCTGCTTGAGATCGCCCGGGCCCTCGAAGCGATGATCGCCGACGGTCGCCTGCCACGTCCCAAGCGCGATATCCGCTTCTGGTGGACCGATGAGATCGCGGCCGAATACCAGTATTTCTCTGAGCACCACGAAGAGCGCCAGCGCATCCTGGCCGATATCAACCAGGACATGGTCGGGGCGCGGCAGTCGCTGGGTGGGCGCGTCCAGCACGTCAGCCGGACGCCGTGGTCGCGCTGGAGCTTCCTGAACGATGTCGTGGAAAGCATCGTAGGGAGCCTAGTCCGCGGCAACAACGCCTACCTGGCGTCCTGGCAGAACAAGAACCCCGCGCCCTTCTCGCGGCCCATCCTGGCGCATTCGGGCAGCCGCGAGCCGTACAACGCCGTGGTGGTTCCCTACTTCGATTCCACCGACCACATGGTCTTCAACGAGTCGGCCGTCGGCATTCCCAGCGTGACCTTTACGAACTGGCCGGACGAGTACATCCACTCGACCGACGACGACCTGTGGCAAATCGACCGCACGCAGTTGCAGCGCAACGCGGTGGCCGTGGCCGCGACGGCGCTCTACCTCGCGAACCTGAGCGAGGCGGACGTGCCGACGCTCACCGCCGTGATGGCCGGTGAGGCGCGCGAACGGATCTCGCACGATCTCGCGACCGGTCTTACACGCCTGGCCGAAGCGCCCGGCGCGGACCGGCGCGCCGCCTACGACGACGCGCTGAATCTGCTCGGCCAGGCGGTGGCGCGCGAGACCGTGGGCCTCGAATCGCTGCGCAAGTTTGCCGACGCCGGAAGCCTCACGCTGCTCGACAGCCTTGTCGCCGATCTGATGCTGACGGAACTGAACCACAAGAAGCGGATCGAAGAATGGTATCTGGCCCTCGGTGGCAAGCGGGCGCCGCTCGTGCCAAGTGAACGCGAAGCAGCCCTCGCCGCGAAGACGCCGCGCAATCTCGGATCGCCGGGCGAATACCTGCGCGCCAAGGACCGCGTCGAGGGGCCAAAGACCCTTCACGGCCTGATGGAGTGGGAGGCGCTCAATTACGTGGACGGCAAGCGCTCGATCCTCGATATCTACCGCATCGTCCGCGCCGAGGCTCTTTCGGCGGGTGAGTGGTACTACGGTAAAGTAAAACTTGAAGATCTCGAGGCTCTGTTCACCGCCGCGGAGAAGGAGAAAGCCGTCGAGATCACCGGCGCGCCGCCTGCCGCGAAGGCCACGTCGGGGCAGGAAGAACGATAGCGGGGATAGCTCGTCACAAACCGCGCGATGGCCGTTGATGCCCTTTGACTCCACTGTACTGAGGTGCGCCGATGGCCGACATATCGAATAGGCCGTTCCAGGCCCGTCAAGGAGCATGCGTCCTCGCACTGCTGGTGGCCGTGACTGCGCTTGCCTCGGCGCCCGCGTCGCTCGCCGCCCGCAAAGGCAAGCTGCGGTTTGAAGTCTCCTTCCCTGCTTCTGCCCACGCGCAGCCCATCACCGGCCGGCTGTTTGTGGTCATCACCCGCGACGGAAGCAAGGAACCGCGCCTGCAAGCGGGCTACTGGGGCGACGCCGCGCCGCTCTTCGGCGTGGATGTAGACGAACTCAAGCCCGGGCAGGCATCGGTGATTGACGCCACCATCCTTGGCTATCCCGTCGATAGCCTCACCGCCATTCCGGTCGGCAACTATCACGTCCAGGCGCTCCTCAACGTTTACACGGAATTCCACCGTTCCGACGGACACGTCATTTGGGCACACATGGATCAGTGGGAGGGCCAGCAATTCAACAAATCCCCGGGGAACCTCTATAGCGAGCCGCTGGCTGTTCAGCTCGACCCCAAGGGCGGCTACCGTGTGAGGCTCAGTCTGACCAAAGTGATTCCACCCATCGACGTCCCGACGGATACCACCTGGGTGAAGCGGGTCAAGATTCAAAGCAAGTTGCTCAGCGCGTTCTGGGGACGCCCGATCTACCTCGGCGCCGTCGTCCTGCTCCCCGAAGGTTACGAGACGCATCCGGAGGTGAGCTATCCGGTGCTCTACGTCCAGGACCACTTCAACCTGAATCCCCCGCTGCCCTTTGAGACGGAAGAGCCGAGGGGGGATCGTGCGCAAGACCACTGGCGGCGGTTCGGGTACGATTTCTGCCGCACCTGGACTTCGGACGATTTTCCCCGCATGATCGCCGTGAGCTTTCTTCACCCCACTCCCTATTTCGACGACTCCTACGCGGTGAACTCTGCGAACAACGGGCCTTACAGCGATGCCCTGCTCACCGAACTCGTCCCTTACCTCGAAGCGCGCTTCCGCATGATTCGCAAACCTTACGCGCGCGTGCTCATGGGAGGATCAACGGGGGGATGGGAATCGCTGGCGCTGCAGGTCTTCCATCCCGATTTCTTTGGCGGTACCTGGACCTTCTTCCCCGACCCGATCGACTTCCAGCGCTATCAATTGACGAACATCTATAAAGACGAGAACGCCTTCTACGAGCCCGGTCACGAGTGGGCCAAGGTCGACCGGTTTATGATGCGCGCCTCGGACGGCCAGCCGCTGGTCACTATGCGGGCATTCAGCCGTTTGCACATGGTTTTGGGCGGCAAGGACCGCTCCGGCCAGCAACTGGACGCTTGGGAAGCGGCTTACGGGCCGGTGGGCGAGGACGGCTATCCGAAGCCGCTTTGGGACAAGCGGACCGGCACGATCGACCGCACGGTGGCCGAGTACATGCGCGACCACGGCTACGACCTGCGTTACTACGTGGAGAAGAACTGGCCGACGCTCGGCCCACAACTGGCTGGAAAACTCCACCTCTACTGCGGCGACATGGACAACTACTACTTGAACCTCGCCGTTTACTTGTTTGAAGACTCCCTCAAGAAGCTCGAGGACCCCGCCTCCGACGCCACGTTCGAATATGGCCGCCCCATGAAGGGCCACGGCTGGCTGCCCATGACGTTTTCCGAACTGCTCCGCATGATGGCGGATCACATCACCCGCAACGCGCCCGCGGGAGAAGACACCAAGGCCTGGAAATATCACTGAGTAAGAATGGTTGTAGGGGCGATTCATGAATCGCCCTACAGGGCACCCTGCAAAGTCTCAGCTACCAGACGGCGCAGCGCTCGTTTTCCGGCCGGATCATTGCGTCGCCGGGCTGGCAGGAAAACGCCTTCGCGAACGACGGCAGGTTCGAGAGCGGCGCCCTCACGCGAAAGCGCGGCAACGGGTGCTGGTCTACGTTGGTGAGGAGGCGCGCGAACTCCGGCCGCATATTGTCCGCCCACACCTGCCCCCAGCCCAGGAAGAACCGCTGTTCGGGTGTGAAGCCTTCGATATCTGCAGGGCGTGGCTTGCCCTGGAGCGAGTTCTCATAGGCGGCGAACGCAATGTTCAGGCCGCCCAGGTCGGCGATGCTTTCCCCGAGCACGAGCTTGCCGTTTTCGTTCAGCCCCTTCTCGACCTCATAGCCGTCGAATTGCTTGCTGACGCATTCCGCGCGCGCGTCGAAATTCTTCCGGTCCTCGGGCGTCCACCAGCTGCGCAGGTTACCCTGAGCGTCGAATTGGCTGCCCTCATCGTCGAAGCCGTGAGTTAATTCGTGGCCGATCACGGCACCCATGCCGCCGTAGTTGAAGGCGTCATCGGCGTCGGCTCCGAAGAACGGTGGCTGGAGGATCCCCGCGGGGAAGACAATCTCATTCAGCTGCGGGTTGTAGTAGGCGTTGACGGTGGGCGGCGACATGCCCCACTCGGCGCGATCCACCGGCTTGCCGACTTTGGCCAGGTCGCGGTTGAACTCAAAACGGTCGGCGCGGAAAGCGTTGAGAACGTACGGGCCGCGGTCAACCTCCAGGGCCGAGTAGTCGCGCCACTTGTCGGGATAGCCGATTTTGTTGACGATGGCGTCGAGCTTGATCAGGGCCTGTTTCTTGGTTTGCGGCCCCATCCAGGGCAGGTTCTGGATATCCTCGCGCAGGGCGGCTTCCAGGTTGTGCACCATCTCAAGAGCGCGCGTTTTGGCCTGCGGTGGGAAGTGCTTCTGAACATAAACCTGCCCCAGGGCTTCGCCCAGGGCACCGTCCGTCGCGCGCACGCAGCGCTTCCAGCGCGGCAGGATTTCCTGGGTGCCGGTCAGGGTCTTGCCATTGAAATTGAAGTCCTCCTCCACAAACTTCGCGGAAAGCCTCGGCGCCGCGGCATTGATCAGATGCCATCGCAGGTAGGTCTTCCAGTCCGCGAGCGGGACGGCGGTGAGCAAGCGGCCGACTTCCTTGAAGAAGTCCGGCGTGGCCACGTTGAGGTCACCCTTCCCGGCCAGGGTGGCGTGAGTCAGGTATTCGTCCCAGGAGAAGGCGGGCGCGAGGGCCTTGATCTCGGTCACGCCCATGCGGTGGTAGAGGGCGTGGGGATCTCGCCGCTGGACATTGGTGAGCGAGGCCTTGGCAAGCTGGGTCTCGAGCTCCATCACCGTCTTCGCGCCGGCCGCCGCCTTCGCTGCGTCGTCGCCCATCAATTCGAGCATGCGGGCGACATGTTTCACGTATTCCTCACGAAGCTGCTGGGATTTCTCGTCGTCTCGCGTATAGTAATCGCGGTCCGGCAGGCCCAGACCTCCCTGGTCGATTTCACCGATGACCTGGGTGCTATCCTTGAAGTCTTGGGTCGAATCCACCTTGAACGGCGCGTCCACCCCATAGCCCTGCAGCCGCAGAACCTCCTCGCGCAGGCCGGCGGTGTCCTTGATGGCGGCAATCCGCTCAAGCTCCTCGGCGAGCGGCTTCAGGCCCGCCGCCTCGATGGCAGACTCGTCCATGCAGCTTGCGTAGTAGTCGCCGATCTTTTGCTCGTTCGAGCCCTTGGGGTCGCCGGCCTTGGCTGCCTCTTCAAGGATCGCTCTAAGCTGGTCGCGATTGTTCTCCGCCAGGATATTGAAGCTCCCCCAGCTCGGGTACGCCGCAGGAATCGGATTGCGGGCCATCCAGCCGCCGCTGGCAAACTGGTTGAAGTCGTCACAGGGTTTGCAGGTGCGGTCCAGGTTTGCCGGGTCAAACCCGGCTTCGGCGAGCGAGCCGGCGGGTGACGCAATCATCAGTGAAGCGCTTAGCAGACCGACAAGGCACAACCAATATTTCAACGAATACATGAACTTTTCTCCTCCGGGGATACAAGGCATTTGACGTGCGCGGAGCTGATTGCACAGGATGTATCAAAAACACGAGGAAAGCAATCAGGTGGGGTTTGAATGCGGCCTTACCCCTCACCCTCACCCCAGAATGGCCTCCCGAGGCTTGCCTCTGTCCCGCTCGGGACGCAACTCAGCGGGGGCCTGCAAGACTATAATGGCCTCAGCTTCTAGGAAACGGAGACGAAATCATGGAGCCTTTTCGATACCACGTATTCATTTGTGATCAGGAAAAACCGGAAGGAGTGCCGTGCTGCGCGGCGCGCGGGTCGGGCAAGACCCTCGAGGCCCTGCGCAAGGAAATCGCCGCGCGCGGGCTCCTGGACTCGGTCCAAGTCACGGTTTGCGGCTCGCTCGGACTCTGCGAACGCGGGCCGAACATGGTGGTCTATCCCAACGGCGTCTGGTACTCGAACGTGACGCCGAAAGACGTCCCCGAAATCGTGCAGAGCCATTTCCAGAGTGGACGCGCGGTGGAGCGGCTGGCCAACCAGGACGCGGCGGCTCTCTATTCGGAGATCCGCGCCAATCGCGACAAAATGCTGACGGCGATGCGCGCCAAGGACGCGGCGGGAGCGCTCCCGGACGATCTCCAGCAGAGAATTCGCGCTTTTCAGGAAAGCCGCGCCATCCTGACCGCCCTCGAACTCGACCTCTTCACGGCCGTCGGCGAAGGAGCACCCGCCGCTTCGGTTGCCGGTAGGATCGGCGCCAACCCCCGAACCACGGAGATGCTGATGAACGCCCTGGTCGCCCTGGGCCTGCTGAACAAGCAGGATGGCACCTTCCGGAACACGCCCGTCAGCACTCGGTATTTTTCTGCGGGGTCCAAGGACAATGCCCGACTGGCCATGATGCACACTGCCCATCTGTGGCGCCGATGGTCAACGCTCACCGAATGCGTACGTGCCGGCACTTCGGTGACCTACCAGGAAAGGGCAGACCGCGGCGAAGACTGGACGCAAGCATTCATCGCTGCCATGCACCGGAATGCGTCGGAGCGGGCGCCGCTGGTCGTGGCGGCCGTGGGGACAGCGGGAATCGAGAGATTGCTCGACGTCGGGGGCGGCTCGGGCGCTTACTCCATCGCCTTCACCAAAGCCAGCGCGCGGATTCATGCCGAGATTCTCGACTTGCCGGCGGTCCTCCCTATCGCGCAAGGTCACATCAAGGAAGCAGAGTTGATGGATCGCATCCGAACCCGCCAGGGAGACCTGCGGCGGGACGAATTCGGGAACGGCTATGACCTTGTCCTCCTCTCCGCCATTTGCCACATGCTGAATGAGGAGGAGAATCGCGACCTGCTGAAACGGTGCTATGCGGCACTCGCCCCCAAAGGCCGCATTCTGGTTCAGGACTTCATCCTCGAAGCCGACAAGACCGCGCCCAAGATGGCGGCGCTGTTTGCGCTCAACATGCTGGTGGGGACCGAGGCCGGCTCCACGTACAGTGAAGACGAGTACGCCGCCTGGCTGCAGGAGACGGGCTTTCAAGACGTTCGCCGCATCCGGCTTCCCGGCCCCTCGAACCTGATGGTCGGGACGCGGGGATAGGTGCCCACACGCTAATCTACCCATAGGGCATATGCAGGACGGCCGTCCGGCTACAGGGTCATCAGAAACGCGATCAGAGCCTTCTTCTCTTCGGCAGAAAGGTCGAGGCCGAAGGGATGACCCTTCACGGCGCGCGTCTTCACGCCGTAGCCTTTGAATCCGGTGGGAATGTAATCGTCGCGCGTCCGGCGCGCGTCAAACCAATCTTCGAGCGTGGCGCAGGAGCCGTTGTGCCCGAACATGCTCCGGTACCACACGCCTTTGAGCGACGGCACCTTGTAGTATCCCGTTCCCCGGCGGGTCTTCATCGTCAGATCCGGGTCGGTACCGACCGAGATCGGCAGGATGCCGTATTTCTTGAGCGCCTCTTCAGAGGGCGTAAAACCTTCCACCGGCGTCAGCTTGTTGTTGGTATAGAGCGGCGGGGTGTGGCACATCGCGCAGGAAAGCACGCCAATTTCGACTTTGCCTTTTTCCCGGACGACGTAGCTGTAAGTGGGAAGCACGCCCTCGCGCGTCCCCCGCGCGCCTGTCTGCCGGTACCATGCGGGTTCGCGGAGGTAGAGCGTGTCGGTCGGCCCGAGAATGTTTCCGTAGCTGATCGGCGCGTCATAGGCGGTCTCCCCCGCCTTGATCCAGTCGGCTTCAGTCTGTAGCGGCGGTCTATGCCCGCCGTCATCCCAAATGACTTGCGGCTCCTGCTGCTTGAGCCACTCGATGTAACCCGGCGGCTCGTGGTCGGGCGCGTAGACGGGATGGTGCTTGTAAATGGGCCGCACCGGGAGACGATAGTAGTAGTCGGCTGGCGCGTGCCTGGGCGAACCAACCGGGTCGGCCAGCGACACTTCGAGTTCTGCCATCGCCGCGTCATCCCAGGTTCGGGGGATGGCCCGCGTCGCCGCCGGTTTCGGGCGGGGTTTGGCCGAAGTGCGCGAGACTCTCACCGCGAAGAGCGCGAAGATCGAACACAAGCAGAACAAGACCGCAAAACGCCGCATCAACATGACTCCTCCACTGTGATGATTGAAATACATCGCCCCGAGAGGGAGCAATGCTACACCCGAGAAGGTAAGGATTCAAATGGTGGGACGTAACGGAACGAGGCCGTCCGGCTACTGAGCCTTGCTTTTCATTTCTGCGGCGGCGGCGAGAGCCTTTTGCGTCCACTCGTCCTGAGGATTGAGGCGCAGGGCCTCTTTCAGTTCGCTGATCGCTTCGTCATAGCGGCCCTGCTTTAATAGGAGGATGGCCAGAGCGTGCCGCGCGGCGGTGAACTGCGGGTTGATTTTGAGCGCGGCGCGGAATTCTTCTCCCGCTGCGTCCGCCTTCTGCTGGAGCACCAAGATCACGCCCAGCCCGTAGTGGGCGGCGGCGAACCGGGTATCGAGCCGCAGCGCGGTGCGGAACTCCTCGGCGGCCTCGTCGTATTTCTCCTGCAGGCGGAGAACTTCGGCGAGGCTCAAATGCGTGACGGCGTTCGTCGGGTCCAGCCGGATGGCCTCGCGGTACTGGGAGGCGGCCGCCGCGTAATTCCCCTGAAGAATGAAGATGCCTCCCAGCGCCCGGCGCGCCGGCGCATAACCCGGTGCAATCCGCAGGGCTTCGCGGATTTCGCCGATGCCCTCACTCACGCGGCCCCGGCGAACATTGATCAATCCGGCCAGCGTGTGAACACTCGGATCCAGCGCGCCTCGCTTGAGTATGTCCGCGAGGGCCAGCTCGGCCTCGGGGAGCTTTCCGGCATCGAGCATCTCCGCCGCGGTGCGCAGCGCCCGATCGTAATTGTGAGCCGCGCGGTATTGAATCCCGAAGGCAATCAGGACCAAGAGCAGAAAACCTCCGGCGGCAAGGCGGGTGTCGCGCGGCTTCTCTTCTTGCGGCTTAAGGATGAGTCCGCAGAACACCCCGGCCGTCACTCCTCCCAGGTGAGCGAAGTTGTCGATACGGGGATGCGTGAACCCGTAATAGAGGTTCAAAGCAATAAAAGGCCCCACGCCGATCCCGAAAACCTTCCCAAAATTCTCCGGAATGAGATGCTCGAATCGCCAGCCGGCAATCGCCATCGCCCCGGCCACGCCAAAGATCGCCCCGGAGGCTCCTGCCGAAACCGTTCGCGGCGCAATGAACTCGTGGGCCAAGAAACTGAACAGCGACCCGGCTGCGCCGGCGATCAGGTAGGTGAACCCGAACTGCGCGGTCCCATAAAGGCGCTCGAGCGGGCGGCCAAGTTCCCACAGGCAAAGGCTGTTGACCAGGATGTGCAGAAAGCCGATGTGCAGAAACGCCGCGGTGATGAACCGCCAGTAGTCGCCAGCCTCGACGGAGGGCCCATACTGAGCGCCGAAACGGATCAAATTTAAAGTATTGGTTGAACCCCCTGTGAAGACTTCGAGGAGGAAAATGAGAACATTCAGGCCGAGGATCGCGACGAGGAGCACCGGCTTGTGAGTGGATGCCAGTGCCTGGGCCAACCCCGAAGGCTGTGCTCCTGCGACCGCCGCGTGTGACATCAAACCCCTCGCCCAGGAAGCCTCAACTGTGCTCACTCAAGCATATGCTGGGTACAAGCTCTCTGCAACGGAATAGCATGGCGGAGCAAGAAGTACGGGACTTCCAGCAGGCGTCCCCCCACGGGCCACTGAATCCTGCGGCTCCCCGACCCTGCCCGATTGCATTGCCTCGACGGCTGAATTAAACTGGCCATTCGAGCTGTCGGGCGGGACGGGAAGGCGGAATCCGTGCTGATTGTGATGAAGCCGCAGGCAACGGAAGGAGACGTCCGCCGCGTCTGCGAAAAAATCGAGGCGATGGGCTACCGCGCCCATCCCATGCCGGGGGCGCAGCGGACGGCCATCGGGATCACCGGCAATCAGGGGGCGCTCGAGGCCGCCGAATTCGAGAGCCTGCCCGGCGTGGCCGAGGCCATCCGGGTCTCGAAGCCTTACAAGCTGGTCAGCCGCGAAGTCAAGAACGAAGATTCGCTGATCCGCATCGGCACGGGAGAGAACACTGTGACCGTCGGCGGGCGCGAACTCGCCGTGATCGCCGGGCCGTGCGCCATCGAAAGCCGCGATCAGGCCCTCGCCGCCGCCGAGCGCGTGCGGAGGGCCGGCGCGCGCTTGTTCCGAGGCGGCGCCTTCAAGCCCCGCACGTCCCCTTACAGCTTCCAGGGCCTGGGCAAAGAAGGGCTGGAAATCCTGGCCGAAGTCCGCCGCGAGTTCGGGCTCGCCATCGTCACCGAGACCATCGACCCCGAGAACTGCGACCTGGTGGAGGAATACGCCGATGTGCTGCAGATCGGCGCGCGCAACATGCAGAATTTCTCGCTGCTCAAACGCGCCGGCCGCTCGTCCAAGCCCGTCTTGCTCAAGCGCGGGATGTCGGCGACGTTGGAAGAATTTCTGATGGCGGCCGAGTACATCCTCTCCGAGGGCAACTACAACGTCATCCTTTGCGAGCGCGGCGTGCGCACCTTCGCCGACCACACGCGGAACACGCTCGACCTGAGCGTCATCCCCGCCGTCAAGCGGCTCTCGCACTTGCCCATCATCGTAGACCCCAGCCACGGCACGGGCCAGCGCGAGAAGGTGACGCCGCTCGCGCGCGCCGCGGTGGCCGTGGGCGCCGACGGCCTGATGATCGAAGTCCATCCGCAGCCCGAGCGGGCCCTCTCCGACGGTTACCAGTCGCTTTACCCTGACCAGTTCGAAGCGCTCATGGAACAGGTCAGTGCCATCGCCGCCGTTGTGGGCCGCACCACCGCGAAGTCATTGCCGATTTTCGATTGAAGATTTACGATTGACCCCACCTTGGCCATCGACAATCGTCAATCCTCAGTCTTCTCTGCCTGCCGCGCACTTGCCTCGCTGCTTGCCGTCGTTTCCCTGACTTTCTTCGCCGCCTGCACTCGCAAGCCTGCTCCGCCGCAGCCCTATCTGGCCTTTGTGCTTTCGCGCGAGAGCCATTCCGTCGCCGCCGTGGAGCTGGAAGGCTTCCGCGTTGTGGCCTCCATTCTCGTGGATGCCGGTGCGGAACGAATTCTCGCCCGACC
>Ga0315280_10002403_pt1 | contig 30367 bp, 29 predicted proteins | sample YL17G06_40_MG_FD_203697 | JGI IMG/M metagenome (GOLD analysis project Ga0315280, IMG submission 203697) | Sediment microbial communities from Yellowstone Lake, YNP, Wyoming, USA - YL17G06_40 | ecosystem: Environmental > Aquatic > Freshwater > Lake > Sediment | place: USA: Wyoming | collected... | reverse complement strand
TCCACCCTCACCCGGCTCGCCGAGGGCTCGCCGACCTCTCCCTGCGAGGGAGAGGGGTTGGCACGCGCGTGGCCTATACCAACCAAAATGGAACATACCCGAATGGTCGTTGGCCTCGTACGCACTTCCGCACCTGCCTCTGTTAGCGGAGTCTTAGCCATGGCGCAATCAAGACCCCAACCCAGACTATGCCACACCAACCTGCCTATCCTGACGACCTTTCGCCTCTCGAACACATTCTTGTCGTCAACGGCGCCCGCCTACCCTTCCTCGATCCCATCCGCCCTATCGTCGCCGCCATCAGGCGACGCCACGGCATTGAATCCCCGATCAACGACGGCGACACCACGGCGTGCCGAACGGCAGGCCAGGCTTGTCCGCCGCCAGACTTGTCCGCCTCAGGCGGAGGCGGGTAAACCCCGGCAGGACGCATCCAACTTCTTTCGGTCACACCCACGGCGTATGACCGCGTTTTGCTGCGGTGGCAAGACTGCTGCTCAACCCCTCTCCCCTCGGAGGGAGAGGCAAGGTGAGGGTGCGGACAGAGCGGCTAACCGAGATCATGCATATCGAGCGTGACACGCTCACCCAACGGGTGATGTCACCCCGAGCAACGCGAGGGGTCCCCTACCGGGGTTGCTGAAGGAGCGATAGGGGATTCCTCGCTTCGCTCGGAATGACATCTTCCTTGCCTTACGCATAATCCGGGGCTAAGCAGGCTTCGCCTGCCGCCGTGGCGGCCGAAGGCTTAGCCACATCTCACCCTCACCTTCGTCCTCCCCCTGGAAGGGGGAGGAGTCGTTTCGCCGCATTCCAACTGTCTCGCTTACACCCGTGACAGCCCTTGCGGTGACGGCGTAAGGCCGCTAAGATGTGGCGGACAATCGGGGACGGTTACCCATTTCCCAAGGGTTCTTGCGGCGCCCGCCCGGTTCTTCGCGCGAAATAGGTAACTGTCCCCATTCAGGAGACAACGGGCATGATCGGACGCAACGCGTATCGGGGACTGTTGTGGCTTGTCGCGGCCGTGGTCGCGGCGTCGGTGATGGTCGAACCGCGAGCCCTGGGGCAGGAGGCAGACGCTTTGCGCAGCATCGAGGCGCCGCCCGGCGCAATATGGTTGGATAGCTTCGACTTGAGCACGATGACCCAGGATTTCGGCGAGCCCCATGCCGGCAAGTCGGTCGAAGGCACGCCGCTCAGGCTCGGCGGCGCGGTCTATCCGCACGGCGTCGGCACACACGCCAACAGCACGTTCTGGGTTGATCTGAAGGGCGCGGCGATGAAGTTCGCGGCCGTGGTGGGCCTGGATAACGAGCGGCCTGACAGCGGCTCGGTGACGTTCGAGGTGTGGGTAGATGGCAAGCGCAAAGCTGACACCGGCGTCATGCGCGGCGGCGATGCACCGAAGCTAGTATCGGTGGACCTCGTCGGCGCCAAGAACATGATGCTTACGGTGACCGACGCCGGCGACGGCATCGGCAACGATCACGCCGACTGGGCTGGGGCGATGATCGCGCTGGCAGCCGGCGCCTCGGCGCGCTCGCAGGCGGGCGGTGCGCCGCCCGCGAGCGCACTCCCGCAGGCGCTTAAGCCGGCGCCGGAGCCGCTGCCGGTCATCGCCTCGGGCGTCTCGGCCCGCCCCGCGATTCACGGCCCGCGCATCGCCGGCGCAACGCCGGGGCGGCCGTTCCTGTTCTTGATCCCCGCCACTGGCGAGGGCCCGCTGGTCTTCGCCGCCAGGAACCTGCCGCCCGGTCTCTCGCTCGATCCGAAGACAGGCATCATCTCCGGCGCGCTCGCAGGCGGCGCACCGCCCGCCAGCGCGGGGCGGACGGTTGTCGAGCTGTCGGTCAAAGGCGCCCGCGGCCAAGCGAGCCGCAAGCTGCTCATCGTCGGCGGCTTTCATAAGCTGGCGCTGACGCCGCCATTGGGATGGAACTCGTGGAACGTCTGGGCGGGGTCGGTGGATGCGGAGAAGATTCGGCAGGCGGCGGACGCAATGGTGAAGAGCGGGCTGGCGGCGCATGGCTTCCAGTACATTAACATTGACGACACCTGGGAGGGCGGGCGCGCGGCGGACGGCGAGATTCAGACCAACAGCAAGTTCGGCGACATGAAGGCGCTGGCGGATTATGTGCACGCCAGGGGTCTCAAGCTCGGCATCTACTCGTCGCCCGGACCGAAGACCTGTGCTGGCTTTGAAGCCTCCTACGGTCACGAGGAACAGGACGCGCGCACGTGGGCCGCGTGGGGCATAGACTACCTGAAGTACGATTGGTGCTCTTACGGCGGCATCGCCAAGGACAACAGCCTCGCCGAGCTGGAGAAGCCATACCGGGTGATGCGCCAGGCGCTTGATGAATGCGGCCGCGACATCGTGTACAGCCTGTGCCAGTACGGCATGGGCGATGTCTGGCAGTGGGGCCGTGATGTCGGCGGCAACCTGTGGCGCACCACGGGCGACATCGGCGATAGCTGGAGCAGCATGTCGGGCATCGGCTTCGGGCAGAACGGACATGAGAAGTATGCCGGGCCGGGGCACTGGAACGATCCCGACATGCTGGTAGTGGGCAAGCTGGGCTGGGGGCCGAACCCGCATCCCAGCCGTCTGACTCCAAACGAGCAGATCACGCATATCACGCTGTGGTGCCTGCTGGCGGCGCCGCTGCTGCTGGGATGCGACCTGTCGCAGATGGATCAGTTCACGGTGGACCTGCTGACGAATGACGAGGTGCTCGATGTGAGCCAGGACCCGCTGGGCAAGGCGGCAGGCCGCCGCGCGCAGGAGGGGATGACGGAGGTCTGGGCCCGCCCGCTGTGGGACGGGACGACGGCGGTGGGGCTGTTCAACCGCGCGCCGGTCAGAGCCGTCGTGACCGCGGGGTGGGCCGACCTGCATCTGAGCGGCCGGCAGCCGGTGCGCGACCTGTGGCGGCAGAGGGACCTGGGCGAGTTCGACGGCTCATTCGCGGCATCGGTGCCGGCGCACGGGGCGGTGCTGGTCAAGATCGGGAAGCCGAACCGGACCGATCGGTAGGCAGCGCTCCGGGGTGCCGTTCTGCGGACTGCGTGCCGGCAAACCGAGCAGGAGGCCTGGTCACGAACTCGGGGTTCGTTCCTCCGGCGGCACGCGGACGACCGCGCCGTCGCGGTCCAATTGCTGCTGAAGCGCAGCAACATCTAGATCGGCGGGCCGGCAGCGCGCGGCGACGCACATCGCGGCCGCCGCGCCCGACGCCTGCGAGATGGCCATGTTCGGCGCCATGCTGCGCGCGGATTGAAAGGCGGGCTGGCAGGCCGAGATGCAGCGCCCGGCGAGCAGCACGTTGTCCACGTCCGCCGGCACCAGGCTGCGATATGGAATCTCGAAGCCCAGGTGGTCGAGGAAGCGCCGCTTGCCGTAGTAGTTGGGCACCGGGTTGGAGCTGACGGCGATGGAGTCGGGCTGCGGGCGGCCGGTCAAGACCTCCTCCTCGGTGATGGTATAGAGGCCGACGATTCGCCGCGTTTCCCGCACGCCGATCGTGGTTGCGGTTTCGACCAGCCTGGCGTCGGGGAACCGCTCGCGCAGGTGCGCCAGATGCGCCTCCACGGCGCGCCGCGCTTTGATCTCAGCGTCGGTCAGGTCGCGGGCGTTGGACCCGTCAATCTCGCCTATGCCAGGCCCCCACTGGGTCGTCAGCCCGGTGATGAAGAGGCGCGGCGCGTCTTGGGTCGGCTCGGGCAGGCCCATGACGCGATACATCAGCGTCATGCCCATCATGCGCTGCCCGGTGGTCTCCGCCTGCTCGAAGCGCGCGCCGGCGCGGGCCGCGAGATCGCCGTCGCCAGTCGCATCCACGTAGATTCCGCCGCGGACCGCCTCGCGCCCCGACTTGCTTTCGACCGCGATGGCGTTCACCATGCGACCTTCGGTCAGCGCCGCGCTGAAGGTGGTGTGGAGCATCATCTCGACGCCGGCGTCGCACAGCATCTCCAGGGCAACTCGCTTTAGCACTTCGGGGTCGAAGCTCACCGCGTAGGGGCAGCGGCCGGGGCGCAGCGCGCCGAAATGGCCGTGCGCGGTTGTGCCACAGGCGCCGCCAGCCGCCAGCAGACGATCCACCAGCTCCTGGGCGATGCCGCGAACGGTTTGGACGTGATCGGGCGGGCGCTCGTTGCGAAAGCCGTTGAAGCTCGTCATCAGGCCCGCGGTGGCCATGCCGCCAAGAAAGCCGTAGCACTCGACGAGCAGGGTTCGAGCGCCACCGCGCGCCGCCGCCAGCGCGGCGACCATGCCGCCCGGGCCGCCGCCGACCACGACGACATCGGCTTCGCCCACGATGGGAAGATCACGTGCCGGCTCGCGGATGGTGTTCATGAAGTGACCTCGCTCCGAGTTGGAGACGACGAGCGGTTGGGCCGGCCGCCCAAAGCGCGGAGGTCAGGCTGGCAATGGCGCCTTCGGCACCCACGACGGCAGCCGAGGCGCGGGTCCGCCGCAGCCGCTACTTTCCCGGCTTGTCCTCCACCGGCTTGAGGGCTTTGAGGGCGGTTGTCGAGGGCAGCAGCTTCTCGATCTCTTTCGCGAATTCTTTCTCCACACCGGGGCCATAGCCGACCTGCGCGACGCGGATAATGCCCTTGGTGTCTATGATGTAGGTGGTGGGGATGGGCCGGATCTTATACTTCTCAGCGATGCTGCCCTCGTCATCGCTGACCTGCCAGTAGGTCAGCTTGTTCTCTTGGGTGAACTTGCGGATGCCTGGCGCGCCGCCGCTTTCGAGGGCGATACCGATGACGATCAGCCCCTTGTCCTTGTACTGCTGCCAGAGCTTGTCTAACTGCGGCGTTTCGGCGCGGCATGGCGGGCACCACGTCGCCCAGAAGTCGAGCAACACCACCCGCCCACGCAAGTCTTTGAGCGCGAATGCCTTGCCATTGAGGGTCTTGGCCTTGAACGCGGGAGCCTCAGTGTTCTTGGACAGCGCGGCGAAGCCCCACGTCGTCACCAGTAGAACGACCGCCACCGCCGCCGCGAGAGCAAGCGCCAACTTCTTGCCTGACTTCATTGCTTCAGCCTTTCTCCCGGTCTGCCGGGGACGGACGGTTCACGCGCCTCGAATGCTGCTAACCTCCCAGCGATGCGAGATATCGGGAGGCGGCGTCGAACCAGCCGCCGATGATGGCCACGCCCACGAGCACCAGCAGCGAGCCGGTGACCATTTCGATGACCCTGAACGACCCCTTGACGCGCTGGAACAGTCGCAGGAACGAGTTGACGGCGAGGCCCGCCGCGATGAACGGCAGGCCCAGGCCGAGGGAATATACGGCGAGCAAACCAACGCCCCGCAACACGCTCTCCTGCGTGCTGGCCAGGGCAAGGATGGACATAAGGATGGGCCCGACGCAGGGCGTCCATCCGAATGCGAACGCCAACCCGACCAGGAAACTGCCGACCATGCTCGCCGGCCGCGCGGACAGGTTGAAGCGCTTCTCGCGATAGAGCGCCTTGATGGGGATGAGACCAAGCAGATGCAGGCCGAAGATGATGACCAACGCGCCGGCGATCTTGGAGAAGAGGCCGAGGTGAGCAGTCAGGAAGGCTCCCAAAGCGGTGGCAGAAGCGCCCATGGCCACGAACACCGTCGAGAAGCCGAGCACGAAGGCGGCCGCACGCGGCACGACGTTCTTCGCCAGCGCGGTCTTGGGGCCCGCGCCGACCAAGTCTTCAACGCTGGCGCCCGAGATGAAAGACAGGTAGGCCGGCACCAGGGGCAGCACGCAGGGCGAGGCGAACGATGCCACGCCCGCCCACAACGCGGCGAGTAGGGTGACGCTTGGCATGATGATCGTTGTCTATTGCGACTGAACGCGCCGACGCCCGACTGCGGCTGCGACTAGAGAGTCTCGTGTATCAGCGGCCCTTGGCTAATGCCAAACACTCCGTAATGCACGGACCTCGTTAAGTATAGTATTCCCCGGCGGCAAACGCAATGACGCCGCGCCGAGAGCCGGGTTATGCCGAGTGAAGGAGCGCATGGGGGCGCGGCGAAAGGCTATGCAAGCTCCCATATCCCGCCCGCCAGGATACCTCGCGTCGTGCGGGCCACCCGGAGGCAACCCATGGAACGAAGCCGCACAACCCTCATCGCCGTCGCCCTCGTCATCACTATCGCGACCGGCATCGCGTCGAGCGCGCCGGCGGCGGAGCAACCGCTCGTGCAGCCGGTGCTGAGCAAGACGCGCGTGCTGCCGCTGGAACCCGCGCAGGTCGGCTTGAAAGCGTCGCGCCCGGGCGTGGTCATAACCGCAGCGAGCATGCATCCCCGCGACCTGCCGCAGTTCGTCATGCCGCTCAACGACTGGGGGCTGATGGGCGACAAGGCCGGCGACGAGATTTGGAGCGCGGGTTTTCCGGTGCCCGAGGACGTGCCGCCAGGTTTCTACTACCTGGACTTCGAGGCGCAGACTACGGTCGACGGCCAGCCCAAGACCACCACCGCCAGCATCCAGATCGAAGTGCTCAAGGGTGGCAAGCCCTCGGTCGAGATCATCACCCTCAAGCCGCAGGCGCAGTTATCGGGCACAGTGGAAGTCGTGGCGCAGGTGCACACCATGGTGCCGATTGCGCGCGCGGTGGCGTATCTCGGGGCGGGGTCAGCGGAGATGCAGCGCGAAGGAGATACCTGGCGCGCGCAACTGGATACGCTCAAAGCGGCGAACGGACGCCAGCAACTGATCGTCGCTGCCTGGGCCGGCGGCACCAGCGCGGACGCGGCCCGCGAGAAAGCGGGGCCGCTGGCGGTGCTTGCCGCGATGAATCGCTTCGGCGAGACCCCGGTGATCGTGCGCAACGAATACCGATACTACTGGGGCGACCTGCACGCCCACACCATGTATTCCGACGGCGTGCAGACTCCCGCCGATGCCTATCGCCATGCGCGCGAGGTGGCGAAGGTCGACTTCTTCTGCGTCACCGATCATGACGCCGAGCTCACCGGCGACGAGTACGATGATGTCCATCGCCAGGCCGACGCGTTCGACCAGCCAGGCGCATTCGCTGCGCTCTATGGCGTCGAATGGACAACCGAAAACGGGCACATGTGCTTCTACATGGCACCGCGGTTTCGCCTGTCGGGGGATCTCGAATCGGCCTACCGCGAGCTGAGCGAGCTGGGGCTGGTGGCGCACTTCAACCATCCCGGGCAGAACGATTTCCACCGTCAGGCGTACTCACCTGCCGGCGCCGCTCCGCTGTGCGCGGCAGAGGTTCGCCGCACGGACGAGGAGAGGGTGTGGAATGCCATGCTCCAGCGCGGCTGGCAGGTGGGCGCCGATGGGTCGCAGGACAAGCACGACGCGACCTGGGGTGACGGCCCGCACTGGACGGTGGCGCTGGCGCGCACCCTCGATCGCCAGGCGATCATAGATGCGATCCGCGCGCGGCGGACCTACAGCACCTATGACCGCAACATGCGCCTGGACTTCACGCTCGACGGCGAGGACATGGGCGCGGCGGTCAGCCGCGCGGCAGGCAAGCTGCCACTCGTCGTTGCGGTGGATGATCCCGACGCCGGCGAGCGCATCGCGCGCATCGAGGCCATCGCGGACGGCAGGGTCGCGGCCACGGTCTCGCCGGGCGCGGCGTCATATCGCTGGGCGACGCGGGTGTCGCTGGCCCCGGGGCGGCATTACGTCTACGTGCGGGTGACCGAGGCCGATGGTAACCAGGCCTGGTCAAGCCCGATTTGGGTGCAGGCGCAGAGGAACTGACGCTGTGACAGCCGGCCGCCGCCGCCCGAAGGTTGGCCTCGTGCCCGGCGGGATATGGGCACTGATCCTGGCGCTGGCCGCTGCCGCCTCCGCCGACGCGACGGAGGACGAGACGATGCGGGTACGGATCTCGGCGCAACCCCTGCATGCTGGGCGAATCAGCCCGCTGCTCTACGGCGGATTCGTGGAGCTGCTGGACGATCTCGTGCCCGGCATGTGGGCGGAGATGCTCAACGACCGCAGCTTCGAGGGCGTGACGAAGATGGCCCCGCCCTTCTATTACACCGGCGCGCCCAACTTGTGCGACATGCAGTGGGAAGAGAACGACACCTGGGCCTACGATAGCGCGAACCCGTTCAATGGCTCTCGCTCAGCCAGGCTGCGCGCGCGAAAAGGGCGGCCCGCCAGCCTGACTCAACCCGGCCTCGCGGTAAGAGAGGGGATGACGTATCTCTTCTCGGGCTACTTCCGCGCTGATGCCGCCGCGACGCAGGCGACCGTCGTCCTCAAGACACGGCTGCCCGATGGCAAGTGGGCGACTCTCGGCGCGTCGCGCCTGCCGAAGCCGGGCCGCAAGTGGACGAAGCTCCGGTGCCGGATGGTGTCCGCGGGCAGCAGCGATGCGGCGGTGTTTCAACTCAAGCTGAGCGGCGCGGGCAGCTCATGGGCCGACAAGCTTTCGCTGATGCCGGCGGATAACGTTCATGGCTGGCGCAGGGATGTTGTTGATGCGCTGCGGGAGGCTCAGGTTCCTCTTCTGCGTTGGGGCGGTGCGGTGATCGATCCGGCGGTCTATGGCAACCCGAGCGCCGCCCCCTACCGGTGGAAGAACGGCATCGGCGATCGCGACCTGCGGACGCCCTTCCCCAATCCCCTTTGGGGTCGCACCGATTCCAACGATGTCGGCATTGACGAGTTCCTTCAGCTATGCGAGGCGGTCGGCGCGGCGCCCTTGGTGTGCATGAGCGTCGGCGACGGCGCCGAGAGCGCCCGCGATCTCGTCGAGTACTGCAACGGAGATGTGGCCACCACCTGGGGACGGCGCAGGGCGGGCAACGGGCACCCGCAGCCCTATCGCGTCACCTACTGGCAAGCTGGCAACGAGTGGCCGGGAAGCGCGGACTACGCGCGCACCTGCCTGGAGTTCGCAAAGGCGATCAAGGGCGCGGATGCCGGCGCGCGCGTGCTGTCGTCAAATCCGTCGCCCGAAGTTCTGGGTGCCGCAGGCGATTATCTTTCCTTCCTCAGCCCGCACTATTACACCGGTGACCTGGGCAATGTCGCCACCGACATTCGCCGCGTCGCCGCGATGATCGGGGGTCGCGATATCAAGCTTGCCGTCACGGAGTGGAACCTGAGCGCGGGGCTATGGGGCTTGTCGCGCGGCAAGTTCCTGACGCTTGATTTCGCGCTGCAAAATGCGCGCATGTTGAACCTCTTTCAGCGCAACTCGAACATGGTCGCCATCGCATGCCGCTCGAACCTGACCAATAGCCTGTGCAGCGGGATGATTCAAACCAAGCCGGGCGGTCTGCTCAAAGCGCCGAGCTATTGTGTCATGAAGCTATACGCGCAGCACTCGCGGCCGCTGCCGCTGCGCGTGGAAGATTCACCCAAGGGCCTCGATATCTCGGCCTGCGCAGCGGAGGACTTGAAGTCGCTCTGCGTTTTCGTCGTCAACACGAGCAGCGAATCGAAAGCGATCACGCTCGACCTCAGCGACTTCGGCGCCGGCTGCAAGGTCACTGGCGCGCAGGCGGTATGCGACGCGCTCGATATGCGGCAGGCCGATGTCATGAACCATTGGAGCGCGCCGGATCGGGTCAGGATCGTGGAGCTGCCGCTCTCCGGCAGCGCGGTGACTCTGCCGGGGTTGTCGGTTGCGGCGATCGCGTGTGGGGCGCGATAGCCCGCCACGGGCCGCGTGTTTCCAGGAGGCGTAGGGGCAGGCCCTGTGCCTGCCCCGGCTTGGGCACCCACAAGGGTTGCTCCTACGGTCGGCGTCATCGGCGCCGGGTTGCAGGGGCAGAATCATCTCGCATGCTTGGCCCTATGGAGTGCGGGAGCTCCAGTCGCCTCTGGCGACTTGCTCCCGCTTTGAAAGCGGCGACCAGCCGCCGCACTCCAAATGTGGAAAAGCCGCTGGCGACCACGGTCGCGGACGGCGGAGCCATCGCTGCCGCGGTGGCCAAGGCCGGCGTGCGGCTGATGGTGAACTTCAGCAACCGCTGGCAGTTGCCCATGATCCTCGCAAGGGAGGCGGTCGAGAAGAGCGAGCTGGGCGAGCCGGTCTATGCATACGCGCGGCTGAGCAACACGCTGTCGGCGCCGACTGAGATGCTGCGCGGGTGATCGGCGCGGACGCGGCTGCCATTTTGGCTGATGGATCTTGCCCAACAGCCTGCCGTCGGTGGTGGACAACCGCATGGAGCCGGTTTTCACCGGGGGGCGCGCTCGAATTCGATGCCGGCGAGATGTGCCTACACCACGCGATGCCAGAGATACACCCGTCCGGGGATTCTGTGGACGAACCCGAGGGGCGAGCCGCAGGGATTCGTGCTGGAGGCGATAAAGCATTTCGTCGAGTGCATCATCGCTGGTTGCAAGCCGGGGCCTTCGGTGGCCGACGGCCTGACGGTGCTGCGCATTACCGCCGCGATCGTCGAAGCGGCCGAAAGCGCCGGGTAGTCGAGCTGGAGCTTGGGGACAGTCCCCTATTATTACTCCGTTAGGTCGCCGCGATGCGTTCGGGGCACGCCCACTCACTCCTCTCCCTTGTAGGGAGAGGACAAAGGTGAGGGTGCATTCCTTGGGCGTCCACCCTCACCCCGCCTCTCCCTCCGAGAGGGAGAGGGGTTCAGCCAACGTGCCACCGACGCCAAGTAACGGAGTAATACTATGAGGCTATACCGTAGAATGCTTTGGGTACGCTCAACGGGGACTGTCCCCATATGAGGCCGGCGCCTGAGCGCACGCATCCGCTGCTTTTCGCACCGCCGAGGAGATCGCGCGCGCCCGCGAGCGAGCCCACAGATACGAATGGGCGCGTGTGATCTACGACGGCATCATCGCCGCCGCCGAGCAGGCGCTTGCCAGCAAAGTCGCCGTGCCCGACAAGGGCGGCCAGTGGACCCACTACTATAACTGCCCCAAGCACGGCGTGCGCTTGCAGCTCGAGTCGCCGACGCGCCACGTCTGCCCCGTCGCGGGCGAGGTCTTTCGCGGCTGGCCGTATGACGACGTCGCCATCAGCTTCGCCCACCACAAGTACACCGCCGACCTGGAGAGCCTCGGGCTCGCATATGCGTTAACCGGCGAGCCTCGCTACGCCGAGCGCGCGAGAGAGATCCTGCTGGCTTACGCTGACAAGTACCCGCGCTACCAGCTCCACGACACCAAGGGCGCGCAGGGCGCCTCCAGCGGCCGGCGATTCGCGCAGACGCTGGATGAGGCGGTGGACCTGGTGCGCGTCGCGTGGGCCTATGACCTGATCTATGACGCGCTCGCCGCAGACGACCGCGAGCGCATCGAGAAACAGTTCCTGCGGCCGAGCGTCGAGGTGATCCTGGGCAACCGCGCGGGCCGCAGCAACTGGCAATCATGGCATAATGCCGCCGTCGCCGCGGTGGGTTTGTGCATCGGCGACGAGGAGATGATCCGCATCGCCCTCAATGACCCGCAAAACGGGTTTCGCTACCAACTGAATGAGAGCCTGCTCGCCGACGGCTCGTGGTACGAAGGCGCGCCGTCGTATCAATTCTATGCGCTCGCGGCGCTCGTCTATACCAGCGAGGCCGCATATCGCGCGGGCATAGACCTCTACGACGCGCGCTACAAGTCGCTGTTCGATGCGCCGCTGGAGCTGGCGTATCCCGACCTCACGCTGCCCGCGCTCAACGACTCTGAGCGGTCACCGCTCGCCGCCCAGGAACGTCTTTACGAAGTGGCATACAAGCGGTTCGGTGTCGAGCGCTTTGCGGCGGTGCTGGCGTGCGGCAAGCGGACGACTCGCGAGGCGCTGCTGTGGGGCGCGGAGACGCTGCCCAATGATGCCGAGCTGCGACTGCGCAGTGTGAACCTGGCCGGCCTGGGCTGCGCGGTGCTGCGTGATAGCGCGGGTGCGGCGGATCGCTACCTCTTGCTCGACTATGGCCCGCACGGCGGCTGGCACGGGCATCCGGACAAGTTGCAGATCGTGCTCTATGGCCTGGGCCAGGAGCTCGCGCCCGACGCGGGGCGGCTGGCGTACAGCGTGCCCACGCATCACACCTGGTACAAACAGACCCTGGCGCACAACACGGTTGTCGTGGATCAGAAGAGCCAGCAGCCAACCGAGGGCAAGCTAGCGCTGTTCCACGTCGAGCCGGGATTCCAGGCGGCGCGAGCGATCGCGACTGACGCCTATCCGCGCGTCACCCTCGATCGCACGGTGATCATGCTGCCGCGCTATATCTTGGACGTGTTCCGCGCGCACCCGCAGGCCGCGGCGGGAACCGCCGGCGTCGAGCACACATACGATTGGGTCTATCATAACAACGGCCGCCTGCGCGTGGACCAGACCGCCGCCGACCTGCCGCAGGCCCTGGGCAGAGACAACGGCTATGAGCACCTGGAGCGTCTGCGGCGGGTTGAAGTGTCGGGGGCATGGCGGGCGGTGTGGCAGGTTGACGGCGGGCAGGCGCGGCTGACGGCGGGGGATGGCTGCGGGCCATGCGAGCTGTTTATCGCGGAGGCGCCCGCCCAGCCGGGGCGCCCGCAAAGCGGGCCCAAGCGCATGCCGCTGTTGATCTGCCGCCGCCGCGGCGAGGGCGCGGTGTTCGTGTCGGCGATTGAGCTGGCGCGGGCGCAGCCCGGCGCGGCGAAGCCGCGCTCCGGAGCGGCGCCGGGCGCCGCCTGGCGCGGCGTGACGCTGAAAGGCTGGCATGGGCCGCCTGGTGCGCGGGGATTGTCTATCGAGGTGGTTACCGAGGAAGGTGCGGACACGTTCTGGATCGCCGATGACGCGGCGACGCGAGGCGCGCAGATCGTGTACGTGCCGGCAGATGGCGACGGGAAACGCGTCGCGCCGTGACATTGCTGATGCCGCGGGTATGTTCGTTCTCAGTGGGCGTGGTAACGCGACTGAGGACCCCTCTCCCTCTCAGGGCAACTTCGCCCTGCGTAGTGGCTAAGCCTTCGGCCGCCACCGCGGCAGGCAAAGCCTGCTTAGCCGCTGGGCTGCGAAGCCCGCGAAGCAGGGAGAGGCTGGGTGAGGGTAGGCGGCCTTCCACCCTCACCTTAGTCCTCTCCCTCAAGGGAGAGGAGCCGCCTCGGTCGCTCCCGCTGTGCGTCAGCACACCCGGCCCGGCGGGTATGTTCTATTTCAGTGGGCGTCATCTATGTGGGAGCCGCGTGTCGCGGCGACTTGGGTGCGCCGCCCGATCCCCACTCTCCGCGAACATACCCTGCCGCGCTGCGCTTGACGTGATTGGCGGGTTCGTGCTACCTTTTCCGCAAAGGTGCTACCAGAGCAATGGCAGGAGTGAGCCGTTTCGGGGTCTCGATACCGCGCGAGCTGGTGCGCGCATTCGACACGCGCATTCGCCGTAAAGGCTACCGCACGCGCTCCGAGGCGATCCGCGACATCATGCGCGATTACCTGGTGAGCGGCGAATGGGAGCGCGGGCGCGGCCAGGTGGTGGGTACCGTCACCATCGTCTATGACCACGCCACCCGCGAGCTGAGCCGCGCGCTCACCGACCTGCAACACCGCTTCCACGGCGCGATCGCCTGCACGACTCACGTTCACCTCGACGAGCACAATTGCCTGGAGGTGATCGTGGTCAAAGGGCGAGCGGACCAGGTGCGCGCGATTGCCGACCGCCTGATCAGCACGCGCGGCGTCAAGCACGGCAAACTGGTCTGCACCACCACCGGCGGCAAGCTCACGTGAGGACGCGGGGCGCAAGGCGCGCATCGCACGCATTCGGGGTGGCCGCGGCATTGACATAGAATGCACATTCCTGACGGATACCTCGGCCCGCAGACCTACCTCGCCGCCTATGCCGCGGTGGCGCCGTTCTGGGCGGCGGCGTCGCGCAAGGTGAGCCGCACGCTGCGCAGCCGCCAGGCGCCGCTGCTGGCCCTGGGAGCGGCATTCGTCTTCGTCATCATGATGTTCAACGTGCCGATCCCCGGCGGCAGCAGCGGCCACGCGGTTGGCGCGGTGCTGGTCGCGGTCTTACTGGGGCCGTGGGCGGCGTGCATCGCCGTCTCGGTCGCCCTGATCGTGCAGGCGCTGCTGTTCGCTGACGGCGGGGTGACGGCCATCGGCGCCAACTGCCTCAACATGGCCGTAATCATGCCTTTCGTCGGCTACGGCGTCTACCGACTGATCGCGTGGAGAGCGCCGCTGACCTCGCGGCGGCGGTCGATCGGCGCCGCGGTGGGCGGCTACCTCGGCCTCAATGCCGCGGCGCTTGCGGCGGGATTCGAGTTCGGGATCCAGCCGCTGCTTGCGCACGACGCGGCCGGCCGGGCGCTGTATGCGCCCTACCCGCTCGCGGTGGCGATGCCAGCGATGGCAATCAGCCACCTGCTCGTGTTCGGCTTCGTCGAGGCGGTGGTCACGGGTTTGGTGGTGGCTTACGTTCAGCGCACCGACGCGTCGCTTCTCTATGCGCCCGGTCTAGCGCGGCGACCTGACGTCACCGTTGACCGTCGAACCGAGGCGCAGGCATGAAGACGACGACTAAGCTCTGGATCGGGCTGGCGGCGTTGATCGTGCTTTCACCGCTGGGGCTCATCCTTCCGGCCTGGCTTGGCGGAAGCACCGCCTGGGGCGAATGGAGCGCTGGAGAGCTGCGGCGCGTGATCGGCTATGTACCCCACGGCATGGCGCAGGCCGCGCAATGGAACGCGCCGTTGCCTGACTATAACCTTCGCGGGCAGGAACGCGCACCGCTGGGCGCGCTCAGCGCGTCGTACGTCGCCTCGGCGCTGCTCGGCGCAGTGGTGGTGGCTGGGATCATGATTCTACTGGGAAAGGCGCTCGCCCGACGCGAGAAGCGCAATGCTTCCTGAGTGGTACGGCAACTGTGAACCGCCTTGCGGCGCCGACATGCCGCGCGTGCGGTTGGGCCGCCCGCGTCAGCTCGTGCGGCGCGCCCTGGCGAGCCTGGGCGAGGCGTTGGCGCGCGAGATGAATGGAGTCGGGGCGTCGGCGCCATGGTTCTCGCGGCTCGACGCGCGGGCAAAGGTGGCGGGAACCGCGGCGCTGATTGCGGCGGTCAGCTTGCTGCACGCGCCGGCTGCACTCGGCGTCGCATTCGTTGGACTGGTGGCGCTCTCGCTGAGCTGCGGGCTGAGCTGGCGCCGCATGATGCCGCTGTGGGTCGGCGTGCCGCTGTTCAGTCTTATCATCATCCTGCCGGCGACGCTCAACGTCGTCACCGATGGCCGCGCGATCTTCACATTGTGGCAACCCGGCACGGCGGCGAGATTGGGCCCGTGGCGGTTGCCCCCGATCGTAGCCGTGACCGCTCCGGGCCTCGTTGTCGCCGGCCGGTTTGTGCTGCGCGCGACGGACTGCGCGCTGCTGACGTGGCTCGTGATTGCGACTACGGAGCGGTCAGCGCTGGTCAGCGGTTTGCGGCGGCTGGGCATGCCGCGCACATTCGGGATGGTGCTGGCTATGATGCAGCGCTATCTGGCAGTGCTTCTGCGCGCCGCGCAGGAGACCCATCTCGCCAAGCTCAGCCGCAGCATGGGCGAGAGCACGGCCCGCAGTGAGCGCCGCTGGTTGGCGGCCGGCATGGGCAGCCTTTTTCGCCGCAGCCAGCGACTGGCGGAAGATGTGCACCAGGCGATGCGCTCGCGCGGCTTTACCGGCGAGGTGCGAACGCGCGCGAGCGAACCGGTCGGACCGGCCGGCTGGCTGTGGGTCACCAGCGCGATCGCTTTCTCGGTCGGGCTGATCGTGGCCGACCACCTGACACGATGAGGGACCTGATATTCGAAGTCGCTCACGTATTCTTCACCTACCCCGGCGGGTCGGTGGCGCTGTGCGACGTCAGCTTCTCGGTGCGGGCGGGTGAGCGCATCGCCATTCTCGGCGCCAACGGCAGCGGCAAGTCCACGCTGCTACATCTGCTGGACGGCCTCCATTTCGCCGACTGCGGCAGTGTTCGCGCTTTCGGCGTAACGCTCAGCGAAGAAAGCCTCGAGACGCCGCCTTTCTCACGCGAGTTTCGCCGCAACGTCAGCTTCTTGTTCCAGAACTCCGACGCCCAGCTTTTCTGCGCACGAGTTGACGAAGAGCTCGCCTTCGGCCCGCTGCAGCTGCGCTTGTCGGACGCGGACGTCGAGCGGCGCGTTACCGATGTCCTGGCGCTGCTGCGAATCGAGCATCTGTGCGAGCGCCCGCCGCAGATGTTGAGCGCGGGCGAGCAGAAGAAGGTCGCGCTCGCGAGCCTGCTCACCTGCGGCCCCCGGGTGCTGCTCCTCGACGAGCCCAGCGCCGGGCTCGACCCCCGTACCAGGGAGTGGCTAGCAGAGTTTCTCGACCTGCTGCACCGCAATGGCGTGACCCTCGTCATCGCCAGCCATGACCTGGATTTCGTCGCCCAGACGACCGACCGCGCAATCGTGCTAGCGGAGGATCACAGCGCAGTGCGCGATTGCGCAACCGCCGAGGCGCTCGCTGACGCGGAGCTGCTGGCGTCGGTCAACCTGATCTCGGCGGCGCGGGTAGCGGCCCGAAGGTAGCCGCGCCGACCCCGACCGCACGCCGTGCCGCCCGCCGAGCGCGGTAGTGTCAAGACTTGTGTGTAAACTCGTTGAGGAGAGATTCGGCCCAGCGTTGGTTGGCGTAGTGAAGAATCGCGTAGAGGATGCGAGCCTCGTTGGCAAAGCAGGTCATCGGGTTGGTGCGCCGCCGCACCTCCCGGAATTGTCGCTCAATCACGTTGGTCGTGCGCATCATCTTCCAGTGCGCTTTGGGCAGCGAGAAGAACTCCAGTAGGGAATCGAGGTCCTTTTCCAGGCACTTCACCGCCTTCGGCGCCTGCGGTTCCCTGGGCCTGGGCGCCGTCAATCTCCACCACCAGCCGCCCCTTGACCCGCTGCGCATAGGGCTGCGGCGTCAGCTCCGCGCCACCCCAGCACCCCGCGATGCGATGCGCCGCCCCCAGCGACAAATCCACCCCACACAGTTTGCTCAATCCCTTGAGCGCTTCGCGATAGGGCATCGCCGCCGCCTGCCATGCCACCGCCTCCTCCAACCGCGGGCTCAAGCCGTTTTCCCAGCCCAGCCATTCATCCGCCGGGAAGGTGCGTGCCCCACAGTCCTGGCAGCGCAGATACTCCCGCGCCACCCGCACCGGCCCCAACAGGGTAAGCACGGTGCGCGGCCGGCGGCTGTGGACATGGCGGCGCCCCGTGCACTGACAGTTTCGACTCGCCTCGGCCTGCACCGACTTCACCCGCGCCTGTAGGCCCGCCGCCAGCACCCGCTGGCCAACCTTGCGACTCCACGCCAGCACCATCTGCTCCGCCGCTTCCCCACTCGGCGCGATCATCACTTCCCCCCACAGCGACTGGATTTCCGCCACTAGTACATCGTGACAGAGATAGGCGCATGCGATGCTGAGCTTGGTCGGACACTTGCCACGCTCAATAACGCGCAATGGTTCTTATGTCACGAGGTACTAGCAACTGCGCCAACTGCTCCAACTGCTGCGACCCGGCTGCGTTTTGTGCTATCATAAGGCCGCTATCCTTCCCGCCGAGCTCCGGCCCGGCTCTCTTTGGGTCACCGGAAGGATAGCATTATCCTTCGCCCCATCCCAACACTCCGTGAACATACCCGCGCGCTCTCTTGTCAGCCGGCGACGGCGGTGCTAGAATTAAGCAGTTAAATGCGCGTTCCAGTTGCCGGGAGGCGATCCATGAGGCATGAGGAGAACCCGCTGGATTTCCCGCTTTCCCTGGGACATCTGGGCGACCTGTCGGTTTACCTGTGCCCAGACGAAGAGGGGCAGCCGCGGCCGATCGTGTGCGACCCGCCGGCGCGCGGCTTTCTGCAATCGTTGGTGCCGCTGGCCGAGGCGGCGATCAACGCTGACCTGCGCCGCGTGGCTCAGGCGGCCAAGGCGGAGCTTGAGGAGTCATCAGAAGAAGAATCCTCGACCCAGGGAGACGAGAGTGGCATCTGAAGAGGAGTTCGCCGAGAAGTTTCCCGTCGTCTACGCCAATTTCGCGCGCATCACGCATGGCCCGCTGGAGTTTCTGCTCGACTTCAAGCGCAGCAGCCCCGAGCAGCCCGACCCCAACAAATCGCTGCCCTTGGTGCGCCTCGTGCTTCACCCGGTGATCGCCAAGTCGCTGGTGCGGGCGCTCGACGAGAATATCCGCAACTACGAGCAGAACTTCGGCGAGATCCCCGAGCCGCCGCGCCAGCAGTCGGTCGTGCATTGACTCGCGGCGTGATCGGCGCAGCGCGGTTACGCAAGCACGACGCAGCCGGGAGCGAAGGTCGCCGCCCGCGCCGAGACCGCCGGCGTCTCCGTCTCTGCCCACACCACGCAGGCCTCGAATGCGGCGCCGGCGGGAACCCGCGCCCGCGGCCCGATGACGCATTTACCTATGCGGCAGCCCGGCGCCAGGCGGCAGCCCGCGCCCAAGGCCACCGGCGGCTCGATCTCCGCGGCCGCGATCGTACACTCGCCTTCCGCCCAGGTGCCGGGCGAGATCTCCGCGCCCGGCGGCGAAATGCCCGCCTTGCCCTCCAGCGCGTCAATGTTTGCGTCGAGGTATTCGCGCGGGTTGCCGATGTCCTTCCAGTAGCCCTTGGCGCCCCACGCGAAAAAGGGCGCGCCCTTCTCCAACAGCAGCGGGAAAACCTGCTTGCCGAAATCGAAGAACTCGTTGGGGGGGATGTAGTCGAGCGCCGCCGGCTCGAACATGTAAACGCCGGTGTTGGCGGTGCGGCTCAGCGCTTCGTGGGCCGGCGGCTTCTCCTGGAACGAGCGGATGCGCCCACTGTCATCAGCGACGACGATGCCGTATTGGCTGACGTGCTCGACCTCGGAGACGGCGATGGTCGCCAGGGCGCCCCGCTGGCGATGAAACGCCGCCATGGCGGTGAGATCGAAGTCGGCGAGGTCGTCGCCACCGATGACGATGAACGTCTGGTCGCCGAAAAAGCCGGCGACGTGCTTGACCCCGCCCGCGGTGCCGAGGATCTCGCGCTCGCGGGAGTATTCGAGCGCGACGCCGCAGCGCGCACCGTCGCCGAAGTACGATGCGATCTGGTCGGGGAAATGGTAGAGGTTGGCGATGAGCTCGGTGATGCCATGGCGAGCCAGCAGCGCAATGATGCGCCCCATCACCGGGCGATTGAGCACCGGCACCATGGGCTTGGCAAGATTGAAGGTCAGCGGGTAAAGACGCGTGCCGCCGCCGGCGGCGAGGATCATCGCCTTGATGCCCGACGTCAAGACGCTAGTCCTCGTCCTCGGACTCACCGGCGGTGGAGGGCTCGGCGCGACGGCTCCAGCGCTCGCGCAGGGTCTCCGCCGCCCGCCGCGCCCCGGCGATGAGCGAGTTGATGCCGATAGCCGGCGCTACCACCGTATCGCGCAGGACCTCGGAGGTCGATTCGATCTTGTGCGCGACGTGGTCGACCGTCTCGCGCGCGGTAGCGGCCACGTGATCGGCGGTGCTGCGAGCGGTGGCGGCGATCTCCTGGGCCTGGTCCGAGATGGCCTGGGCGGCGCCGGTCACTTTGCCCACCGTGTCCTCGACCCGCTTGGTGATGGGGGCCACGCGCTCGTTAACGCGATTGACCAAGGACTTGACCTTTAAGACCAGGTACAAGATGGCGATCAGAAGACCCAGACCGACGACGATCCACAGGCACAGGAACACCGCGAGCAGAATCTCGGCCCAGAGGTCCATGGGACGCCTCCCCTTCCGGCTTGCGCCTCAGGTGGCGCGGCTGCCCGGTTGGGGGTATGAACCCGCTCGGGCCGACCGGCTCGCCCGACGAGCGGAATCCAGCTACGCCGCGGGGCCTGAGGCGGCATGATTATAGCCATGCGACATGGCGCGGTCAAGGCAACGGCGGCTTGAGCGTCTGTCGGCTCCGACAAAGGCTGCGGGCGCCGTCCCGCCGGTGCGCGGAGCCGACCCTGGCGGGGCAGGGAAAAACGGTCGCGCCGGTGAACCTTGGCGCAATGGAGGGCCGCGGCGATGCCGCCTCACAAGCCTGAAACCAGCCGCTTCGAGGGCTGCCTCGTCGGCCTGGCGGTGGGCGACGCGCTTGCTGCGCCAACGACCGGCCTGACGCGCCGCGAGATCCGCGCGCAATGGGGCCGCGTAAGCGATTTCCAGGAGACTTCAGACCTCAGGCGCGGGCAGGTCACCAGTATCACCCAGACTGCGGTGGTGCTGGCGGAGTCGCTCACCCGGAGTCGGCGCTTCGACGCGCCGGCTGCGGCGCAGGCTCTGCTGGAGTGGTGGACGAGCGGCCAGGCGCGTCGGCCGGACCCGGCCACAGCCGAGGCGCTCGAGCGAATCGCGGCGAGCGGTGCGCCGCCTGCGGGCGGTGCGCCGCCTGCGGGCGCGGCGCCAGATGGAAGCGGCTCGGAGTCCGCCACCAGTCACGCCGCCGCCAGGATCGCTCCGCTGGCGCTGCTTGATTGGCGCAACCGCGAAAGGCGGACCGAGGATGCAATCGCCGCAACCACGATAACGCATTGTCATTCCCGCGCCATAGCGGGCGCGGTCGCGATGGCCGCTGCGATAGCCGATTCGCTCACGGGCGAAGCCGATCGTCAGGCCGCTGCGTTTCTGTCCGACATCGCGGCCGCCGCCGCGCCGCACAGCCTCGAACTGGCGCAGGCGATCAGGAATATCACGCACCTGCTGGATCTTGCGCCGCGCGTCGCAATGGATGAGATCGGCTACAGCGACCTGGCGATCGAGGCAGTGCCGGCGGCGCTCTACTGCTTCGCGGCGACGCCGGATGATTTCGCGGAATCGGTTCTGCTCGCCGTCAACACCGGCGACGCGACGGCGCCCATCGCAGCCATGGTCGGCGCCCTCAGCGGCGCCCATCTCGGAGTCGAGGGAATACCTACGGCCTGGCGCGAAGGAGTCGAGGGATCGCAGCATCTGCAACAACTAGCGCGCGCGCTGCACGCGGTCGCTTAGCCGCATGGTTTGTGCGACGCGCGCCCGGGGAGAAACGCCTCTCCCGCCGCGTGCTCTATTACCTGTCGGTGCGACTGATACGCCTCGCCATGTTCGTCTTCTGCCACTGGCAGGTGAGGGGCCGCGAGAACGTCCCCGCTTTCGGCCCGCTGATCGTCGCGCCCAACCACACCAGCTATCTCGACCCGCCGGTGGCGGGATCGGCGCTTGACCGGCAGTTGTTCTTCATGGCCAAGGTGGAGCTGTTCGGGGTTCCGTTCCTGGGCTGGCTGATTAGACAGTATGGGGCATTTCCGGTGCGGCGCGGGGTCGCTGATCGCGCGGCGATGCGGCATGCCGAGCGGTTGCTTCGCGCCGGCCACGGGGTGCTGGTATTTCCGGAGGGCACGCGCAGTCCGGACGGGCGGCTGACGCCCGGCGAGCTGGGGATCGCGATGCTGGCGATGCGCACCGGCGCACCGGTGCTGCCCATCGGGGTGGACGGCACCGACCGGGTGATGCCGCGGGGAACATTAATCATGCGCCCGGCGTGCATCCGCGTAAATATCGGCCGGCCGCTCAGGTTCGATGACCTGTGTCGCCAAGGCCCGGTGACGCGCGAGACGCTGGAAGAGGCCGTGCGCCGGATCACCGCCGCTCTCGCCGAGCTGCTGCCGGCATGGCGCACGACGCGGGCGCGGAGTTGAGACGGCTCCACGCCCGACGGTGCAGCTATGGAGTGTTTGGCATTCGCGGGGGGCCGCCGATGCCGCAAGACGCCAACGGCGTCTTTCCGGAGCGCGGCTTTCGCCGCGCCAACTCTTGCGGACACTTGTCGCGCGTCGTGCGACTCCGGAGTGACGCCGGAGCGTCACCCGGTTCCTTATGTGCGCGCCGAACTCAATGAGTCACGCCGATAGTGCAAGAACCTCGATAACTGCGCGCGACCGGCGCGAGATTGTGTCCGTCGCAGTCATAGGACCGCGCGCCCAGCGGGGGTGTGACCTTTCTTGGTGGGTGGCGTCCATGTGGGAGCCGCGTCTCGCGGCGATCCGGATCGCCCGGGGGCGCCGCGCTTGGCGCGGCCCGGGCTCCCACAGAGCCTGCCCTGAGCCTGTCGAAGGGTGCGCCACCCGATCACCACTCTGCGAGGTCACACCCCCCACCGGCGAGACATTGACACCCCATTTCCCGCACAGATAGTATAGTGGCGGAGGCACGCTTTCATGCGCTCGCTGCGGCGACTGCTGCCGATGCTGCGCCCATACTGGGCGAGCCTCGCCGTGGGCACCCTCTTCATGCTCGGCGTGGCCGGTACGGGCTTGCTGCCGCCGCTGCTGGTCAAGTGGGCGATCGACAACGTGCTGCTGCCGCGCCGACCCGAGCTGTTGGGGCGGACGGTCCTCGCTTTCGTCGCTCTCTTCGGCGTGCATTCGCTGTTCGTCTGGCGGCGAACCTACATCATGCACGTCATCGGCCAGCGCTTCGTGCTCGACATCCGCCGCGCGCTCTACGCCCACCTCCAGCGCCTCTCGCTCACCTACTACGACTCCCGCCAGACGGGCGAGATCATGAGCCGCGTCAGCAACGATGTTAACGTCCTTGAGGACCTGGTGGTGCACGCGACCGACACCGTCGTCGTGCAGGTGCTGACGTTTTTCGGCGCCATCGGCATCGTCTTCGGGGTGCTGTCATGGAAGATCGGCCTGGTGATGTTGGCGCCGGTGCCGATTTTCGTCTTGATGGTCTATCGCTTCAGCCAGCGCGTTCGCCCCATTTACCGCGCCGTGCGCGACCGTTTGGGTGACATCAACGCGCGACTTCAGGACAACCTCTCCGGCATCCGCGTCATCAAGGCATTCACGCGCGAGGATCACGAGCAGCAGCGCTTCGACCACGAGAGCACCGAATACTACCACATGAACGTCCGCGGCATCCGCTTGTGGAGCAGCTTCTTCCCCAAGATAGACTTCCTGGTGGGCATGGGCATGGTCGGCGTCATCGGCGTCGGCGGAGCGCTCTTTATGCGCTTCGACTTCAAGGAGTTCGGCATCCTCGCCGCGGCGCTGCTTTACGTGGACCAGATCTACCGCCCCATCGGCGAGTTGTTCCGCGTGTACGACATCATCCTGCGCGCGGGAGCCGCGGCCGACCGCGTGTTCGAGATCCTCGACGCCGACCCGGAGATCCGCGATGCGCCCGACGCGGTGGAGCTGGCCGACATTCGCGGCGAGGTGGAGTTCGACGACGTGTGCTTTCGCTACGCCACCGGCGAGCAGGTGCTGCGCGGCATCAACCTGCACGTCAGCCCGGGCGAGCGCATCGCCCTGGTCGGCCGCAGCGGCGCCGGCAAGACGAGCATCATCAACCTGCTGCCGCGCTTCTACGACCCCGAGCGCGGCGCGATCCGCGTTGACGGCCGCGACATCCGCACCGTCACCCTCGAGTCCCTGCGCTCGCGCATGGCCCTGGTGCTTCAGGAGACGTTCCTTTTCAGCGGCACGGTGCGCGAGAATCTCGCGTACGGCAAGCTCGATGCGAGCAATGACGAGATCGAGGCCGCAGCGAAGGTCGCCAATGCCCATGAGTTCATCGTCCAGCTCCCCGATGGTTATGAGACCCAGGTCGGCGAGCGGGGGATCAAGCTCTCGGGCGGCCAGAAGCAGCGCATCGCCATCGCGCGCGCGGTGCTCGCCAACCCGCGGATACTCATCCTCGACGAGGCGACGTCATCGGTGGACGCGGAATCGGAGTACCTGATCCACCAGGCGCTGGAGCGGCTGATGCGCGGGCGCACGACGTTCATCATCGCCCACCGGCTGTCAACCATCAAGAACGCGGACCGCATCGTGGTGCTGGAGGAAGGCGCGATCGTCGCGCAGGGGGATCACCAGACGCTGATGGCGACGAGCCCGGTTTATGCGCAGTTGTATGACATGCAGTTCCGGGTGGAAGCCGCGGCGGAGTCGGAACGCGACCAGCCATCCGCAACGGCAGACGACCGCCCGGGGTGGATGGCGGTGTGAGGCCATGCCTATCGAGCATGACGCGCTCGCTCAACCGGTTATGTCACCCCGAGCTGTGCGGCGCAGTGCGCCGCTCCGGAGCGCGGCCGTGCCGCGCCAGCGAGGGGTGCCCTATCGGGGTTGCTGAAGAGCCTGCCCTGAGCAGAGCGAAGGGGCGATACGGGACGCCTTCGTCCGCCGGAGCGGAACTGCCCACTTCGCCGAAGTAGCTTTCGGCTACGAAGGCTGAATCGTCGCCCGCGAAGGCGGAAGCGGAACTGCCCACTTCGCCGAAGTAGCTTCGGCTACGAAGGCTGAATCGTCGCCCGCGAAGGCGGATTCCTCGCGGAGTCTACCCCTCCGCGTTGCTCAGGGCAGACTCTGAGCGAAGCCGAAGGGCTCGGAATGACATTACGCATACTGAGGCCTAATAAAATCGCACATTTCCGCTTTATTTTTGGTGCTTGGCGTGGTAAACTAGTATGGGGGATACAAGGAGGCGATTGAGATGTCACGATCGGAAACCTCCACATCTCGCACGATTTCGCTGACCGCCATAGCAGCTATCGCCATCGCTTCGCTGGTCTTAGCGAGTTGGGCAATGGCTGCTGGCTATGGTGGACATCAGGGGCACGGCGGCGGGTATTTCGGCAGCGCCGCCGGCGGCGCTTACTCTAGCGACCGTTCGACCGGTGGCTGGAGCGGCCACGCTTACTCTGGCGCCTCCGCTGCACGGACGGGGGCCGCGCCCTACCAAAGGTCCCCCGGAGGGACTGCCGCCCCTAGCGTTGGTTGGGGCAGAGGGGACTCGGGCCAGCCCCGGCCCTCCCCGTCCTATCGGCCTGGCGCGTCTGGCCAGACGTGGGGCACGGCGGGCGGTTGGCAGAATGGCCCGAACCCATACCAGTCCTACGGCAGCACGGAGCGCGGGCGCTCCTGGCAGAGAGCAGGTCAGGGAACCTCGCGCGATTCATCCCAAAGCTCGACCGGGCGCCAGGACGGCGTGTTCTCGGGTCCGCGCGGGGCATCTGATAGGCTCGCCGCGCCGCGCGACAATCGCGAGCGCAGCGGCGCGTCTCACGATCCGTATTTCTACTACCACCCATCGGCCGGCGACCGGCAAGGCCATGTCGGGCCTTCGCCGAGCTGGAACAGAGCGCAGGATTCGCGGCCCGATCGCGGCGTCACTGGCGCCCCGGACCGCGGGGGCTCCGGGCGACTCGGCTCAGACCGGGAGGCTTCCATGCCGCGCGCGACCTTTTCTGGGCCGCGGGCAGGCGGGACGATACGTAGCATCACCCCGCAGATGCGTCAGCAGACGCAGCAAGCGCTCGGCGGCTGGGTCCGCCAGCACAACGCGACCGCGGGAGCTGCGGGTGGCAGAACGCTGCTTGGCGGCGCGGCGGGCAGTACCATCCCATCAGGCGCGAGGGTCATCGACCGCACGACCATCGGCCCGATCAACGGCTACTTCTCGCGCATCAGCAACGTCGTCGGCCATCCGACGAATAGGTTCGCTTTCGCGCCGCGCACCAGCTTCTCCGCCGGCTTCTTCACTCAGACCGACGGCTTCTTCGGCTTCCGTCATTTCAACCACCACGCGATCGTGGCGATAGATTTCTTCTACCCCTTCTACTTCTGCGATCCTTACTGGTTCGCGTTCTCCTACCCCGGCTACTACCCCTCAATCTATGCCCTGTGGGGCTGGTGCCCGGGATGGGTCTACCCCACGCGGGTCTACTACGAGCCGTACTACTACTACTATCCGGTTCCGCGCGACGACGGCAAATACGACCGCGACGCCGCCAGCGCCGAGCGCGCAATCAACGACCTGCGTCACGCCTGGATCGAGGGCGACATCAAGCAGCTATCCGCTCACCTGACCGACCAGCTCGATGTCCAGATCTACTTCGAAGGCAAGTACTCGTACACGACCTCGACCAAGGACTACTACGCCATGACCGCCGATACCATGTCCACCACGCAGACGGTGGCGATGGAGTTCAGCGACCCGGTGTGGGTGTCGAAAGACGAGGTCTTCTACGCCGGGCGGCAGGTCTTCAAGGACCCGGAGGGCGAGCGGCACACGCTCTATGTGTCCTATCGGCTGCGGCGCCTGGGATCGGACTGGTACATCGTTGGGTTCGGCAGCGGGACGAAGCCGATCGAGAGCCCGGACCGGGAGTCTCGGTATTGAGCGGCTGGCGGCTGGGCATCGCTGCGTCGTGACCGGCCCGGACGCGTCGTCGACCGGCGGCGCGTTTACCCGACGGACTGCCGCTCGACCTGTCGCCGGGTCTCTGGCACGGCGCTTGCGCTTTGGGGGCGGCTGACCCGCGAGCCCACGGCCGCGATCAGGCAGACTCCGGCGACGATCAGGCCCGCTCCCCCCAGCAGGAAACCGGATAGCTTCTCGCCGAGCAGGAAGTGCGCCTCGGTCATGGTCAACACCGGGTTCAGCGTCGCCAGCAGGGCGACGTGGCTCGCCTCGAGGCGCTGCAATCCTCGCACCATGAGGAAGTAGGCGAGGCCGGTGCACACCGATCCCAGGCCGATCAGCAAGGCCCATTGCAGACTCGTCGGCGGCCGCGTCGCCAGCGGCGAGAAGATGGCCACCGCGACCGAGATCCCCGCGCCGATGAGCATGATCGGCACCACGGTTTGACCCGCGCCGCGCGTCTCCAGCAGCATCTTCTGCCCCAGCGCGTAGAACGACCAGCACATTCCGCCGGCGGCGACGATGAGATTGCCCACCGAATACTCGGAGCGCGCCAGCGCCGTCAGGCCCTGCCCGTTCCACGCCACCAGGAACACGCCGCTGAAGCACAGCGCCATGCCGGCGAGCTTCGCCGCGCCGGCGCTTTCCTTGAGGATGATCAGCCCCCACAGCGAGAGCGCGATGATCTCGATTTGCACGACGAGGTTGCCGGCGCTGGCGGTCGTGAGCCTGATGCCGGCGGTGTAGAGCAAGTAATCGCCGGCGATTGCCGCGCCGGCGAAGATGAGCAGGACCTGCTCGCGGCGGCGCCAGTGGCGGGGTCCAGGAGATGACGGCGAGGATGCGCCGGCGACCACGCGCTCGGCAATGGCGATGAACCCGGCGCCGAGGGCGAGCCGCAAGGCGGCGACCCACTGCGGGTCAAATGGCGGAGATACTTGCTTTATCAGCAGCGGGATGAAGCTCCACAGAAGCACCGCTGCCACGATGTAGATGACGCCCACAATGCCATTCTTCGCCTGCGGCTTGTCCTGCGCCTTCTGCGCCCATCTCATCGCGCCCGCGCCGCGCGGCAGTCAAGAGCTACGGCGCCTGCTGCGTAGCCAGCACCTCCTGATAGGCGGCGCTGTTCAGCAGGGAGTCCGCCTCCGACTTGTCGCTCAGGCGAATCTTCGCCAACCACCCCTCGCCATAGGGATCCTTGTTGACGGTCTCCGGCGCGTCGACCAGTGCCTCGTTGATCTCGATGACCTCGCCGCTCACGGGGCTGACCACATCGCTCACGGCTTTCACCGATTCCACCTGGCCCAGGGCGGCCCCGGCGTTAACCTCGTCGCCCACCTCCGGCAGCTCGACATAAACCAGGTCGCCCATCTGGTCCTGCGCGTAATAGGTGATGCCAATGGTCGCGGTATCGCCCTCGATGCGCGCCCACTGGTGAGTCTCGCTGTACAGCAGATCGTCGGGGTACATCCGCTCCTCCTTGTGCCAGGCCGACGGTAGTCGGTCTGCCCCAACTTCGTCAGCGCCGGCGCAACACCTTCCGGCGATGCGCTGGCGGCGTGGACGTTTGGGTGGCCTATCGCCTACCATTGGCTGGCCGCGTGTGCTAGTATACAGCCGCTCGCGGCGCAGCACGAGGCCGCGACCAGACAAAGGAGCGCGGACTTGCGTCGATCGTCAGCGTGGACGGCGGTTGCGTTGCTGGGCGCACTTGCTCTCGTCGCCATGGGATGCGCCGGGCCTACGCCGGCCGCTCGCCGCCCAAGCGCACCAATCAAGCCGGCTGCCGCGCCGGGAAAGGTGATTTCGCCGATGGCACTGAGGATCGCAAGCCCTGCTTTCGAGAACAACGCGCGTATACCCGCGCCCTTTACCGCGGACGGCGCGAATGTCTCGCCGCCGCTGTCGTGGGAGAAGCCTCCCGAGGGGATCGTCTCCTTTGCCCTGATCATGGATGACCCTGACGCGCCTCGCATGACGTTCACCCACTGGATGATATACAACATCGCGGGCAAGCTGGCCGGTCTGCCCGAAGGGGTGCCCGCCAAGGAGACCCTGCCGGATCTTGGCGGAGCGAAGCAAGGGCTCAACGACTTCGGCAAGTTCGGTTATGGCGGGCCGGCGCCGCCGCGCGGGCCGGTGCATCATTATCACTTCAGGCTCTACGCGCTCGATGCCAACCTGAGCCTGGGGCCGCGCGCGGGCAAGGTCGATCTCGAGCAGGCCATGAAGGGGCATATCCTCGGCCAAGCGGAGCTGGTGGGCCTGTACAGCCGCTGATGCGGGTGACGCGACCCGACGGTTGTCGGAGGCGCGACCAAAAGGCAAAGAGGTATTGGACGCGGTTCGTGGAATTGCCGTTGACAGGCGAGGCGTCCCTGTCCTCTCTGACTGTCGAGCAGACGGCAGCTTGCTCTGCGAAGCGCTATGCTGATGCGGTCGAGCCGCACTCTGGGCGGCGCCGGCGTCGCCCAGGCTCGCGAAGCGGAGCTGGTTCAGCGGACGAACCACGCTGCGCGGCCACGGCCGCGATCACCGCTTCCGCCGAGCGCGGAGCACAAGGGAGAGGGCATCCATGCCTAACAAGACGTTGTATGTGGGGAACTTCCCCTACGACACCACCGAGGCCGACGTGCGTCAGCTGTTCCAGCCGTACGAGCCGCTGACCGAAGTGCGGATGATGGGGAACCGCGGGTTCGCGTTCGTCGAGCTGGACGAGCAGACCGCAGGCCAAGCCGTGAGCGATCTCAACGGCAAGGACTACCGCGGGCGCCCGCTGACGGTCAACGAAGCGCGTCCGCGCCAGGATCGGGGCGGTCCGCGCGGTGGCGGCGGGGGCGGTGGCGGCGGCCGCGGCGGCTTCGGTGGCGGCGGGGGTGGCGGTGGCGGCCGCGGCGGTGGCAGCCGCGGTGGTCGCGAGAGGCGCTGGTAGCTCGCAGCGGCAGCGAGACAAATAGCGTTCGCGCCGACTGCGCAAGTCGCGGGCGCGACGAAATCTGACCGTCAAGCAGGCGGCAAGGACAGCCTTGCCGCCTGCGCGTGTTCTGGGCTTACGGTCTTGCCGCCTGACCGAGCAGCACTTCGACCTTTCGCTTCGCGAGCAGCACGTAGTCCCGATCGCGCGAGAAGATCTCCAGGGTGATGGTGCGGTCATAGCCCACGTCTTCGAGCGCCCGCATGACGCCGGGCCAGTCGATGTTGCCCGCGCCCGGCGGCAGGTGCTGGTCGGCGCGGCCGTTGTTGTCGTGCAAGTGGAGGTGGTGAAGGACCTCGCCGAAGCGGCGAATCATCGCTGCCGGGCTGCGCCCGAACAGATTGCAGTGGCCCAGGTCGAGGTGGCACAGAAGGTCGGGCAACCGCGCCAGAATCGCCTCGAGGGCCTCCGAAGTGTCGAGCTCGGTGTCCAGCGGCTCGTACATGACCTGCACCCCGACGCCGCGCGCGGCCTCCAGGATTTGCTCCAGCGACTCCGCCTGCCAACCTATCCCCTCCTTCGCCGAGAAAAAGGCGGGTGGCCAGTTGGCGTGAACCGTCACCGCGGGCACGCCGATCTCGGCAAAGACGGCGAAGTACTGCCTCGCGGTCTCGACCGCTGCTTCGCGGACTTGCGGCAGCGGCGAAGCGATTGGCAGATAGTACGCAAGGTGACCTACCGCCTCCAGGTCGCACCGCCGCAGTGCCTCCCGAATGCGCCCCGGGTCGATCGCCTCGATGGCCGCGCGGTCGGGTTCGAGGAATAGGTCCGCGAAATCGAATCCACTGCGGGCGATCCACTCGATCTCGGCCAGCACGTCCCTGCGCGGATTGTTGGGGAAGCCGAGCTTCATTCATCGTGCTCCGGGATACCGTTCACGTTGCCGCCGCATCGGCGCGCGCCCATCCGGACATTCCGGCCGGGCGCCGCCCGAAGAATCGAGGGCGCAGCATGCTGCGCCCGGGCGCGAATGTGAGATTGCCGCGGCCCGCCGCAGCCTACTGAAGCTCGCATATTACGTTCGAGGCTAGCGATGGGACTTGACGCTCGCAAATAGCGGTTTGACGTATAACCTATTACGCGAGCGTCAATAGTCTTGCAAGACTCTCGTTGCCTGGCGACGCCTGATGCGGCTTGGCCGCATTCCGGAGCGGCGCTAGCGCCGCCGGCGTCGCTCCGGAGACGAGGCCTGAGTGCGGCTGCGCCGCACTTCCGGAGCGGCGCACCGCGCCGCCG
>Ga0315280_10002402_pt1 | contig 30375 bp, 39 predicted proteins | sample YL17G06_40_MG_FD_203697 | JGI IMG/M metagenome (GOLD analysis project Ga0315280, IMG submission 203697) | Sediment microbial communities from Yellowstone Lake, YNP, Wyoming, USA - YL17G06_40 | ecosystem: Environmental > Aquatic > Freshwater > Lake > Sediment | place: USA: Wyoming | collected... | reverse complement strand
CTTGATGTATCGTTTGATTATGGTTTTTATTTTGTTTTTGCTGATGTATAGTATGCATAGGGTGGGGCTCGTTATTGAATTACTAAGTAGGAAACTTGTATGTTTTGGATAGCTTTGTATTTGTCTCCTTCTTCAGTTTGTCGCCGATTTCTCCGATCTCCCCAATTATTAGCTCTTTCGATATGGTAGCAACTTTGTCAAGCCTTATAACCGAGGCTCCTTTAAGCCCTGTTAATTTAAACTCAGGATGCTTCTCGCCAACTACGATAGCTGTTAACGTAGGGCTCCGGGGTACTCTAGAAGATATAAACACCGCTACAACATCTCTTTCTCCTTCAAACAAAACCAAAGCAGGTCTTAATTTTGCCGCCGTAAGATCGGTAAATGGAAACGGAATGAGAACGATCTTTCCTTTCACTAGTACCTAACCTTAATATCATCAATCGAGTAGATGTCCGGTTCCTTTTCAAGGAACTCCTTAAGAGACCTTTCAGCCAACATCATCACTGTTAAGGTCTCCCTATTTTCAATCAACATATCTATCTTACTATTTAACGCGGAAAGAAGTTCCTTAATCTCCTTTATATCAACTTCAACCGTCATACGTATCTCACATTAATTTAAGTAAACAATCCTATTAAACCCTACTCTTTCTAGCCAATGCACAACATTCCCAAGTCAACAGTAAACAACGTAACCTCATGTCCAGCCTTAATCCACCGCTTAGCAACCTCATAGGTGAAAACCTCAGCACCACCCATAGCGGGATTAAGCCAGCAACGCCAATTAAAAACCAAAATCCTCAAAGTTTCCACATCAATTTACCTTTATAAGCTATTAACTGCTGAAGCATGCTTCTCGCTAATCCCTTTCTAAAGCAACATATTCCTTTGCTTCGCTATATATCAACTTGAATTTTCTCATCACGTCTCTACCTAATAAAGAAGGTATCGCGAGCATCCTCCTGATTTCCTCACCAGATAATCTGCTAAAATCATGTTTTAAGACAAGCACATCGAGTATTTCCACATGTTCACCCTCCAGAGTTTTTAAAATTATCTTAGCATCCCTGACTATGTAAGTGTCAACCAGCCCTCCTATTCCGCCAATTCTGGTAGGCGCCTTCTCGAGCCCATTAATCCCTATGCCTAACAGCTCTCTATCTCTGTCCAGTATGGCGGTGGCAGAGGCTCCAGTATCGAGGAGAAATTTGATGTATCCCTTAACCTTTAATTTTTCAATTGATATAAACGCTTTAACAGCTGGAGCTGGGGGACTGAAAGAGCTATCCATAAAGCCGCGAATAATCATAATATAAATTCCAATGGTTTCTTTGAGACATATTCAACCATAACTGTCATGAGACTGAGACCTTTGGCTAGTATTTTTTCTCTGAGTTTACCAGGATCTTCATCGAATGCAACAATTTCTTGTTTATGAATTGCTACAAACATGCCGTCGTACTTTTCAACGAGACGCTGATAACTCTCTCCGAACCATCTACTATTACGCTCATGCTCCTCAAATAAAGCTAAGACTTCACTCAAAGCAATCACCACCCATTAATCTAAGTAAACAGCCCATTTATTAAACCATTCTTCACCCATCATTGCATCTACCCAAAGCAACAGAAAACAAGGTAACTTCATGTCCAGCCTTAACCCACCGTTTAGCATTTTCATAAGTGAAAACCTCAGCACCACCCATAGCGGGATTAAGCCAGCAACGCCAATTAAACAGAAGAATTTTAAGAGTTTCCATTTTTAACAGTCATACATAACCGAAATGAAATTATGTATCTACCAATTTCTCCTAGAAAAAGCATCCCAATCCAAAAAATGTGTCCGCAACTCTCAGCAATCCTTGAATAAATCTTTTTTAAAGCGAAAGCCAGCCCGCCCTAATTTTGTTATAACCGTGTCGATGCTCTCTTTTAAAATACCATGAGTAAACATAAACTTCAAAACACCTATCGTTCCAAGCAACCTTTTGTTCACGCCCAGCCTAGCATACAGGTTTCTAGCCTTTAAATCATCCAGTATAACAACCTCAACGTCTTTTAATTCAAGCGCCAAAGTTATGATTTCAGCTTCGCCTGAACCAAGAAATGATCTTAAAGAGTTAACAAGCGCCACATTGCCACACTTCTTAGTTATGATGAACTTGTTCCCTATGAGCTCCTCGATTTGAGCCATCAAAGAACGCACACCGCTTTGTTTAACCTCATCGTATACGGATTGTGAAACGTAAATCTTCTCAAACACTTCGCTACAAAGGTTAAGATAGCCTATATCATGCATTACACTGATGAAAGAAGTATTAGAGATTGCGCGCGGTTTGGATTTCACCAAGCATCTCCTGCTCACCATATTTATGCAGAGGAATACCGAAAGCCTTCAGCCTTTCCTTCAAAATGAGCGGGTTAAAACCCAACATTTCAGCGATCTTGTCCCAAGAATATGGAGTAACCTCGTAAAGCGCAATGGACAAAAGTAACTTCACATCCTCAGGATATTCAAGAAACTCCTTCTTCTCCACCAAAATCTTCATCTAATCACCCAATTATAAAACCGTCAGCTTCATACTTAAGCATTTTAGTAAATTTTCCAAACACGTTGCTTTCGAAGTAAACAAATTAACTTCATGCCCAGCCTTAACCCACCGTTTAGCATTTTCATAAGTGAAAACCTCAGCACCACCCATAGCTGGATTAAGCCAGCAACGCCAATTAAAAATCAGAATCATCTACACGGTTTCAGAAAAGGACAAAACCATCTACATAATAGCTATAGGCCCGAGAAAAACGATTTACCGGTAATCTTCCAGCTAGTTGCTCGATTTTTTTAAATTGCAGTGTGTGTTGTTGGAGTTAAACGGTTATTGCGTGTTGGGTTGCTTTTTTTATGGCTTGTTTGCTGTTGAGCTTGGGTTTCCATCCTAACGCTTTGATTTTGTCTATGTCTAGGAGCATGTTTTTGACGTCGCCTTTCCATCCTCTTCCACCATCTACGCCACCTGTGAAGGTGAGCTTAACATTTTTTAGACCCATTTCTTCGATGATGATTTGGGCTATGGTCTTTACATCCACTTGATTCTCAGAGCCTACGTTATAAATTTCAACTTGCTCGGTTGTTTTTTCTAGTCCTAGGAGCATGGCTTCTATGCAGTCGCTTATGTATAGATAAGATTTGTTTTGGGTTCCGTCTCCGCGTATTTCGAGTTCTTTAGGGTTTTTGTTTAGTTTTTGGATGAAGTCGTAGATTACGCCGTGTTTGCTTCTTGGGCCTACTATGTTGGCTAGTCGGTAGATTATGGCTTTGAAGCCGTATGTGTACGCGTAGGCTGAGATTAGTGCTTCGCAGGCCAGCTTAGACGCGCCGTAAGTGGAGATTGGCTTCAGCGGAGCGTAATCTTCAGGCGTGGGGATTTTTGTAGGCTCGCCGTAGACTGTGGATGTGCTGGTGAAGATCAGTGTGGGGTTTTGGATTGTTTCGGAGTTGTTGGAGGTGGAGATCGCTCCGATGTTTTGCTTTTTAGAAGTTTGCCAATATATTTGAAAAGGTGAACAGATAATCTTAAGTAGTTTGCCAGACAATAATAAAAGGTGAATGGGCAATGCCTGAATATTTGAAAGATTTGCGCGAGAAATTGAGCAACTTTGAAGGAAGTTTGGTTAGGGTCAAGTCTATAAAACGTATTGAGCCAAACGCCAAAGAATACTTGAACAAATTGTCCAGGGAGGGTTTGATTGAAAGAGTAAAGTGGGGCTGGTATTGGATTCCCGCTGAAATCAAAGATGTCTGGGATTTCTTGGAAAAAGACAAAAACTTTAAAGTGATTTCTGCTCAGAGTGCTGCTTCTTTCTGGAATAACGACTTTGTTCACAGGGATGTTTACGTCTTGAAGGTCAAAGACAGGTCGTATGGAAAGGCGTTGAAGGAATTCGCAAAGAAAAAAGGCTGGAACGTTGAAGTGGAATATTCAAAAGACCCCTCAAAAATCAAGTACCGGAAGATCGGAAACTTGTTTGTCGAGGACATCGAGGAAAATGTAATCGAGTGCTTGCAAAAATGGGCTTTTACTGATGCATTCGCAACCTTGATTGAAAACAGAGAGCAAATCAACTTGGAAAGGTTATACAAGGAATCATATTGGAAAAGAATCTCCAAGACAAATGTAAGGGTCAAACAAGCCTTGGAGTATGGTTTCCATAAGATGGGTGAATTAGGTGGAGTGGAGTTTCCCCACAGAGAGACAAGATTGGAAGATGACTTTGTTAGAAGAGAAATTGATGAAGCGATAGAGAAGGTTGTTGAACTTGGTTAAGCATTTAGACCTTATGAAGTTTAGAGAGGAAAAAGTTGAGAAGATATTGGAATATCTTTCCAAGCATACTGACGGTTTTGAGAATCCTAAAATTGTCATGATCGGCGGCTATGCTCTCAGAGCATTCACAGCATTCTCAAGATACACCAGAGACTGCGATTTCGTTCTAAAGAAATTGGACGGTTGGAATCTGGATAGAATACAAAAGTTGTTGCCTAAAGATTTGAGCACAGAAGTTTTTGAGAAGAAAGGCACCTATGGTTTTCTGAGATGCATTAAGCTTCTCAAAGTTGATGGCAGAAGCGCCAGAATTGCAGTTGATTTCATGGAAGGGGAAGTAAGAGGCAGAACCGAGGAACAAATATTTTTCATCACTGAAGAATTCTTACAGAAAGCCACTAAAGTGAAAATTCCTGTTGCCGAAAAGGAAGTAGAGATATTCGTTCCTGATTATGCTGGTTATTTGCTCTTGAAGATAATGTCAGCCAGGCCCAGCGACGTGAGAGATGTAGCTACGCTAGTTTGGAAAAACGGCATTCCAAACGGTCTGAAGGAAATGGCAAAGAAGGCACTGGCTCATCCAGAGATTTTAAGGAAGAACATGAAGTTAATTATAGACGATATTTCAGACAAGAGATTTTTGGATTCGTGGAAGGGAACATTTGTTACAACGGAATTTACAGAGAAGACAAGAGAAGAAGTTTTAAAAGAGCTGAAGAAATTATTGTAACTTGTTGATTATACATCAAGCGTATGTGTGTGCGTAGGCGGAGATTAGTGCTTCGCAGGCCAGTTTAGATGCGCCGTAGGTGGATATGGGTTTTAGTGGAGCGTAGTCTTCGGGTGTGGGAATTTTTGTTGGTTCACCGTAAACTGTGGATGTGGATGTGAAGATTAGTGTGGAAGAGTTCCTTGTTTTTCTGAGAGATTCTAGGAGATTATGGGTTGTGACTATGTTTTGTTGGAAGTGTATGTTCGGGTTGGTTGAGCCTATTCTGACTTCTAGGTTTGCTACAAGGTGGAAGAAGGTTTCATCTTGGTAAAGCCAGTCACGAGGGTGACTTGTGTGCAAAGGATCATATTTACTTTTTTTCCAACCATTTAGCGATGTATTTTGTAAAGTTTTCAAAATCGGGAAGTTTTGTTTGTAGAAATTCGTAAACTAGGTTTAGGTTTATGGATGCGTAGTCGTGAACTAGGAGGTTTCTGAAGCCTATCATTGAGGCGATTGTTTCGGCAAAGGTTTTTGGAGTGATTTTTGCTTCGGATAATATGTACGGGATGTCTCTGTAGCGTTCTGGTCTTTGGAGCTGGAGTGAAGAGATTATTTCGTTGCCGATGTCTATGACGCATTCGATAGCGACTTGGAGGTATCTCTCAACAGCTCCGCTTATCTTGAAGTCGCTGGTAAACTCTTCGATGGTGTTTGTTTGTAGTTCTTTTAGGAATCTTTGGTATTGTCTTAGTTTGCTTAGTTTGGTTGTGATTAAGGTTTTTTCTACGCTAGGATCTGTTTCATGAAACATTCGTTATACCTCGCTATGGCTCTGCTGAAATCTAGATATTCACTTTGAGCTCTTGCCTCAAATGTTATTCTCGCTTCTTCGTTTTGAGAATAAATAATTTTGCCGTGCTTTATCACTTGATGTTTAAGCAGGGGTGGAGATGTGTTGAGGATTATCAAATCCACATTATTTCCTAATATCTCAGATAGTCTATTCACTAGGTATAAGTAGTATTCAAGCAGTTTCTTAGGAGTTTCAGAAAGTAGAACGGCTATGTCAATATCGCTGTTTGGAGTATGGGTTTTTTTTGCGTGTGAGCCGAACAGGTAGGCAACTGAAACCTTTTTCTCGCTTCTGAAGAAGACTGTCAAGTCTTCTGGGATTTCTTTTTGCACTTCTTCACCTTTTACAACTAAGTTTACAGGCTTATTTATATCTATGTTGAGGAAACATGCGTGCTCACCTACACTGTAAGAGGACGTTTGAAAAGTGCCAGCTTGTGATGTGGCAGCGCGCGCTAGGACGGGGATGAGGTTGGGGTGAGGGATTTAGAGGAGGAGGTTGAGGAAGAGTAGGGTTTGTGCGTGCGTGCAACTGTTGTAGGCCCCTCTATTTGGAGCCAAATATGGTTGGTCAGTTTTTAAGGTTTGTTTTGGGTGAGTGTTTTTACTGTCTTTTTTATGGATTGTCTGGTGTTGTGTTTGGGTTTCCATCCGAGTGTTTTGATTTTGCTTATGTCTAGGAGCATGTTTTTTACGTCGCCTTTCCATCCTCTTCCACCGTCTACTCCGCCTGTGAACTTAGAAAGGTGCAAGAAGCCTTAAGCATTTACGAGTTTTCGACTTTTGAACATTCAAGCTTAATAGAGGCTTTAGAGCATGGTTAGCTAACTTATCAGACTAAATGTAGTGTGCTGGAACAAACATTATCGTTGAGTTTTCGACTTTTTCGTGGCTCCAGAAGTTTTTTGTGACTACTAGTATTCTTTGGGGTTTGTAGGTTTTTATGAAGCTTCGTAGGCTTCTTGAAATTTTTGGTTTTTGGAATGTTTGATACTTGGCTTCTATGGGGATTAATTCGTCGTCTAGTCTGAGGATGAAGTCGACTTCTGCTTTGGCTGTTGTTCTCCAGAAGTTTATGGTTTTGTCGGGAAAAGTGTTTTTTAGGCATAGGAGAACGAAATTTTCTATCAGTGCGCCTGCGTCCGTTCTTTTTTCCAGGGGATTAAAGTTGTTGATTATGTAGTTTCTCATTCCTAGGTCGAGGAAGTATGTTTTGGGGTTTTTCTTTAATTCTGTGATGGGGTTTTTGTGGAAAGGTCGAATGAGTTGTATTATGTAAGTTTCTGAAAGTATTGAAATCGTTCTTTTTATCTCTTTGTAGTAACTTTGGCACGTGGAGCTGAGTTCGTTGTAGTTCAATAGTTTTCCAGTTAGGGCTGCTAGAGTCTTGACGATGCATCTGTACTTGAATGCGTCGCTGATTTTTAAGAATTCGATGATGTCTTTGGAGACGTATGTGTCGTAGATGTTTTTTATTATTGTTCTTTTTGTTTCGAAATCTTGTGTTTTTACTACAGCTGGGTATCCTCCGAATGTTAAGTATTCATTGAGCAACGGGGTGAATTCTTTCTGGAAAATGTCTTTTTCGGTGGAAACTGTGCCGTTGAGTAGGAATTCTTTAACATGGTTGTTTTTCTCTTTGTAGACGTTTGCGAGTCTGGGGTTTTTTGCAGTTAGGAATTCGTGAAAGTTGAAGGGTAAAAGTTCAAAGAAAAATACTCTTCCAACTAGAAATTTCGCCATGGCGCCGCTGAGTTCTAGGGATGAACTGCCGGTGACTATGAACTTAGCTTTTTCAAAGGTGTCGTATAACAGTTTCAGGTTTTTTCCCGGGTTTTTTACGTAGTGGTATTCGTCCATCAGAAAATAGTGTTTGTCGTTAGTTACAATGAAGCTCTTGATGTATTCTTTGGGGCTCATTTCGAAGGCTTCAATAATGTCGGGGTCTTCGAAGTTTAAGAAGACTACGTTTTTTCCTTTTAGTTTTTCTTGGAGAATTTTTAGGATGGTTGTCTTCCCTGATTGCCTTGGCCCTTTGATAGCGTATGCTTCTCTTCGGTCTAGCCATTTTGTTAAATCGGCTAGTATGTCTCTGGGAAACGTCTCATCGTTCATAGTTAATGCTAGTATTATTAAATACTTTTAAATTTTACTATTGTTAAAAATAAATAGACTTTATGAAAAACGGGGTTTTACCATGCCACTGCTTCTCGTATGGAGAGTCGAGGACATGGTAGGTTTCGATTGTTGTTTTTTGGATTTGAGTTCGCTCTGTCTTGAGGGTCAGTTTAAAGATTGCGTGTTATTCTCTATCTGCGATTGATCGGTGGTCTTCGCTTCGTTGACTAGTCTCTCCAGTTCGTTGAGTTGGGCTTGGATTTCTTTTTCATCAATGTTGGAGGCGATGCTGTTCATGGTTAGCGCGATGTGCTTCGCGACGCGGAGCCATCTCTTCCTTTGGTTTAGCTTTATCGGAGCCATTTTTCCGTTGATTCTCTGGTGTCTTATTTCGCCTCTGGCTACCTTGGCTGCGACATTAAAGATTTCCTCAAGCCTGTTTAGCGTGTTCTCTCGAAGCCTCTTAGACTCTGCCTCAACTTCCTTTCTGATCTCTTCGAGGCGTCTTGAAACGAATCTATTGACGGAAACCTTAACCAATAGATGTACCCTACCCCTACCCTACCTTTTCTACACGGGTCATTGACCAAGAATGATAATTTAGGGTTTTTCAGACTTTAACAGTTCGGTTATTGCTTGTTGTGTTGCCTTTCTTATGGCTTGTTAGGTGTTGTGTTTTGGTTTCCATCCTAGGGTTTTGAGTTTGGTTGTTTTTCTGTTGTTGTCTGTGGAGTTATAGCCCTCCCTTGTAAATAGATTGAACCTAAGCTTGGAGTTTTTGTATGGGTTTCGCTAGGTGAATTGCTTCTGGGTTTCTGTCTTCTCTTACTTTGGTTTCTATCCATTTGTAGGTTTTTGTTAGGCCTTCTTCGAGTGTGGTTTTTGGTTGCCAGTTTAGGATTTTTTTGACTAGTGTGAGGTCGGCGTTTCTGCCTCTTACTCCTTGTGGGGCTGTTGGGTCATATTTTTTTGTTATTTGTTTTCCTGATATTTTGATTATTATGTTGGCGAGTTCGTCTATTGTTACTAGTCTGTCTGAGCCAATGTTTATTGACTTATCTGCGCGCGTGGCGTTCTTCGGTAAAAGTTGTTACTACGACGATGCTTGGTGTGCTCGTAGTAGTGAGGATATGCATGAGCGCGCGTGTAACACTTTTGATAGAGTAAACCAAGCTTCAGAGTACGAGAAAACTTCAACCTTAAGGTAGCTCATTGACACACAGAAGGAGATAAGAGACGTGCGCGCCTAGTAATTATGGATTCTCTTTCTTTTCATTGCCCTTTCCCAATTTGTCTTATTGCATCACAAATATATCTTATCTCCTCCTCTTTCAGTCCCGAACTCGATGGCAGATTTAGCCCTTTTCTCGATAACTCATCTGCAACAGGATAACTTTCCCCTCTAAATAATCCCATATTCTGGAATACAGGCTGTTTGTGCATTGGGATAAAGAATGGTCTAGTCTCTATTTCTTTTTTGTGCAACTTTTCCATCAGTTGGTCTCTATTTATTCGAAGTTCGGGTTCAATCAAAATAGAATACATCCAATAAACGTTCTTCGCCCATTCCTTTTCTGTTGGTAACTTTATTCCATCCATATCTTTTAATGAACTATTATAGAGTCGCGCATTTCTTCTTCTCATCTCAACAAGTTCATCTATTCTCTCCAGCTGTGCCAAACCTATGGCAGCCTGAACGTTCGTCATCCTGTAGTTATAACCCACTTCAGAATGCAGATAAATCCTTTTTTCTTTTGGAAACGCCAGATTTTTAAGAGATTTAGCTCTCTCCGCGATTTCTTCATCGTTCGTTACGATCATTCCGCCCTCGCCACAGGTTATTATTTTGTTAGCGTAAAAGCTGAAGCATCCAACATCCCCAATCCCTCCTGTTTTCTTGCCTTTATACTCTGCTCCATGTGCTTCTGCAGCATCTTCCACAACGTATAATCCATGCTTTTTCGCAATTTTCATTATCGGATCCATATCACAAGGATGCCCATAAATGTGAACAGGCATTATCGCTTTTGTTCTATCTGAAATCTTTTCTTCTATTTGGTTTACATTCATGTTCCATGTTTCTCGATCAGCGTCTACTAATACTGGCTTTGCACCGCAATAAACTATCGAAAAAACAGAGCTAATCATTGTAAAAGCCGGAACTATGACCTCGTCACCTTTCTTCAATCCTATCGATGCTAAAGCTAAATGCAGACTTGTAGTTCCGTTCGTTGTAGTTATACCGTATTTACTACCACAATATTCAGAAAATTTCTTCTCGAATTCCTCCACATATTTTCCTTTTGAGGATATCCAGTTCGTTTTGATACAATTTACAACGTATTCAAGCTCCTTTCCTCCCAACAACGGAACACATACAGGGATCATTCTTCTTCCCTCACACGGCCTTTGCTATTATGGTTATATTCATTCTATCAGCGCCTTATCTTGATCTTTGCCGAAATATGGACCCTGTTTGACTTCAATAATCGTTGTATCTTTGAGCATTTCAAATCCATGTCCACCGTCTATTAAGAAAACTAAATCGCCAGTTGTTAGTTTGAAGGATTTGAAAAGTTCCCTATTTGAGTTATATAAGCTCACCACTATTTCACCACTTTTGATATATAGTACTTCTTGAAGTTTCTTAATTGTTATCTCTACATCTCTGTGAACATGTGGTTTTATTTTGTCTCCTTTTTTGTAGCTGTTTACCCCTACCTGCAGAGGAAATTGACTTTGTGATACAAAATTAATTCCGTCTTTCTTGAAGCCCTTTTTTATAACAATTGCAATAGCTTTTCCGTCGTTAGACTTTATTTCTTCCAAGGGTAATCACTTATCTTTTTCTAGGTATCTGGATATGATCTTATCTTCATCTGGGTAATTGGGAGCATCCCATGGAAATTTCTCCCCGTTCAGCCATCGCTCCCATCTGTTAAGATCCTCTTTCACCATAATCTTCACAAGCTCAGCAAATTTAACTTTTGGGTTCCAACCAATCTTTTTTATTTTTGAAGGATCACCTCTCAGAAAACTAACATCCAAGGGTCTTAGGAATTTCTTATCTGTTTTAACATAGCTCTGCCAATCTAATCCAACAATATCGTATGCCTTTTCCGCAAATTCTCTTACTGAATGAGACTCATTTGTAGCCACCACGTAATCATCCGGCGTCTTCTGTTGTAACATTAACCACATTGACTCAACATATTCGGGAGCATATCCCCAATCTCTCTTCGCATCTAAATTGCCTAGCCGCAACTCTTTTTGTAAGCCTAAAGCATTTTTTGCTGCAGCATTAGATATTTTTCTTGTAACGAATTCCAGTCCTCTTAGAGGAGACTCATGATTAAAAAGAATCCCATTACAAGTAAATAGATTAAATCCATTTCGATATATTTTTGTCATCCAATAGCCGTATAGCTTTGCAGCGGCGTAGGGACTTGCTGGCCTAAAAAGCGATCCTTCGTCCAAGGTTGATGAGTGCTCCGAACCATACAATTCGCTAGTCGAAGCTTGATAAAACTTTATCGCAGGGTTAATCTGCCGGATAGCTTGCAGAATTCTTGTTACTCCTAAACCTGTTATTTCACCAGTGCCAACAGGTTGTTCGAAGGAAGCTCCAACAAAACTTTGAGATGCCAAATGATACACTTCATCAGGTTTAGAAATGTTAATTGCATCTAACAGAGATCCCATATCGATTAAGTCTGCAGGGATTAAGTTCACTTTTTCGAATATCTCTAGATGCTGTAATCTCCAGAAGTTCGGTGATGACAGTCTGCGATATATTCCGAATACTTCGTATCCTTTATCTAGAAGGAATTTTGATAAGTATGCACCATCTTGTCCAGTTATGCCAGTTATCAATGCGGTTTTAGTCATTTCTTCACCCATTTATTTCTGAGATTTCAACCCTTGTCAAATCTCTAATATCTCCCTTTTGTAGCTAATAAATCTAGTCAGAGTACACTAGAAAGCACTAACTTAAATTTACGAACTATGTAGTCTAAATCTTCCTGTGTTAAGTATTGATGACATCCAACATAGAAAGCATTCTTACCTAAATATTCCGCTGACGGCAATCTGTCAGCATATTTAATTCTTAAGTACTCAAAGGCTGGTTGCTGTGTGGGGATGCACCCGAATAATGGTCTTGTCTCAACTCCATTTTTTTCAAGTTCGCTTCTCAATTTGGCTCTAGAAATTCTTTTAGGCTTTTTGATTACAACACAATATGCAAGATAACTCACATCGTTGGAGTACTTTGGCAGTTGAATTACATTGGAGAACTCCTCAAGGGATTCATTCAAATACTTTACGTTTTCCTGCCTTTTTCTTATTATGTAGGTGGCTTTCTTCAACTGTGATAAGGCAAGGGCTGCTTGAATTTCAGTTGTTTTAAAATTATAACCGATTACATCATGAGTAAATCTGGGATCAAGATCGAGTTCTGGGCTAATCATAGACTTAGGACAATATCCTTTAGATCTGGTACATATAGGGCAATCACATCTCCTTCCGTGTGCCTTTATTTTATTAGCAAGTCTAGCGATTCCTTCATGATTTGTTGCTATAGCACCCATTTCCCCAGCCTGGATGTTGTGGGCTACATAAAAAGAAAAAGCGCTAAGCAAGGATAATGAACCAGTTCTCTTATTCTTATAGATTGTTCCATGAGCCTGAGCTGAGTCTTCGAAAGTCTGTAAGCCGTATTTTTTTGCTATCTTGTTTATTTCGTCCATGTCACAAGCATAGCCCATCAGGTGTACTGGTAGTATAACTGAATATTTACTTATATCATCAACAGTTTCTAGGTGTTGTCTGATGTTTTCAGGGGTTATTACAAAGGTTTCTTTGTCAACATCTACATATACAGGGTTAAGATTGCTTTTTACGATGGCACTGCTGGTAGCAATGTAAGTCAACGGCGTAGTGATTACATTAGTCCCAGGCTTGATCTGAAAACTCTCCTCATATGTTAAAGCTGTCAGGCCAGTAATCAATGCAGAGGTTCCCGAGTTAACAGCAATTGTGTGTCTTACCCCTATAAATTTTGCAAACTCTTTCTCAAAATTCTTCACCATCACTCCTTCAGAAATTCTGCCTTTTTCGAGTACCTCATTTACAGCTGATTTTTCTTCTTTGCCGATTTTGAAGTCACCAACACTTATCCTCATTCGATTCCAGTCACCAACGTGATTATGAATGTTTTGGATTCGCTATTCTTAAACCATTCTACAGTTTCTCTTAAATCAGAGTCTATTTCCTGCAGACGTGTCCTACCTCAGATAATTCTTGCTTTTGAATAGAAAAAACACGTCTTCTTCTCGGAATCGGTTTATATGGAAAAATACTTGGAGAGCGCCCAAGAACTGGGAGCTAAAAAATTCACGTTCCGATTCAATAAAAATCCAAAAAAGTCATATATGCTGGGAACAAAGATTTCTTTATAGACGTATAGTGGAAGAATGGCTGACACGGATATATGAAAATCAGGACTTAAAACCATGTGAGATGAGAAAAACTTCGGAAAATTGTCACAAAATGGTGGAATATTGACTAAAGTAAGGTTATCATTTGAATTGCTAAGTTTTCGCGAGAGTACAAAATCGAGTTGCCAATCGCCGAATCCTTTGAGTCACAATGGTTTTTGCATTGGCTGTCACCAATATCTCACTATCCGGGAAGGGTGTTAAAATGAGACAAAGGTCTTCCACGTTTTGGAACAGCAAGAAAGTGTTGGTCACTGGAGGCTCAGGTTTTTTAGGCAAAAGCTTAGTGCCCAAGTTATTAAAGCTGGGAGCGAACGTTTTCATACCAAGAAGCGCTGAATTTGACTTGCGCAATGAGAGGAACGTCAAGAATTTATTTAACAAAATTAAGCCTGAAATTGTAGTGCATTTGGCTGTTCATGGCGGCGGTATCGGTTACATGCGAAAATATCCGGGAAGAATATATCATGATAATATTCTGATTAACACTCATGTTACTCACTATTCAATGATATCAAAAGTTAAGAAGTTTGTCGGTATAGGAACTGTATGTGAATATCCGAAGTTCACTCCGGCTCCTTTTAGAGAACAAAGTTTATGGAATGGATATCCGGAAGAGACTAATGCGCCATATGGACTGGCAAAAAAAATGTTACTCGTCCAATCCCAAGCTTATCGTGTCGAGTTCGGCTTCAACGGAATACATTTACTACTTGCCAATCTATTTGGTCCCCATGATAACTTTCACCCGGAACATTCTCATGTTGTTCCTGGATTAATCGCAAAAATGGTGAATGCAAAAATGAATGGAAAAACCACGGTTGAAGTCTGGGGCACAGGCACAGCATCTCGTGATTTTTTATATGTCGACGATGCTGTGAAAGGCATTTTGCTGGCTACAGAGAGATATGATAAGCCTGATCCAGTTAATATCGGAACTGGTCACGAGATCATCATAAATGAACTTGTTCATCTCGTAGCGAGATTAACTAAATATGATGGCAATATAGTTTGGAATACTGACCAGCCAGATGGACAACCAAGAAGGTGCTTAGATGTTAGCAAAGCAAAAAAAGAATTTGGCTTCGAATCAAAAACAAGCTTAGAACAAGGACTGAAGAAAACAATCAGTTGGTATGAGAATGAGATATCCAAACTTAAAAGAACTTGACATGATAATAGTGACTCATGTTTTCTCATCTGGACCTTCTCTTGAATTAGAAGATTTTCTGAAGAGTAAAGTCAAGACTTTGATGTTCATTGGTCATCCTTTCTCAGAATCAAGGGAACAGCGATCTTTTTACAGAGTATATTACAATGGTGAATTTATAAGGGAAGGAACAGGAATCCCTTTAAGATCGCCTGAAATCCTAGTTTACCTCATAAATTTTGTTTATACCTTTCTGTGGACGATTAAGGCAAGAACGAATTTCGATATTTTCTTCGGAGTGGATCCCCTTAATGCGTTTGCAGGAGTTTTCCTAAACAAAATCAGGAAAACTCAAAGAGTGGTCTTTTATATGATTGATTACGTTCCAAAAAGATTCAGCAACAGTCTCTTGAATCTAATCTACCACAAGGTAGATTCTTATTGCGTTAATAATTCTCACCGGACTTGGAATCTTTCATCTAGAATGGCTGAAGAGAGGAGGAAAAAAGGTATTTTGAAGGATCATCGACAGATAGTTGTTCCAATCGGAGTAAATTTCGAGAGAATTAAGCGGCTTCCCGTAAGAGAAATTAATAGGAACGAGGTGGCCTATATGGGTCATCTTAGGAAAGGTCAGGGTTTAGAGCTTATTTTAGAAGCCTTACCGCTGATAATCAAGAAAATGCCATCTTTTAGGCTTATGGTAATTGGAACCGGCGAGCTTGAATACGTTTTGAAAAAAAGAGCTGCCGAATTGGGTGTAATTGATAATATTGAATTCAAAGGATTTGTCAAAGATCATAGAGATATTGAGAATATGCTATCAAAATGCGCCGTTGGGCTTGCAGTCTATGAACCGAGTTCGGAAAGTATCACCCAATACACTGACCCTAGTAAACCCAAACAGTATATGGCTTGTGGATTACCAGTAATTATTACAGCTGTTCCATGGATAGCTAAGGAAGTTAAAAAGAAACGAATGGGTTTGGTAATCGGATACACTGAAACAGAATTGGCAGAAGCTGTTATTAAACTCTTAAAAGATGATGAATTCTATAATGAAGCTAGAAAAAACGCCATAGACTTCGCCTCTAAGTTAAGTTGGGATCAGATATTTAACAATGCGCTTTCCGAGGCGTTGAACCCATAAATAGTTTTGATTTCCATTTTTGTTTAATAGTGCCAGCAAATGTGACATAATATAGTATCCGCAGAAAGAAAAGGTTGCTTCATTTAGAAAAAATGGTTCCATACATAGCACATTTTTGAGAAGAAAGTGGCTAGCGTTGAGCGAGATTGAGATCAGTCTGGGGCCGAGTTGCCGAGAAGAAACGGAACTGAGAATATTTATAAAGATGTCTGCTTGTAATAACAAAACCTCTTAAGTGAGGATGATAATTGACTAAGTTTATCAAAAGAATTGCGAGCTATTTGTGGAGTTATGGAAACTCGGATTCTTGGAACGCGGTTTATTCATTATTGGAGAAAGGGGATACGTTTCTTGAGTTAGGTTGCAGTGTTGGTACTGATACAACGGCACTTGCGAAACGAATAGGAGCAAACAAGGTATACGGTGTGGATCTCGATGATGAGGATCTACGTAAGGCTAGTGAGAAGGGAATAATAACGTACAAAGCCGATCTCAATAAAAAATTTCCTCTCGATGACGAAAGCGTAGATGTTGTATTCGCTCACTGGGTTATAGAACATATAATAGACATGGATAACTTCGTTTTCGAAATCTACAGAGTGCTTAAGAAAGGAGGATACGCCATTATAGGTACGGAAAACCTTGCCAGTTGGCCCAATATATTCGCGCTTACATTAGGAAAACAGCCCTATACAGGACCATTTGTAAGCGTGAGATATGTTGTAGGTCCTCACCCGATGCAGCATTGCTGTAGGCAAAGTATAGAAAATACATTCCAAGCAGCATATACAGATCACAACGTGGTCTTAGCTTATAAATCGTTCAGACGGATCTTTGAACTCTATGGATTTAAGATTGAAAAAGTAATAGGTTCAGGTTATTACCCCTTTCCAAAAATTATGGCAAGAGCTTTGTGCCGTTTAGACCCAGCGCATTCACACTTTCTAACATTAAAGGCTAGGAAGCCCGATGTTGAATAGAGGAGGTTACCTGCGATTCATAAAAATTTATTTAGCGCGCGCTAAGCGACTTTAACCTTGTTGCCGCAATAACTTTATGAGAAACATACGCAAATAACCTTTCAACATCTTAGCAGGTCATGTTTTGGCAAGACTTAAATGCCCTTAATACCAATACCTTGAACATGCAAATTCATAGAAGGAAAGCTGTGGAAATGCTTATACAACAATTCAACTTTGCATCATACTTTTTAATGCGTAATTGCCACCAAAAAACACTCAGCCAACACAACAAGCAACTGAAAACTTTAGACTTGCTCTTAAGGAAGCCTCAACAAATGTTAATGCAGAAAAATTTTGGCTAGAAACTTCTCAACAACTTTACAGTTTAGCTTCTAAGAAAGACCCTCAGCATTTTCTACAATGGCCTGCAATACAGAAAGTCATGTTTGTTAATACGAAACCCTATGTGGTTAAGGAATATAGTTATCTGCGGCGTCACCGACAATGGAGTAGTCTTTGGAAATATGTTTTACAGGAAAACAAAGTTGGCAGCCCTACCCCTTTTCTGCTATACCCAAAAAGCAGCCCTAACTTAATTCACCTTGCTTATCACATAGCACGTTTTCAGAATCAATTCAAAGAAAACATTGTTGATGCTGATTTTGTCTTGGAGTTTGGGGGTGGATACGACGGCATGTGTAGGTTGTTCCATAATATGGGTTTTAAGGGGCAATATGTCATTTTTGATTTGCCTGCTTTCTCTGCACTTCAAGTTTACTATCTGAGTTTACTTAGGTTAAATGCTAAGTGTGGAGTCAACCCCGAAGGAGTAAGTTGTATCTCCAAAATAACCGAGCTTGAGCAAATCCTTGAAGAATCATTCAAGAAAAAAATGTTTATAGCAACATGGTCTATTAGCGAAACCCCGATCAGTTTACGCAATGCGTTTCTTAAATGCGTTGAAAATTTTGATTTGCTATTAATTGCCTACCAAAGCGCGTTTTTTGACGTAAATAATATTCGTTATTTTGCCGAATGGAGCAGAAAATTATGTGATGTTGTTTGGTATAATGAGGAAATTTCGCATTTGAAGGGAAATTACTATTTGTTCGGGAAAAGAGTGGTTCAAGATTGATTTGTTGGCGTTGAAGAATACGGGGTTGCACTTAAGTTAATTTGTGCGCTGAACAGCGCAGTTGGCTTTTTTCTTTTGATGTAAGTTGATGAATCACCGAAAAATCTCGCTGTTGCGTTTTTGGTTTGCCTTGTTTTTTCAGTTGCGACGCTTAACTTCTCTTATGTTCATGGTACTTTAACGGTGTCTTCTTCAACGAGCCAGTTTGGTTTCCAGAACGGCGCCTACATAGGCTTCCGTGACCCTGCGACTTTTATAACGGCAGTTGACGGCAGTAGCACGTCATCGAACCTGGCAGCGTACCTTTTTGACCTTAGCCAAACCAACGTGCTAAAAGACAGCAGAAAGCTAGAGCCACTCGTAAGCGAGGTTTTACCGCTGCCAAAAAAACAACATGAGAAAGTTAGACGGCTGCAAACACTCGACGAAGTTGAAGCGGTGTTTCCAAGCTTCAAAGCTTTCCTAGACGCAACTGAACAGGAGATTCCAAGGCCAAAGGCCAAGCATAAGCGAAAAACGCATTATAGCGGCAAAAAGAAGAAACATACCGTAAAGACGCAGATAACAGTGAACGAAGACGGTCTCATCGTCCACAAGACCGGGCACGTTAAGAGAAGCACTCATGACTACGCCCTGTTCAAGCAGAGTCATCCGCACTTGCCCGATAACATCTGTTTGGATTTGGATCTTGGCTACTCCGGGATAAAGACCGATTATCCAAAGCTTAAGTGTGAAGTGCCCCTCAAGAGGAAAAGTCTTGGAAGGGGCAAACGAGGCGTGAAGGGGCAAGAGCTTTCGCCTGATCAGAAAGCTTTCAACAAGAAGCTGTCAAAGGACAGGGTGGTGGTGGAACACACGTTTTCCAGAGTGAAAAAGTTTCACATATGGACAGATGAGTTCAGGAACCGCCTCAAACATTACGACACCATGACAGATATAGTGTGCGGGCTGGTCAACTTTCGAACAGCAGGAACAATAACTATCTGAAAAATCCCCAAAAAACCATAAGACTACAACAAATAATAACGACTAAGGTCTACTTTTTAAATATATTTAAGAAATTATAATCTCCAAAAGTTCGGTGAAGACAATCGGCGATATATTCCATACACAGTGTATCCTTTGTTCAGAAGGAATTTTGATAGATATGCACCGTCTTGTCCAGTTATGCCAGTTATCAATGCAGCTTTTGTCAATTCGTCACACCTGTGTGGCTGAACAAGGCAAGCTATTTCTATTTTGTGTCTAATAAGGCCTACTCTACTCTAAGCGGTCTAAAATTAAAGGATAATAACAAAAAAATACACTCTTAGAAGTGTTCAATTGGCAGTACTACCGACAAGCACATTTATTCGTGGATGTTCAAAGGGCGAGTTATGAGCGATAATCATAGTTTGCAGGTCTCTTTCCAGAATTCTAAAAAAAGTAATACCCGAATATAGCGTCCTTTGCCAGAAATTCTATATCCAGCTTTCAAATGTGCTTTAATTGACGAAACATTTCTTATAGTAGAAGAAGATACACAGACGGATTTACCTTTTTCACGCATATACTTGAATACCTTCGATAAAGTGTATGGATATAAGTGGTATCCTCTGTACTCGGGTTTAGTTTCTACAAATTGAACATATGCTTCTTTAGTCCAGTCTATCGATATGGGGGAATCCAATGTGCCAGTATCATACATAAGAACACAAGTCTTATGCACTAAAAGACCATTCACAAAAATGGCAAATATTATCTCGCCTTGGTCAAGTCTTCGCTGCAATTCATAAATATTGAAATAACTACCTATATTGAACCCATTTTTAATAAGCCATAAAAGTTCTTGCTTGCTATAAATTATTTTTAGAACATAGTTGCTAAGTGCCGGATCAATTTCTTCTATGGAATCTAGATCTTTTCTAACTATCACAATTGCCTCATACATAAAAAGTAACGAAATAAACTGTTTAAATAAAGAACGCAGTCCTTCCTTTTGAATTATTGACCTAGCTGTGCCCAACAGAGATGACGCGCGGATATGTGTTTTTGTATTATTTGTTTCCACGTACACACCATGCTCTATTAATGAATGAATTCAAAAAAAATCTAGATTCATTTCCCACTTATTCTTCAATTGTGCAGTCGTCTGGTTTTTTGAGTTATTCCAATTATTTTTAGGGAGAAGAAGACGCCTGCGAAGTACTTTAGGAAATATAATTATCACTACAAGAACAGTTAGTGATAATATGGAAAAAATCTTTGCAAAATCGTACATTGCTTGAGGGGCATATTTTAACGTCACTTCAAACTGGCCTGTTCTATTGATGTACCAACTATTTGAATATCCATTGGAAATGAAATGGTCATCAATTCGTTCTCCATTTATATAAGCTTCCCATTGAGGATTATATGATTCAGACAGAATTAGGAAAAACGGTTTTTGGGAATCTACTTCAACAGCGTATTCGGCGGGATTAATATTTTTGTAGATCAAGGAAGCAGGTTTAGAGTAGGAATAGTGTGGTTCTGATCCAAGTGTTCCAGCGCTATTGTATTCCAGACATATAAGGTAACGCTCAGAACAATTGGACCAGTTTATTCCATCAGAACTAAAGTAACCATCGTAGGGAAGACCATAATCTAAGCCCATTAATCCAGTTGGGTCCCCGTATCTATAAACGAAAATCGAATCGAAATTCCAGTCGCGGTCAACATTCGCGTAGACCCAGCCTTCAGAGCCCTTAGGAATAGACACATTCAGATTGAAAATTTCAGGTTCATTTGGCGCACGTGAAAAACCGAGTGTCACATAACCATCATGCGTCATATTCATATTCGTTTCAAATATTTTTAGGGCAGATATGTGCCCTTTCGCACCATGCTCAAAGAACTTACCTCGCCAAGGATAATTTGTTAAATAAAGTGGTGTCTCACCAGAATTCTCCAATAATGAAACAACATTCGTCGCAAACTTCAAAGTCTGATTATTTCCGTCCGGTAAAGGCTCAGAGAAAAATAACACCGATGAATTCACGTCTAGATCTTTTAAGATACTTAATTTGCTTAATAAATCAATGCTTCCATTTACGTAAACTACACGATCAGCAGCGTATATATGAGGCACATAATAATTATTTCGGTAAAAGTCCAACGCGCCAAAAGTCTTCTCAAAACTGATTCCAATCTGATTAGCAAGTGACCTATTGACCTGATCAGGGGATTGAACACCGTAGTATTGCCAGGCAACGTCGTTGCGTTGTAAGATATATTCAACGCCCATTAAGCCAAGGATCTTGCCCACGTACTCTGTTGAGTTAGCCTCAATAGCGGCATATGCTGCCTTAATAACTTGTGAGGAAAGTTCATAGACAGACCCAGCGCTTGGCGATTGGTATATTTGCGGCCTATTAAACAAGGGAACATTTATTGGACCTGCACTCGTTCCCCATGTATATACTGCACCATATTGTCCGGGCAGTATAAATAACCCTCCATCGCCCTTGAGGTTATTCATCCAATCAGCAGCGGCATACCAGTATTGTGGAATTTCCTTTATCTCCATCCGTTCATCAATCACACGACCGGTATACATAGGCCACGAATTGATAAAAATGAGGATTATGATTGAAACAACGATGAAATTTCGAGTTCTTGTGGAAGCTCTTCTTAGTGTATGTGTGGGGCGCGAACGCAGATCGTTTATTACAAACCCTATCATAGCGCAATAGGCCAAGGTGATAGGCATGACAAATTTGTAGTTATTTCTGAAAACATTGAAGAATGGAACGTTCTCATAAGCCCATTTATACACTTTGCCAAGTAAAAATGGGTCTTGCGGAGGATATGTGGCAACGGCCATTGGGACGCAGATAATCAATAGAATTGCAAAAAAAAGACGATATTTGCTTCGGGTTTTAAACAACACTGATGCCAAAGCAACTATGGGAACCATCATGGTTGTGACTATTAGCAAAGGATTTTGTAGGTAAGATGGTGAAACTTGGTAGTAGGGTACGCCAGCATATCCTGAATAAAAGCCCCAAGATCCCAATAGACGAAAAACTTCATGGTAGCTAGAGAAAGCATTATGCACTGTTAGCGGTTCTGAAAAGGCTTGAGCCCACCAAATAGTAGTGCTGTAATTTAGTGTCGGCAAAATCCAGTAAAGATTCACACAAATATATCCAGCTATGATAGCGACGTTGAATATCATAATGTTCTTCAGGTTTTTCGTGCCATGAACCACCATATGAAATATAAAATACAATGCCAACACGAGAAAATTGATTAAAATGAGCGTGGGATTATATGCTGACATTAACATTGATACTAAGATTAAGAGTGCTGCGGATTTTATGTCCGGTCGTGTATTTAGGCTTCGGATATATAAGCCGAGCATAGTGGGTAGAATACCATAAAACGTGAGAAACACAGATGAACCCATCATATTAATTATGACATAAAGGCTATACATGTAGGCTAGCCCAGCAATAATTTTTGCCAAGCGATTAGCTTTGTCAATAATTACTGATATTAGAAAATACATAGATGCTCCAGACAAGAAAAGAAGAAAAGCGAGCCACATTTTATCAACTATAAATATAGGCAACCCGAAGTAGGAAAAAAACGCAAAAAAAGAAAAAAACGGGAAAAAACCGCCCATCCCCCACCCCAAATCCCCGCCTAGAGGAACCTTCGTGTCCCATATGTAAGATACACGGTGAAGAAAATCAGGCGGGTTGAGGTATAATTCAGAATTATTAAACATAAGTATTGAAGTGCCATAGAACACAAATGGAATTACAGCGAAAGCTAATAAGACAAGTAAATCAAAGGTAATGTCCTTTCGCCCGATCACAGAAATAACCTACGTATGACTAAGAGTCAAGTTGCAACTTTTTACGAGTACCATTTTCATTGCCATATAGATATAGTTCCCATATATTAAGTATGGGGGATGGACAGACTAAGTTCTCCAATTTATCTCTAAGTAGCTAAGTAGCAAAAAGGTTCATAAGCTACGTTGAACCAGCTGTCAGAATAGTGGTTAAAGCAGTTATCACTGAGCCAATCAAGCATTCTTTTTGAAGGCTTAGTCAAGGTAATGAGAAAGTTTTCCATCCGCGCCCTGCCGTTATTTTGGCTTGGAGGTGTTGTAGTCCAAGTCTTCTGTAAGTCCACAATGTTTTTCTAATTGTTCAACAACACCTTGCCTTTTCCAAGGTACTCTATCTGGCGCTGACAAGAAATCGAGCGGCTTTGTGAAATCCTTAAAAATGTCTCCGCATTTTTTGTCTGAAGGGGTGACATCCCCATTCCACGAGAATTCCTTCAGCTTCACAGCCATAAGAAATGCAGTGTAAAAGCTTACCATGCGCATCCCTTTGAGTTCTATGATGCTAGATATGTATGAATAGAACACTATCATAATATGCCGATTCAAATCCGCATTGCTTAAGAGCTTGTTTTATGTCTTCTTCTATCGATCGAATTATTATTCGTTTTATCCCCAATTTCTTAACGTATTGTTTTAAAACCCAAAAAACCTCGCAAAGTGTCCATTTTTCTTGTTTTGGCTCAATACTTGCAATTACATCTATTTGAAAAACAGTCGCGCTCTGCCTTGCAAGGAAAATACAACCGATCAGGTGGTCCTTAGCAAGAACCTCTAAGATAAGTGGATCCCAACGAGTCTGGAAAAGAGCCAGAACAGAACCAGTCCTAGCAACTGCATATAGACGAGCATAAAGGATATGAATTGCATGAACCATCAGAACACGTTGAAGAGTCAATTTTGGAGTGGCTTGAGGCATATCCAATTGAATACGCGTCCAATTCTTTGTGTTTCCACGTAACGCATTAAAATATATTTTATATAACACGACAAGATTACGGAGTTTTGCGTTCCGAAGAGATATACGGGTCATAGCTAATTTTCCAACTCGACGAATTATATTACTCTTTAAATTGTAGATACATTGTCAAGGAATGCTGTGACGCAAAACTTCATGTGCCCATGTTTTAATCGCCAATTATCACATCTAAAGAGAAAAGAGTTGAACATTATCTTGATAAGAAAGTCTTGTATACATTGATCGTTTCCCTAGCAGTTTTTTCCCAAGAGAAAAGGTTGGCTCTTTCTATAGCCTTCTTGGACATTTCTACATATTTATCACGATCAGAAAGGACATTTACTATAGTTTCAGCTAGCTGATGAATATCACCAGGCTTGACCAACCATCCCCCATCTCCAACATATTCTCTTGCATCAAGAACATCACCCGCTATCACTGGTAAACCGCTAGCCATCGCGTCCAATAGCATTAGGTGAAAACCCAGATAAGATGGAAAAACGAAAACATCTGAAAGCGCATAATAACGGGCTAGATTTTCTAGCGGAATGAAACCTAGAAACTTTACTCTATCTTCAAGCCCAAGTCTATTTACTATCTTCGTGAGCGTAGATAGCGCTTTACCACGTCCTCCTATCAATAAGTTAGCGTCTTTAAGGCGTTTCGCAACAAGATCGAAGGCTTGGACTACGTCATAAATACCTTTCCCCAATTCAAGCGCTCCTATGTATAAAATATTTTTTGGGCTATGATAATCATTTCTTATTAATGGTCGAAATCTCTGGTGATTAGTGCCATAATATACCACACTTATCTTTTCAGGCTTTATATTCAATATCCTAATCATATCTCTTTTATATGTTTCAGATGTCGCGATGAAATGATCACTTTTCTTCAGAAACCACCAGTACCAAGGATTCAGCCATCGGCGTTTCTTGGAATGAATTTTGTAATAATCCGATGTTTTTTGACATGAATTTGGTATTAAATCATGAACAGTTGTTATGATGGGAGATTTCCGGGCAAGCAGAGCTATCTTTGTAGCCACTGGAGACACAGCGTGATAAATATCTGCGTCTACTTTCAATAGTTTGAGTTGATCTTGGGGTATTATAAACTCCTTAAGGAACCAATCTAGAATGCTAGTACGACTATGCTGAACGACAAGAAATTGCGTTTTCTCTGTTGGACGTGAAACAAGGTTCCAAGCATATGCATCCATTCCGCTACCCGATTCCTCACTTGAGGTGAAACATAACAAACATACTTTCATCAAGAAATACCCCGCGCCTCAAGCATACAAATAACGATTTTTTTAATTTCTATGCCTTGCAATTACATTTAAGTGATATTTGTTTATTGCCGAGTTCAATCCCTTTAATGCAACCATGGCTGAATTCTTCCAAGTGATGCCTGCGGATAATCTACGTGAGGCAATTGACATACTCTTCCAATCTCTCCCTAACACTATCCGGATTCTATCGGCTACGATCTCCGGTTGAGGAGGTGTTATAAAGCCTGTGATTCCTTCTTGCACAAGATCTCTCTGAGAATCGGTTACAACCAGTGGGACACCACACCTCAGAGCTTCTAAGCCTGCTATTGTCCAGCCGCCTTCGTCAATTGAACAACACACAAAGACAGAACTACTCTTGAGAAGGATAACCTTTTCCTCCTCACTAACGAAACCTGTAAATTGAACACAATCAGTTAAACCTATTTCAGCAACCTTTCGGCGAAGCTGACTCTCATAATCACCCTTCCCAACTATTAACAATTCGATTGGCAGGCTGCGTCTCAGTATAGCGACAGCTTGAAGGAGGATGTCGATTCCCTTATACTTCTTAAGGCGACCCAAGTATACGATTCTATAGTTCGGTCTTGTAGATTCGGGAATGATCTTGACAAGTCTCTCGAAGTCAATGCCAACTCCAGGTTTGGCAACAAACACCCGGCTAGCATCGAAACCAGCGGCTACAAGCTCCTCCTTGCTAGTCTCTGAGATCGTAACAACAACTGCCCGACGATAGATGATAGGAATGAGAAAGTTTCCTAGCCAGCCAACTAGAGAAACGGGGGTGATCCCTAATTCCTTCATAAGAGCCCTCCCATTATTGATCGAATAGATTAAAGGGACAACGGGTTGTACAGCATAGAGAGGAATAAAGAATGGAATGGTGTTGATGCTTTCAAGCACTACATCATATTTTATCCTATCCTTGAGATATTGCACATAAACAGACCAGTATACCGAAAATCGCTCTCCACATCTCATAATTTTGACGCCGTCAATCTCTTCCTTAGTCTTTGCACCTAGAAAACTCGATGAATAGAGACAGACTTCATGGCCCAACTTGACAAACTCTGAACAGAGACTATGAACATATAGTTCCGCCCCGCCGGCTTCAGGATGTCGTATGTCCCGCCAATTCACTACTAAAATTCTCACTCTGTCTATGCAAACCCCTTAAGTCTTATGTTACAAATAAACCAGCAAACTTCGGCTGTGCAAAATTTATGTAATGTCAAGAAAAAAGACTTCCTCAGAAAAAGCTTGTTTAAAACCGCACTTAGTGAAAAACCCTGCAACTTGTTTTGTCCCTGATGCTCTAACTAACAGACGGATTGCACCCATTTTCTTGACATATTTCTTTATCATATCTATTGCTTGGGAACCTATTCCCAGTCCGCGTTTGCTTTGCAGGACACCTATTAATCCTATTTCAAAAACTCTTGAATTGAACCTCTTGAGGAAGCAAAAACCCACGATTTCGCCATCGTCTACGATTTTAAATGGGACCATATCCAAATTGCTTTGGAAAAGGGGGGTTATTTTGCCTTGTTTGCTAGCGATAATCAGACGTTCAAGTAGAATGTGAAAGAGATGAATGATGATTGTTCTTGGAAGTGTCAGTCTATCTAGTCTCCGTTCTGGAATGTCGAAGAGAATTGCCCCATCTATTGTCGGTTGCTTAAACGCTTCAAAATAGATTGCGTAAACAATCGGCAGATCTCTGAGGCTTGCACGCTGAATTAACAACTTCATAGATTAATCCTTAAAAATAATTAGTAGTTACAGTCAGTAGAAATCTTAGGTATTGTAATCGGAGATTATCACACATTCTTTATTGTAAGCGCTATTAAAATCTGAAGACAAGATTCTAGCCAAAAATACTTAAAAATCCAATGATTGTTTCCAGACTTTTCAGAATAAAAATCCCAACCGTACAGGCAGGCTTCTCTTTCAAAATGCGCCAATTTCTTACGAAGACATACTTAATAGGTAAAAACTGAGTAAGACTCCTATATTTATTTCCAAAGATATAGTCCTTACCTGTCCGAACATAGTATCTCTTCTTCATTAGGTGTTTGCTTAGTATTAATTTGCCTTCATGATGGATAATCGGAGTCTTCGAGTAACCGATACGGATATCTGCCTTTTCTAGACGAACTTGCAGATCATAGTCTTCAAATCCCACTAGATTCTCATTAAAACCTCCTACGTGGGTAAAAGCATCTTTTTTGAAGAACACAGCTGTCTCAAAAGGAGAACCTCCCTCATAAGTCCGTCGTTCTAGCGATCTAACCTCTGCCCAGTACCCCGCTCCATTGCTAATCTCTCTAATAATGCATGCTCCGTATCCACCGGTCAGAACTACATGTAAACAATCAGCGATGACACCATCACTTAGCTCCATGTCAGAATCAAGAAAAAGCAGATATTCCCCCCTAGCCCTCTTTGCGCCTAAGTTTCGCGCTTTCGATCTTTCGCATTGAACTAAGAGGACATTTGCTCCCCATTTTAAGGCAATCTCTCGAGTTTGATCTGAGCTGTGATTATCGACCACGATGATTTCCTTGCGCGCGTACTTTTGTTTTGAAATAGATTTAAGAAGACAAGGAAAGGTGGATGAGGAGTTCTTAGTGGGAATTATTATAGATACAAATGGCTTGTCAGCAACCAATATTATCCACTTACCATTCTATGACACTTGTCATAATCTTTCATCATGATCTGGAGATCGCATTGTGGTTTATCTTCAAAGGGAGCGCGCGCACGGCTCTCCGCGCGATGAAATTGCAGGAATGTATATCGTCCGACTCAAAACTCCTCTCAGCCTTATACCTAGCGCGCGCAGCCCCACCCATAGCTGGATTAAGCCAGCAACGCCAATTAAAAATCAGAATCTTCAGCGATTCCACGCTGATACCACCGCTTCACCCTAAGCCTATACGCAATCCCCAACAGATCTAAAAACATCCGCCAAATCTCCCTAAAACTAAACCTACTGCTAAGCTTCAGCTTAACAGGCAACTCCACAACCCTCAAACCAAAAACCCTAGCCAAAACCAACAACTCCACATCAAACGCATAACGCTTAACACTCAAACGCCTAAAAACCTCACAGAAAGCCTCCCGCCTAACAGCCTTAATCCCAGCCTGCGTATCACTAACCCCCACCCCAGTCAACAACCTAACCAAAACATTAAAACCACGACTCAACAACCTCCGAACAAGCGACATCTCAACAACCGAATCCCTATGCCACTTAGAACCAACAACAATATCCCCATGCTTCAGCGCATCAACATAACGCCTAACCTGCCCAACATCAACGTCAGAATCACTATCAACAAAAACAACCGCATCCCCAACAGCCTTCCAAAAACCAGTCTTAACAGCAAACCCCTTCCCAACGTTACGGTCATAACCAAAAACCCTAACATACCATTTCCCAGCAGCATAACTCGAAGCCCTCAAACGAGTATCATCCGCACTACCATCATCAACCACAACAATCTCACAACGCAAACCATCACCATTAACAACAGAATCCAACCTCTCCAAAACACCCTCTATAAACTCACCCTCATTATAAGCAGGCAAAACAAAAGAAACAACAGGCCTATCCACTAGCTCGTCCACCACGCGAATCCCTCACAAAACAAACCAACTGCGTAACAACGCCAGCCACAAGCATGAAATAAGCCGCAACAGCCAACCCTTCAGCCAAACCAGCCGAACCAACCGCAAGCAACACGGCACAAGCTACAAGCGCAACTTCAAAACCAACAATGAAAACAGCTCCAGGGTTTTCCCTAAAAAACCGCTTAACCCTAACCAGAAAAGAACCAGCCCTAACCCTAAACCACACCATACTCATAAGCAGCAATCCGTCCACTACGAAAAACCTCAACAAAACAAGAAGGCAAACTCACCCAACCATGCCAACCCTCACCAGAAACCCACCAAACCAAGTAAACCTTCACATGACCACTTCCAAAAGTCACCCGAGCTGCCTCCTCAGGACTAGCATAACCATACTGCACAACACGAACGTCATTATTTAAATACAAAAAAGCCCAACCTTGAAAAGCGTCATGAACCAACAAAACCCCATCATCCCCAACATTAGCCTCAACCCATTTCAAAACCTTAACAACATCCCCGCAATCGCTTAAAGGCACACTATTCTGCAACATTGATGTTGGCACATATAATGGAAACAAGGCATAGTAAGGAAATGCCAAATTATTCGGCAAAACCATAAAACCCAAACTCAACGTCGCTAACATCAAACCAACACCCAATTTGACCTTATTTAATTTGAAACTGGCAAAAGCTTCTGCCGCATAGAAAGCCAAAGGGTACGTGAGTAACAATATCCAACGATAAGGAAATGCGGCAACAAAAGCATTTGGACTGATAATAACCGATAACAGCGCAATGAAAACCCAAAAAACCCAAGCTTTCAGTTGAAGATTACCTCTAAACCGTCTAGCACCCAGCACCACCAAGGGCAACAATGGCAAATAACAGAAAACAAGAAAACCTAACGTATTAACAACCAAATCGGTATAAGAGGCAAAACCAAAAAGCGCCATAAACCCCTCAGAACCTTGCCCTGGAAAACCACTCACCACCGAAAACTGCGAAGACACCACATAATTCGCGTAGACTATTACCAAAAACAAAAACCCAGCAGGAACAGAACAAACAACAAGCCTACGCAATTCAACCACTTTCTTATCAAGATACAAGCGGATAACGGTGGCCAAAACTACCGCGAACATAACAACAGCTACAAGCTGATGAGCAAAAACAACCGAAAGCATAGCTAACGAAAGCAACACCCCATTCCTAAAAGGACTCCCATCTTTCTTAAGAAAAATCAGCGTCGCAAACAGGAATATCAATGCAAGTTCACTTCGAAGCATATCCCATGACACTCGTAACGCCACAAAATACAAAGTTGCAAACAGCACCACAAGCAAACTCTTCCGTGGAGACCACGCCAACGTCTTATTAGCGTAAAAATAAACAGCAATCCCTAGAAAACCAAGAAGCAACGGAGACATAACCTTCAACGACACTACAATAGGAACCCCAACATAGGTAGCGCCCATCAGTAGCACGTAGAAAAACGGAGCCACAGCCAAGAAATTCCAAAAGCCCACGCCATCCCTCAACCAAACAAGAGTATTTGAAACATAATAGCCAAGAGTATCAAATCCCACAACGAAAGGACCCATTAGAATCTCAGGGATAGCACGCACGACTAATGGTATGAGGAAAGCTAAGAGAGGAAAAGCTTCGGATCTAGCGACTGCCGTGGATAACATTTCCTTTA
>Ga0315280_10002401_pt1 | contig 30384 bp, 31 predicted proteins | sample YL17G06_40_MG_FD_203697 | JGI IMG/M metagenome (GOLD analysis project Ga0315280, IMG submission 203697) | Sediment microbial communities from Yellowstone Lake, YNP, Wyoming, USA - YL17G06_40 | ecosystem: Environmental > Aquatic > Freshwater > Lake > Sediment | place: USA: Wyoming | collected... | reverse complement strand
CGAGTTTGGGGCGATGGGCGGAACCTCCACAGCCATGATCCTACACAGAATTATCTCCTCTGAATTTGGCTGGCGTGGAGAATTTCAGATCACCGAGTCCTTGCCGATGTGCTGTGCTGATAGGATGACCAAAGTAGACCGTGAGGAGGCTTATCTGGTCGGTGTGCAAGGCGTAAAGCTGGCCGTTGAAGGAAAATCAGGTGTGATGATTACCCTAGAGAGAAAGAGCAATCGTCCTTACATATGCAAAACAGGGACAATTCCTCTAGAAAAGGTGACAATGAAGACCAAACTGATGCCGAACAATTATATTTCCGATGACGGATTTTTTGTGACAAACGAATTCATCGAATACATGAAACCCTTGGTCGGCGAAATGCCCCGCTATGCCGAATTGAAGCTCAAGTTAGTATGAAAATGAGTGAAAAAGGATGCACGATGTCAGATTATTTTGTTGAAATGGGGGATAAATTCGACAAGCTGATAAACAAACGGGAAAATTGCCATGTAGTCATAAAAAGATTAGGGGCTGAAGTAATCAGTTACCGCGTGTGGGATGAGGGCAATCAAATAATACTTCCGTTACTGTGGAATGACAACAACAATTCTCCCCCACCGCAGGGAGGATGGAAAAACCATGCCACGGTTCTTTTCCCTCATGTTGGAGGACTTAAAAATAAGGAAAGCCGACTTGGTGATATAAAAATCATAAGCCCAAGCAATCACGGCTTTGCTCGTCATTCAATTTTTGAAGCAGTTGAGCATGGCAATGATACCTGTGCATATGTTCACTACTGCCTCAGGGCAAATGATGAGACAAGAAGATATTATCCCTTCAATTTCAGATTAGATGTCATTTACTCATTGAAGGAAAACGAACTTTTTGTTGAATTCGAAGTCACCAACATGGAAGAAGAGTGAGATATATTTTTCTCCCTAGGCTGGCACCCTGGATTTAGCACATCTTTCCCTGACCTTGGGGGCAAAAAGAGAGATTGGCAGATAATTTTCAAAAGAGGAAGATATCGGCGTTACATCAACAATGAGAATTGTAGGTTAACAGGAGAAACCGAAGATTTTGACGTTGCCGGGCCTTTTGGCTGGACTGAAGAAAAGCTTGAACGCACAATCATGTTGGAAATAGAAAATAAGGCGCTTCGTACCTGCGAATTTTTCAACCCCAAAATTAAAAAAGGGGTGAAGATCGATTTTGAGGATTTTCCCTTTCTGGCTATCTGGTCGGAAGTAGGCCGCGAATTTGTTTGTTTGGAACCTTGTCAGGGGCTCGATGATCGCGAGATACAAGAAAGTTTCGATCAGAAGGTGGGTATTGTAAGACTTGGAGCTTCAGCGAGTAGAAAATGGCGGGCAGTTGTTAGGCCGATGCTTTTCCTTAACCAAGCCTCAGCCACCTAAACAGCACGGTAACACTGAAACTCCCACAACTTCCTTTTTTAACTTTCCTAATTCATTTCAAATTTTTCAGTTTCGCCCTATTGAAAGCCCTTTTAAAAGCCGAGGAAAAACATTTACATAAGGCGAAAAGCAGAGGCATAATTGCTTTTTAGTCTGGAAGAATGGTGTCATAAACGCGGTCTAGTTTCAAACTTGCTCTTTTGCCTGCAATTTTTTGCACAACATAATGTAATGTTTCATGCGAGATTATGTCTTCGATTTCGTTTTCGTACATTTCACCGAAAATGTAGACGATTCCGTAACCTGTGTCGAAGACTCCGTGGACAGGTGGAAACTGAAATATGAATTCTAGGGATTTAGCCACAGAATTTCCCATCTAATGTTTGTGTTTTTTGGTTGCTAAGGCTTGACCCTCAATTATGACACAGGTCATATTTTGCTTATAAACTTCGCTCACACATTTTGCCTTTCAACCCATGAGAACTTGCTCTGAAGAGTTTTCGGATAATAGAGTTTCCAATCAAACTCGATGCTTTTTCCCCAAGAATAATAGATGCGGGGATCAATGTAGCTCCTCAACGAAGTCCGCAGATTATAGTCGCGTGTAGCCTTCGTTTCATCAATTTTGAGCTGAAGCGCCTGCACTCTTTCCTTCAAACGTTCCGTTTTCTTAGGCGACTTTCTAAGAACATTTAATCTCTCAATTTTCTTCGCCAACGATTCTTTCCAATTCTTCGGCGGCTTACGCTTGTGATTACAAATAATTGCAGCTTCAAGATTAGCCATAGTAGCCGCATGCTTTTTTACAAGTAAAGACGCTGACGCTGAGACATTTGCTTTTTCAAGAGAATTCTTCACAATTTCAGAGGCATGATAAGTTCTGAAAACCTTTGCAGTTAATCCCTGCATGACTTCGCTGAGAAAACTGTTAACATGCTCTGACCGTATGCCTTCAAAGATTGTTGATTGCGCCTCGTTTTTGAATGATTCAATGTTTTTCGCCACTTCCTCTGGCAGCACCACTTCTTTTCGCCATCTAACAGAGTCTTTTCCAAGAAAATCGAAGATCACTATGCTGTTCGAATTAATTTTAACGTGATTTGGTCTAAGCGTGGTTGCGCCAACCGTGTCCGTTTCATCAGGGTCTTTTTCATCTCCAACTCGCAGTTTTAAGGCATCAATTAAGTATGATACAGTTGCAACCTTGCGCCTTTTAACATCTGAAGCTAGAAGATTATTTGAGATGAAAGTTCGAAGCTCGTTGATTTTGTTTGCCAATTCCTTGGCTTTATCAAACTTCTCTATCTCTTTTTGTTGCTTAACATGTGATGAGTCGGATAGCCAAATGTATTTTTCTTCGCCCCTAAGCGGATCATCCCATTTTGCTATCCACATGGAATCAGGTTGCCAAACAATTTCTTTCCAGTTGCCACGTGGGCGAGGTGCATCGGGAGAGAGATTCAATATGATGTCGTTTTCGCCTACGTAAGGTTTCCATAGTCCACGCAACGGATGTTTTCCACGTCCCATAAAGATTGAAGGCGGTTCAACTGTATAATTGCCAACTTCAGTTCTAATGCCATCTACAATTGCGTAACCAAATTTTTCCTTGTTGGCTTCTCTAATTGCTTTTCGTTCTTGAGCTTGTCTCTTTTTTTCTTCTTTTGATAAATTTGCTTTGATTTGGCGTTCTCTCTCAACAACGGTTATTATTTCTGAGAAGTCAACATCTTCAAGTGAAAAAGTTTTGTCACTTATTCCCAGAGCGTCTGAGAAGTCATGGAAAAACTTTTTTCTGAAAACTGGATCGTTGACGTAGTCGGTTCCCAGTTTTTTGACCCATGCCACAGCCATTTCTTCTTGATGCGGAGTCAAAGCTATTCTGTTGCCTTTAATCATGATGTAAAGACCTTTTGCTTCGTATCGTTTTGGTATGAGAACCCCTGAATGAATGAACTGCTTCATGACGCCCTGACCTTAACTGCTCTCTTGCACCTTTTTGAATTCAAAAAAGAAGTTATGCAGTCTAAATAATTTTGCGTTCTAAGAATTCATAAGGAGGAAAACTCTTAACATTAAAAGAAAATGTTTTCAATAGCTAATGAGTTTCTTGTGAAAGAGGAGGCTTGAATTATGGATGGGCAATTGATGGAAGTTGAGCTTAAAAAGATTCGTCCTAATAGGTTGAATCCTAGGCTGGACATCAATATTATACGTTTGAACGATTTGGCAGACAGCATAAAACAGTTTGGCTTGCTTGAGCCCTTGATTGTCCGCCCAATAGACACTGGATACGAGGTTGTTGTAGGCGAACGTCGTTATCGAGCTTCGCAGCAAGCAGGATTGCGAACCGTGCCAGTTGTGGTTAGACAATACAGTGATGAAGAAGTCATTGAGCTGAACCTTGTTGAAAACATTCAGAGAGAAGATTTGAGCGCAGTTGAGAAAGGAAATTGCTGCAAACAACTTTTAGAGAAATATTCGAAAAAATTTGGCAATGTTCAAGTCTTAGCGAACAGACTTGGTCTTTCTCCTACCACAGTGAAAACATGGGTTGGGCTAACCGAGGCTCCGAAGGAAATTCAGAGAATGGTTGCCCCTGCAACGGTGGAGAGAAGAGGCACTCCTGAAGGAAAGATAGATTACACAACGGCGACAACAATCATGCGGCGAATAACTGAACCCGAAAGACAGGTTGAACTTGGACAAAAACTTGCAAGTGAGGGCGTATCACAGAAACTTGCCAGGAAGATTATAGAAGAAGCCGCAAAATCTCCCGAGAAAAGAGTGGAAGAGATTTTGATGGAAATCAAAGAAGAACCTTACGAATTAGTTTTTGAGCCGAATGACATGGAGCCTATCCTCAATGGAGCCAAAACTCAGATGGTCAGCCGAAGTGCACCTAACCCAAAGATAAAAACTGGTGCAAATGTTCAAGCCAGCATTTATGTGCCTCACTTCGCCGACCTCCGCATTGTTTCTGTCGAAAGAAAACGACTAAAATATTTTGATGGAGACGACGCCAAAAGAGAAGGATATTCCAGTTTAGCTGAGTTCAAGCGTGCTTGGAAGAAAAAACACGGTGAATGGGACGAAAATGAACTGGTGTACATGATTCAATTTCAAAAAATAGAATGACTAGAAACAGATAGGATAAACTGATTTATTTTCCTTTGAACTGTGGTTTCCTCTTCTCTAAGAAGGCTGCGACTCCTTCGTTGAAGTCTTCTGTGGAGGCAACTAATCCGAAGGCTTCAGCTTCCTGCAACAAACCAACTTCTATATGCGTTTCTGTGCTATTGTTAATCAACGCCTTCGCTAACTTGACGGCTATTGGTGGCTTCGCAGTGAGTTCCAAAGCGAGTTCCTTAACCTTAGCCTTCAACTGGTCAGCGGGCACAACCGCATTAACTAAACCCAATCGTTCTGCTGTTTTGGCGTCAATACGTTTGCCTGTGAAAATCATTTCTTTAGCTATGCCTTTGCCGACAAGCCTTGGAAGGCGTTGAGTTCCACCCCAAGCGGGAATTAATCCCACGTTTATTTCAGTATTCCCAATGTGAGCGTTTTCAGAGGCTATTCGAATGTCGCAAGCCATAGCCAATTCGATGCCGCCTCCTAATGCGTAGCCGTTTATAGCTGCAATAACTGGTTTTCCAAGCGCCTCAATGTAATCGCACAGGTGTTGTCCAATTCTCGAAAGTTCTGTTCCTCTTTCAGGACTAGCACTGGCGCCCTTCATCATTTTTAGGTCTGCACCCGATGAGAAGGCTCGGTCTCCAGCGCCTGTGATAACAATAACTCTTATGCCTTCGTCGTTTTTGGCATCTTCAAGGCGGGCTAGAATTTCGTTGATTGTTTCTTCGTTTAGGGCGTTGTGCACCTCTGGACGATTGATGGTTAATGTGGCTATTCCTTCCCCTTTTTCATATAGTGTGTTTTTGAATTCCATTATTTTTTCACCTCCATCATTTTTTCCAATCGTAGAAGCCTTTCCCCGATTTTCTACCCAACAGACCCGCTTTAACCATTTCTTTTAAGCGTAGACTAGGCGTGTACTTTGAGCCGAGTTCTTTCTGCATTACCTCAGCTATGGCTAGGGTTGTGTCTAAGCCAATGTTGTCGAGCAGGGTTAATGGACCCATAGGCCAGTTTAACCCGAGTTTTACGGCTTTGTCGATGTCTTCAGGTTCGGCGACATCTTCGTCAAGGAGGGTTACGGCTTCGTTTAATGCTGGAATCAGTATGCGGTTGACCACAAAGCCAGCAACATCTTTTTTAACTAGGACAGATTCTTTGCTCATTCTTTTAGTTACTTCCACTATGACATTGACTGTTTCATCTGCAGTCTTGGCGCCCCGTACTATCTCTACAAGCTTCATCAGTTGCGGTGGATTGAAAAAGTGCATGCCAGCGAATTTTTCAGGTTGATGAATAGCTGAGGCTAACTCGGTTATGCTGATTGAAGACGTGTTTGAAACAATAAACGCCTCTGGCTTGACATATTTGTCAACTTCAGCGAGCACGTTCTTTTTCAGTTCTGGGTTTTCAGGCACTGCCTCAATGATTAGGTCGGCGTCTGCCACTGCCTCTTTCATGTCTAAGGTGGGATGAATTCTGTTTAGAACCTGAGCAACTTCAGCCTCGCTTATCTCTCCTTTTTTTAGGAACCTTTGCAGGCTATCGTTTATCATTTTCATTCCGTTGTCCAAGAATTCTGGCTTGATGTCTCGCATGTAAACCTCATATTTGGCTGTTTGAGCTGCAACTTGAGCGATGCCGTGTCCCATTAAGCCGGCTCCTAAAACCGCCACTTTTTTAATTTCCATCTTTTAGGCTCCTGTTTAGTTAGAGGTCTAGTGTTAAGATGTTGAACCGCATATATAATTTCTGAACATCAAAAACAAGCTTCAAAACTATCCAGAGTCAACGCAAATAACGTAACAAACCATAACCTGCGCACAGTTGAACATTGAAAAACCTATTTGGATCCTAATAGAGGGGGGTCTAGCCCAGTGCGCACACACAAACACAAAATTTGTTTCTCTAACAAAATCTTATATGCCAACATAAACAAAAACACCTAACTCCTACAACCAAAAAAGGAGAAAAACAGATTCAAAATGATAGAATTCGAATTTACCGAAGAACAACAATTATTCAGAAAAGCATTACACGAATGGTGTCAGAAAAAACTGCCCTTAGAAATTGTACGGCAAATGGACAAAACAGGCAAAATGCCCGAAGGAATAGTTAAAGAAATGGCTGACTTAGGCTTACTCATCATGACGGCGCCCGAAGAACACGGAGGAACAGGAGCCGACTGGATAACCGCCTGCATAGCAGCCGAAGAATTAGGCTACGCTGACATAACCTGCGCCATACCCGTCTTCTTCCTAGTACAATCAAGCTGGGGCTTCGTAGTTGACAAATACGCCACAGAAGAAGTGCGCAATGCTGTCATTCGACCAGCAATTAAAGGAGACGCATTCATAGGCATAGCCACAACCGAATCAGGCGGAGGCTCAGATGTGGCAGCTTTCAAATCCACAGCTAAAAAAGAAGGCAACGAATGGATAATAAACGGCGAAAAAATGTACATCAGCGGCACAGAAGAAGTGCAAAAAATGGGCGGAGGCTACTGGATAACCGCTCGAACGGCACCAGCACTGCCTGAAGCGTCACACAAAGGCATGACAGGCTTTTATCTGCCAATAAATGCGCCTGGTGTTGAAGTTACCAAACGCTTCGACGATGTCGGCAGAATGGGCATATCAACAGGCGGATTCAGCATGAAAAACGTTAGAGTGCCAGACAGTTACCGATTGGGCAAAGAAGGCGAAGGATTCTACCCTACAATGGAAGGCTTTGACAATGCACGTCTACTCATAGGTGCAACATGCATCGGTGCCACTCAGAGAGTGCTCGAAATCGGCATGGACTACATCAAACAGCGTAAGGCGTTTGGACGCCCAATAGGCAAGTTTGAAGGCATACAGTTTGAATTAGCCGACGATTGGGCTGAACTGGAAGCTATGAGGTCGTTGCTCTATCGCACAGCTTGGATGACCGATCAAAAATACAAACACAACAAGTTCACGTCATTGGAAGTAACTAGGTATATTGCAGCTGTAAAGTTGAAGTTACCACCGTTTGCTATGCATGCTGCGGAGCATGCTATGATTTGGATGGGAGCTTATGGTTACTCGCAAGAATGTCCACTTGATATGGCTTGGCGTGGAATCATGTCTTACTGCGTCGGAGCAGAAGGCACCTTAAACATTCAACGAATAGTCATAGCCAGAGAACTGCTTGGAAAAGAATTCATACCATACAAATAACTTTAACATTCTCTCTTTTCTTTTGTAGAGTTTCTTCTTGAGTTTTATGTTAGCATGCAAGGTTTGTTAGAGAAATCAAATTTTATGTGTGTGTGCGCATTTGTGACCTAGCCCCTCTATTAGGATCCAAATATGCTCCAAATATGAAATGTATCGAATGAAAGGGGTTGAAAGATTGTAGAGATGATTATAAGGGTCGTCTAGGAAGTTTGGTTGAATTTTTTAATGGTGTACAGTGAATAGTCTCTAGTCAAGAAGGGTCATGTGCACTATACGGATATTGAGAAAAAAGCGGTTGCAACATGCCTAAGCTTCGCAACATCAAACACAATCAGCGAACAGCTCTACCACTACTTACTCCCAAACGGCTACATTGAGCGCGTTGGCAGAGGAGCCTACAGAATCACCAAGAAAGGACAAAAACTATTAGACATCTTATGCTAATGGAGATCGGGTCTTAAGATGCGCTTGCCTGGGGAAATCTGGCGCACGTAAGACATTTTCTAACTGGTTAGCGTTCCAGAACATTCTCCCTTAAATGCTAAATACAGAATTCACCTATAATATGTGTCTTATGTGATTGATATGGCGGACTTCAAGAAATTCATGGCAGTTTGGCTCTCTATTATTGTTCTGGGAACAATCTTGACAGCTGGAACAATAAGACTACTCTCCGACAACTCCGAACAAACCGAGCAAAACAATGTTGCGACTCAGCATGGTAATCATTTTAGCGTTCGTTGGATGGGTTTTGCACCAACTGATTTCAACAGTTCCTATCCAGAGTATTGCGTCTGTATCAATGGTCTTAAGGCAAATCCCTTGAAGATGCAGATTGCATTCCAAATAAAGAATCAAGAAGACAGAGGATACTACTTTTTCATAGGCACGCAGGGTACTCCACCGGAATCGTGGGTCATCCTCTCTTATCAGATAGGATACATAGATGTGGATAACACGAAACGCTTCATATACGAAAATGCTAGCAGAGAACTGCCTTCTTCGATTCCTAGTGGGCGCTTGACTGAAACAATAACTCTTGTCGTTAAAGCGTACTATGACGACCAGTATTCGTCACTTTACAGTGAAGATGATGTGTATGTGACATTCAATTTCATTGACCGACTATCATCTGCATGGACGACTCAGTACAAGGATGATTTCGATGACGGCGTTGATACTCACGGTTGGAGCGCTTGCTACGATGGAGGGGTCGAATCGAGTTCCGGTTATAGCGCTAGTGTAAGCGCGTCAGATGATTATTACAGATCTTTTCAATATTCATTGAAGTTAAGCGCTGGTGCATATGGTTATACCTACGCCCAATATGTATGGAGTGGAACGTATTGGTATTGGCAATATACTTACTATGCGGGCTGGATCTGGGCAGGTTACACCAAAACCTTTGTGACTCCCTCCGCTTCTGAAGTCTATCTGTTGTTTTCAATCAGAAGTAGCAACTGGGATACTTTCAAGCAACGTGGAATAATGATTAATGGGACAACCTATTTCAAATCTGATGTAGACCCACAGCCGAATGCCTGGTATCAGTTTGCTATTCCTTTGCGGAGCAATTGCACGAACATTGTCTCCATTTGGGCATCATATTTAAGCAAAAGCGGATCGGGTTGGGCGTGGACTTATTCCTATCTTGACAATGTTTACGTTATCGCTAAGTAAAATGAAAATGGAGAGAACATGTTGAAGCTGTCTCAACAGCTTCTCGCCATCGCACTAATAGCAACGATCCTAGCGTCCTTCATGCTTCCTTCTTTTATCCGGGCTGAAGTAGGCGATGCAGATGTAACTAGAGACAGAAATATTCAACCTAGCCAATCCGAACCAGGAGACGCAGATGCAACTAGGTTCAAGAATCTAGAGGCACCTTTAGAGGGACCGAACAACGCTGACGTCGTCGGAAAACGCAACCTCCAGACTCCTCTATCTGGACCAAACGATGCCGATGTGATAAGGTTAGGAAATCTGAACGGTTTTGAAGTCACGAGCGAATGGGATGATGACGATTCTGATGGCATACCAAACTACTTGGATTTACAGAGCCTAGATGTGATTTCGTGTCATGGAACCCCTGGGCTTTTTGGTGCTGATTGGGGAGTAACGCTGCGGTTAGTCAGGCCAAAAACAACAGTTGAGGCAATGATCGATGTGTTGCAAGGTTGGGGATTGAACCAGTTGAACCAGTATACCGATATTGCGAGTTTGATCATTGAGATAAGAAATCCATATGATACGGGAGAGCCACTCCTGAGCTGGTTAAAACAATACCTGACTATTACCTTTCAAGAAGAACTTGACACAATAAGACGAATAAACAGTGTGTCTTGTAGCGACGGCAGATACCGATTTCTGATTTTGCTAGGTAGCTCTGATACTGTAAACTGGGAAACAAAATCCTGTTGGCTTGTAGATCATAGTCCGATAGCCGTAGCAGCTGCAGTTGCTATAGTGGTAGCCGCTGCACCAATTTGGCTGCATATGATAAACGTGGCTTTGCAGGCAATTAAGGGAAATTACAACTGGGTAGATGACATATCAAAGATTATTGTCGGTAAGATATTCATGGACTACGTCTTCAATTTTGCTTCAGTTCTGAGCTGGGGTGTTGACGTCTTTATGGAATCCTTTCAATTGGGCGCATCTATCAATGACCCGTTTTTTGATATTGCTGTCTTCGACTTGATGGGACAGCAGGTACTGGGCTACGACAATGGACAGATAATCCCTAATTCAGCCTACGGCGTCTATCTAGGTCGAACAGATCAAATGCAGCTTATGATGGTATCAAAAACGGCTCTGCCCTTTAATATGACAGTTGCTTCTGGTTCTCAACAGAGAATAAATTACATCGGATTTCTTAGCGACTATTCGAATCAGACCATTATGTTTGGGGGAACGATGCAGCCCAATGAAACGATTAATACAATTCCCTATACGATTCAAAACCAGACTTGCCTAAATCACTTGATTCTTGAATATAACATTACAGACGCTTCTCCATTCAAAGGTGATTATGTTCCAATTGAAATCTGGGTGAAAAATGAAAATATGAGCAGTGTCGATGACGCCGCGGTCGAGGTTTCTGTTCGAGGGCAAACCGTTGAAGTCTCAAATCAAGGCAATGGAAATTATCATGCTATGTTGAACACGTCCATGCTTGAATACGGAGATTCAACTGTGGTAATTACGGCAGGTCATACGAATTACTTTGGTTCGATAGCCGCACAGACCATCTCAGTGACATTCAATCTCGTGATGACAAATGTATCAATCTCGAAAGAAGTGATCGGATATGGGCGGACTGCGTCCGCTACAGTTCGGTGTGAAAACTATGGACACTATGTTGGGTCTTTGAATGTAACGTTGTATGCTAACTCCACTCCAGTTCAGACACAAAATCTGCTTCTGATGGGTCAGAATTCAACAACTATAGTCTTCAACTGGGATACTACAGGTTTTGCTTATGGTAATTATACGATAAGTGTCTGCGCAACTCCCATTGTAGGCGAGTCAGACATAAGCGACAATACCTACATGGGTGGCACAGTTCTTGTAACTATTCCAGGAGATGTGACTGGTGACAGAAATGTTGATGCCTCTGATTTGTATGCCCTCAGCAAGGCGTACGGCTCCACACCACTAACGCCAAACTGGAACCCTAACTGCGACATTGATGGCGACAACAAAGTCGATGCAGCAGATCTATTTGATTTGGGGAAAAATTATTGGAAAACCATTCAAACAATGGAAACCAACGAGGTTAGGAAATTAACGCTAACAACTCTTCCATTGCTCACGGTCCTCTCGATTCTTGGGGTGTTCGTTGGAAAACGAAAATGGCAAAGAAAACTCTGGGGTTGATCTCAACAAGCGCTCGATGGCTTGAGAGAGACGGTTGGAAGCGAACCGTAGAAGATCCGTATTCATTCACTATTTCTGACAGCAGTTAAAGGTGTCCAAGACGCGGGGGACCTTTTTGAGCGCAGGTTCACTGCTTTTTTGACGCAGTTCTTTTGACGCAGTCTTTTTCGCCAAAATAGGTTAAATTCTGCTTCTTTCTCGTTTTTGTTTTGGGGCCAGAGTCAGCGTTGGCAAGCGTAAGCGTTGATGATGTACGCGACGTGATTAATGTTAGCTCAGTTGAGGTTCCAGACGCTAAGGTTTTGAAGATGATTAAGCGTGCTGAGGTTACACTTGAGCTTGAAACAGGCATAGAAATCAACTATACCAGCCCTTCTCGGGCATTTTTCCCTTGACTTGTAGAATAGTTTAATTATTCATGAAATGTTATGGTTTTGATAACTAGAAGACAACAGTCACAAAATCGTTGATCATGTCAATGACTAAAAGGGCGGTTTTCACAGAGAGCATACCCTCCGCAGTATTGGTTATAATTGCGTGGTTTTGTTTAACAAAAACTTTTCCCAAGACACTGCATAATTAAGTTATTTAGGTGAAATCCAGAGCAGGAGTTGAACAAAACCTACTTCAACGACTGCGGCTGCAAAGAAAATGAGGTAGATTGCTCCTAAGCCACGTAGTGTCAAGTTTTTGGATAAAGTTCTTTTTAGGGCTTGAAATATTCCATAACCCTCGACGAGGGCTATTGGAGCACTTATTAAAATGACAAGAGCCAAACTTCCAATGTCAACTGCACCTTTCATGATTGTGCTAGCTCTAAAAATGCTCAGAGACAAAATCATTACTGTAAACACCACAGCAAAAACTGTTGGGTTCTGAAGCACAACGTACTCAATTTTTCTCTTCGGCATGAAATTCAAAACAATTTCCACGTAGAATGTCATGCCTAATATGATTAGAGATATTGCCAGCACATTATGTATGAAAACAAACACCACAGCCAACAGAGGATTTGTTGTGAAACTGTCTCTTATGTAAACAAAGAAAGACGTGTTCTCAACGTAGGCTACGAGCAAGAAAAACAAGAAAACAATGCCAAGGATTACAGTTCGTTTCTTTCCTTCACTCATGTTCAAAATGTATCTTGCGCTCTAATACTAGTCTTTTGTGAAGTTTTAATCTCTATGTAAAAAACAGAAAGGAAAAATAAACTTACTTTGCGGGTTCTCGCCTTATTTCAAAAATCACTGTTCCACCAGCCGTGTAAGGTTCTCCTGGGTCAAGACATTGAACGTAGCCAACGTTGCCTTCCTTGTGCGCGAGACCTAAGTCTTTGAAACTTACATTTCTGGCTAAGGGAATTATCATAGATAATATGGAGCCTAAGGCGTGAACACAGAGGGCATCAGTTTCAGCTGTGACTATTTCTGGAGCTTCCACAATTATTTTGTCTCCAACCTTGTGAACTGGGCATTTTCCTTTGATTTCTTTAACTGTGATTACAAGACGCTGAATCTTATCCATAACAAGAACAACCTTCTGGTAAATTAATTGCTGTTTGAACATAAAAACATGAAGTTTCAATTCATAAATCATTAATTAATCAACCTTCGCTTTCAATTTTGGGTGTAAATGATTGAGCGCAACGCAAGCCATTGTTACAGCAGCAGCTTCTAGGGAAAAAATCGCTGAATCTCCGCCAGAAAAGATAGCGCAACGAAAAATCATTGTTTACAAAACTCTAATCGATCCAACGGTTATTAAACTTGCCACTGAAAAAGTCAAAGATCGCCTTTTCGTCAAATTTGGTTTTTTAAAACCCAATCCTGACCAAATACAGCAGGTTTCGTTTGAGAAAGACTATGAAGCATTTGTTGTTATCGATGGAAAATACACCATAGACTATTATAGAAGGCGCATTTACACTGTTAGAGTAGACGAAAAAGCCCAAGAAGTTATCCTTTTCAATCAAACATTCAAACCTGAGATTTCAAACGAGTCTCTGGGCAAAGTGGTTAGAATCGAGGGAGAAGAACGACTGGTCAATCAAGCAAAGGCATATTTGGTTCTCTCGGCTGACGGAAGAGAAGTGTCTCCAAGGCGCATTCCTTCTGCACCATCAGAAGAGCAGTCAAAAAAACTCTTAGCTGAGATTGAAAGCACCAAAAAACTTGAGATTCTCCCAAACGAAGAGATCGATATTATTCGGAGCAAGATTGTCAAGAGACCCCCTGAAATCAAAAGAATCGTCCATGAACTTTTCGAGGTTTCAGATCGCGCCGTCATTTACACCCCCATTTACAAAGTGAAATTTCAAAACGTCAAAACTGGCGAAGTAAAAACAGTGAAATTTGACGGGGTCACAGCAAAACTCCTATCATAAAATAATATTATTCAGACTTCTAAACTGGACTGTGCTGAAAAAGACGTTTTTGTTTAAAATGGTCCCTTGCAAATTACTTGAGAACCACGTTTCACGAGATAAACAGAACTTCCATTCCTTGGATTACTGCTCTCTTCTTCCTTCTTCAATAGTTCGCGTATCTTTTTGTAGCTCTCAAGGTAACGGATACCCTTGGGAGTTGTCTTGTAAACATTTCTTTGACTGCTCTCAGAAAGCTCGAGCAGTTTTAAATCTAACATAAGGTGCAGGTACTCGTTCAATTGGGCAAAGCTTAGATTTGCCTTGTACATAACTTGTGTCTTAAGAACGCCTTCCAAGGCTATTTCAAGTATTTCAGCCATTATGTAAAGGCGGTCTCGACGTTTGTGCGCATCTCCATTTTGAAACTCGCTCACTTCTTATTCCTCTCTAAATTTGCTCTGTAAGATTTCTCTAGAATAATTAGGAGCGAAGTAAAGCCTAAAAGGAATGTTTCCACTAGAAGAATATTCCAGTGTCGATATCTCCAGAACAATATACCAGAAGTGAGATTTCCCGCAACTTCCCCTTTTTTTTGTTTTTGGAGGAAAATTGATGAAATTTTGGAGATGGTTGGATGAAGCTTCGTTTGAGTGAGGATTATGTTATTGATACTGACGATTATCGTAGGGAAGGTCTTCGTATTGCTATCTTAGCGATGAGTGGGCATGGGAAGTCTAATGCCGCCGCGGATATTGTTGAAGACGTTTTGGATCAGAAAGGTCAAGCTATAGTTTTAGAGCCTATTACGGAGTGGCATACGCTTAAAGCACGCTACAACAACGTGGTGACTGTCGGCGGCGAATTCCAAGACCTACCCTTAGAACATGACTTCGCTAGGGAATACGTTCATGCCAGTCTTGAAAACGGAGTTAACATCGTAGTCAACGTTAGTGATTTAGAAGAGGAAGCTGAGCAGCGCAAGTTTGTAGCTGATTTCTTATGGAATCTTTATCGCAGCGAGCAGAAGTATCGGCGTGTTGTTTTCCTTGCGGTTGAGGAGGCTGACACTTGGGCTCCTCAGATGTGGGACCAAACCAGCAGGCAGAGCTTGGCTAGGGTGAGCCTAATCGCCAAGCATGGACGCAAGATAGGTATTTTTCCGATTTTTATTACGCAACGGCCTGCAGACTTCCACAAGTCGCCTCTGTCGCAGTGCAACGTGATCCTTTTTGGTAGGTTTACTAGCTCGGCTGACTTGGACCCTAAGACTGGCATAATGTACGTGGTTAAGAAACTTCACATTCCAATCGAAGAGAAAGACATCATTAGCCTTGAAACTGGCGAGTTCGTTGTTTGGGACAAGTTTGGTGTGCATAGGGTTAAGGTGCGGAAGAGAACCTGTCCGCACGGGGCTGATACTCCGCTTGTGGCTCCTGTGCCCTTTGCCGTTGGCGTGAATCAGACTTTGGGTTCTTTGAAGGAATCCATAGAGAAGGCTTTGGCAGCTAAAAAGCGGGAGAGGTCTGAGATTGAGCGGTTGCGAGCTGAGGTTGAGGACGCTAAACGTGAGAATGAAGAGTTGAGGAAGAAGGCTGACATTAAAATCGCTATTTCGGAGATGCTTAAGGGTTCTGGACCGCATCATGAAACGCCTGATATTACAGTTAAGCTTCAGGAGTTAACGAAGACTTACGAGGATCGCATAGCGGGTTTGGAGCAAGAGAAGAAAGACAAGGCTGAGAAGTTCCTTGCTCTTGAGTTTGAGAAAGCAGCTTTGCAAGAGAAGTTTAAGGCGTATGAGCCTCTTGACAAGGCTTTATCAGCCATCGTTGAAAGCAAGTTGGCTACGTATCTACCTACGAGCGTGCCTGCGCCTTCTGGTGCTGTTGTTGAGCTGCAGAGTGTTACGACTGTTGTTGATGTGCCTGCTGCGGTTAAGCGTGTGACTATTCCGACTGATACGGTGAAGGGTAAGGTTTTCGCTTTGGCTAAAGTGGGCTTTTTTGACGCTTGGAAGACCGCCAAGGAGGTTCATAAGAGGCTCATTGATGATGCTAATTACTGCACGTATGCTGCTGTGAATGAAGCTTTGAATCAGTTGGTTAAGGACGGTTTGTTTGGTATGAAGCATACGGATCGGAATCGTTTCAAATTGGCGCCTAACGTGGTTTTTGAGAAATCTGAGAAAGCTTGACAGGGTGATTTCTTGGCTGAGCCCTCAGGCGACGATTGTGTCTCTTCTCGAAAGAACTATGACTGTCAGATTGGTCATAGTCAAAGTCTGAAGCAGCAAGTGTTCGAGCTTCTAGATAAAAATCCATTGTTGACAGCTCAGCCCTTGTGTAAATTACTGAATTTGCCCTATCGCCAATACCGAGACTATGTTGCCCATTTGAGGTCGAAGTGGAAGAATGACTACAAAAATGAGCGAGGTTCAAAGTGTTCAACTCATGGGTGGCGTGGTTGGTGTTATCTGCCTAGAGAGTTGTGTAGTGTACTATACAGGGCTGGGGCGGTTGATGTTGGTTGGATACGGAGTAGGGCTCGTAATCGTTGGTTGTTGTGGAAGGACCGTTTGGGGCGTTTACAGTGGTTTGAGACTGGCAGGGTTAACTTGTATGTGCGGAAGCCTGCTAATCTCGGTAGGGCCTATCAGCTAATCTGTAACGGTTTCAGTTTTACGGGTTTAATTACAGATATTAAGGTTCTTGAAAAGGTCTTAACAAGCGTACGATTCAAGGGTGCGCATTACGTTTTTCCTGTGGGTCAGCGGCTGCCGAAGCTTACGATTGACTTGTTTCAGAAGAGCAATGGATTCATCATTAAAGTTGGCGATGCCACACATCCTGACAGTTTAGAGGTTATTGTGACTTATCCTGATTGGGCGGAGAGAAACGAACGACTTTTTGAGCAACTGCATGAATTTTTGAGGGAGTTGGCGCAGCCTAGTCGCATCCAGGATGGTCGTAGCAAGGATTTGAGTTATGTGGCGTGATTTTATGTTGGAACCTTTTATCATTTCGAAGTCTATTTTCAACATTGCTGAAAGAGGCGTGTTTTCGGCTTATTTTTATGAATCATTCATATTTTGGGTTTCACCACTGATAGGGGTAAATGAAGCGTGGACATCTACTCCAACCAATGTAAAAGTTACTGCTGTCAACATTGCGAATTCTAGAAGGATGAAAGAAAAATATGACCGAAACGACTGAGACCATGCAGAAGGCTGAGAAAAAGCCGAAAAAGTATCGTGCTCCTTGGGAGAAGGAGGGCACTTACAAATATTTGCAGCGGTTTCTCCGTCGTATAGAGGACAAAATTGATGAGAATCGCAAGATGCAGCGGCTTGTGATTAAAGGTTTGGATCTGGGTGGCTACTTGCTTTTTAACCGAGTCTACATTCACGAGATGGTTTGCACCGGCGAGGTCGACGACGCTGTCCTCGAAGAGCTGTACTCAGCTGGTCCTGACGGTAAACTGCCGAAGGATGTCGCTTATGCTTTAAACAAACAATTCCACACGAGGCGCTATCAGCCTTGGCATGTACGTTACATTCTTCACCGGATGAATCGTCGGCTAGAGCAATTGATCGGCGAGAGCGTCGCTGAGAAGCATGGCATGCAGTGGGCGTTGACAAGCTTCGCTAGGAAAGCATGGGGTCTATCAAAACAGGAACTAGAAAAAGAGGATATCGACAGCTGAATGGAAAATGCCATTCATAAGGGTTTGTTTGCGCCTGATTTTGTGTTTAGTTTGCATCGTTGTGGTTTTAAGTATCCTGTGTTGGTTGAGGCACCTTTGCCTGAAGCTAGACTGCCTAATCGGTCAAAAAGCAGCAGAGAAACGAGGCAAAGGCTGGGCACTAACAACATTCCTACGAGGAGCATGGGGTTCAACAAAAGAAGAAATAGCAGAAGCACCATAGAGAAATAGAAGGAAAGAGAAGTCAATGATCAAGATCTCATTATCAAAAGAGAAGACATACTTAAAGGACAAAGAAGAAAAGAGGCAGCTAAGAAAGCTTGGGAAACTCGTAAGAAAACAAAAAGGTGATTTGTGATGGAGTTGAAAATGATACCTATTAACGAGATTCAACCAAATCCATTTCAACCAAGAGAAAGTTTTGAAAAAGAGTCTTTAAAAGAACTTGCAGATTCAATAAAAGATGTTAATGTCATTCAACCTATCGTGGTAAGACGGTACGGAGAAGGGTATCAAATTATTGCTGGGGAAAGACGGTGGAAAGCTGCACAGATGACAGGTCTCAAAGAGATCCCTTGCATAGTTAAAGATATTCCTGAAGGGAGGGTTCTTCTTGAATCCCTTATTGAAAATCTCCATCGGAAAGATTTAACTGACATCGAAAGAGAAAATGCCATTTATGAGCTATGGAAAAAGAGAGAGACTTTAGGATTCAAAACAAAGGCTGAACTTGCTATCGCCATAGGTTTGTATCCCGACAAAATAGAAGCTGATCTTGAAGCTTGGGAATTTAGACATAAAGAGGGGGGAATTCTCCCCTCAACTCCGACCTACATCATATCTCGAACTCAAGGCCTGTCAGTTGAAGAGAGAAAGAAGGTTATTGAAAAAGTGCAAAAGGGTGAATTTCAAGCCCAAGAAGCTTATACTGCAATCAAAGTTCTGCGAAGAGCACCTGAACCCATTAAGAAAGAGATTTTGAAACCAAAATCTCACATCACCCCTAAGATGGCTGAAACTATTGTGGAGAAACTTCCTGACGAAAATGAACAGAGTGTTATTCTCGAAGAAATCAAACGTCAAAGACTTACTGAAGATGAGGTAGAAGCTCGGGTTATAGAAATTCAACATGCTAAGGAAATGGGTGAACCTCTGAGAAAAGAAATGGGAGTTCAAGAAGGAATAACTTACACGGTAGGAGAATATGAATGCCCGCATTGCAAAAGACATTATTTGATAAAGTGCGATGGGAAAAGGGATTGGGTGGAATAAAACTCTACAAAGATCCAGTCCCAAACATTGACGGCATTATAGTTTATTTTAGCAAGACCCCTTCAGACATAGTTTGTCCTCACTTCTGGGAATTGAGATGGGCGTTTGGATGTCCCTTTGATTGTGCCTATTGTTACCTTCAAGGAACGGGAAGAGGTAATAAAAATCCGAGATACAGACCTATAAACAAAGTCATTAGAGCAATCAGCACCGCATTCAAACACGAATACTTTGTGAAGCACCCTTCTATCTTCAACAGTGGAGAGCTTTCCGATTCACTAATGAACCCCACAAACATGAAACAGATAGTAGATTTATTTGAAACTCAGGATAAGCATAAGCTTCTCCTCTTGACGAAATCGCATAGAGTTGGATGGCTAACTGAAATACTCAGAAAACAGACTATAGCAAGTTTTAGCTTGAATGCGACAGAGGTTTGGAGAAGATGGGAAAAAAGAGCTTCTTCTCCACAACAAAGAATTGATGCGGCTAAGGAACTTATTGAATCGGATTATGAAGTCAGAATTAGAATAGACCCAATCTTCCCAATTGAAGATTGGAAAAAGCACTATGAAAACCTCATTTACTCAATATTCTCCGAATTATCTTCAGACCCAGATAGAATTACTTTGGGGACACCAAGAGGATTATCAAAAACTCTCATTTTTGCCAAAGATAAGACTTGGGAGCAAACAGCGTTTACAGACAAGCCTGAGTATTCAGGATGGGGGAAAAAAGCTCCTGCACCATTGAGAAAGGAGATTTACACCTTCTTCTTTGATAATCTGGAGAGCCTTGGTTTTAACAAATCAAAAATTGCACTATGTAAAGAAACAAAGTCCATGTGGAAAGAACTGGGGTGCGACTATACGAAATGTAGATGCAATTGTGTGTGGTAACTATGTCTACCAATGGAATCATTGAAATAGAGTCTCACACACTGCACAAGTACAACATCCTCAGAAAGTACCTGAATGTATGTAAAACTTTTAACAGAATCTACAACAATTTTGTTTATGTTGATACTCACGGCGGAAGTGGGAAAGTTTCTTTCAAGTCCAAGGCACAGTGGGTAGAAGGCTCCCCTTTAATAGCTTCTCACTGGAATCCTAATGCACCATGTCACATTGTGGAGATCGACCCCAATACTTATCGCAATCTTTGCGTTTCAACATCAGGATGTAGTAATGTCCAAACATATCTCGGAGATTGCAATAAGTGGATAACCTCAATTCTCTCAAAAATTCCAAAATTCAAAAAATTCGTATTCTGCTTCGTAGACCCAAGTAGTCTTGTTTACTCAGTTAATGGTACAGTGTATGATCAGCTTCACGCTGAAACAATCAAAGTCATAGCAGACTTTCCAAGAACTGAATTACTGCTGAATTTTCCCCTTGAATCAATATTGCGGTGCGCTGGAGATTACTTCAACAACCCAAAAGAACCAAGGGCAATTGCAAATGGAGAAAGGGTAACAAATTTTATGGGTTCAACAAGCTGGCAAAAATTATCCGAAAGAGAAAGAGACCGAAGAGCGTTTCTTGAGCTATACTTGGATGAGATGCTACAGGCATATCCATATACGGGTGCCATACTTATCCGAAGTGAAGCAAAGAATCTACCACTCTATTATTTGGTTTACACTACCCACAACAAAACAGCGGCAAATATAATGAGGGGTATTATGAAAAAAGAAGGAGATTTCCCTCTTCATTACAAACTAACAGGCGAACCTCAAACACTTGATGAAATCTATCCATTAACAAGATTCATTTTTGAACGGGAATAATTGGACAATGCTTTTAAAAGCTGGAATTATTGGTATTAAGAGGTTGAAAAATTGAAATGCTACCTTTGTGGGAAAGAAGTATCGCAAGATGATCCGACATACCCTAATTTTCATTACAAGTGTAATGAGAAGCTTCTAAGAGACTTGGAGAACCTGAAAGTAATAAAAGTGCTTTCTATAAAAGGAACTGAAGTAATGTACCAATTTGATGATTCCTTCCATGAGAAACTTGATGATGCTCTAAATGATTAGGAGAATGGGAAAAGAGCCAGAGGAGCTGATGAAGTGAACCCCCGTGGGAAGAAATACTCGGAGGAGCAGCGCCGAGCCTTTGAATTCTCAGATGGGCATCTTCAGATTATAGCTTGTGCTGGTTCGGGAAAGACTGAGACCGTAGCTAAAAAATGTGCAGTCTTATTGGGGAAGGGCGTAAAGCCTGAGGAAATTGTTGCTTTCACCTTCACAGAAAGAGCGGCGGAGGAGCTCAAATCCCGGATAGAAGAACATGTTAAGGAGACGCTTGGTGCTGAGTTCTTAGATCTTCTCAATCCGATGTTTGTTGGAACAATTCATTCCTTCTGCCTTCGGCTTCTTCAGGAAAGCATCCCAGAATTTTCTCTATTCGATGCATTGGATCAGCATAGACTTGCTGGATTTTTAAGTCGTGAGTTTGGGCCTTTGGGGCTTGAGAAACTCGGGGCCGGCAAACAGTGGCAAACAATTGCACTCTTCTTAGATAATACCGAAGTGGTTGAGAACGAGCTTCTGACCCTTGAGCAACTTGGACACAATGCGTTTAGGGATTGCTACAAGAGGTTTTGCGAGGCGTTGCAAGCATTCAGGCTGTTAACGTTTGGTCAAATGATAGCTCTTGCGGTAAATGAACTTAAGCGGGAAGATTTTCGTAATCGGGTTTTCCAGGAATTGAAGTATCTCATTGTCGATGAATATCAGGACATTAACCCCGCTCAGGAGGCACTTATCAAGCTCATGGCGGGAAATGAGGTGCGTCTGACTGTCGTCGGAGATGACCTCCAAGCCATATACCAGTGGAGGGGTTCCGACGTGGAAAATATTCTGACTTTTTCGAAGAGATTCAAACCTGTGCACAGCGAAACGTTATCAGTTAACTATAGGTCTCGTCCGGGTATTATCTCTATTGCGGAAGGTTTCTCTCAGACAATATCGCCTAAATTACCAAAAGAAATGAAGCCAAGTAAATCATCATCTCAACCTGAGGTAGTGTACTGGAGATCAGAGAATCCAGACAGTGAGGCACAGACAGTAGCCGAAACAATTCAAGCGTTAGTAGCAAACGGATACCATTACAAAGATTGTGCAATCTTATTAAGGTCCGTTCGCACATCTTCTGAACCATTTGTTAAGACATTTGAAAAGTGTAATATCCCATTTCATTGCGGAGGTCGAACGGGGCTTTTTCATCAACCCGAAGCTCAATTGCTAGGGAAAACCTATGCCTGGCTAGTTGATTGTGACTGGCAGGAGTCTCGTCTAATCCAACCTGTCCGCATTTCTCTCGAAGAGCTTTTAGGAAGTTATAATTCAAGATTTGCTCTGGATGAAAAATCTTTCAATAGTCTGAGACGACTTCTTATGGATTGGAAAGCCGATATTTCGAGTGGCGAGTCAGCTGACATCGTCCGTGATTTTTACAAATTGCTAGAGCAATTGAAAGTATACCGATACAACACTAATGACCTCATTCAGGTCTCAAAATTGGGAACACTGGCACGATTTTCACAATTATTGGTGGATTTCGAAAGCATGGCTCGGCGAGGCTACATTGATAGAGAAAAAAGATTTGTCTCGTCTCAGAGTACAAGTGGAAAATGGCTGTACCGTCAGCTGTATCTTTACATGCAATATTATGCTCTTGAGGCATATGAAGGATTTGCAGGAGAGGAACGTCTTGACATTGATGCAGTTGACATTATCACAGTTCATCAAGCGAAAGGGTTAGAATGGCCTATTGTTTTTGTCCCATGTCTCACAGCTAACCGCTTTCCCTCCAGCAAGACGGGAACAAAACGAGAATGGCTTGTTCCAAAAGAACTGTTCGATCATGCTAGATACGAAGGTACTGAAATGGACGAACGTCGTCTTTTCTATGTGGCAATCACTAGAGCTAAAGATACACTGTATGTTTCTTGCTTTTCCAGAATCAATAGACCAACTCGAACATCTCCCTTTCTAACTGAACTGAATGGCGGACAAGAAATCCAACCGATGACAAATTTACCTACCTCACATCGAGAAACTGAAAGTTATGTTCCAACAGAGGAAAAAGTCAGGGTTGCATTCTCACAGTTAGCGTTATATGAATTTTGCCCGTATGCTTTCAGACTCCGTCAACTAATAGGATTTGAGCCACCTATGGCGGTTGAGCTCGGTTATGGCAAAGCGATACATCGTATAATGCAAGCCATCGCAGAACATGTTAAGACAAAAGGAACAATTCCTGATGAAAAGGATATTCAGCGAATATTCAAAGAAGAGTTCTACCTCCCCTATGCGAATAAATTCTTGCTTGAAAGGATGAAGACTGCAGCTCTACGAATCGTCAACTCATACATAAGAGATTTCAGCGAGGACTTGAAGAGGGTATGGCAAACTGAAAGGCCGTTCGAACTTCACTTGCAGAATGGCGCAATTTCTGGTAGAGCAGACGCGATTTTTCGGATCGGGGACGATGAGAAGAGTTCAGATGTAGCAATTGTAGATTATAAAACTTCTTTGGATGCTAACGAAAAAGACGTATACGCTTTCCAACTTGCAATCTATGCTTTAGCTGGCAGGCGAGAAGGATTAAACATTGAAAAAGCATACTTGCATGATCTGAAGAAAGGCGAGCGAATGCTTGTACCTATCGGAGAAGCAGAAACCATGAAAGCCGAGACAAGAGCGAGCGGTCTGATGGATAACCTTTCTTCCGGATGTTTTTCACCTCGTGTCGGCCTTCATTGCTTAGGTTGTGATGTACGTTGGATGTGCAAAGAAGGAAGGCGCGTTAGGGGCTGAGGAAAATGAGAAAGGTATCTAAACCTTCTGACATTTGGAGAATAGCCTTGAATGCTGATGATGTCCAAGCGGGGATCGATTATGGAATTATTTCTCGAGCTTGGACGTTCGACAGAATGGGCGCTCAGTTCAAAGGCAATTTCGGAAAGGCAATCTTTAGGATAGCCGTCGGAAGAGCAGCCCAACATGCAATGGAGCGAATATTATTGGAGAAATACCAATACTGCGTAGAAAGAAATGCGCATGATTACAAAGAAGAAGACTATTGGGATATTAAGGCAAAGGATGGAAAGAAGATTGATCTGAAAAGTTTTCACGTTTTTACAGACTATGACGCTCCTGGAAGGGGACCTTTAAGTGAAGACCTAATCATTAACAGCACAGGCGCAGAGCATTGGGCAACGTTTTTTCCCATGCTCATTCCCAGAGATCAATTTGAATCTGAAACCAAGGATTACTATATTTTCGCAATAATCGTGGCTCCCAGCTCGAAAAGATACCCACATACGAGACGCGGCGCAAAGTTCCTTCTTGCATTGCCCTTTTCTGAGGACAAAGAAGTAAACGCAAGATATCAGACTGTTCACCGCAGGAAATATGCGAATGAGAGAGTGCGAACTGGAAAGACATTCACGCTCGAAATTACTAAAATCGGGCAAAATTGTTTGGTGCCAGCAAAGACGAAAGTTACGATCGGTTATGGCGATTCGAAAGGTCAAGCCCACCAGAAGAATCTATCACTAGCTATGAGAAAGACTGAATCTATCACGGATTTGACTTCTTTTCACTATCTGCGGCTACATAACGCGATAACTGCACAGCCAACAGAAAAAATCTTTGAGGTTATCTTCCACGACGCGGACGAATATGGAGATATTCGTTGGGAAGTCCCTTCAGTCTCATTTGAAGACATTTGGATTTACGATGCACAGGCCTATTTTGTTGGTTGGATATCCAAGGAAGATTTTGAAGCAGCATACAAAAGGTATAAAGCCTTCGGACCGTCTCCTGACTATTCGAAAAATGCTAATCACAGAGATCCGAAGGCAAGAGGACTGTTATCTCGGAAATCGTTCTGTCATTTCTATCCTCCAGTCTTCCGTGGCGGCACTCAAAGTGCGAATTACTATTGCCTTCCGAAAGATCTCTTCACAATGTCATCGCTTATTGAGATTCTGAGGTGAGTCTTATGCCCCAGTCAATCCATCTGAGCAAAACCGCGGCAAATTCCATAGGTAATTCGGAGGGAGCGAACCGTCAGGAACCAATTCGTTCTGGCCCTCCAAATAGGATGAACGACTTGGCGTACAGAGAGTGGATGAAATTCCAAAAGAGTTTTTTCTGGTTCACATCAAGTCAAGCTTTGATTGAAGAATGCACAACGTTCTTTACCAAGTCCATATGGCCAGATGGCACACCATCAAGATCCCTGATCATCGGATTCGACGATTTTGACAAAAAAGGAATTCCAGAACCGAGAATTATTGTTAGCGCTAGCCACTTATCATTTCTTAAAGACGTAATCTCCGACATGAGTCAGAGGGTGAGGAATGGAGAGGAATATGATTTCATCTTTATTAACTTACAAAAAATCATAAATTCAGAAGAACGTCTTCTCCAGTTTTTACATGCCGAGTCTCAGGACTTCTTTGAGAACATACGCAAACTTCTGCGGCCCCAACGATACTGTGGTGTTTTAACTAATCCATTGAAAAGCAGCGGAGATTTTCCAATAGCTTGGTCAATTGGATCGTCAGGTCGGTCACAACTTAAATTGCGGGACGAAAAGGTAGGGCTAGTTGCAGATCTGAAACAAATTTATTATCTGATTTTTTTCCAAGCTGAACCTGATCGACGCTTACCAATGGTTCTTTCTCCTCTTGCCCTTTCCCGAACGAAAGAAAAACTTCCCGAACTTCCACTCTGGACAATTCCAAAACCACCTGCCCGACGGAAACAAGAACTGGTGCATCCCGGCAAGTTTCCGGAGAGTTTGGTTTCCACTTTCATCGAAATCTTCTCTAAAGCTGGCGACACGATTTTTGATCCCATGGTGGGGACAGGGAGCACATTGATAGCTGCTCTGCGAAGTGGACGAAACGGTGTCGGAGTTGAGTTGAACCCTCAATTTACTAAAATAGCTCGCGAAAGACTTCTTAAAGAAAGCCCAACGCCATTGATTGAGGATCCCAGCAGACCAAAATTTAAATTAATACAAGGAGATGCAACTCATCTAAATGATATCCCTGAACTTGCAACTGCGCAATTTGCATACTGCGTTACGAGTCCTCCTTATTGGTCAGTGTTGAAAAACCGTGGAAGCGAGTATCAGAGATCCAGGCGAGTAAAAGGATTACCTTTATTCTACTCGAATGACAAGAGAGACCTTGGGAATATCGAAAATTATGACGACTTTTTGAAAGCTTTGTCGAATATATATCGACAAGTTGCAGAAAAACTTTCTTCAAAAGGATACTTGACCGTTGTTATTAAGAATGTGAAGCGTCATCACGTTCTTTACACGTTGGCGTGGGATATTTTGCAGGAACTTAGTTCAAAGACCCATGCCTTTGATTACGTTGGAACAACTCTATGGTGCCAAGATGATATTGGCTTGAAACCTTTTGCGCTAGGCACACATTGGGTAAGCAACACTTTGCATCAGTACTGTTTGCACTTTCGCAAGAAGGTTAGTTGTTACTGAGATCTACTAGGTCTTTTCTTTGTAGTAGCTTAGTCCTGCTGTTGCGCCTGTTGTTATGGCGAACCATATGATTGTTGCCGTTATGTCTCTTTATTTTAGAGGGAAAGACGAAAATACGGAAAGAGTTTTCAATGTAGAAGAATGTATCATATTTGCTCGTGTTTGGAATGAGCCCCGAACCCTTGGAGATAATTATAAGAGATATTCTTGGAAAGGTGAAGCAACACAGAGATTATTATGAATCTAATGAAGCTGGAGTTTGTCTGCATCTTGTTTTACCGATGCTTAAGACATTGGGTTGGAACCCAGAATCCGATGAAGTTTCTCCGCAACCGTCCACTGAAGAGGGACGTCCTGACTATGGACTAATCAAAGAGGGCAAGACGATGCTTTTCATCGAGGCTAAGAAATTAGGAACAGATGTAAGCCTTAAGGAAATAATGAGGCAGATGGGAAAATACGCTTATGACGTTGGGGTTGAGTTTGGGTTACTGACAAATGGCGTGCAATGGGTTTTGTTCAGGTCTTTTGAGAAAGGAAAGGGTGTTCAAGAACGAAGGGTTTGGGAGGTCAATTTAGAAACAGATGCGGTGAAAAAGGTCATAAGAAATCTTAGAACCATTGCCAAAGATAACATAGATGAGATGGACGTATTAATTGAAAAGATGAACGCTCTTGAGGACAAATGGAAGGATTTACTCGAAAATAAAGAACTTTTAGCCGTCGCAATTAGCGAACTGCTACTAAGAGAACTTTCAAAAACTATGCCAAACATTAAGTTTGAATTAGATGAAATCAAAGACTTTACATCTGAGAAAATTGAGGGTTTGCAACACAAAGAGAGGACAGAATGGACGGAAGAACCTGTCAAGCCTGCCGAGGTACGTCCCCTTACTACCGTCGTAGCTAGCGAGTTTAAGTATAGGCGCGACCTTGGGAAAGGTATTTTTGAATTGAAGAGGGATCCGACCAAGCGGATAGATGTTTCGTTACCTGGGCGTGAAGTGGAACGCCAATTACAAAAGTTGGGACTTTGTCTAAGCACAAAAGGGGCATTTTGGGGGTTTTACTACACTCTCCGAAGAGAGGCGGGATTAATTGGGAGGTGAATTCCTCCTCACAGTTGCCAATGCACTTGCGCTACTAAATACGAGACCCCAACCAAAAAATAAACATACCCAATTCAGGGACAAACCAGCGCGCGATAGAAAGTCGGAATTCCGCTTCTGGAAGCAATGAGGATGAACTGTTGCAATGAAAACTCATATCATGAGGTTTGTCAAGGTCAAGTGCAAGAACTGCGGACACCTCAACCTAATCCCAACCTACAATAGACTAACTGTTGAAGAGCCCATCAAATGTGAAAACTGTAAAGAAGTAATAGTTAAGAGAGATAAGAAATCTAAGACTTTGCTTTTCTATGGAGACACCGTAATTCCTTGAAACCACGCGCATAAGACACACATTTTCGGAACGTTTCACTCTTTCTCTTTGTAATAACTTAACCCTGCTGTCACGCCTGTAGTTACGCCAAACCATATGATTGTTGCCGTTATGTTTCCTTGGCTGACTATGTAGGCTAAGCCCACTGATACTCCGTTGAGAACAGCTAGGACCGCAGCTAACTTCGGTTTGAATTGGAATCCCGTGTTTTCACCTCCTCTTCATCCTTCTTAGTCGCTGATGATGTGCCCTTGACAGTTGGTTCAGTTGACTCTTCTTCTTTCCATAGTTCAAAACCAAACTTCATGGCGTTTTTGCGGAACTCTTCAGGTCGAATGTAACTAGGTCCCAGCTTAGCTGTCTCAACTAAGTCTGCAAATTCGATTTCTGGTTCTTGCCTCATGCCCCAATTCAGTCGAGCACGCGCCTCATCCGGGTCGTAGCCAGCCTCAGCGATTACGAAGTGCCAGAGTTTCTCAACTTCACGCTTCATAAACCGCTGCATAGTAAAAATCACGGGTTCATGTAACTCAATGGCTCCACGGATGCTGGCTTCGGTGAAGCCTGGAGTGGTCAAAGCTTTGGCTAAAGGCGTTTCTAACCCAAGGTAGTTTTGATTCATGATGTGATCCACAATGTAGCTGAATCCAGCTCGTGGGTCTATGGGGGCTGATTTGATGTCGCCGTCTAATCCGCTGAAAACAAATCTTGCGCCTTCTTTGGGGCGTGACTTGATCAAGGCTTTCAGGCTGGTGGCATCGGCTTCCTTAGCCTTAGGTAAGAGCCACAGTTGATCTGGTCCCGCATACTTTCTGTGTATGTCGATGCTCTGCTGTTCAATCTGCCACTTCATTTCAAGATAGCAGATGCGGGTTTCACCGTCAAAGGAACCCTCTTCCAAGAGGCTTTGGATTATGCCATAACCGAAAGGCGGTGAATTAATTGGGTTCCAGCGAAAATGCACAACCCTGTCTGGATTGAGTTTGCCTCCGCCCCATGTGCTCCATAAGTTGTAGGATTTGATTTTGCCAAGGATTTTTACTTCATTGCTTAGGTAACTTCCTTCGATGCTTTCAATGGCTGTTAGTGGAATCGGCGTGATCGGTTGCTCCGCATCCAGAAGTTTACCCTTGCTCAAGCCGCCGATCAACCAGAAATGGTTGCCAACAGCCGCGATCTCAACCGCAGCCACAACCAACAAGGCGTCCAGATTCGATTTCTCATTAAACTCGTCGATGAGCTTTTCCACTTCGTCAGCTTTCTCATACTCTGGATCCACTGTATGATAAAATCCCTTTCCAACCGCTGAGAAGGCTAACTCATGCGAGGCTGCTTTGCAGGCTGGATCCGCAAAATACGCGGCTAACACGTCGCTGAAAGGGATTGCAGGCGTAACTTTAACGGTTGGTGCTTCTACTAGTTTTCTGGCTTCAGCGAGTTTATGCAGTTTATCAAGAAAAGGAGTATGAACCGTCGTGTCACTTGCGGGATATCCAACTGGCGAAGGCGAAAATGCCTCTCGGATGCGTCTGAAAAAACTCATTGGAGAAAGTCTCCAACCGCTACCACGTAGGCGTTGTAACGCTGTAGGGCTAGCTTTCCCTTTTCAGTCAATTTGAGATGTCTTTCACGAGAATTTCTATTGACGATTTCAACGAAGCCTTCAGCCACAAACTTGTTCACATAGGCATAGATGAGGCCTGCTCCTCCCGTGATTCGAGAAGGCGGTGAGTAAGGATGACATTCAATCCTAGAAAGGAATTCGCCGATAATCTCCAGTCTTCCGCGTTTCAACTTCTTATCTTAACATATTTGTAGTTGCGCCATATTTTAGTGCTTTGAATCTGCAGTTCAAAATACCAGATAATAACGCTCTTTTGCCAGAATAAACCATTTTTAAGGCAGATTCAGTTTACGGAGACGATTTATTGCCATTTGGAAAATGGGCTGACTTTGACGCCTGCGTCGCAGACATTATGAAGCAGAATCCAGACTATGATGAGGAAACGGCTAAAGCAACCTGTGGCAAACTGAAGGCGCAGCTTGAAGGCAAAATTCTTTGGCAAGGCACAGTCAAACCCGTAGAAGGCAACAGAGTGGCGGGGCAAGCCCTTCACCCAATCAAAACTTATCATCCAGGCGAATGGCCTGAGCTCAGAGTCTATTTGGAGGACGAGTTAAAGAAAAGCGCTGAAACCCTCTCTGGCAAACCCTTCGGCATCGACCATCTCTCTCTTTTGCCTCAGCCAAACCAGATAACTCGGGCTTGGTGGGAAAACGACGCCATAAATTATGAAGGCGAAGTTGACGACACAACTGCGGAGATGATTCGGAAAGGCGAGATAAAAGGCGTCAGCGTCGAATACGACTGGGACATTCTACAAAATGTGAATGGTGTTGCGCCAAAAGGAATAGAGTTTACCAGCTTGCATTT
>Ga0315280_10002400_pt1 | contig 30384 bp, 36 predicted proteins | sample YL17G06_40_MG_FD_203697 | JGI IMG/M metagenome (GOLD analysis project Ga0315280, IMG submission 203697) | Sediment microbial communities from Yellowstone Lake, YNP, Wyoming, USA - YL17G06_40 | ecosystem: Environmental > Aquatic > Freshwater > Lake > Sediment | place: USA: Wyoming | collected... | reverse complement strand
TTGGTGACATCTTAACTCTTCTCCCACAGATCAAGGCCTGAAGACAAGACAGTACGAGACACCCAAAATCAAAGGGATCAGTGAACGGGAGGATAAATATGGTAACTCAATATAATTGGTCTCTTTGTGCGAGTGAGAAGGTTATCTTATCCTCAAAGCTTCTGGAGGCCTCTTCCTATCAGTTCAAGCTTCAGCCCTGCTAGCCCTCCAAGAACCGGAATCTGCGTTGCAACGCAGATGTACTATGAGACATTCAGACTGAGCGATTGACGCGTCTAACATCTCGGTCGGAAAATGTCGCTATTGTTTGAACTTGATATCAATCCATTCCTCTGCCGGGCCGTTCGTCCAAAGACGTTGATGAGTACTCCACACGTGCGGAATCAGGTGCTGATCTACTGGGGTGAAATTGGCCTTGTTGACTCAGCGGCCGCTACTTCAGTCTACGTCACCTTGAAATGTTCTAGCGTATTCGCAAGCGCCGCAAGGAAGGTCTCCACCTCTCGCACTGTGTTGCAATGTACGAGGCTCGCGCGAATTGCCGTCGGCACGTTGTAGGTTTTCAATGCCCTTGAGTAGAAGTCTTGGGCAAAGACGGTTATCGCATGCTTCTTCCATAGGAAGTCAGCCACACTTTTCGGATCTGCGCCTTTAATGTTGAAAGAGAACGTTGGACAACGGAGATGTATGCTCGCAGTGTCCTTAAGCCCATAAACTTCTAGACCTCTCAGCTTGGAGAGACCAAGAGCGTTCTCGGTTCCATCCAGCATGGTCATCGAGAGTGTTTGTTCGTATTGCTCGATCCATGTAAGTGCGGCTTTTAGAAGACGGCGTCGTCCCGAATACTTCCCAAGTCCTCCTCCGACATCGCGCTGGACTTCACCTCCTAACCAATTCAGATAATCCGTGACAGCGCGAATGGACGCAAATAACGCTTGATCCCTTGTTCCCATTTCCCATTTCGTGGGAGGCGAGTTGGAGGATGGTTCGACTTTGTAAGGTTGGAGCTTCTCCAGCAATTCCTTTCGGCCATACATGAAACTCCCACGACGGCTGAATAATTTGTAGGCTGAGCATATGGCAAAGTCGCATTTTAGTTCCTCCACATCGATTGGGACATGTGGCGTCATGTGAACTGCGTCGAGCACAGTATAGGCGCCGACTTCCTTCGCGAGTTTGAAGATCTATCCAGCTCGCGAGGCTCAGGTCGTAAAACGCTCAACATGAAAGGAACGTTAATACGCATGAAACGGGTCATTTCGTTTGGTTCTACTATGGCCGATAAAGAAGCTGTCAAAGCTTACTTTGAGAAGGACTTGGGTTGGATGCCTGAGTCGATTCAAATGATGATGAGGTATGTCCCGGATGCCATGAAGGCGCTAGTCGAGCTTAGAAGTGCCTTGATGAAACCCCCACCTGAAGGGGCACTGCCAAAGAAGTTCAAGGAAATACTTTTCGTCGTTATAGACGCGATAGTCGGAAATGTGGAAGGGGGTAAGGCGCACGCCCGCGCAGCTGTAAAGGAGGGTGCTTCTGTTCGTGAAATAGCGGAGGCCTTGGGGGTGACGATTTATCTTACGGGCCTACCAACCATGGAACGAACCGGTAAAGAGATGCTAAGGGTGGCAGAAGAAGCTGCAAAGTAGTATTTTTTGGGTGCTGCCAAGGAAAGACTTTTGCCGAGGACATTGAACTCTATGCCACGAGGGGCAGGTTCCTTATGCAGCAGGAAAATGAGCACCTTCACTAGCAGCGGGTAAAGGACAGGCTTATCACTTGTTCATACAGGGCAAAATCGGTGAAGAAACGTTCAATGACCGGAGTATATTCACATGAATGTCTTCTAGTTCTTCAGGGGACACGCTATTATGGGACTTTCAAAATCAACATTTGGATCTAAGCTTGCAAGTCGTTGACCTAAGAAGTGACACCGTCACTCTTCCAACTGAAGAGATGCTTCAGTCGGTACTATCAGCCCAACTTGCAGATGATAAACGCGACAGAGACCCCACTGTTGGCAAACTAGAGGAACTTGCCGCCCGGAAAATGGGTAAAGACGCTGCTCTTCTCGTAACAAGCGGAACCCAAGGCAACCTGGTCTCAGTTATGGCTCAAACGCAGTGAGGAGACTGAAAGGAAGACTGGGAGTAATGGACGCAAGCGACGTTGAGAACGCGATCGAAAAGAGAAGCCTCGGTTCCTCTGGAACGAGTCTGGTATGCATAGAGAACACCCACAATAGAGCCGGCGGAACATGCTGGTCGCCTGAACAGACTGAAGCAGTCGGCGAAGTGGCAAGACGACGTAACGTAAGAGTCCATTTGGACGGGGCACGAATATTCAACGCTGCAGTAGCGCTAAACGTGGAAGTGAGAGAACTTGTAAGACCAGTGGATTCGCTAACCTTCTGTCTTTCGAAGGGCCTCAGCGCACCGGTAGGGGCACTCGTCGTAGGAGACAAGGAGTTTATCGAGAAAGCGAGACGCATCCGACACATGCTCGGGGGAGCTCTCTCAGACTAACATTGTTATGCTGAATACGAAACGCCTTGGCATCGAAGCGGCTGAATTTACCGCGAGACTCAACGGCCAAGGGGTCAAGGCAGGCGTCTATGGCCGGTTTATTGTCAGATTCGTCACTCACAGTGGGATAGAGAGAGGACATGTCGAATACACTTTGGACTCGGTAAGAAAACTCTTCGGTGTGGATGCCAAGACGTAGGTCCCTTGCTAAGCACATATTGCAGTCGTCTTCGTTCCCAAGGCGCTAAATATGTCGCGTTTTTCCTGCTAGACTGCTCTGAAATATACCTAGACCTTTGCCTTCGAACGTTCCGCTATAAGGTACGGATACACTTGCTCAGTAAGCAGACTTAGAAAACGTTGCTTGCGATCTCCTGTCTCCAAATATCTACGAACCAAGCGCTCCCCAAAGTAGTAGACGTGAATGTTCATGTGCAAGAACGGATCCGTTATGCGGTTGAGAACCCTCTCAGTTTGCTCCCCACTCGTCAGCAAAAACTTCTCTACGTAATCTCTCACCTTGTTGAGAGGCAACCCTTCTTTGTGTAGCATCCTAGCCGCTTTTGGGCGAACACCACTTAATTTTGCCATAGCTCTCGCGACCTTAACCTCTGTCATTACGTCCAAAGCTTCAATTCCCGCATCTCGATAGATATTCTCAGCAAGCCACTCTTGAATCCCCTCTTCACCGAACAGCACCATGCCAGCATTGTTGCCTATTCCGTTCGCCACAAGATTCTCGGGCGACCTCCATACAAAAACTGCGTGTTCTCCGAAACCTTGGCCTTTGTAGAGAAGTTTTTCTTTCATTGTCCGCTCAACGTGATGCCCGGCATAAGCCTCGTGGCACATCAGCCGAATCAGGTCAAATCCTAAAACTGGAGTATTGACCTCAATAATGGATCGGTAATTGCCGAGGTAAATGTTGTAGCCGTTGAAGTTCTGTCCCTCGACTAGCTTCATATCGACGTTTTCTTCTGGCGGCAAAGCTACGAACTCTCTAGTTCGCTTTCGGGTTTCATTCACAATCCTGCCAATCAGCTCATTGAGTCGCTCGCTCTTTGCGATTTGAAACTTTTCGACACGTCTTATGTAGCGATCACGTACAGATCCTTTACCTGGAAGAAGCCCATCCAATTCCGACAGCGCCTGCTCGAATACGTCTTCGCCATCGAACTCCGGGACAACGTCGTAGTAGTTGGAAATCTTGTCGTCGTAAGGTATGCGTTCACCAAGCATCTCTCGAAGAGTCATGTTCACAGAAATGAGCTGCTTTTCTACGAAGACTCTGCGGTTTCTCTCGTAGCCGAGTTTGTCAACCTCAGCCAACAAACGTTTGGATTCACTGTACAGTGTTCTTAGATCCTGTTTACCTTCGGCAGCAATTTTGTCCCTCAGCTCCACCGGACCCATGTATGCGTCGACATAAGTGGGTCTCCCTCCGATGATCCTATCGATTCTAAGACAGAGCTCTACGTAGCGTCTACTGAACTCATCCAGACCGTCCATCCAGTGTATCACCAAATCGGCAAGCTGATATTGTTAGGATAACGCATTCATATCTATGAACTCATTGGCCTTATCTCGTTTTTAATTTCCAAGGGTTAGTGCTGATGCTCATTATCGTTTGCGGAGGCTCCCGCTTTTTGTAGGCCTTCTTGCCACAATCACCGAAATACTGGAAGAAAGGGAGGCAGAAGACGGGGGTGTCGGGTGTGTTCTCCAACCATTGCCGCTATAATTCCGGTTCAAGAGTCTTTATCAAGCACTCGATGTGATCTCTGACAGGTTGTTCGAGACCGTACAGAGGTTCATAGCCCAACTCCTCGCATGTCCTTGTAATATCAAGCGCGGGGTTCATGAAACGTGATACGTACGTCCCGTTTTCGACAGACCGGGCCATAGCACCTTCTTCACAAGGTCGGTTGCCGCAGAGCTCTTCCAAAGTCTGATAGGTTATAGACGCTGTGCTTTGGTGGGCGCCTGTGCAGGTCAGTCGGCTCCATAGGCCACATTCTTGCTGTATGAGTCTCTGGTATCGTCCCTGCCCTCAGGTGCCTCGAATTCCTTTCCCTGCATCGTAAGGAGGGCGAAAAATCGCAATCCTCTTCGGAACATGTGAAGTCCCCCGGCCCCTACACTGTCCCAAGCTGAATCGACGCTGCGTCCACCCCATGCTCTTCTTGTCGGCAAGCTCGAAGGCCAATTCCAAGGAGACGACAATCGCAGATGTGACGATAACACTCCACGGCGTAGTCATCATGGAATGGAGCCTCAAAGAGGGAACTGCAATGATTCACGAGAAGATTATATGGTTTTCAAACTGTTCACTTATAGGTATCTTGTGACTTTGATCTTAGTGTTGTCGAATTGAACGAGACTAAACGTCTATCGAAATTCCTTGCTGATCTGTCGTATGAGAAACTCGCGCCTAAGGTTGTTGACAAGGCAAGACGACTAGTCCTAGACTACTTGGGCTACACCATGGTGGCCGTAAACGAGCCAACGGCACAGGTATTGTCGAAATTCATACGCAAGTACAATGGGGGAACAAGGGAGTCAACGATCCTAGGCTACGGAACCAAGACATCCTGCTTGAATGCCGCTCTGATGAACGGGGCCATGGGACACATGTGCGAAATGGATGATACTCATCGACAGACAGGGTCTCACCCAGGAGATAGCACCATCGCCTCAGCACTGGCAGTTGCTGAGAGAGAAAGGGCTACAGGGCGGCAATTCTTGACAGCAGTTGTCGCGGGTTACGAGGCTGCATTAAGGGTAGGGGCTGGCGTTTGCCCGGCTCATTATCTGAAGGGTTGGCATACAAGTGGTACAATATGTACCTTTGGTGCAGCCGCGGCAGCGGGTAAAATATTGAACTTCGATACGGATCAAATGGAAAATGCTCTCGGCCTTGCAGGAGTGCAGGTTGCAGGGATTTTTGGTAGTGGTCCCTCCGAGAAGAGGGAAGTGACATTTATGACAAAGGACCTTAGACCTGGAAAGGCGGCCTATACTGGCGTCTTGTCTGCTATTCTGACTGAGATGGGGCTCACCGGAAACCCAGCTATATTGGAGGAAGAGAAAGGCTTCTGCGCGCTTTATTCCGATGGATACGACCTCGGAAAGATAACCGAGGGAATGGGAGATAATTTCAAGATAATGGAGGTCGCCCACAAACCATACTCTGCATGTAGATTCATACATCCGGCTATCGACGCCACCCTAAAGCTGATGGACAAGTACAACCTAACTAGGGATAACGTGAAGCGCATCACGGTCGAGTCGTATAGGTATGTGGCAGTTGGCATGGACAACATGAATCCCGTAGGCACCTATGGACCCAGATTCAGTATTCAGTTCCAACTAGCACTCACGCTGGCGGAGGGAAGGGTAGGGTTGAAAAATGTCATCAAAGATGAAAACTATGGCCCAGAAAGACTGAAGACCCCAGAGATCAAGGCCTTGATGCAGAAAGTAGGGACTGTATACAACAAGGAGCTCGACAAGGAATGGAATGAACAATGCCTCTACTCAGCAACAGTCAAAATAGAAACAGAAGACGGAAAGGAATATAGTGAGTACGTAAAGTACCCGAAAGGTGAACCGGAAAACGATCTAACCTTAGAAGAGCTGAACGAGAAGTTCAAAATGCTAGCAACGAGAGTACTGAGTCAAAGAACGGCCGACAGAATCGTCCAAACGGTGAACAAGTTAGAAGAGACCAAGGACATAACTAAACTCACGAGCCTTCTCATTCCCTAAGGATACTGACGCCGTGTCTTTGGCGGATTGACAAAACTAACATAATGCCAGTATACAGCGACAATGCTTTTGTTGACGGTGGAACAGTCTTGCACCTGCGTTAGTGAAAATCATTTCTGAATGAGCCACCCAAGCTATATTACTCTAATCTGTTTGAGTTAAGCACAGGTGCTGTGTAATGGTTTCTTTAGCTGTGTTGGGTGCCGGTAACGCTGGATGTTCTCTCGCGGGCGAAATGACTTTGCAAGGTCATGACGTTGCACTTGCGGAACTTCCCCAATTCAAGAGTAACCTTGAGGTGCCTATGAAGAAAGGTGGCATCGAGGTAACGGGCGAACTTGAGAATGGTTTTGCGAAGATAAAAAAGATGACAATCGACGTCAAAGACGCCGTCAAAGGCTGCGACTTGATCTTCGTAACAGCCCCCGCCTTTGGTCATGAAGCCTTCACAAGGGCTTGCGCCCCGTATCTTGAGAAGGGGCAAGTTCTGGTTTACATCTCCTATTTCGGTGCTCTGAGGATGGCGAAGCTGCTGAAAGAGCTGCGGGTTTCAATGGACAACGTAACGGTTGCTGAGACGGCCTCTTTCATTTATGCCTGCGACCGAGTTGGCAAGAAGGGAGCCTTCTTCATGGACAAGTATCAAGATGACGCGAAAGTCGTCATTAAGCGCGAGAAAGACGGGCTACCTTTCGCAGCCTTTCCAGCCACGAGAACAGTTGAAGTCCTGCGTAAAGTGAACGAAGCATTGCCGACTGTTGCTGCTGCAGCTAACGTTCTAGAGACGAGCATCAACAATGTTAACCCCATAAGCCATCCTGCTGGAGTAATTCTGAACGCTGGATGGATAGAACACACAGGTGGGAAATTCTCCTTCTACCTAGAAGGCCAGACACCATCAGTCAATAAGGTCGCGCACAAGATGGATGAAGAAAAAATGGCTATAGCCGGTGCCCTCGGCTTAAAGAAAATATCCAACGCAGAAATGTCCCAGAAGATGTATGCGCGTTACGCGGATAAGAAGGGTCAGGTGCATCAGGACAAATATTACAAGAACGTTTACGACGCACCCCCAGATTTGAAGCACCGATACCTAACTGAAGACGTAATCTACGGCCTAGTCCCAATGGCTGAGATCGCAAAGGTCGCCAAAATCAAAACACCAACCTTCCACTCCATCATAAGCCTCGCCAGCATCGCAAACGAAGTGGATTACTGGCGCGAAGGCATGACCCTAGACAAACTCGACCTACAAGGCAAAAGCCCCAACCAAATGGTTGACTACGCAAACAAAGGACCATGAAGACCATCCGAACCGGAAACAAGAAGCCAGTTTTGAAACGCGAAAGCAAAGCTCGCCACGACGAAGGAGGAATTAAAGCTTGAGGGAGACAGATTAGAATGTTGATGAGTTATGAAATTGAAGAAGATGCCATCCTAATCGCGGCGAAGTTGATGACTACGGCGATTATAACAGCGCCAAAAGGATGTGCTTCCGAGATTCTGAAAGACAAACTGGCCGATCGCGTAGTTGCTCGCATAGTAACCGGTCCTCTGAAGGAGCGTATCGCACAGGTAATGGAGAAGAAGGGGCGTACCAAGGGGCAAAAACAACCATCCGAACTACATGCCTACAAAAGAGATGCTGACAGTCTTAGGGAATCTCCAGTTCTTCTTTTGATAGGAGTTAGAGCAACGACACCGAAGTATGCCAAAGATCCTCAAATGCACCTCAACTGTGGCGCTTGTGGATATCGCTCATGTGAGGACTTTATTAAGGCTGAAAAGAAAATGGGCGAAGATTACCGAGGCCCACTTTGTATTTTCCAAGTGCTCGATCTAGGCATAGCACTAGGATCTGCCGTAAAAATGGCGGCGGAACTTTGCATAGATAACCGAGTATTCAATACGGTGGGAACCGCCGCGATGGAGTTAGGGCTTCTTGAAGCTGATCTCATCATTGGAATCATGCTTTCCGCCAAAGGTAAAAACATATACTTTGACAGGAGGTGATTTTGGAAGCTTCAGCTTTTGACAAAGCATCTTCTGGATTCTTTCACTTTTCAGTTTAAGCAGTCTTGCGACCTTAATCTTGCCGGCTAAGAATGCGGCCTCCCAAAGGCTGTCGCGATGCGGACCCATGACAGGAAGTATCAAGCACTGCGAGGAGCCTTGAAATGATCGAAAAGGGAATCATTCAGTCTCTGAAACACCGTCTTGCAGGCGAAGTTGCGGACCAAGAATATATCCTAACGTTAATTCAAAAGTTCAAGGAAGCCGACAATGCCAAAAGACATCGCTTTCTGATGAAAGACATTGCGGCTGAATGTAAGAAGCGAGATGCTATACTTGCTCCTGGCCTTCTCGTCTTTCTGAAGCAGAGGCTGAACGCTCAAGCATCTGAGAGCAGGAAGCTGTCGATATCCTGTCTCAGTTACATGGCATCCACGATCGACGAGTCTCGACGGATAGATCTGAGATTGTTGAGATGTCTACAGAACGACTTTTCATCCAAACTTCTTGAAATTGCGGAAAAAGACTTCTCCTTAGATGTTCGCATAGACGCATTTCGCCTTCTTCTGGTACTGGGTGAATCTGGAACGATTTCTGTCATCGAACACATAGTGAGGGATTCTGCAGCAGACACATTCAGGTATCTCAAGTCGACTCTGAGAAACGATCTTTGTAGGCCTTACGACGAATCCAAATTCGTGAAGAATAGATTCCTAAGAGATCACAAAGACATATTGAGAGCCAGGTTAACCGATATCCGGGTGAAGAGCAAGGATCGGCGCACAGAGAAACGCGCTGAGTTCCTCGTCAGGCACCTGAGGAACGGACCAGGAAGCTCCATGCTGAGCGAAGCGCAAGCGTCGAATGAATCCCATCTTGTCCGTCTCGTTTAAAGGCCAGATGTAGGTAGGCTCCCTCCGACCTAATGAATGATCTGCAAAGAGAGTCAAGGTTAGATTGTAGGTGCCAAAGGTCGTTGGCATTTTTCTTTCCGTCGGACACAAAGTTATGCGCTTTCAGGGCGTCGCGTTGAAGGAGTGTCTCTAAACCACAAAAGGTCATCTACCCTTGATCAGTTAGTTTCTTCTGGCCCTCTTTGCATACGTTAGCAGAACGATGTATCCCTAGAAGTTGCTCTTCTGTAGGCTTGCGTCACACAGAATCGTGCCAACCCGTCTTCGCTCGCAACTTCGCTACCAGATGTCTGATTGCACTGTTGTTTCGGCATCCTCACGAGTTAAGCGGTGGGCAGAGACAGAGAGTTGACATTGCTAGAGCGATATCCTTGAACCCACACTTCATTATTGCCGATGAGCCCGTAACATCACTGGATGCATCCATATCATCTCAGATAGTCAATCTGTTGAGCGCCATAAAGAGAGAATTTGATCTTACTTATCTTTGGATTTCTCACGACCTCACTATGGTGCGATATGTAAGCAATCGCGTCGCGGTCCTGTATCTAGGGAAAGTGATGGAGCTTGCACAAACAGAAGCGCTATTCAACGATCCTCGAAATCCATATACTCAGGCACTGTTGTCCGCAATTCCAGACATTGATTCAACAAGAAAGTCGGAATATGTAAAACTCAAGGATGAGATGCCGAGTCCCATTAACCTGCCTTCAGGCTGCGTTTTTCATACCAGATGCCTGTATGCAGACGAGAGGTGCGAAAGGGAAGAACCTGAATTAGCAGACATCGGTGGCGGGCACTTCGTCGCCTGCCATTATAGGTCCGGCTTGCCCAAGATATCAGTCACTACAACTTGACTTCAACCGTGGAGGGGACTCTTCGAAATTGTGGGACCTGCAAATCGTCTTGTAGTTTACTGCTCTATAATCTAAGCTACCTCAAGAACCTGTTGAAATGGGTGTTGCTGACCCTAATCCTAGTCAGGAATCCGAAGTACGCATCTTTGGCATCACTCGCAACATACCTTATTCGGGTCGCACTGACACGTTGGTCGTCGCGCATGAAGACGCAGTTTGCATATGCCCTAAACGGATCGCGATAATCTATCTCCACAGTGATTGGATTCTTGTATGTTACTGGAGGAATTTCCTTACGACGTTTCAGCCCGTCAATCACCGCTTCTTTTATCAGTTTCTGAGCTTTCTTGGGGTGTAAGCTAATCGCGCTGTACATACCGAGCCCCTTCTTAACAACGGCAGCTGCAACTTTCGGCATATTCTCTTGAATGGCTCTAACGGTTGCTTCATCGCCTGATATTGCCACGAGCGGAACATTGTAGTATCCAGCCAAGGCGGCATCAAGGTCCGTTTCAGTCAGAGGTTTCTTGTCAAACGTGAGCTCCCTTACTCCCCATACATGGCACAAGACTGCGTCAGCAGTTGTTTCATTCGCATGCGCCCCTACGCAGATAAACGCGTCAAAACTGTTATCCAGACCCAATACCTCATCCATTGTTTCAGCTGAACCGACAACAATCTTGGTATTCTCGGGGAGTTCTTCGAAGAAAATGTTCATAGAAGCCGCATGCGAATCATTGAAGAAGATTTCAGCCTTTGGATCAACTTCAAGTATACCATCTATCGCGGCTTTCACTTCATCTGTCGCGAATCTTAGAGCGCGTTGGTAAGCCCCCGGAATCGAGGGGTCGGGACTCATCTGCGCTCTAAACGCAGTCCCGCTTGTTCCTTCCATGTCGAACGTCACGTAGACTTTCATTTGAATCACGTTTCAATGTCACTGTAGACGACTTAAGCCTTGCTATGACATTATTGTCTTCTCAGTCCTCAGCACAACGATATTTGTGCCCTCTCGGCCAATGCTCCGTGCCTTCCACGTACAAGTAGCAGCTTCGACTGGTAATCAACCTAAACATCACTCACTACCGCAGCCTCTTTCTCGCCGGTTCGCGGCTCACTGGATGTCCCTCGCGCGGCGGACCGCCCTGTCTGCAATCACTGACTTCCAAACTTGTGTGTCATTTGATAACAGAATGTGCCGAGCGATTCGGAAACGCTTAAGTGAAAGCAAATTTCTTGTTCTCTTCGCACAGTGTCTCCATGAGATTTGGTAGTAGTTTAAGCGCGTTTGAGCTTGATGAGGTTACTGTAGACGACCTCAGGAAAGGACTGGGGTCAGGACATTACACGGTGCGTTCGATCACTGAGCGGTATCTAGCTCGTGTCGACGCAATTGACAAGAACGGGCCAGTCATCAATTCAGTAATTGAACTCAACCCCGACGCCTTAGCAATTGCTGATGAACTCGACCGCGAGAAGGGACCATATGGACCGCTCTACGGCATACCCATCCTGGTCAAGGATAACATAGATACAGCGGATCGCATGAGCACCACGGCGGGTTCTTTAGCACTTGATGGCGCGATCGCAACAGAAGATGCCTTTGTGGTCAAGCGGTTACGAGACGCAGGCGCACTGATTCTTGGGAAGACCAATTTGAGTGAATGGGCCAATTTTAGGTCAACCCATTCTACTAGCGGGTGGAGTGGGCGAGGCGGCCAGACCCGTAACCCCTACGTTCTCGACCGAAACCCATGCGGCTCGAGTTCGGGATCAGCAGTAGCCGTTGCAGCCAACCTCTGTCTTGGTGCCATTGGCACTGATACGAGCGGATCTGTGATCTGCCCAGCGTCTGTGAACGGTGTGGTAGGCATCAAACCCACGCTCGGCCTTGTCAGCTGTGGCGGAGTGATTCCGATTGCCCATAGTCAGGATACAGTTGGACCGATCGCCCGCACCGTCCGCGACGCCGCGATCTTGTTGACCGTTATCGTAGGCCCAGATCCATCTGACCCAGTCACAAGAGACAATGCCGGAAAGGCTGAACCAGATTACACAAAGTTCCTCGTACCGAATGGACTTCGCGGCGCGCGACTTGGAGTCGCCCGGAAATTCTTCGGCTTCAACATTGCAGTTGATCGACTGATTAATGAAGCGATTGAAGTAATGAAACGGCAAGGAGCAGAGATCATAGATCCTGCTGATCTGCCTTCTCACGGTCAATATGACGACTCGGAACACGAGGTTCACCTTTACGAATTCAAAGCGGACCTGAACGCCTACTTGGCGGCCCACGCCGAGTCAGTCCGAGTTCGAACTCTCGCGGATGTCATCGCATTTAACGAGAAGAGGAGTTCGGAGGAGATGCCATATTTCGGACAAGAAAGAATGATCATGGCAGAGAGGAAAGGCCCATTAACGGGACCTTCTGTTGACTATTAAGCGTGCTATGGGAATAGTGGAGAGACTGACGAGATGAATTCACCTCATGCTATCGTATTCTGGAATCAGATGAATTCACGAAGAAACGCGGAAATTCATATTCACGCGAATCCGCGACGATGGCGCAATTGATAGCTTCTGACAAGCGTTAAGAACCACACCCTGCTTCCCTTAGGAAGTAGGAGTTGTCATTTGATGTCGGGTGTCATTAGGATAGCTGATCTCGAAGCAAGAAGAAGCGAGAAGAAAACGGGGTACCTAGATGTGGGCGAGACGGCCATTGGGATGGTTCAGATCCCGCTTGTAATAGTGAACGGGGCCAAACCTGGACCGGCCCTCTGCGTAAGCGGCGGAGTACATGGCTACGAATACTCAAGCATAGAGGCGGTGAACCAACTGATAAGGCAGTCAGATCCCTCCAAGTTGAACGGAACGCTGATTATCGTTCCCGTACTGAACATGGCGGGGTTCGAAACGCGCGGCCCCCAAGGTGGTCAAAGTACGCCATTCCAGAACCCAATAGACTCCATAAACCTCAACCGGATATTTCCCGGGAACCCAGATGGCACTATGAGTTATCAGATTGCGGCCGCGTTCATGAGCAAGATTGTATCGAAGGCAGAGTACTATGTTGACTGCCACGGCGGAGACCTCAACGAAGAACTCACCTCATACATAATCGTGGCACAAACTGGTGACCCAAACAAGGACAGAGCCGCCAGAGACGTTCTGGCTGCTTCCTTCGATTGTGATTTCATCAGCATCAGCGCCGGTGGCGGGGGAAGCATCGAGGCGGCGGCAAAGATGGGCAACCCCGCCATCGTTGTGGAGGCTGGTGGATTCGGTAGAGTGATGGAGGAGGCGGTACAGTTCATCAACAATGGCCTCAACAATGTGATGAAGAAACTCAAGATGATCGAAGGAATTCCGACGCCCACGCGTAAGCAAAGAACCCGGCAACGATGGAATGTTTACGCCAAGAGGGGCGGCATTTGTATCCCACTACCTCTGGGAACGAAGGTGAAGAAAGGAGACAAAGTCGCTGAAGTACGAAGCATATTCGGAGAACTCCTCGAGACCGTAGAATCACCGGTTGACGGTTACATATGCTTCAGGAGAAACCCGATTCCCATATCAACGAACGATAGGGTAGTCGGCATCGTGCCTGACGAGGACTTGGCACCACCAAAAGCCCGACCCTACCCCTAGAATTGTTCCGCCCTTCTTCTCTTATTGGATGTCGTGAGAGCGCGAAAGAGAAAGCGACACTTGCTGCTGTGTGTGAAGGATTGATTGGTCTTGTTCCCTTGACAGGTTCAACACGCAGGTTGGGATTGTACCGCTGAAAACGGCAGTCGACCCTGCGAATACGTCTATTTGTGACGTCCAACATCCTAGCTGGTTCAAGCATGTTTAATGTGTCCTCTGCGTTGACAGCGAATTGAGCTGTAGGAAAAGTGATACCGGAACCTAGATGTGTCAGCGCGGCCGTATGTTATTCCTTCGACATCATTCTCATCCGAAACGTTGATGAACCTCACAGAGTCTCTGACATCGCCGCAGAAGGCACAACCATGATCGATGTAAGAATCAACGTGAGAATACTTCAGCGTGTCTTATGATGAAAAAGATTGCTGCTGATAGAATGTTGCGGGCAGAGTTACCTGAGTACAAAGAAGTTGGGCTTTTGTCGCAGGCCGATAGTGAAGCGCGGATAAGGAAAGTGAAACATGAAGTTGGTGGATTCATCTCTTTGGCTGTAGCCGATTCCCAAGTTAATTTCCGGAATGCATGACGCAAATGGGCGTGTCACTTTGCCGGGATTTTACGACAAGGTCCGTGTTCTCTCGAAAGAAGAACGTGCTGAATTGGCGCGCATTCCAATTTCGGACGAAGATTGGCGAGAGATGACCGGGACGAAGCTGCCGTATGGAGAGAAAGGGTTCACGACTGTGGAGAGGATTGGGGCGCGACCTACTCTCGAAGTAAACGGTATCCTCTCAGGTTTCACTGGCGAGGGATTGAAGGGCGTCTTGCCCGCGAAAGCCATGGCGAAGATTTCCATGCGTCTTGTGCCCGAACAGGACGATAGGGCTGTGGAGCTTCAGCTAAAGGAGTATTTGGGCAAGAATGCGCCTCCAACCGTGACGTGGGAGATCAAGAATCTCGGGAGTGCCACGGCTGTTCTTGTTGATCGCAATACGCCAGCTATGCGAGCGGCTGCGTCAGCACTGCAAGCTACTTTTGGAGTGAGACCGCTCTTTCAGTTGCAAGGCGGTAGCAATGCAGTGGTGAACATGGTCAAGACCAGGCTTGGCGTTGACTCAGTTCTGTTGGGATTTGGCTTACCTGACGACAATATCCATGCTCCCAACGAGAGACAGCACCTGCCCACCTACATTCGTGGCATCGAAACTTACATCCGCTTCTTTGATCTGGTTTCACAGAAATAGAGATGCGGCTTCAAGACTAGCAGTGCATGCGTTAGACGCTATTAGTCCCACGATTTGTGGGTTCAAATCCCATTGCCCCCACGAAACAGGAAGAAATCGGCGCCGAAGACCGGAAAGCTCGAAAGGCATCTGCGAAGAAGGAAAAGGCGGATAAGTCAGAAACTCCCTCTCTGAGACTAACTGAGGACTGAAGTCTCATGTCTGAGGCACGAGATTCTGAACGAGTTGAAGTGCGGGGGGAGTTTGCTAGGGCGTTTCTGAAAGCAGTGCATTACTCTGACTATGAAATCAGCATGCTGGGTGATCTCTCGCGAGTCAGCAGCGAACAAGTGAAAGCATTGCTGAACGCGAAGGTTGAGGAAATGAAGGCGATCGAGGACGCAATCAAGAATCCCCGGGAGCCCCGGGAGTTCAAGCTGCTGGGCGGCGCAAACAAGAAAAAATGATTGAGCCATATCGGTGAACGGACATGCCTGGTGAAGACGAGGTAAGCCTCATTGAGATCAAGAAGTTAGCGAAAAGAATCGCTACCAGACTCGGCACTACGTCACCAGCGGACTCAGCATTATTCAAGATGTTGGAGAATGAGCCTGACAGGTCGCCGTTGACTGTTGAATCCTATACGAAAATCGTCATGTATTGGGGGCTTGTCACGGCGCTCCTTGATAAACTGGAAGAGTAGTTGTGTTCAGGCTGGTGCCATGATCAACCATTCTTTTGCTGACAGTCTTTTAACAAGGTCCCAGCCTTCTTCATCGGTTCGTATCCCTACGAGCCCACGAACCAGTGTAAGAACGCCGTCTCCTTTGTTGATCCAGAACGACTTTCAAAGCGCGGGCCTCGGGCTCTGGGAAGATGGTCATTAACCCCACCAAATCCCACCGGCCCCACCACGAATTTCTAATCCACGGAATCTTGCCGTCTATCATGCAATCAAATAACCATTGTAACTCAAACTGAATCCTTCATCCTATGCTTGTAGGAGAGTCGCGATCGGTTTCACGACCAGTTCGGAGATTACTTTGTCCCATTTCTCCTCGTCCGGCAGAACGAGGAAGACGTCAATTTCGGGGACGAGTATGGGGTTAAGATTCGCAACGTTGCGTAGTCTCGCGGAGACGGTCCCTGCCGCGTCGTCGTCCAATGCTCCTACGATGATTAGGAATATGGTCGTGAATTTGCCTGAGCCGAGTGTGCGCAGTATTCTTCCGTAAATGTGGTCTTCGCGAGAGGGCCAGTTGTATCCTATGTCTACCTCAACTCCATAGCTCGATTTGCCGCGCTGAATGACAATGTCTGGGTCGTACCTTTCTTGTTGCTTGCTGACCTTGCAGTCTGGTAGAACCTTGTCAAGGCGTGTGATGATTCTTTCCTCCAAGTCAGACATTACATAATTGGTCAACTGTGGGTGGCCAAGGAACCTGGCTTTTCTGAGTTCTTGGAGGAGGAGGCGAGCGCGCCGCCGCTTTGCGTCATTTTCAATGACAAAAATGGTCTCACGTTTGTCGTCCGATTCTTTCATGTCAACGAGTTCTCTTTTCTCCAGTTCGCGCAATCCACTATAGACGCTGGCTAGATGCTTTCTCATAACCGTCGCCGCCTCGTTCGCTGTAACTCCTTCTTTCGACCCCTCGACAAGTCTAAGCAACCTTGCCAGAAGAGGCCTAGAAGTTAGCTCCGAAGATATGCTTAATGCATCCCCCTCAAATTGAGTATCCGCTATCCTTATATATAATAGCTTTGGTATTTTGAGGTAGATACTTAATCTAGGGAGGATACATTGAATATGTTGAAATTGAAACTCGACCTTGAGACTCTCAGCAAGGTCGGGAGTATCCACGTCTCGAGCACTATGTTTCCGTGGCTAAAATGCTGCGGCCTCATTGAAGAGAAAAGAAAAAGTTCGAAACTAGCTAAAAGTGGACGATGTTTCCACAGCCCAAAATGGGCCGTGGCTCCATTGAAGATATCGCGGCAGGTTCACGAGCTGGTGGGCACGTTGTTGACTGATGGGAACCGTGGTCCTAGTTGCGCCTGTTGCTGATGAGGTTCGGGAGGAATTGCTGAGGTGGGTCTGCCATGAGCGAGGATTGGAAAGTTGCAGAGGACTCAGTGGAGGATACCAACTGGCATGAAATGGCTAGCCTAGATGTCGATGAGAAGCTTGAGGAGTTGAACAGGCAGCTTGGAAAGAGCGGATTTCGGACAAGGTTCAGAATCATCACGGACGAGTTCGGTTGGGACGTTGTAGTAGATGACGGAGGGAAGCCGGAACTCGTCGAGACGGTTGAGGAAGCTGAGAACATCGTTGAGGAACTCTGCATAAGGTGAAGCAGAAAATGATGATGCTTAGGGGAGCAGCAGAACTCAGGCGCTTGGTGCTTGAGAAGTGGGGGTACAAAATCGTCAGTAAGGGAATTAATGAAAATCTCATTCACAAGGACTGGCGGGATGCGACGCCTGTCAGAGGATATAAGGCGAAGTTTCCTTGTCCAATCTGCGGCGGCGATGCCTACGAGTCCTTCATAGAGTTGGAGCCGGACGATCCGGCGGAAATGGACGTGTGGCGCATTCGTTGGGGGAGCCGGTGCGACCACGTCGGAGGCGGTGTCAACGAGGTTGCCTGCGTCGCTACTCCAGTAGAGGAGGACGGTGTGATCGTGGGGATGATTGAACCGGTATCTCCACCGGAGTGGCCTCGGTATGATGGTTCAGGCGATACGTCCCAGGTTAATCGTTCCTGCGCATTTTTCGGAACCCTTTGGCAGGCTGGACACGCCAGCCTCGACGAATGCAGGTTGGTCGCTGCGATACAAGCCGCCGAAGATGAGGAGGGTGAGGTGAAGCGGAAATGAAGACGCTCGGCGGCGCAAGGAGCCTGAGGCGCATGGTGCTGAACAAGTGGAGTTTCAAAATCGACCCCCAAAACTCGCTATTACAGGGGTGATCGAACAATGAGGAAACTTCCAATCGATGAGAGCGCCTTGGAGGCGGCGAACGAGAATTTGTGCTGCAAGTGCGGGTCAGAACGAGTCGTTAGTAGCTTCTACGATTTTGCCGATCGCACCACATTTGAGTTTCCTCATTGGCTGTGCAAGCAATGCTATCACGACACGCGCAACCTCTCCGACCCGGACCAAGTCATGTTCTCTCAGGAGCGCGTTTTGGACTACAATCTAACGGACAGAGATGGGGCACGGGATTTCAACCCCAATTTACCAGTACAAATAAGTCCACTAACGGAAATCGTAAAGAATTGAAAGAATCATGATTGTCCTGACCCGTTTGAATCGTCGTCGTTTTCTGAAATACCCCGGTGCAACTGCGGCAGTGGTTGGAACGTCAGCGCTAGGGCTTGACTTCGTGAAAAGAGCGGTGACTATGAGTTCACTGAGCTTTGATCACGATCTTACTACACGAATTCTGATAGACTGGCTGTGGCTATATCGATGGTGATGCCCATTGGCTCGAAAGTTTGTGATAGTGAAGAGATGAGGTTGCGAATATAGTCATCCACGTGGACTTCTCTCGCGTTAGCTTGTGAAGTTGGTTTGACTGTGAATTGTCTTCCTTGCAACTTGAAAGGATGAACTTTGACGAAACCCACAACTTCTCTTCTCGCAGGTTTCTTTCCTTCCTTGAGCAGAAGGTAAGCTGCTTGGTAGGGTTGCGGCAGAGTCTTCGACTCTGATTTCACTTGTGGGTCGTCTCTCAGTTCGACGCGGTACTCCAAATCTGATAAGTCGAGTCTTCCGTCTTGTAGTTCGCGAATGGCCTTCTTGACAACTTCAGGCACTTGTTGTTTGGCTCGCTCGAAGTCAGTTGGAGAACGTCGTCCTTCGGAGAGTTTCGTGAGACACTTTTCGAATGTTTGTTGGAAGAATCTTGGTGAGTTGGATTTTGCTATCGATAATCCCTTGATTTCCGGCTCTCCGTCTGGTAGAATGCCGAAGTACGCTTTCTTGGCGGAGCTGAGAACGCAAACTGAGTAGAGTCGGTCAGATGCCAATTGTAACCCGAAACGGTTCATAATAGAATTTGAGAACTTGGTCACATCTTCTTCTGATGGATTATCTAGGAAGACGGAGTCCGTATCACTATACCTAGGCTTGAGGCCATTGTTCTTGGCCATGTCCCATGTGGATTGTAGGACGTAGCGACCGTAAGCAGTGATCGCTTCACCCAGTAAGGGGCTTGCTAGTCCGTGAATCCGAATTGTTACACCGTAACATGAGACTAGGAAGACTTTGAGGATTCGAGAGGCTGCTCTCATCTTCTCACCCTCCACATCTCGAAGTTCTGTTTTGGCGAGTGGTTTGAAAACTCGAAGGCGAAGGTCTCGTAATGCTCCTGTTAGGGCGGAGTAGATTCCACGTCGCCTGATACAAACATTGTAGTCTAAGCCTGGAACCAAGTTTCGTTGACATTCAGGATGGGGGCAGCGTATTGTCTCGTATGAGAGGTTGTAGACGTCGATGCAGCCTGGGTATAGTGATTCGTAGTCGAGGACGTGCATGTTGAAGTATGTGCCGGACTCTGGCGCTATTGTGAGGGCACCCGTTACATATTTTCTAGTGTCGCCGAGTTTGAGTTCTTCACTGTTTGGGATGAGAATGTTGTGGGCACGATAGTACGTGTACAGCATCGAACGAATCCATTCAGATACGGAATGATTCCTGTAGGTTCTTGATATGGGAAGATTGGTGATGCGACTTAGAAGGAAAGCGTTGTAGTAATCCTCCTCAGAACCATTACCTTTAGGAAGCCCAAGCTTTTCGTGACTGATTCGTGGAACTGGTTGATTCACGTACGCGTAGGTTTCTTTTACTAAGGCGTATTTGAGGGGATCCTGTCTTTCGATTTCCCCGAAAAGCGAGTTGAAGCGAGATACATGTTCAGCGTCCAACGAAACGTGTGGCATCCAACCATCGGGTCCTAGGCGATGGAGCAGGCCGAAGCGCAGTCCTTTGTCATAGGCGTAGCTGAGTGTTGGATCAGTCTCCGACTCCCATCTCGTGATGGTCTTTGGTGTGTCTCGCGTTACGTTCACTTTGTAAAGTGTACGATCTTCTTGAGAGAAGAGATCAAATTTCTTCACGATTTTGCCGTCATCGTTTTGCTTCTCAGTGAGATAGTAAGGACGGAAGCTTGAATCAGTCCAGCGAAATGGTTCAAGATTCGCTTCAATTAGGCTGAGCGTCACCCGTCCTGTCTCGTATGCGGCGTCTACTAACCAAGCAGTTTCCGCCGTTGCGGTCACATGAGTCACTGTCCATCATACATGAAGACTTGATTAATTGCTTATGAGTGAGAGTATTCATCTAGTGGACATGAGTCTAGCCTTCTGATTGACGCCTCACGATACAACTGAAATCTACCATTCTGGTCTGCGATTCTGATTAAGGGTCGCAGTGAGTCTATGCACCAAAACTCCGTTATTCATGGCAGTTCAAATTCAGTTGCCCGCACCAGTTATAACACACACAAAAGGAATACTGACCAACGACGGTTCAAATTAGGAATGTAGATGCTGACATGGACAGTCAACAGGTAAGTCCTTTCCCTTGCTTGTTCCTTGCTTGGGAATATCTCAAATACACGTTGTTAATGGTGACCGTAACTTGTAACTATCCAGGCAACTTGTACCAATTGTGATTGAGCTCTTGACTGGAGAGGCGGTGTTCATTTTTCGCGATCTTGCTAGGAATGTTCTCAGCGCTGCTCGGTATGCGAAGTACGCGGAATGGGTGGAAAATGCGGAGAAGACCAGACAAGGTGCATCCATGTCACCCATGGATAGACATACGAATCAGTATGACAAGGCTGAGGAACTTATCACATGGAACACGTTCGCACCCCTACTCAAGGTGGGCCCACGGGTCAAAGACACGTTGATCGCAGATATCGTCAATCTGGGGCTCCAGAAAGATGCCGCAGAGTATCTTGACGAATGGGGGTTCAATGTTCAATTTGAAAAAACACTGCCACCTCCTCCATCGTACTTGAATCACCTTCGATCGACTGTTGCGAATCATCCTGTAAGGTATGTCAGGCTTGATGCGGAGGGCAAGGAAATACTGGAGGGGGACACGCATGCAGACATCGTCTTCGAAAACTCTGGGTTGCTTGTTCTTGGTGAAGTAAAGTTCATGTCCGACATACAGTGGGGCGTCACGTATGATCCCAATCGCAATCAGTTGGCGAGACTGATCGACACGGGAATACGCGCCGCGCGTGACAAGAAGCTAGCAGTTATACTATTCTCGCCAGAATCAGTATACCGCTCAAAGAGCCGACTGTACTACTACAAATTGAAGGATTACCGCGAATCAATCGAGAACCTGAGAGCCGACATTCCGCACAGAAGCCTTGAAGAGATAACCAAGACGCTTATCGGAACAGGATGGGTGCCACTGGAGTTCGCTGCGTCAACCATCCACAGAAAGGCAGTAGAACAAGGGCTGCTCGTCAAGGAAGACTCGCACAAGTTCTACGAAGAAAGGAAGATCAAGCTCTCCATCTAGTTCCTTGCCTGAACAGTGCTTTAACTTCATTCATGTCGGTTCAAGTTCTGTTGCCCGCACCAGCAGTACCACCTATGAAAAGTCCGTAGACTGTGAGCGTTCTCTGGGCTGGTTCTTCTGCGTGGCGTTCAGGCCGTGCTAACTATTCTGTCCAGGAGCTTATGCTTTTCCCCGGATCTTTTCCTCCATTTTTCTTGGTTGGCCTGAACGCGGCAATCACCTATTCGCGCGTCTAGGCGCATTCAAGGAGCCGCTCCTGAAGACTGCCCATTCACACACCCGACCGGTTTTGGTCAGTTGGTCTTCGGGCTTACCAACCGCGGAGAACTTTCTACGCCCACAGGACTAGAGACTTTTCATCCATTCACACACGAAAAGACATTAACCGCTGGTTAGTACAGCTCAGGACATGGTATCAGAGGAGAAGGTCAGAAACACTGTTACCGAATGGCTGAGCCAAAATGACTATGAACTCCGTCTTGTGGCTACGACTCGTGGCCGACCTTCTATTTCCAAAAGACGGGGACGACCTCGCAAGCTGAAGCCTCCTGATTTGATCGCTAAGCGTCGAGATCAGAATTACTATTGTAACCAAATGACCGAGTAGACGGTGATTGCAATTATCATGTACAAAGCTATCGCACATAGAACCATGGCCACTGCTGCTGATGCCGTAGCTCTGCGCGGTTTGAAAAGATTCCACACGACTGTTATGAAGGAAAATATCCCGAGAGCCGCCCCGACTAGCGCGCCTTCCCATATCACAGCGTAATTTGTCGTGGCCTGAATAGTCGAAATCTGAGACACGGTATAGGCCAACCCGAAACTCGCATACGTCACCGTGGCGCTTGAAGGAAGCAAGATGGCTGTTTCTCTTCTATCGAACACTCCTTTCCACTTTCGTGGAAGGCTGATAGTTCTTCGTGCCCACGTGTATATGAAAGGGGAGAACCTCGCTATAACCATGGTTAGAATTATCGCCAGCATTAGCAAGGAGGGAATTGCCGTGTACAAGAACGAATTCCTCACAGCATTGACCTTGTCGAGCAAAATCTGTTTGAACCTAGGCTCCTGCGTGTCATTCCAAAGTTTCGCTTGCTTTATCGCTTCTTGTGTCACGTCGATGATGCTAGGCTTTCCGTCGTAGCTCCCGAACAAGAGATCATGTGCCCATGTACGCATTAGCGTCGACGTGCCGTTGACCATCATTGGACCAGGGTCAGCTACGTTGAAGACCCATGGTTGGATGTGATGAGAGTACAGGTCTTCAGCATTTTTCAGCGCGTCGTCAGCCTGAGGAGAGGGTGGGACATACGAAGGAATTGTTTCTATAGCATGCTTCGCAGCAAGGATGTGGGTAACTGAGACGCCCAATGCGATTCTATAGACCGATCTTGCACCAACAAACATAGAGACACGAGCCCATTGAATGCTCTCGTTAGGCAGCCGATCATAGTTCTGTAGAGCCATCTTGGCTTGGTCTGACGACGTCAGAATATCTGAATAGATCTGAAGTTTGGTAGTGTCGTTGATATCATTCCAGTATTGTTGCATCCAATACTTTGCATTGTTAGCGTCGTTCAAACCTTGATTGGTGTAGTAGACAATGAGCGGAGGGGGATTCTGAGCTTGAACAGCCGATATGGAGAGGCTTACTGCAAACAGAAGAACGAGCCATGGAAGAAACAGTCTCTTAGCACTCATAGTGCTCACAAGCGCCCGTCATGAGAACGATGAGGAGGGCTTTTGCGTACAAAACAAGGTGCTCGAATCCCTTCCTGCCCGCCCCGAAAAGAGACATGCAACCTGAATCGTTTTGTTCGCAGGCTCACTACATTTCTGAAGGGCGACACGTTAACCAAAGGTTCCTCTCCATGAATATCGCTCCAGCAGAGAGCTAGTTGCGCCTTTTCTTTTTGAGCGTCTTGTGTGACTGGCATTCAAAGCAAATCTTGTACGTTCTCTTTCCAGTTCTCGGCCACACATAGTCGTGCTCCTTGCCTTTTCTTCTACAGTTCTTCCCCTTACGATAGGCTCCCCAGTCTTGTCCCACGACAGTCACTTGACATATGGAAGGTCAGCCCAGACACATATGATTTGTGACTTTCTTCAAGGTATTCATTGCTCATTATTCGGTTGTGAAGAGTCAAGCCTCCTGTTCATGGGAATGCTAATTGCGAACCAGACGCAGCTGAATGGAAGAGAGAGGTGCTCGTGATAGGTTGACGAGAGTTGCATACGTTGGTGCGTCTACCCCCTTAGCCTTTGATTATGTCAAGTTCCACTGAAAGGAAAGGATGTACCCTAACCCTATTCTTGAAGCGCCACTCGGACTGTTCGTGTTATACGATAAGCTTCTCTTTCTCGACCCAGTCGTCTGTCCGTACAATATGAAGGAGCTCGAATACGTGAAGTTCGTCACCGACACAGAAGACCTGACGAAATACTTTGAGAGGCTACAAAAAACTCATTCCACGCAGAGTAGTCCGTCAAAACCCTATCCATGGAAGGACTGGGAGCACATCGTCAGGGCAATTGCTCCCTTCGCCCGACCTGATAATCATTCTTTGGTCAAGTTCCACAAGGACTGGTGGGTGCCTCTCTTAGTTCCTCCGCCAACATCTGACCTCTTCGGGACATAATCGCGGGGTGGTGAAGGCTTGGTAGCGGAGGCATTGTTGTCACACCTTGCTCAACAGGTCCATGTAGTACACTTCGATCCGCTTGATGTCGGTTTGAGAGAGAACACGGTTGTGTGCAATATCGTTTCGGAGATCTTCCAGCTCTTTCAACTTCAGCAGTGTTCTGTTCTTGTCTTGAAATACGGTTTGGAACAGATTCCAGAATTTGTCAATTATGTTGTTAAGATCGCGATAGTAAGCATGGTCGAGAATTTGATCTGGATTATCGTTTAGAACCTGGTTTATGCGAGCCTGCTCCGGTGGCGACTTTCCGGAAAGCAGGATAGGAGTCAAATTGTTTAACCACTGAGAATCGAAAGCCTTGATGAACTTATCTTTGACGACTGCCCTTAACGTTTTTCCATTATGAAGAAACGTGCGTATGCCCCGATCATTATTACTGCGTCAGCCAAGACCTGATTTTGCACCGGAAGCGCAATCTGAGTTGTGATCTCTACACCTGGAGGCTTGGAGGCTGCAGATGTGGTTATGTCAACCGTTTTTTTGGTATAATGTATGAACCTGTCGACCAACTCCGGGGCTAGGAGTTCTGCTTTGACCTCTGTAGGAAAATAATCAATCGGAAAGGTGTTCACGGTTGAAGCATCAGTGTCAAACACTTTAGGTACACCCGACTCTTGGACCCAAGACACCCTAATTTTCAATGGGATTTTTGTTTCACTTTTGACAACAACCTCGTAGCCCATCTGCTTCGGTTCAACAGAGATCTGATTAATGCGTCCTCTATGCTCGGGAAGGCAAAAGACGCAATTGAATCGTATGTACTCTTGCCGTCTTTCGAGTATGACAGCAAAAGCGTGATGTATGTCCGCGTATGCATTCTTGGCCATAGTAACTGTCCAGCTTTTGTTGGGGTAATCGTTTCTCGGCACCGGCCATTGTTGTGAGTAGATCAGGGACGGGAGGGGGAGAGTAAACCATTGTGGACGCGACTCTGAAAGCCCATGATATGATGCTCCAGTAAAGGTTGGAACGGCGACCTCTCCAAGTTCTTCAATCAACTTCACACTTCCGCAAATCAACCAAGGTTCGAGCACTTGCTCGACAAAAACAGACATCTTTTCCCAAGTTCTCGCGAATACGGCCTGCCGCCGAGTTCTATCCAAGGCGTCTTCAGCGACAACAACTTCGTCTTCCCGTATTGAATCTGTTAGGAAAAATTCAACATCCTGACCGAACACACCTTCTCTGGATGTAGTCACGAATCCTCGGCAATGAACAAACTTGTAGTGCTGAGAGCACTCGTTGAACCTGTCGAGGAATTCAGACTTGATTCGCATTTCAGGGAATATCGATCTCAGTTCGGCCAACAAGCTAACGATTGATTTTGTATCTCCAGATAGATCGTGCTTGAACTCAAGGACTACGCTAGCGCTTTGAAGGTCAGCCTGATTGAAAACAACGCTTCCTTTCTCAAAATCGTATTTGATTTCTTCTTGTGATGAGGATGATCCCTGCGGGTTACCAAGTATTCGGGTAAGGCTTTGAACCCGACCAACAATATTCTTGCTATCGACAGTGATTTTGTACGAAAGCATAATGAGGGACCCTCAAGACAGAATAATCACCTCGACAGTTCTTAGTTTTTCGATTCCAAATGATTCGTCGTTGGCTTCTGGGGCCCGGGAGAGATTCACTTGCTAAGGTAGTCGCGTTCGCTCCTCCCCCTGCCTTTTGTGTCTGCAGATGCGGAAATGATTCCGAGGCGTTAGAGCTCTCAGACCTCTACTTTACCGCAGACGATTACAGACATCGTGTCGAAGCTCAGACTAAGCAGCGCTTCATCGACGCGATTCGTGAACGGTTCAATGCTCGTGTTGGCTACAAAGGACGTGTACTAAAGTGGGATAGCGTGATCCACGAGAAAACCACTCAGCTGGGGAGGTACTTGACTGAGAAATCGAAGACCCTTGATTTCGCTGAACCCGCCCCCATTCTTGAAAGGACAGATAATCGAACGATTAGAGAAGATATCCTATGTCTAAGGCAGTCTGAGGGTAGGAAGCGTGGGATTGGAAAGAGCACTCTCCACTATCTTCAAAGGAATGCAAGCGGTGAACATTGTTTCTATGTATCCAAGAAAGTCAGGGAGAAGATACTTGTTTGAATACAACTGTAAAACCTCGCGTGTTCATAAGCTACACTGATCGAGATGGACTCGGCAAGACATACGCAAATGAATTGCGACACGTATTGGAACAAAACGGTTTTGCGGATGTATACTACTTTGACCATTCGAGGGCTGGGAGTCTAGGTCTCCCTGTGTGGGGCGAGTCGGGCATACCTATGGAGATAAGGAATCGCGATGTACTCATCGTGATGTGTACAACAGCCATTCTAGCATCACCGCCAGCTGAACGTGAATATTGTATTGCCATTCAGGCTGACAAATTAGTCATACCCCTGAGATATGACGACGCGCCTGTCCCGAGCGCACTTCCTCATTTCTATGACAGTTTTGATAATAGCAATTACGCTCAAATCTTTCGGATAGTAGCCGACAATCTCCCAAATAACTACCGCAGGCATTGTGAGAATCTAGACCGCATCCGGCTCACGCTCGCTTCAATTCAGATTTCAGACGAACACGCGCAACCGTCTCCGGAAGTTGGCGAGGTGGGACCGAGTTGAGTTATCCGAAAACGTCTGGGATTCTGCTGTCTGATGCTAGAATCAGACGATTCGAGGCGGAGGCGAAAGATACCTTCGAACGAAGCTGTACCGCGAGATTGATTTTGAATAAAGTGGACCCAAAATCAGAGGGTGATTTTCGCAAGATTGGAATAAATCACATTGTCGACCGAATCTGGTTTGTCGATGGAGTTTTTGGGAATTCTGTGTTTGCAACTCCAAGTGGAGCACAATATGGCATCGCAGTGGCTGAGAGCGAGTCGAGGCTTGTACTGGAGAAACTACTCACTGTTGCCAGAGATAAGACCAAAGAATGTGTCACTGAAGTCACTGGCGACCCCATGGAGGCTGAAGTTCATCAGCTTCTCGACAAGTTAGAAAGCGGAGGACTTCGTCCGACTGGTATACTTGCCAGCCTTGACCAGAGTACTCGGTTTTGGGATTTCAAATTATTTGCTCCATCACATGAAGTGAGACGCGGCTTAATGTCCCCTGAAGGCACTTTCCGTGGAGTTCCCGTATTCCATTCTCGTTTGCTCCCTGCTGGGGTTATCGTAAGTATTGACAGAGAAGAATCAGGAACACTCGAAGTAAGAACAGACTTCAATATCCGAGTCTCAGAGATTCATGATCAACAAGATCGAGAGTCGATTCGAAAGGCATTGCCGAACCTAGCAGATGCTGACTTGGACGAGAAAGTTCGTGTTCTGTGCTACGAAATTGTAAAGGCAACCCTCGAAATAGAAACTTACACACCTTTCCAGATTATTGCTAGGAAAGGAACCGAACTCCAGTTGAGGACCTTCAAGTAGATACTCAGCAAAATGCGCAGGTAGTGTGTGTGCGCACCACTGATACTGACAAACATAATTAGTGAATCTTATCATGGTTTCTCCACTCTCCGTTCCACCCTGACGCTGAGGTGGCCTGGATTGTCGGCTGCGAGTGGCGGCAAGAGGTGTGACAACAGTTGCTCTGCGCTGAGCCGGTGGACTATACCGGTTGGACCGGTTTGTGTCCAGCCGTTGTTCTCTTTGAGGTAGCTCCATGTCCGGCCACGTTTGGTTGTGATGTAAATCACAACGTCAGTGTTCTTCATGGCTTCTCCACTCCCTCGAATTCCTTGTACTCCATGTCTTCCATCTTGTAGCCTATTCGGTTGCTTTACATCCTGAATATGTACGATTCAAGACATCACACGGCTCGGTCCCGATAAGACTTGAAACAAAGGACATTGTTGACTTCAGCAGAGCCCACATTGAGATACTCCATGTCATTCACAATGGAATACAACGTCGCTGTTTCGGACATTCAGAGCCGTATGACTACGGCAGGGAAACAAAGCCGATCGAGTGGAGCAAGGTTTTCTGGGGCGCGTAACTCATCCCTTGTAGCTGCCATCGCCGGGTCTTGAAGGAGTTAGAGGCCAGTTGTCTACTTCTTCGCAGTTCTGTGCTTGCGACTCTTTCGTTTGATGGTCTTGCGCTTGGTTCTCCTGTGAATGGGCTCCATATTGACTCCTTCTTTGGTTAGGGCTTCGCCTGTTGCTTTCATGGCTTCTATTTTCTTCGAGTGTAGGAGGTCTCGAACTTGTTCCACCCGGAGCTGGCTGAGGTCTCCTAACCCTACAATTTCTGTCTCGCTGTATCCAGCAAGCAGAAGATGCCACCGGTTTAGATTGGCAAGCACAGATTTCTTCTGCGCCTGGTCGGACTCCAAGGCAGGTCGTGAAGTCTTTAACCAATGGTTAGCTAATATGGGTTCTGCCGGTGCTCACCGTGGGCGATGAGGAAGAAGTCGACCTGACAGAGTACAAGAGCAGCGTCGAGGCGTCACTGGGCGTATTGAAGCCCGACAGCATCGCCCTGAAACGTGTCAGACGGCTGCCCGACCGTATGCCCCGCGGCAAGCTGAGGGATGAGATAGAGATAATCAACGAGATCTGCCATGAAGAGCTCGGCTTAACGTAGCTCGATGAGCGCGGTCTTATCGTCCAGCTTTTCAACGAACTTCCATTCTGGAGTTTCGCCCTCAATCCATTTCCCAAGCTCTTTGAGCGGCACCATTTTCTGCTTCCCCTTCCCCGCCAGACGCTTCTTTCGCACGAGTTCGCGGACCTGTTCTGCGGTCAACTTTGCCGGGTTAAGTTTCTCTATTTCCTTGTCGCTATAGTCAGCAAGTTTCAGGTGTTGACGATTCACTATGTCCATTACGCTTTCCGGAGTGACTCCGCCTCGCCAGCCCATGACGTCAAGGTGTTTTGCGGCGGCTGCCGTGTAAGCTCTGCGCATCGTCTCTCTGACGGGGGGTGGGAGTCCTTTGTTGGTTCGGTAGACGGCGTCAATGTCGCCTCCGTGGCCCATCCAGAAGACTGACCAGTCTTTCAGAACCAGTCTCTCATACTCGGCGAACATCATGGCGGTGTCATAGAACCTGCGGAGGACCAGAGGTCTCCATCTGAAGCCCGCTTCACGGATGGGGCGTCGGATTGCGGCTCTGACGCTAATCGTTTGAATGTGCTTGCCCAGAAACGGAGTTTTCGTGCCGGGGAAGACTGGTGTCTCGGCGGTAAGCTGCTCGCCGCGTCGCCATTCCCTTCGTTTCGTCTCCTCAATGAACACTTTCTGAGTTTTCATTCGTCCTTCTAGGTAGTCTTTGAGGTAGTCGCAGCCCTCCTTGCTGAGGAACCCGCAGTATTCGTTTCCCATCTTTGAGAGGCTGTCCCGCACGATGAATGTAGTCGGAATTTTCGTGAACGTGACCGCGCCTCTCTGAATCACCTTCAGCCGCGTTTTTCCCTTCACCTTGACGATCTGGGTCTTCTCGTTCGTGTACTCAAGTTCGGGAAAGTCGCCGACCTTGAGCCCATCCAGCCCGTCAGCGTCCCCCAAGACCTCTGGTCTGACTCCGCCGTACGCCATCATGGCGATCCCCACCTTCACCCGACGGTTCTCTGCTCGAGCGAGGATCCGGCGCAGTTCCTCGGAGTCGGGCACGTTCTCTCTGCGGACCGTGAGAAGTGTGGTCTTGCCAACCTTGATTCGACCTTGGATTGTGATGGAATTGTGCTGATACCAGCTTCGGAGAACCTTCACGTAATTGTGAATGTTGGAGGGCTTCTTGCCCTCAGCTTTGAATTCGGTGACTAGGTCGAGGATGAAGTCTCTTGCGATTGTTGGGTCGGGCTTCTTCTCCCCCTCCGGTACGCATCGCTCAACCATCTGCTTGGGCGTTAGCTTCTTTCGTCGGACGAGGTAGTCGAGTCGGCGGAGGTAGCCGTCGCCCGTGTTGGCGCTGTCAACGCGCAGATTGTTGTACCAACGCTTAACGTCCGGATCACTCAGCAGGTACTGCTGCTTCTTCAGCTTAGCCATGCGCTAGAAAGCTGCGTCCACTACTAATAGCTTTATTGTACGTGTGGCGTGAAGAGTCTTAAAGGATTCATCATCAATCCGTCTTCGATCCGAATCCAACCATTTGCTGAGAGCTACGTCGTACATTTGTGTATCGCTATGTAAACTAGATGTTAGAGATTTGTGAATAGGAGCATTACTACGC
>Ga0315280_10002399_pt1 | contig 30389 bp, 32 predicted proteins | sample YL17G06_40_MG_FD_203697 | JGI IMG/M metagenome (GOLD analysis project Ga0315280, IMG submission 203697) | Sediment microbial communities from Yellowstone Lake, YNP, Wyoming, USA - YL17G06_40 | ecosystem: Environmental > Aquatic > Freshwater > Lake > Sediment | place: USA: Wyoming | collected... | reverse complement strand
TCTGCAACCGCCGGGTGAGGATCCTCTTGGTGATAATGCCGGCGATTTTATTGTTGCGCGCTCTGCGCCCCTGCTGGCTCTTCTCTGGTCCTCGCCCCCCCAATCCCCGGCACAGGAGGACGTGCCGGGCGCCCTACGCATATCACCCATTCCTTGTAACAAGAATCACTTCCCCGATCCTCACATCCGCTCGAAAACTCATCCGTAGCCGTTGCCTGTTCTATTTCTACTTCAGCAAGAGGGGCTGCTGAAGTACGTGAAAACGTTGCTTGCCGAAATTGAGCGGCTGGTCGCTTGCTGGTCCGGCGGGGATGCCAGAGGCGTCAGAGCTCTACCAGGCGGTACTCCGCCAGCTGATATTGCCGAATCAACTGCTCCAAGCAGCTACGGCGCACTACCAGGATCAGGTTGCAGGAAGCGTCATCCTGCAGGACAGCTTGCACCGCTTCCGCCAGGCCTCCGCCTTCCAGCTCCAGCGGGCCGATCTCGTCGACGATCAGGCCGCGGGCGAGGGAGCCCAGGGCTTCCAGCAGCCAGCGGTTGGCCGCCTGCTTGCCTTCGGCGGATACGGAAAACGAGCCGACGCACTCGGCGGGATGCCAGTTTGGGGGTTCCGCTCCCTTCAGTCTGGAGAAGGGCAGCGTCTTGCCGGTGGCCACCCTCACGGCGTCGTAGCCGATCCGCCGGCCGGCCTGATAGATCTTTCTAAGCAGGATACCGTCGCAGCCGGGGTTGGCTTGGCTGAAAGAGGCGCACCAGGTGGTTTTCCCGCTGTCCACCTCGCCGGTGAGGAGGGTCAGTTCTCTACCGGGCATCGAAGCCCCGAGCCGTGGCCGCGTGCACGATGTCCTCGCCGTGGCGCAGCGCGGCGCTCACCACCGCGACCACGAAAAGGCGCAGCGAGAGAAGCGGGTGCCGCCGGAGTGCCCCTCGCAGCCGAAGGGTGTTCAACACGATGCAGCTGATTTCGCTCAGGGTGGCCAGCATGTTGTACGCGACGCCGAGGGCGAAGCCTAGACCTCTCAAACCACGGGAGTGAAACAAGCCTATCAGGCGGGCCACGGAAAGACCGCCCATCGCCAGCTGAAAGATCAAGAGCAGGCAGACCGTCCGGACGCACATCCAGAGGCCGGCCAGCAGCCCCTGGGTTGAGACCTTGAAAAACCCGAGGCTTAGATCCCGAGGCCCGAAGACGGCGGTCCCGATCAGAAGCGGAGCCAGCGCGAACAGCCAGAACCGCAGACGGGTAAAGAGGAGCAACGCCGAGGGCTGCAGGAGCAGGTGCAGCGCGACCAGAACGGCCAGCAGACCCAGCAGAACGGGCCCCCGGCAGAAGGCGAGACCGGCGAGGGCAGTGGCAGCGAGCAGGATGCGGACCCAGCTCGACTTGTCAGCTGTCCTCACGGCGAAGCCTCCTCTGGATCTGGCCTCCCAGACCTCGGGCGATGAGCCCCGTAGCCACACCAGCAGTTATGCGGATGAACAGCAGCAGGCCGAGAAGCAGGAAGAAGAATTTCTCCGGAATGCGCAGCAGCCGGCTACCGTCGCGGACCATCTTCGCGGCGACCTCGAAGAAGCCGGCGCCGTAGAACAGGCCCATCATGACGAAACGGTGGAAGAAGTTCCAGCTCACCGCCATAAGGCCGGCCAGGGCGAACGACAGATAGGAGCCGCGCGGCATGAGCATGAGGCCCAGCTCCATGAGCAGGCTCTCCGCCATGATCCCGATGATCGGCCCGATCTTGACCCCGCCAGGGCTGAAGGCCTTCAGGATGGAGGTGATCACCCCGATCAGCAGGATGCTCCCCCGGCGGTCGACGAACAGGCGCCCGCACATCGCGATGAGGCAGCCGATGCAGGCCATAATCAGCCCCACCAGAAACGTGTCCGTCAGGGGCGGGAAGGCGAGGTGAAGAACGGAACCCAGGGTCATCTCGGCCGCTCCCCACAAGGCCCCAAACAGGCCGACGAACACCCACTCCCGTACGCTCCAGCCTCGCTTCATGCTCCTTTGACTCCTTGAGCTTCCTCTGCCTCCCGGCGGGGAGGACCGTCGGCCGACAGCCGCCCTTCCTGCAGATATAGGATCCTCTCCGCGAACCGGCAGACCAACTTTTCGTCGTGGGTTATCAACAGAACCGAAACGCCGCTGCGCGTCAGCCGGCGCAGGTATTCCATCAGCCGATGCAGATGACCCCAATCCTGCCCGATGGTCGGCTCGTCGAGGATGAGCAGCCGCGGGGAGGCGGCCAGCACGGCGGCCAGTGCCGTTCTCTGCTGCTCACCCAGGCTCAAGCAAGTCGGAGAGCGCCCGCCGAAGGAGGATAGCCCGGTGGAGACCAGCGCGAGACGGGAGAGCTCTTCAACCGGCAGCCCCAGGTTTTTCGGGGCGAAGGCTACCTCCTCTGCCACGGTATCCATCAGCAGCTGGCAGCCGGCGTTCTGAAAGAGGAAGCCGATGCGCCGGCCGAGGGGGAGCTTCTTCAGCGGCCGGCTCCAGAGCACTTTCCCCCGCTGCGGTCTGATCATGCCGGACAGCACCTGGGCCAGGGTGCTCTTGCCGGTCCCGTTGGGGCCGACCAGGGCTGCGAACTGGCCCGGGAACAGGGCGAAGCTTACCTCGTGCAGTACGCTCCGGCGGCCGTAGCCCGCGCTGATCCCCTGCAGGTCGATCAGCGGCGGCAGGCTATGGTCAGTGGGCTGTATTCCCCGCGGCAGGAAGCCGGGCAGCCGGCTCGGCGTTCCAGGGCGCGGAAAGCGCACGCCCAGCTCGATCATACACTTCCGCGCGGCGAACACCTCCGCCGGTGCCCCGTCCGCCACCAGGCAGCCCTCCTTCAGGACCAACACCCTGTCGGCCAGAGGGGCAAAGGCCGACAGGCGGTGCTCAATCACCAGGATGGTGAGCCCCTGCTCCCGGTTCAACCGGCGCAGGGCGTCCGCCAGCAGCTCCACTCCCCGCCAATCCAGATTCGCGGTCGGTTCGTCGAGCACCAGGAGGCGGGGCTTCAGGCTCAGCGCCGAAGCGATGGCTAGCCGCTGCTTCTCCCCGGCGGAGAGGCTCTGGGTCAGGCGGCCGGCCAAGTGTCGGATGCCGACGCTCTCCAGCGCAAAAACAACCCTCTCCTCGACCTCCTTTGCCGGCAGGCCGAGGTTGCGGGGCGCGAAGCCAACCTCCTCCTCGACCTGCCCGTGGAATAGCTGGGTCGCGGGGTTCTGGAACACGATGCCCACCTGCCTGGCCAAGGCATGGACCGGGTGCTCCCGCGTGGACAGCCCAAACACACGCACGCTGCCCTGCAGGTGCGCGGGATTGGCCTGGGGGATCAGCCCGCAGGCGGCCAGCGCCAGGGTGCTCTTCCCGCAGCCGCTGGGACCGGTCACGAGCACGAATTGCCCTTCCTCGATCCGCAAGGTGAGCCCCTGCAGCGCTTCGCGCCGGCCGTAGCGCACGCCGAGACCGCTCAGCTCGAGCGCCGGCGGGGGCGGCGCTTCACTGGCGGGGGCCGGCAGGAGGATTGCCTCCAACGTTGCCGGCATTACGCGTTTACCGCCGCCGCACAGGCGCCGCAAAGCCCGTATGCAACCAGCTGTTTACCCCGCACCTGGACGTTGGGAGGCACGTCGACGTGGGGAAGCCTCTGCCCGGTCAGGCAGATCATCCTTCCACAACGGCGGCAGAGGAAGTGGGGATGATCTCCCGGACAGCCTGCGGCGCCAGGCTCCTGGGCGCAGAAACGCCAGGTGGCGTCGATCCCCTGGACGGTGTGCACCAGCCCCGAGTCCCGCAGGAGGTTGAGCGTGCGGTAGAGGGTCACCCGATCGCAGGCTTTGAACTTCGGCAGCCTGGCCAGATCAGGCTGCGATATGGGGTAGCCGGTTCGAATCAGGGCTTCAAGGACCTGGAGGCGCACCCGGGTCGCTCGCACACCGGACCGCCGCAGAAATTGAACGGCATCCACAACTCTTCGAGTTTAGCATGCGAATCCAAGTCGTGCAACAGAGTTGCAAAATATGGTTAGGTAGCGGACGCCCCCGTTTTCCTGGAGGCGGCCCGCTGTAGGGCCTTATCGGCTCCGAGAGCGTAGATGGGAGCCGGGCATGGCCTCGATGGTGGTGCGGAAGCAGTGTTCGGCTTCCTGCGGGCGCCCGATGCATTCGCAGGAAGCCCCCAGGTTGTAGAAGCCTGAGCCCTGGTAAAGCTCTGACGCCTCCGGCATCCCCGCCGGACCAGCAAGCGAGCAGCCGCTCAAGGGGCAAGCAACTTTTTCACGTACTTCAACAGCCCCACTTGCTGATGAGGATGAGATTGCCACCCTCCAGACCCTCACCTACAACGCCCAGGAGATCTGTGAGCAGCTCGCGCAGTTTGTGCGAAGCTTCCCGACCCTCACGGAGGGGGAGCGGAAGCTCGTGGTAGATTCTTTGGTCCGGGAAGTAGTCCTCAAACACAAAGAGGTTACTGTCTCACTGACGCCACCTCTTGCCTCTTTGGGGTTTCTTTCTACCGAATTAGCCCCTAGGGGAATCGAGCCCTGCTCAGGCCGGGGATTATTCATTCGTCTCAGATTCAAGATTAACTCTGGCCGCCGCAGAAGATGCAGCTGCCAATTTCTCAGTTGACCAATTCCGATATGTATGTTATATGTATAGGAAGAACAGATGAAAGTGACTTGGGATCCGCTGAAGGCGAGAGCGAATCTCGATAAACACGGTGTTCGTTTCGCTGACGCCGAATCTGTTCTTTTTGATCCCGGGGCTCTTACGAGAGAGGACGAGTATGCTGAGGGTGAACAGCGGTTCGTAAGCGTTGGCCTCGATTCGCTCGGTCGTGTCCTCACCGTAGTATATTCATATCAGGGGGAGGCCATTCGGATGATCTCGGCTCGCCAAGCGACAAAATCGGAGAGAAGAGCATATGAAGAAGGAATATGATTTTAGCAAGGCCAAGCGGGGAGCTGTAATTCCGCAGTCTGGAAAAACGAGAATCACCATCTACATCGATGACGATGTGCTCGAGGACTTTCGAAATCGTGCCGACGAGGAAGGTCGGGGCTACCAGACCATGATGAATGAAGCCTTGAGAGCATATCTGGGTAGGGCAGGACACCCGCTAGATGAGGAAGCCTTGCGCCGAATCCTTCGCGAAGAGCTCAAGACTGTAAGCTGATCTGCCGCCGAGTCCCGCTCTCCCCGTCTTTAGCCCCTAGGGGAATCGAACCCCTCTTTGGAGAATGAGAGTCTCCCGTCCTAACCGATAGACGAAGGGGCCAATCTTCCCGGGGAGGACTCGAACCCCCAAAGCAAGATCCAGAGTCTTGTGTGTTACCAATTACACCACCGGGAATTACGGCCCAAAGCTAACACTTTTATATCCCGCCGTCAAGACGCTCCGTGACGCCCGAAGTTCATCGCAAACGCACAAAACTGCTCACTACCAGAAGCAAGGTCAGCCCGACCAGAAGCAGGACCAAAACCCAGGAAACCACGTTCAACGCCGGCCCGTTGGCGCGTCTTCCCATGAGGCGCTTGTCGTTGACCAGCCTGAGCATCACCAGGAGTATCAGGGGTAGGAGCAGCCCGTTCAAGGTCTGGCTGACCAGCATGGTGGTCACCAGCGAGCGCAGGGGCAGGAGGATCACCCCGGCGCCGACCACGATGAAGGCGGTGTAGATGCCGTAGAACACAGGGGCCTTGCGCATGCTGCGGTCCATCCCGGAATCCCAGCCGAAGGCCTCGCACACCACGTAGGCGGTGGAAAGGGGCAGGATGGCGGCGGAGAACAGGGAGGCGTTGAGCAGCCCCAGGGCGAACAGCGTCGAGGCGTATGAGCCGGCCAAGGGACGGAGCGCCAGGGCCGCATCCTTGGCCGTTTCGATGGAACGATGGTTGACGTACAGCGTGGCGGCGCAGGAAATGGTGATGAATACCGCCACGAAAATCGCGAACAGGGAGCCGACGATCACGTCCAGCCGCTCGTAGCCGATGTCGTCGGGCTTCAGGCCTTTATCGACGATCGAAGACTGCTGGTAGAACTGCATCCAGGGCGCGATGGTGGTCCCGATGATCGTTATGGCCATGGTGACGAAGCCCGGCTCCATGCGGAAGCTCACCGTACGAAAGGCTCCCAGAACCTCCGGCCAGTGGGGACGGGCCATGAACCCGGAGGCCACGTAGGTAAGATAGAGGGCGCTGGCCACCAGGAAGACGCGTTCCACGACCCGGTAGCTGCCCTTCACCAGCAGAAACCAGACCGCCACGGCCGCCACCGGAACGGAGATGTACTTGCTCACTCCGAAAATTTCCATTCCCGCGGCAATACCCGCGAACTCGCTGACCGTATTGGCCAGGTTGGCGAACAGCAGAACGCAGAGGATGAGCGAGGTGAGGCGCACCCCCAGGCTCTCCCGGATCAGGTCCGCCAGCCCCTTGCCGGTCACCACTCCCAGGCGGGCGCTCATCTCCTGCACGATGACCAGGGCCACGGCCACCAGGGGCATCAGCCAGAGCAGCTCATATCCGTACTGCGCGCCGGCCACCGAGTAGGTGGTGATACCGCCCGCGTCGTTGTCCACGTTGGCGGTGATGATTCCCGGGCCGATCACCGACAGCAGGATTGCCAGGCGGGTCCAGGCGTTGCGGAAGCGGCCTCGGTTCATAGCTCCGATCCTGGGCTATCATAACTGCCGGGCCCCAACCTGACAATCGGAAACGATTTCAATATAATCTCAGCAGTCGTGGGAGCCTCGAGCTTTCTCCAGGATGCAAACAGGATCTTCCTCTATTTTTCCCAGCTGATCGGCATGCCCGTATTGGATCGCGAAGGCAAGACGGCAGGCAGGCTGCACGACATCATCGTGGGCCTGACCAAGGTTTATCCGGTTTCCACCGTGCTGATCCTGCGCCGGCCAGGGGCCGGACGCAGGCTCGCGCGTGTCGACTGGACGGCTGTGGCTGAAATCGACCTCGACGAGGGGGAGATCCGGCTGAGCCTTCCCGGTGGGCAGCTCCGCTTCTCCAATGAGGCCGTCCGGCAGGACGAGCTTTCGATGCGGCGGGACATCCTGGACCAACAGGTAGTGGACACCCACGACCACAAGGTGATCCGGGTAAACGACATCCACCTGCTTTTTATCGAACGTTCGTTCATGATCGCCCACGTGGATATCGGCCTGAAGGGTCTGCTGAGGAGCCTCGGCCTGGAGCGCCCGGTCAGCGTTCTAGTCCGCCTGTTCAATCCCAAATCCAGGTACCTGCGGCAGGAGCAGCTCATCTCCTGGAAGCACATCCAGCCGCTGACCATCAATCCGGCCAGCGCCACGATCAAGGTGGACGTGCCCCAGAAAAAGTTCAGCCAGATCCCAGCGGCCGACCTGGGCGAGATCCTGCTCGACCTCAGCCCAGGGGAGCAGAGTTCGCTGTTCAAATCGCTCGACCTCGACACCCAGGCGAGGGTGTTCATCCATCTCGACGGCAAGACTCAGCGCGACATCGTCGAGGAGCTTTCGGAAAAGCAGGCCGCGGAGCTGCTCAGCCGGCTGCCCTCCGACGAAGCCACCGATTTCCTGGAAACGCTGCCCAAGGCCCAGGTCGAGCGCCTGCTCGGCCTGGTGGAAAGCCGATACGCGAAGAAATTGTCCCAGCTGCTGGGTTACTCCAGCGATTCGGCCGGCGGGCTGATGACCGCCGATTACCTGGCCTTTCCGGAGAATACGTCCGTAGACTCGGCGCTCCAGCGGATCAAGGAGCGCTCCTTCCGCACCGAACCGATCCAGATGGTCTACATCGTCGACCGGGAAGGAAAGCTGGTCGGATCCACGAGCCTGCGGCGGCTGATCCTGGCCGACGGCCGGGAGCCGATCCAGAATGCCGCTTTCGCCAGAACCCATTCGGTGCATGTGGAATCCAGCGTCAAGGAGATCGCCTACCTCATGGAGAAATACAAGGTCTTCGCCATTCCCGTGGTCGACAGCAGCCAGGTGCTGCAGGGAATCATCACGGTGGACGACGTGCTGAGCCAGATCATTCCTCTGGCCTGGAGGCGCCTGCGCCGGAGCTGAGGGGTCCGCCCCAGTCGATCAATTCAATCTATTAAAGGCAGGCTGATAAGGAAAGTGGTCCCTTTGCCGGGGGCGCTGCTGAAGGACACCGAGCCATGGTGGGCTTCGACGATGCTCTTCACGATGGACATGCCCAGCCCCGTGCCCCCCTGGTCGAAGGAGGACCAAAACGGCTCGAAGATCCGCTTCTGGACCTCCGGCCTCATCCCGACCCCGTTGTCCCCCGCTTCGATCTTCAGGGTTGCATCGGCCTTCCAGACCCGGATGGTGAAGCACCCTCCGTGGGGCATGGCTTTCCAGGCATTATCCGCCAGGTTGAGCATCACCCGCAGCATGCGGTTCTCGTCCATGATGACCGGCCCGGTGAACTGCAGGTCCAGCTTCAGCTCGATGTTGCGGGCCTGGAACCGCTCTTCGAAGGCCTCCGCCAGGCGGCGGAAGAAGGGCCCGAGCTGGACAATGGCCGGATTCAACCGGGTCTCGCCCCGGGAGTAATCCAGCAACTCGCTGGCCAGCTGGTTCATGCGGTCGGTCTCGGAGATGATCTTGCGGGCGTTGCGCTCCACCCTCCCCCGGTCCTCGGCCCGCAGCAGGATCATCTCCGCCAGGCTGCGCAACACGGAGATCGGGTTGCGGATGTCGTGCAGGATGAGCGAAGAGAACTTCCCGAGCGTAAACAGGCGTTCCTTGCGCAGCAACTCCTCCTGCGCCTCGCGCAGCGCCCGGTTGGCCTTCTCCAGCTCCAGGTTGCGCTCGCGCAGGCTTTCCACGAAGTTCTCGTTGCTCCTGCGCACCATGTCGGACACCGAACGTATTATTGACACGGCGATGCGCGCGTTTTCCAGGATGATCTGCTGGAAATCGGCGCGGTTGATGTGAGCCAGCCGGGCCCGGTCCCGCACGACAACCGTGGCGCTGCGCGGCAGCTCGTCGATCAAGGCCATCTCACCGAACAGGTGGCCGGAGGTGTGCACCGCCAGCAGGTCCTTGCCCTTCCAGACCTCCACCGAGCCGTCGAGCACGATGTAGAAGCGCTCCGCCTGATCGCCTTCCCGGAAGATCACCTCGCCGGGCTGGTATTCGGCCTGGTGGCAAGCCTGCCGGATCCGTTCGATTTCCTCATCCGAGAGCCCCCGGAAGAAATAGACCCCTTTGAGAAAATCGGACAGCGTGCCCAAATTAGGTCTGCTTCCTGTCGTATAGGGACTGGATATAGGCCTGGGTGTCGTCGATGCGCATGTGGCTGATGGTACACCGGCCCTCGAGGATGACCCCGTCCTGGATGATCAGCTCCGGGGTCTTCAAATCGCCCAGCACGCGCGCCGTGGCCAGGAGCAGGATGCGCCGCGAGGCGGCGATGTTGCCGAGGACCAGCCCTTCCACCACCACGCTGGTGGCGCTGATGTTGGTTTTCACCCGCGCCTTGGGGCCGATTTCCAGCTGATCCACCATCAGCGCCCTGCCCTCGAAGGTGCCATCGATGCGCATGTTCCCCTTGACCAGAAAGCGCCCCCCGAAATATGAGTCTTCTCCTATGGCGGAGTTCAATTCAACGTCGCTCTGCATCAGCTCTCCTGAACCTCGAATTGAGGCACGTCCAGGTAGCTGACCACCTCTTTGGCCATCTTGTCCAGCCGGGCCAGCGCCTGTTCCACGGTCAGCCCTTCCAGCAGCCGCTTGTTCGGGCCTCGGCCGAAGCGTAGGACGTCGTCCGCGTTCAGGCAGATCGAGCCCGCGGCGGCGATGTCCTCGGTCAGAGCTCCGGCGAAGTGAGCCAGGTTGCGGAAGAACTTGTCCGCCTCAAGGATGATGTTGCGCTTCTTCTTGAAGCTCCGCAGGCGTAGCTCTTCCTCGTGCTTGCGTCCCAGGTACTCGTCCATCCGGGAGGCGTCCTCCTTGATGTCCAAGAGCAGGCGGCGCAGGTTCTCGAAGCGGTGGTAGAAGCTGTCCCTCTCCAGGGAATGCTTGAAGTCCATCTTGAGCCGGGTCTCGCTCAACAGCGCCAGGAACTCGGCCTCGAAAAGGGCCAGGTACAAAGCCAGATGGTACACCTCCCGGTCCTGGTAGTCCTCCTCGGCGGGCTTACCCAGCGCCGAATCCTCCCGCCCAACGAGCTGCAGGGCTTCCTTCAGGTGCGGAAAGGCCTGCAGCTCGTCGATCTGCTCCGGTTCCGCGAGCTGAGCGGGATCGATCTCGTGGAACGATTCCAATTGTTCCTTGTAGGCCTTCAGCTTGCGCAGCTCCCTGGTCACCCTCTCGCGCTGAAGTGGATCCTTGGTGCTCTTGAATACCGCTTCGAACTCCCGGATCAGCCGGTTAAGACGCTTCAGCTCCTCCTCGGGCGTCATGGCTCAATTTAGCACATCGGGCAGGCCATGAAAAAGCCCTCAGGTCCTGAGGGCTTTCCCGTGTTCATTCGCGAGCCGATGCGGAGCGCTCACCAGCCGTCGGGCATGTCGTCCTTGTCCCGGTAGGCTTCGGCGAACAGGTCGGTCATCGCTCTCAGGTCGTCGAAGTAGACATAGTAGGTGCCGTAGCTTTCCATCATGTCGAAATCGATCTTCAAGCCCAGGAGCTTGATCCCCCGCTGGGCGGCGTAATGGTATTCATCCTGCACGATGCGGGGTGGAATCGCCGCCGTGAGCTGTTTCCAGCCCATGAAGTTCAGCTTGCCCAGGGTGATCTCACGCCTCTGGTTGAAGTAGTCGGCGATGACCGCCTTGAGCACGTGATTGTAGTTCCGGCCGACCACCCAGACGGAGATGGTCTTGCTGATCCCTTCGATGGGAATCGGGCGCACCGGGAAGAAAGCCACCGTGTTCGCCGCCCGTTTGAAGAACATGACCTTGCCGCCGAGCACGTAGCGGTCCGGCAGCTGGAGGTTGCTTTCCTGCTCTCCCGGGATGGGTTTCTTGGCCGCAGGCCCGCCCTCGAAGCGCCTCAGGGCGGCGATTCCCATATCCAGCGGCATGGAAGAGCCCCAGAAGGCCGCGTCTTCGAACTTGGCCACGGAGAGCTCGACCAGCTGCTGCTGGGCCTGGTCCTTGCCGATCTCGCTGGCCTGGATGCCCTCGGTGTTCTGGGCCATCAGCAGGGCGGGAACGCCCAGTAGGGCAAGGCAGAGGAGAATTAAGGCTGCTCTGTTCATGCTATCCTCTCCTTTATTGCTTCGCGGTGCCCCAGATCTCCTGGAGCCTTTCCGCGTCGGCCAGCTCGTCCCCGTCGAAGCTCGTTTCAAACAAGTCCGTGGTCACCTTGAGCTGATCGAGGTACAGGTAGAACTCGTCCACCTTCTCCTGCGGCTCGGTCCACAGCACCAGCTTGGTCAGCGCCATGTTGCGCAGGCGTGGCAGGTACTTCCAGGCCTGCGGGATGCTGCCCGGAACCTTGCAGCGCAGGTTCTTCCAGCCGGTGAACTGCAGGAGGCCGAACGGCAGGACATGGTCGATGCCTTGGAAGTCCCTCACGTGCGCCTCCAGGGAGTAGGCATAGTTGGCCCCCCATACCCATAGGTCGATGGACTCGACCCGGCCGGGGAGCGGGATCGGCTCCGGCTTGAAGTTTTTGCCTTCGCCCGTGCCCGGTACGATTTCCACGTAGTTGTATCCCTTCCGGGAGAACTTCCCGGTGATACCCAGGGCCTGCAGCTTCTCCTTGTCTTTGTTCTTTCCGAAGAGGGCTTCAGGCCACGCGTCTACCTTCCGGGTCTGCCACATGCTGTTGCCCTTGGAATCGTAGCCGAACTTGCTCGGCACTAAGACCCACGTGCGCGCCAGCTCGTGCCCGGCCTCATCCGGATCGAAGCTCTGCACCACGCGGGCCACGACGTTGACCGTGATCTCGTCGCTTGCGGCCAGCACGCAGGCCCCCAGGAGAAGCAACATGACTAGAAGCGTTCTGAAGATAGTCGAACCCGGCTTCATCATCGTCTCCTTGTCCCAAAGGACCCCAAGAAATATATAGACACACTCCCTACCCTTTTCAAACACTTTTCGCCGCGCCGGAGGCGCTGCGCAGGAACGCCTGCTCGGCCAGGTAGGAGCTGCGCACATAGGGCCCGGCGACCACCGTCGGGACCCCGAGCTCCACGGCCATCAGCCGCAGGCGTTCATACTCTCCCGGATTATAGTATCGGACTGCGGGTTCATTAACTCTAGTCGGCTGTAAATATTGTCCGATCGTGAGGATGTCCACGCCGCAACCGGCCAGGTCGGCGAATAACCGCTCCAGCCCGTCCAGGCTTTCCCCCAGCCCGACCATGATTCCCGATTTCAGGCGAGCATCGGGCCGCAGTACGCGTCGGGCGGCCCGCAGCACGGCCAGCGAGCGCTCGTAATCCGCTCCCCGGCGGACGCGCGGATACAGCTCGCGCACCGTTTCCATGTTATGGGCGAATACCCGGATCGGCAGCCCAGCCACCGCCTCGACCGCCGCGGCGAGCCCCCGAAAGTCGGGAACCAGCAGCTCCAGGCCGACCTCGGGAAGCTCCGCGCGGATGTCCCCGGCCACCCTGACGAAGTGCGAAGCGCCCCCGTCGGCCAGGTCGTCGCGGGTCACCGAGGTGATGACCGCGAAACGGATCGAGCGCTCCCGGATGTAGCGGGCGATCCTGGAGCCTTCCTGGGGGTCCGGCTCCCGCGGGACTCCATGCTCCACGGCGCAGAAGGAGCAGGCCCGCGTGCAGCGCTCCCCTAGGATCAGGAAGGTGGCCACCCCGGCGCAGTAGCACTCCCCCATGTTGGGGCAGCGGGCCGACTCACATACCGTGCGCAGCCCCAGGGCGCCGAGCCGCCGCCGGGTCTGGAGCACCTCGGGGCTGAGGCGCTGCATCTTTCGCAGCCACCACGGCCGCTGGGCGCTATTCATCGAATTTCACCCTGGCCTCCGGCGGCAGAGCGCCCAGCGCTTTGCCCCACACCAGGCGCACCGGCCCTTCGATCCGGGTCTGGCCGGAAGCGGCGCTCAGAAGACGCAAGGCGGCCGGCAAATCCTCCTGAAGGCTCAGCAGCACCTGTTCGTCGTAACCGCCGACGCCCGGGGCCTCTCCCAGCACCGCCAGGCCTCCCTGGGAGCGCAGGTACTCCAGGCAGAATCCGCTGAGCCCGTAGGTCAGCAGCAGGAACACCCCGGCGCCTTGCTCCCGCAGGGATTCCAGCACCCGCCGAGCCTTGGCCGTGTCGGCCTGGGTATACAGGTCCCGCTCCAGCAGGAGCGCCCGATCCGCCAAGGAGAGGAACCCGGCGCGAAAGGCATCGGCCCTCCGCCGGGCCTCGGGCAGGGGTTGGGCCAGCACCACGGCAGCCTTGGCGGCAGGGGCCGCCTCCTGTGCCGCCGGCAGGGCGGGCCGCAGGGCTTCGTCGGTGAGCAGCCGGGCCACCGCCCTGCCGGCCCGCCGAAAAGCCTCCTCCTGCTGGAACTCGAGGCGGACCAGGTTCGGCTCCGGCCCGGGCCCGCTGGACTCCTGGACGATGCGCACCCCGGGGAAACGGGAGGCCAGCTCATGGGCGTCCAGGGGCAACAGCGGGCTCAGGTAGACCCAGCCCGAGCGGCGCTCCGCCAGCAGGTGCTCCACCGCCGGCGAAGCCTGTTTGACCGGATCCAGGACCAGCACCCGGGCTCGAAACTGCTCGCCCAGCCCCCGACGGAAGGCGCCCAGGGTCAGTCCCCGGCTTTCCAGCAGCACTCCGGAGTACGGGTCCAGCAGCACCAGCAATGAAGGTTTGGCGCGGCAGGAGACGGCGGCCAGCAGGATGGCGAGCAAAAGAACCGGTTTTTGCATCCGCAACCCAGAAAAGCTAACACCACAACCGGTGCGGGTCAATACGGGGGCAGCCCGCCCGGTATTGACACGGGCCGGCCCCACTGAGCATAGTGGCGGAAACAAAGGAGCTAATGTGGTTCGCTATCAGGATTTGGGCCTTTCCAATACCCGCGAGATGTTCAGGAAGGCCATGGCCGGCGGCTACGCGATCCCGGCCTATAACTTCAATAATATGGAACAGCTACAGGCCATCATCCAGGGTTGCCTGGAGAGCCGCTCCCCGGTCATCCTGCAGATCTCCAAGGGGGCCCGCAAGTACGCCAACCAGACGCTGCTGCGCTATATGGCCGAAGGGGCGATGCAGATCGTTAAGGAGTCCAAGACCCCGATCCCCGTCGCCCTGCACCTGGATCACGGGGACAGCTACGAGCTGTGCGTATCCTGCATCGAGACCGGCTTCTCTTCGGTCATGATCGACGGCTCGGCCCTGCCCTACGACGAGAACGTGGCCCTGACGCGCAAGGTCGTGCAGTTCGCCCACGGCTGCGATGTCAGCGTGGAGGGGGAGCTGGGCGTGCTGGCCGGAATCGAGGACCACGTTTCCCACGCCGCCTCCCATTACACCAACCCGGACGACGTGGAGGACTTCGTGAAGAAGACCGGAGTGGACAGCCTGGCCATCTCCATCGGCACCTCCCACGGGGCCTACAAGTTCAAGGTCAAGCCGGGCGAACAGCCCCCGCCGCTGCGCTTCGACATTTTGGAAGAGGTCGAGCGCCGCATCCCGGGCTTCCCGATCGTGCTGCACGGGGCCTCCTCGGTCATCCCGGAGTACGTGGCCATAATCAACAAGTACGGCGGGAAAATGGAAGGGGCGGTGGGAGTGTCCGAGGAGCAGCTTCGCCGCGCCGCCAAGTCCGCGGTCTGCAAGATCAACATCGACTCCGACGGCCGTCTGGTGCTCACGGCCATGATCCGCAAGGTCCTGGCCGAGAATCCCCAGGAGTTCGACCCCCGCAAGTACCTGGGACCGGCCCGCGATGAGCTGGTCAAGCTCATCGCGCGCAAGAACCGGGAGGTTCTGGGCAGCGCCGACCGCGCCTGAACCGCGTTCCGCTCGAACCTATTCGTGATAGCCGGCTGCAATCCCGGCCAGGGAAGCGGCCAGCAAGGCCGCGCTCAAAGCCCCCGCCCAGGCCGTCCAGCTCCGGGCGAACAGCCAGCCGACCAAGGCACCCAGAAGGGGAATCAAGGCCAGCAGGGCCGAGAGCACGATGCGTTCCATCCCGAAGCTCTCCCGCCGGCGGCTGAACAGCGCAGGCCACAGCACCAGCGCAGCCATCCGCGTGGCCGGAAGCAGGAACAGGGCATAGGCGTCCTGGACCCCGGCCGTGGCCAGCGAAGCGGCGAACCCGATCAGGCTGAGGTAGCCGGCGCCGAAGAAGGCCAGCGCCTGGAAGCCGGCTGCGCGCAGAAAGGTGAAGCTGGCCAGAGCCAGGAAACCCACCTGGAACAGCTGGTCCTGCGCCAGGATCTGCAAGAAGAGCAGGAACGGCCGGTAGGACGGCGGGAAGATCCCGGCCAGCAGGCGGCCCAGGAAGAAGCAGGGAACGGCGTACAGGAACCCCCAGAGCAGATGCAGCAGGGGCAGCCGCGTGGCGGCCGCGCGAGCCCTCGCCCGAGCCGGCGGGTCGGCGCCCCGGATGGCGGGGTTGAGCCAGCGATCCAGCGCAAACACCAGTAGCGCGAACGCCGGCACCCCCAGGAGCGCGAACAGGCTCATCGGCTTTAGATGCGCCCCAGCACGGTGCGCTCGATCTCCCGGAGCTGAGCCCGGTACAGGGAGGTGATGCCTACCCCGTAGTCGGCGATCAGCTGGATGATGTTGCGCGGCCGCTCCGGCTCGTCGACGCCGTTGATGCGGTCGCCCGCGTCGCCCAGGCCGGGCATGATGTAGGCCTTGCTGTTCAGGCTGGGGTCCATCCACAACGTATAGATCTCGGAGTTCTCGATGGCCCGCACGATGCGCAGGGAACCCTTGAGCACGGAGATCACGTTCAGGAACTTGATCGACCGGGGCTTGACCCCCTGCTCGAGCAGGTACTTGACGATGGTGACCAGGCTTCCTCCCGTGGCATTCATGGGGTCGGCGAAAAACAGGTCCTTGCCGTTCAGGCCGGCCAGGTCGAAGTAGGAGCGCTCGAGGTCCAGGATATAGGTCATGTTGTGCTCCTCCTTGGTTTCGTCCCGGCTGATCTTGAACATGGCGAAGGGGGTGACGTAGCCATTGGAGGAGTACTCCTGCACTTCCTTGGAGACGATCATCGAGGGCAGCAGCGCCGCCCGCAGCATGACGCACATCACGCTGCTGCCGATCTTGTCGTCGATGTCTGGGATCTTGTGCACCGCGTAGTTCTGCAGGGGCACGCTGACCGGGGTGCCGACGAAGATGTGGTTTTTCTTGGCCGCCACCGAGCCCCCGAAAGCCAGGTTGAACAGCAGCTCATAGGCCCGCTGGGTATAATAGACGAACTCCGGGCGCTGGGTTCGCGAATCCCGCAGCTTGGCGATCAGCCGCGAGACCTCGCCGTGGGTGGCGCGGGGCGTTTCGAAGGAGTAGACGTGGATGTTGGGCTCCGAGCGGGTGATCTCCTGCATCATCTTGCCCATTTCGTTGTACAGGGCGATGAGCTGCTCCCGGGCCTCCAGCCTGGCCGAACCGGTCCCCTCCTGGGCCAGGACCGCGAAGATCTTCATCGCCTGGGCGTATTTTTCGTCCATCGCGGCGATCGTGCGCCGGTCCTTCGCGTTCAGGAAGCCGTCCAGGTCGGAGGCTTCCAGGATCGCTCTGTTCATGGCCGCCACTTTAACCCCCGACCCGTGCCGCGTCAAGGACACTCCTTGATTCAAGCCTGACGGCGTGATACTGATTCCTGTGTCCTTCAGGGTTCGTTATACCTTTCGCGGCGTCATCCAGGGGGTAGGCTTCCGGCCGGCGGTGTACCGCGCGGCCGTCGCCCTGGGCCTGGGCGGCTTCGTGCGCAACCAGCGCTCCGAGGTGGTGGCCGAGCTGGAAGGGCCTCGAGAGCGGGTGGAGAGCTTTCCGCTTCAACTCCGTCAAACGCTTCCTCCCGCGGCCCGCATCGACTCCCTGCGGGCCGAGGAAATCCCTCCGTCCGGCGAATCGGAATTCAGGATCATCGAGAGCCGCCCCGATGCCTTCCGTTTCCCTCCTATCCCCCCAGACCTGGCCATCTGCGCGGAGTGCGCCGCCGAGCTGCTCGATCCCGCCGACCGGCGCTACCTGTACCCGTTCATCACCTGCACCCAATGCGGGCCCCGTTATTCGATCGTGGAGCGCACCCCGTTCGACCGGGAAACCACCTCCATGGCCGAATTCGAGCAGTGCCCGCTGTGCCTGAAGGAGTACACCGATCCGGAGAACAGGCGCTTCCACTCCCAAACCAACTCCTGCCCAGCCTGCGGGCCGAGGCTTTCGCTGACCGATTCAAGCGGCGCCCCGCTCGGCGGCGATCCGCTCGCCGGGGCCATCGCCGCGCTGGAGGCGGGCCGGGTCGTGGCTCTGCAGGGCATCGGGGGCTTCCACCTGGCCGCGGATCCGCGCAGCGAGCAGGCGGTGCGCCGCCTGCGCCGGGACAAGGAACGGGAGCGCAAGCCCTTCGCCCTGATGGTGCGCGACTTGGAGGAGGCCGGGCGCATCACCCGCCTGGAGGATTGGCAGCGGGAGGCGCTCTCCTCGCCATCGGCGCCGATCCTGATCCTGCCGGCCGCATCCGGCGCGCCGGGCCACCTGCAAGGGGTATCGCACACCGGCACCCTGGGCGTCATGCTGCCGTACACTCCGCTGCACCTCCTGCTGTTCCGCCATCCGGGCATTGAAATCAGCTACCGGCACCTGATCATGACCTCGGGCAACCTGAAGGACGAACCGATCATCACCGATCCGGCGGAGGCCCGCCGCAAGCTGGCGCAGGTCGCGGATCTGTTTCTGGCCCACGATCGCCGGATCGTGTTCCGCACCGACGACTCGGTCCTGCGCCTCGGCTCCGGCAGGCAGCCGGTGCTGCTGCGCCGCTCCCGCGGCTACGTGCCCGGGCTGCTGCAGCTCCGGGAGCCGGTCCGGCGCATCACCCTGGCCCTCGGCGGCGATTTGAAAAACGCTCCGGCCCTGGCCAGGGCCGGCGACGTGTACCTGGCCCCGTTTATCGGCGACCTGGAGGATCCAACGGCCCTGGGGGACTTCGAGCGCCAGGTCCAGCGGATGCTGGAGCTGTACGGCGTGCGGCCGGAGCTGCTGGTCCACGACCTCCACCCCCAGTATCATTCCACGCTCTGGGCGGCAAGCTTTCCGGCGGAGCGCAAGGCCGCGGTGCAGCACCACCACGCCCATCTGCTCTCGGTCATGGCCGAGCACGGGCTGGAGCGGGCGATCGGCCTGGCCTTCGACGGCACTGGCTACGGCGCCGACGGCACGATCTGGGGCGGCGAGTTCCTGCTGGCCGACCGCCGCGGCTTCCGCAGGCTGGGCAGCTTCCGGCCCTTCGCCCTGCCCGGCGGCGAGGCGGCGGTGCGGCAACCCCTGCGCATCGCGGTCAGCCTGCTGGCCGAGCACAGCGAAGAGCCGGACCTGGAGCGGCTGGCCGGACCGGGTGCCCCGACCCTGCTGGAGATGATACGAAAACGGCTGAACAGCCCCCTCACCTCCTCCCTCGGGCGCCTGTTCGACGCCGCCGCCGCCCTGCTCGGGCTGGTGGAAAGGGTCAGCTACGAGGGGGAGGGGCCCATCCGCATGGAGGGCCTGGCTCTGCGGGAGCCCGGCGCCGGAGAGCCCCTGGAGCGCCACCGGCAGGAGGCGGCCGGCGGGTTCGCTCTGCTTTCGGATTTCTCCACGGAAAGCCCGTTCCAACTCGACCTGGGCCCGCTGTTCCTGGAGCTGGCCCAGGCGCGCCTGAGAGGTCTTCCGCCCTCCCCCGGGCTATGGGCTCTGCGCTTCCATCGGACCGTGGCCCTGGCCGCGCTGGAGGGGGCCCGGGAGCTGCGCCGGCGCGCCGGGCTGGGCCGCCTGGTTCTCTCCGGCGGGGTGTTCCAGAACATCCTGCTCCTCGATCTGCTCCTTCCGGCGCTGGCCGCCGACGGGTTCGAAGTGTACACCCACAGGCAGCTTCCGCCCGGAGACGGCGGCCTGGCGGTCGGGCAGGTTTATTTCGAACCCGATTTTTAGTACACTACGGTAGGAGAACCTATGTGTCTGGCTGTACCGATGAAAGTCATCGAGCTGCTTCCGGGAGAAAAGGCCCGGGTTGAGCGGGAGGGCCTGGAAGCGGTAGTGGACGTTTCGCTGGTCGAACAAGCCCGCGTGGGCGATTACCTGATCATCCATGCCGGATACGCCATCCAGGCCCTGGACCTGGAGGAGGCGGAGGAGCGGCTGCGCCTGTTCGCGGAAATGGCGGAAAAGGAAAATCCGGGTTCCGAGGGCCGCCCTTGAGCCTGCGCCCGCGCCAGGAGGAGCGGCGCCTGGCGGAACCCCTGATCGGCGCCATCCGCCGAGCCTCCGGAAAGCTGGGGCGCGAGGTCCGCCTGATGGAGGTCTGCGGAACCCATACCGTGGCGATCCGCCGCTCCGGCCTGCGTTCCCTGCTGCCCCCGAATATCCGGCTGATCTCGGGGCCGGGCTGCCCGGTATGCGTCACCCCGGCCGGTTACATCGATAACGCCCTGGCGCTCCTGGAGCGGCGGGGCCCGACCCTGGCCAGCTTCGGCGATCTGCTCAAGGTCCCGGGAGCCTCCGGCGGTTCCCTTTCCGGGCACCTGGGCGGCGGCCGCCTGCGGGTGCTGTATTCCCCAGCCGAGCTGCTCGAGCTGGCCCGAAGCTCCGGCGGCCCGGTGGTCTTTCTCGGCATCGGCTTCGAAACCACCGTCCCGGCCGTGGCCGCCGCCTTCCTGCGCGCCGCGGAGCAGGGCCTGGACAACCTGTTCCTGTACCCCGCTTTTAAAACCGTGCCGCCGGCCCTGGGGGCTCTCCTGCGGGGCCCTGGCCGTAATCTGGACGGTTTCCTGCTTCCGGGCCACGTCTCGGTGATCCTGGGGTTGGAGCCGTATCGATTTTTGGAGGCCCCCGGGGGCGTTCCCGGGGTGATCACCGGGTTCGAACCGCTCGACCTGCTGCGGGGCATCCTGGCCCTGGTGCGCCAGCTGGCCGAAGGAACCCGGAGGGTGGAGAACGCCTACGAGCGGGCCGTACGGCCCGAGGGCAATCCCAAGGCCCGGGAGGTCATGTCCCGCCTGCTGGAGCCGGCGGACGCGCTGTGGCGGGGCCTGGGCCTGATCCCGGAGAGCGGCCTGGAGCTGCGCCCCGGCTTCGCCGGCTTCGACGCGGCCCGCCGCTTCGGGCTGCCGCCGGTGTGGAACTCGGAGCCGGCCGGCTGCGGGTGCGCCGAGGTGCTGCAGGGCCTGCAGGAGCCCGAGCGCTGCCCGCTGTTCGGCCGGGCCTGCGCGCCCGAGTCCCCGGTCGGCCCCTGCATGGTCTCCTCGGAGGGGGCCTGCGCCGCGGCCTACCGCTACGGAGGGGCCGAAGCATGAGCCTCGGCCCGCGCATCACCCTGGAGCACGGCTCCGGCGGGGCCCTTTCCCGGGAGCTCACCGAGCAGCTCATCTACCCCTGTTTCCGGGGGCCGGAGTACCCCGAGCTGGCCGATTCCACCGCCTTCGCCCTCGATGGCCGGGGGCTGTTCACCACGGACACCTACGTGGTAGATCCGCCCTTTTTCCCTGGGGGCGACATCGGGCGGCTGGCCGTGTTCGGCACCTGCAACGACCTGGCGGTCTGCGGGGCCACCCCCCTGTACCTGAGCCTCGGGCTGGTCATCGAGGAAGGCTTCGCTACGGCCGATCTAGAGAAGATCCTGCGCTCCGCCCGCGCGGCCGCGGATGAGGCCGGGGTGCGGATCATCACCGGCGACACCAAGGTGGTGCCCAGCGGCAAGGGCGGGGGCATCTTCCTGAACACCGCCGGGGTGGGACGCGCCCGGCCCGGCCTTACCCTCTCGCCCGCGCGCCTGCGGGCAGGCGACCGGCTGCTCGTCTCGGCGGGCATCGGCTCTCACGGTCTGGCCATCCTGGCGGCGCGGGAGTCCCTGTCCATCGCTTCCAGCCTGAGCTCCGACTGCGCCTGCCTCTACCCGCTATGCGAGGCCCTGGCCGGGCTGGGCCTGGACCTGCGCTGGATGCGGGATGCGACCCGCGGGGGGGTGGCCGCGGTGCTCAATGAGCTGGTGCGCGGGTCCGACTGCGGCCTTGAGGCCGAGGAGGAGGCCTTCCCCGTAGAAGGCCCGGTGGCCGCGGCCGCGGACCTCCTCGGGCTCAATCCGCTGGAAATCGCCAATGAGGGGGTGCTGGTGGCGGCGGTGGCCGCTCCGGCCCTGGAGCGCGCCCTCCGGCTCCTGCGCGCCCAGCCCCTGGGAAGCCGGGCCTGCTGCGTGGGGCAGGCCACCGCTGAGCATCCTGGCAGGGTGATGCTGCGGACCGCGATCGGCGGCCGAAGGATCCTGGACCTGCCTCGGGGCCTGCTCCTGCCGCGGATCTGTTGAAAAGACGAGCTCTTATTCGCCCTGGTACTGGATCAGGGTCTGGACCGGATAGCCGCTCAACACCGGAGCGTAGTTCAGGAAGGGCAGCCCGATCACGGCGAAGATCCCGGCCACCGTGGCCCCGGCCTGCTCCAGCAGGCCGCACGCGGCCCGGATGGTCCCGCCGGTGGCGATCAGGTCATCCACCAGCAGGATCCGCTGTCCTCTATGCACGTCCGCCCGGTGCACCTCGATCTCATCCTCGCCGTATTCCAGGGTGAAACGGGCGCGGTGGGTGGCCCCGGGCAGCTTGCCCCGCTTGCGGATCAGGATCAGCGGGACCTGCAGGGCGTAAGCGGCGGGAGCGGCGAACACGAACCCGCGGGCCTCGATGGCGGCGATCCCTCCAAGCCCTTGATCGCGGTGCCGCTGCACGATGCGGTCGACGCAGTAGCGAAAGGCCTGGGGATCGGCCAGGATCCCCGTGATGTCGTAGAACAGGACGCCCGGCTTGGGAAAGTCCTGGATCTTGCGGATCGCCCGGTCCAGGTCGAACTCAGCGCCCATGGGCTGCCGATTCCAGCTGCCCGGCCAGGAGGCCGAGCCAGCGGGCCAGCTCCTTGCTCCCCTGGCTTTCGTCGGCCTGGAGGAGGTTCTCCGGCTCAAGGCGTATGTCCGTATCCTTCAAGGCCCTTTTCAAGGCCCGCAGGGTGGCCTCACCCGCCGGGGTGAAAAGCCCCGCCACGCGGCCCGCCAGGTTGATGCCGGCCAGCGCCCTCAGCAGCTCGGCGAAGTCGGGATGGACCGCCGCCTTTCCCTTCGGGGCCGCGCCGAGCAGCAGCAGGTCGGAGGCGGAAAGGTCGGGGATGGCCGCTTGAGCGGCCGGTTTGAGGGTCACCGCGAAACGCCTTCGGTCCAGGGCTGCGGCCACCCGCTCCGCCAGGCTCTGCATCGGCTGGCCCGCGGGGGCATAGATCACGGCTGCACGGAACATCGCTGGCTCTCCTTTGGCAGCATCGTAGTATGGAAGTCGGCGCGGGTCAACAACAGGCCTCACGGATAGGTGCGGCGCATGCCGCTCGCCCGCGCCTCGGCGTTCAGCTCCGGGCCCGAGCGCGCGCCGGAAACGAGCAGGTGGTAACCCAGGCCGGCCACCATGGCGGCGTTGTCCGTGCACAATATTAAAGATGGGAAGATCACGCGCAGGCCGGCCTCCCCGCCCAGCCGGGCGCGAAGGTAGCTGTTGGCCGCCACTCCGCCTCCGGCCACGATCGTGTTGAGCCCGCTGCGGCGGGCGGCCTTCAGCACCCGGTCCACCAGGATGTCCACCGCGGTTTTCTGAAAGGAGGCGGCGATGTTCTCCCGGCTGGGCCGGAAGCCCGGCCGCAGGAACTGCTCGAGCTGGTTCACCACCGCGGTCTTGAGCCCCGAATAGGACACGTCGAAGGGGTGCTCCCCCTTGTGCAGCGAAGGCCAGGGGAAGCGGAAGGCCTCGGGATCACCCTCCCTGGCCAGGCGGTCGATGGCCACCCCGCCCGGGTAGCCCAGCTCATAGTGCTTGGCCACCTTGTCGAAGGCCTCTCCGCAAGCGTCATCGATGGTCGTACCCAGGATTTGCACCCGGTCGAAGCGCTCCACTCGGGCGATCAGCGTATGCCCCCCGGAAACGAGCAGCCCCAGGTAGGGATACTCGATGTCCTGTTCCAGGTGCGGGGCGTACAGATGGGCCAGGAGGTGGTCCACCCCGACGAAGGGCTTGCCCAGGGCCAAGGCCAGCCCCTTGACGAAGGAAAGCCCGACCAGCAGCGAGCCGATCAGCCCCGGCCGGGCGGTGACCGCCAGGGCCTCCACCTGGGACAGGCTCCTGCCCGCGTCCCGCAAGGCGCGTTCCACGACGGGCACGATGGTCTCGATGTGCTTGCGCGAGGCGATCTCCGGCACCACCCCGTAGTAGGGGCGGTGGAGCTCGATCTGGGAGGCCACGACGTTGCTCAGGATCCTGCGCCCATCCTCGACCAGGGAGGCGGCGCACTCGTCGCAGGAGGACTCCACCCCCAGGACGATCAAGGCTCCGCCTCCCTGCGGGCCAGGCTGCTGGGCGCCACCAGCTGCACCCCCTGGCGCTCCAGCCCTGGCAGCAGGCGGGTGAGTTCGCGGGCCAGCTCGGCGTCCTGCACGTGCCCGATCAGCACGGCCTGGCCCCGGCTCCGGGCGAGGTCCACACCGCTGCGGATGGCCTTGACGATGTAGGCCGCGTCGGTCTGGTTGTCCACGAACACGTCCCGCGAAAGGAAGCGCACTCCGTAGCGCCCGGCGAGCGCCGGGGCCAGGGTGTCGGAAGTGGTGCGGCTGTCCAGGAAATACAGGCCTCGATCCGCCAGGTAGCGCATGACGATGGCCATCACCCGCTGGTCGGCCGTGGCCTTGGAGCCCATGTGGTTGTTCATGCCCACCGCCGCCGGCAGCCCGGCGAAACCCTGCTCGAGGGTCTGCTCGATTTGGCGGTCGTCCTGGCTGGCGAGGATCGCGCCCGGGCCCGGGTTCTCCCCATTGCGGGCCTCCATGGGCATGTGCACCAGCAGCTCCCTGCCGGCGGCGCTGATCAGGCGGGCGGCCTCCGCGCTGTGGGGCAGGTTGGGCAGCACGGCGAAGGCGATGGGGAAGGGAATGGCCAGGAAGCTCTTGAGCCCATCCAGGCTGTAGCCCACGTCGTCGATTACCACGGCGATCCGGGCTTCAGGCTCCGGGCGCGGGGCGGGTCCGGGGCGCTCCTCTTTGGGCAGGGCGGAGATCGTGGGTCTTTCGCCTTCCGCGGCGGGTTCGGGTTCGGCCGGACCGGCCGCGGGGCGCTCGGTTTCCGGAGCCGCCGCCTGGCGTTGCGGCGATGTAGGGCGCCGGGGCACGAGCACGACCAGCAGGGCTAGAATAGCGGCGATGGCCAGCATCAGCAGCGTGGCCCAGCGGACCTTGGGCATGGGCCCATTCTAGTGAGCGGGCCCGCTTGGTCAAGGGCTCTAGTTCAATTGAAGACGTATTCGCGCAGCTCGCTGGCGCACTCCCTGAGCTTGCGCAGGGCGCGTATCTCGATCTGGCGGACCGTCTCGGGCGAGATGCCCAGCTCATCGCCGATCATCTTCAGCGTGTATTTGCGCCCGCCGTAGAAGGCGAAGCGGTACAGGAGGATCTGCTTCTCCTTCTCCATCAGCGTCTCCAGGAAGGCCAGGGTCTTTTCGCGCAGGCTGTTGCGCAGCAGCTGCTGGTCCGGGACGTAGTTGGTGTCCATGACCAGGTCCTGCAGCGTGCCGTTCTGTTCGGGCGTCGGCCCGTCCAGGGAGACCACGGCGTTGGACAGGCCCACGATGGTCTCCACCTCCTGTTCCCGGATGCCCAGCTCCTCGGCGATTTCCTGCGAGCTCGGGGCCCTCTTCAACTGCTGGGAAAGGGTGTTGTAGGCCTTGTTGATGCGCCGCAGCTTTTCCTCTTTGCGGTGCGGCAGGCGGATGACCCGGCGCTTGTTGGACAGGGCGCGGACGATGGCTTGCTTGATCCACCAGGAGGCGTAGGTGCTGAAACGCACCTGCTTGTGGTAATCGTACTTGGAGGCGGCCTTGATCAGGCCCAGGTTGCCCTCCTGGATCAGGTCCAGGAGAGAGACATCGGGGGTCATGTACTTCTTGGCGATACGGACGACCAGGCGCAGGTTGGCGGTGATCAGCTGCTGCCTTGCCGCTTCATCTCCGCGGCGGATGCGGCGTGAAAGGGCCAGTTCCTCCTCGAAGGTCAGCAGGCGGGCTTTCTTGATCTGGTCGAAATAAGCCCGCAGGGTATCTTCTTTTGTCTCGGAACGAACGGGCTTCTTGGTCATCGGTTGCCCCCATGGTAATTAATGCAAGAAGCATGCCAAGAAGCGTATGCCCTTGAGCTGCTATAATGCCTTCTATAGCAAAGAATTAAATATCCTGGCTTTCGACCAGCTAAAAGAACCGTGATTCCGTGCACTTTTGAATACGAAATGCCGGACTCCCACGTACAAAAAAGTATTCAGAGCGAAGGCTGGACCTGGCTGTAGATCATGGCTGCCAGGCCGAAATTGGCGTTCTCCGCCATCTTTTTCGCATATTCGTCGTAGAGCAGGTCCTCGAAGATGTCCTCGGCCAGTCCCCCCTCGAGCAGTCCTGACTTCTGAACGGTACGGCGCATGCTGTTCAACATCTGCTTGATGAAGATGGCCTCGAACTCCAGGCAGACTTTGTATAGAGGGCTGTTCTTGTCCACCTTGCCAGCCTGAAGCTGGCGCGCCAGCCGGCCCGCCTGCTGCACGGCCCGGTCCGCGGCCGAGGGAACGTAGCTGAGATCGGCAATGTCCATGAGCCTTTCTCCTAGAACACCACCAGGGTCCCGTAGAGCGACCCCGCTTTGTCGATGGCCCGCATCAAATGGATGACCGTTTCCGTGTCCAGACCGATGCTGCGCAAGGTGTTCACCAGATCCTCCACGGTGGTATTGTCGCCGATGGTGAACTGTCCGGGCTTGCCCTCCCCTGCCTGGCTCAGGGCTGGAGCAAGGCCCACGCGCACGGAGATGTTCTTGTAGGAAACCGCGACCTTGCCGATGCGCACCTTCTCGCCGAAGATGACGATCCCCGAAGCGGAGTCGATGACCACCTTTCCTGAGGCGTCGGGGGTGACGGTGAGGGATTCCAGCTGGGCGATGAATCCTACCGGCTCCCTCCTCCGGTCTTCGGGGACCTTCAGCTCCACCTGCGAGGCGTCCACGGGCCGCGCTTCGCTCGCCGGCAGAGCCTGCAGGATAGCCGCGGCCACGGCGTTGGCGGTGACGAAATCCGGGTCCTTGAGCACCAGCGCCAGGGTGTCGTTTTGGATGAACGAGGACAGGATCTCCTGCTCGGCGATGGCTCCGGAAGGGATGGAGCCGGCGGTCCGCTGCCCGGTGCCCAGGCCCACGGTGAACACCTGCCCCTGGGCCAGGGCGTAGATCCGGCCGTTGGCCCCTTTCAACGGCGTTTGCAGCAGCACCCCGCCCTCCAGGCTGCGGGCGTCGCCCAGGCTGGCCACCCGAACCTCGAAGGAGTCCCCGGGGTGCACGAAGGCGGGGACCTCGGCGCTCACGGAGACCACGGCGCAGTTCCTGCTGCGCACCTCCTCCGGGCTGATGCGGAAACCGAAATTGGAAACCAGGGCGGAAACCGCGTTCCTGAGCAGCGCGGAGTTTGGCGAGTCGCCCCTGCCGGCCAGGCCGGTGACCAGGCCGATGCCCACGAGCTGGTTGGCCCGCAAGCCGCGCACCGTGGCAATGTCCTTGATGCGCACCGATGGCGCTGCCGCGGCCGCGAGCGCGCCGCCGATCAGGAAAAGCCCGCCCCAGAATTTAAAGCTGTTCAACCAGGACCTCCCCCACTCCGCTAATCCGTCCCCGGAAGCGCCGGGCTGAACCCTGGAGCCGTACCTCCACCGGCTCGTCCTGTCCGCCGGAGCCCAAGGCCTTGCCCTGCAGGGTCACGCTGAAACCGGGGCGCAGGAACACGACGGTCACCGCCTCCCCGGCCTTGACCCAGTACTCCCGGGACAAGCGGGCCGGCTCCAGGAGCTGCCCCTTGGCGATCGGGGCCAGCGTCCTCCAGGCGCCTGAAAGCTCGGAGGCGGTAAGGAAACGGGCGTAAAGCTGGGAGATATCGACCTGCGCATACTCGACATCGCCGGCTTCCAGCAGCCGGCCGCGGGGCAGGTCCCGGGCCGCACGGGCAACGAACTGGAAGCTATGGACCCACAGGAGCAGTCCTCCCCGCTCCTCACCCCCGGCCCCGGTCACCCGATAGCTGATCCGGACCCGGCCGGCCAGGCGAACTGTTGCCCCCGGGTTCGGCCCCAGGCTGAACTCCACCGGCGCCGGCTCCGAACCGAGCGCGGGCCGGCTCAGCAGCTCCAGCTCCATGCCGCCGGAACCCTGGTCCAGGCGGTCCAGGAAGGCGAGCAGGGCGAGGAAAAACCATTCCTGCCCCTCGGGAACCGCTCCCCGCGGGATCACCGCCACCCGGCTGCCGATCAGGTCCACGCCTCCGCCGTACTGCTCGGTAATGCTCCGGCGCAGCTGTTCGGCGGAGATCAGCGCGGGGCCCTGCGGTCGGGCGACCTCGACCCGGGCGAGCCGCTCCTGCAGCGCCGGCACATCGGAGGCGATGGCGGCCAGCTCACCGAGCGTGCACGCCGTCGAAGCCAGATTGACCGAGGCATGGAGGTAGACCGCCGCCGAGGCGCCGGCCCCCAGGGGCCCCAGCAGCCCGGCCAGCCCCAGGGCCGCCAGCAGCAGCCGGCAGCGCCTACTCATCCCTCGCTACCGCTTCAGGCTGTTGGCCGTGGCCAGCATGCTGTCCGAGGTCTGGATGGCCTTGGAGTTGGTCTCGTAGGCCCGCTGGGCCACGATCATGTTGACCATCTCCTGCACCACCGAGACGTTGGACATTTCCAGGAAGCGCTGGATGGTTTTACCCATGCCGTCGAAGCCGGGCCGTCCCGGAATCACCTCGCCGGTGGCGCCCGTGACCTTGTACAGGTTTTCCCCCACCGCCTCCAACCCCGCCGGGTTGATAAATCTGTAGATCTCGATCTGCCCCACTTCGATGGGATCATCCACGCCGGCGACCTTCACCGTGACCCGGCCGTCCTGTGATACCGTCAGGGTGTCGCGGATGAAACCCTCCGGCAGGACGATCTCCGGCAGGAAGCGGTAGCCGTTGGAATTGACCAGCTGCCCATTGGCGTCGAGCTTGAAGGAGCCGTCGCGGGTGTAGCCGTAGCTGCCGTCGTACAGCAGCACGCGGAAGAAGCCCTCTCCCTCGATGGCCAGGTCGCTCACGTTGCCCGTAGACTGCAGCGACCCCTGGGTGAACAGCTTTTGGGTGGCCGCCGGGCGCACCCCGTGTCCCACCTGGATCCCGGTAGGCACCACGGTCACCTCCGTGGCCGGCGTGCCGGCAACCCGGAGGGTCTGGTACAGGAGGTCTTCGAAATCCGGGCGGTTGGCCTTGAACCCGGTGGTGTTCACGTTGGCCAGATTGTTGGCGATCGTGTCGATGTTGAATTGCTGCCCGATCATCCCCGAGGCAGCGGTCCACAGAGAGCGCATCATGGCTTACTCCTCATCAGGCTCGGATCACATCGTTCACCAGCCGGCCCAGCAGGGCGTCTTCGGTCTGGATGAGCTTCTGGTTGGCCTCGTAGCTGCGGTTCACCTCGATCATCTGCACCATCTCGGTGACCACGTTCACGTTGGCTCCCTCGAGGAAACCCTGGCGGACCTTGGCCCGGTCCACCTGTTCGACCTGGGCGGGCCCGGACTCCTCCGTGGCTTCCCAGAAGGAGTTGCCCATTTTTGTCAGGTAGCGGGTCCGGTGAAAATCCACGATTTTCAGCCTGTCCACCCGCTCCAGGTCCTCCCACTCGTTCTCCTCCAGCGAGACCAGGCGCCGGTCGTCTCCCGCCAAGGCGCCGTTCTGCCAGATCACCCCGTCCTGGTCGACGACGAAGTTGTTCTTCTTCAGCTTGATGGGGCCGTTCTCGCCGAGCACCAGCTCCCCGTGCTTGGTCACCAGGTAGCTTTCATCGTTCAGGTGGAAGGAGCCGTTGCGGGTGTAGCGCTCACCGGCTGCGGTCTCGACCGAGAAGAAGCCCCGCCCCTCCAGCGCCAGGTCGAAAAAGTTCTCGGTCTGCTTCATGGGGCCTTGCTCGAAAACCGTGTATACCTCGTTCAGCTCCACCCCGGTGCCGAGGCGCCCCACGATCGGGGAGGTGTCCACCGAGCCCAAGGGAAACTTGTAGACCCCGTCGTCATTCATGCGCCGCAGCAGGATCTCAGGGAAGGCCTTGTCCACCGGCGTGTCCCGCTTGTAGCCGGTCAGGTCCACATTGGCCAGGTTGTTGGCGATGGCGTCCAGATGGTGCATCTGCACCACCATGCCGCTCCCGCCCGTATACAGTCCTCTGATCAAGGCTCGCCTCCCATGGGTCTATGGTTCCACTTCAATTATCGGTGCCCCGGCAAGATCCTTAATCTTATCTGCCGGCGGGGCGCGCGATGAAAAAGCGCGGGATGCTGTGCCCTGTGACCCTGCGCTGGCCTGGGCTGTGCGGGAGCCTGGTCGAATCTACATCCGCAAGTATCGGATGGCAGGAGGGCGGCCCAGCCGTGCCGGGCCGCCTCTGCACCCATCGGGCGTTTATTGCAGCAGACTGTACCTTATGCCCACGTTCGCCGTCAGCGCCCAGAAGGTATCCTTTGACGGCGTGGGCTGCATGGCATTGATGGAAGTGTCGGTCAGTCCGAGGTTGAACTCGAGGGATGGGGTAACGCTCAGCCTGCCCTTGCCACACAGGTCCAGTCCCGCGTAGAAGGACAGCCCGTACATCCACTGCTCCGTGTTCGATTTGTCCAGTGCGACTTCCCCATTGGTATAGACAGGGGGCACCTCAGGGTTGTAGGTCAGGTCCGAAGTCCCGGAGAGGAAGTAGCCGGCGAAGCCCCCGCCCCGCACTGTGAGGGAGTAGCGTGCACCGACATCGAACTTTCCGACCAGCGCGACCGGGAACAGCAGGTAGTTGTACTCGGAATTGGAGGTCTGGGTCGTCGGTGCGGGGATTGTGATGCCCTGGTCCACCCCGTGATAATTCAGGTTGGCGTACGCTGCGCCGCCGGATAGTCCCAGGGAAAGGCGGTTCAGCTTCAGCACGAACAGATCCAGGGTTAGGCCGGCGTCCAGCGCATAACGGACCTCTCCTGACTTGTTCGGGTCGTCGGTGGTCCCCATGGCCAGGCCGGCCCCGCCCTTGAGCTCCAGGTCCAGGCCCAGGGCGGAAAGGCCGAAGGCCGCGCCCAGCAGTATAGCCACAACGAGAGAAAACAGAACCTTCGTCTTGCGCATCTTAAGCACCTCCACAGAGAGTAGTAATATGATAGCATAGTCTC
>Ga0315280_10002398_pt1 | contig 30398 bp, 29 predicted proteins | sample YL17G06_40_MG_FD_203697 | JGI IMG/M metagenome (GOLD analysis project Ga0315280, IMG submission 203697) | Sediment microbial communities from Yellowstone Lake, YNP, Wyoming, USA - YL17G06_40 | ecosystem: Environmental > Aquatic > Freshwater > Lake > Sediment | place: USA: Wyoming | collected... | reverse complement strand
CAGGCAGGGTTGAAGAAGGCGACGCTTTGACTGTAGACTTAGAGAATGGCACAGTTGAAAACCAGTCGAAGGGCATAACTCTTCATGCAACTCAACTCCCACCCTTCATATTGGAAATACTCTCCGACGGAGGTCTCATAGAAAACCTGCGAAAGAAGATGAAGATGAAATGACTGACTACAAGATAGCGCTTATTCGGGGAGATGGGATAGGACCAGAGTTGACCGATGCAACTTTAAAGGTTTTGGAAGCTGTTCAGAAAAAGTTTGGTTTGGGTCTCAAGATAATTGAGGCTGAGGCTGGAGATGAGTGCTTCAAAAGAAGAGGCATAGCCCTTCCCGATGACACTGTGCAAAAAATAAAGGGTTCTCACACGTGCCTAAAGGGTCCTGTAGGCGAAACAGCAGCCGATGTGGTAGTGAAGCTTAGACTCATGTTTGACCTCTACGCCAACATTCGACCAATAAAGACTTATCCGTCAGCCCAAGCGATAAGGCCAGATATAGACTTGGTTTTTGTTAGAGAAAACACAGAAGACGTTTACAAGGGTTTAGAGTATTCCTTAGGCGACACCACCCTATGCCTACGAGTTATCACAAGGAAAGGCTGTGAAAAAATAGCGAAAAAAGCCTTTGAAACAGCAAGAAAACGAAACAACAAGAAAAAAGTCACAGCGGTTCACAAAGCAAATGTTATGAAAGTAACCTGCGGACTCTTCGCAAACGTTTGTAGGGAAATAGCTCAGCAATACCCTGACATAACTTTTGACGAACAATACGTAGATGCTGCAGCTATGCGTTTGATTAAGGCGCCTCAAGAATTTGATGTGATAGTTACCACAAACATGTTTGGCGACATCCTCTCCGATGAAGCAGCGCAACTCATTGGAGGCTTAGGCATGGCTCCAGGAGCGAACATAGGAGACAATTTCGCCATCTTTGAGCCAATTCACGGATCGGCTCCAACCAGAGTTGGAAAGCACACGGCAAATCCTTGCTCTATGATTTTAGCCTCTAAAATGATGTTAGATTGGTTGGGCGAGCAATACAATGACCCTAAATGCTTAATGGTTGCCAAAGCGGTGGAAGACGCAGTGGTTAAAACATTACACAAGGGCAAAACAGTTCCAGATTTGGGAGGAAAAGCCACAACCATAAAGATGGGAGAAGCCATTGCAGAAGAAATTGTTAAAGAGGTAAAAAAGAGTTGAAGTCTAGAAATTTAGCCTATGTCCGCATCTTTGATACTACGCTTCGAGACGGAGAACAAACTCCAGGAGTGTCACTGACTATTGAGGACAAACTGGAGATTGCACATCAACTCGACATGTTAGGCGTAAATGTCATTGAAGCCGGCTCACCCATGTCTTCTGAAGGTGAAAAAAAAGCTGTAAAAGAAATAGCGAAGGCTGGGTTGAAAGCTGAAATTTGCGGTTTAGCCCGCGCCATGCGAGAAGATATTAACGCCTCTATCGAATGTGACGTCAAAAGTGTCCACACGTTTATCTCTACCTCTAATGTGCAGATGAAACACGCTATAGGTTTAACACCAGAACAGGTTTTGTCAGCCACCGTGGATTCTGTGGAATACATCAAAGACCACGGGTTAATATGTGAATTCTCACCCATGGACGCCACAAGATCCGAAATGAAATTCTTGAAGCACGTGTGCAAAGCAGCTGAAGAAGCGGGAGCTGACAGAATAAACATCCCTGACACGGTTGGAGTGATGACGCCTCCAAGCATGCGAAAACTTATTGCAGACATCAGAACTGTGGTGAAAACCCCAATTAGTGTTCATTGTCACGACGACTTCGGCATGGCTGTAGCCAACTCGCTGGCTGCAGTTGAGGCAGGAGCCACTCAGGTGCACGCCACTATTAATGGACTTGGTGAACGAGCTGGAAACGCAGCTTTAGAAGAGGTTGTGATGGCGCTTCACCTGATTTACAAACGGAAAACGGGCATAAACACTCGATTGCTCTACAGCACTTCACAGCTGGTTTCTAGATTAACAGGGATTCCTATACAGCCCAATAAGGCAATTGTAGGCGGAAACGCCTTTGCCCACGAGTCTGGCATTCACACTCGCGGAGTAACAGTGGTGCCCTTAACCTTTGAACCCATAAAACCTGAACTGGTAGGGAGAAGAAGAAAGCTGATGGCTGGTAAATTGGCGGGAACTCGAGGCGTCAAAGCAGAGTTAGAAGAGGTGGGAATACACCCCAACGAAGAACAATTAAAAGAAATTGTCAAAAGAGTCAAAGAATTGGGGGACAAAGGCAAAACTGTGACTGATGCTGATTTAATGGCCATATCTGGCGCAGTTATGGGAGAAATTATTCAAGAAGAGAAGATCGTTGACCTGCGTGACTTGGCGGTTGTCACTGGAATCAAAGTCATCCCTACTGCCTCAGTGAAATTAGTTTTAGATGGAAAAGAATACGTGGCTGCAGAGACTGGTGTGGGTCCAGTGGACGCTGCTATAAAAGCCATACAGAAACTCACTCATAGTCTTGCGAACGTTAGACTAAGCGAATATCGCCTAGAAGCCCTAACAGGAGGTTCAAACGCTGTCGCCGAAGTAATCATAAAAGTCGAGGACAAAGACGGAAATATTGTCTCGGCGAGAGCAGCCAGAGAAGACATAGTTATGGCCAGTGTTGAAGCTATGATAAACGGAATTAACAAGTGCCTAATAAAGAGGCGAAGGCTGGGAAAATAGATAAAATGCGAGTTGCTTTCCAAGGTGAACGAGGCGCCTACAGTGAAAGTGCAGTTTACGCCTTTTTTGGACAATCCGTAGACATCAAGCCGTGTAGAAATCTTTCAGATGTTTTTGAAAGCGTGGAGAAAGAAGAAACAGAATACGGCGTGGTTCCCATTGAAAACTCCATAGAGGGAAGTGTAAATCAAACTTACGACCTTTTTTTAACTCACAACCTCAAAGTGTGCGGCGAAATAATCCATAAAATCGATCACTGCTTAATAGCTAACCCGAACACAAAGTTAGAGTCTGTTAAAGTTGTTTATTCTCATCCTCAAGCTCTAGCCCAATGTGGAACCTTTCTGGAACGCTTAGGCTGCGACGTTGTTCCAACTTATGATACGGCTGGCAGTGTAAAAATGATGAAGGAAAAGAAACTAAAGAATGCGGGTGCCATAGCCAGTGAAAGAGCCGCGGAAATATACGAAATGAAAATTCTTGCCAAGGAAATCGCTGACAATCCAAACAACTACACCAGATTCTTTGCCTTGTCTAAAAACGACTCTCCGCCAACGGGCAGAGACAAAACTTCCATAATTTTCTCCGTTAAACACGTTCCAGGATCATTGTATCACGCTCTTGAAGAATTTGCTAAGAGGAACATAAGCCTGACAAAAATCGAGTCGAGGCCCACAAAACGAACACCTTGGGAATACAATTTCTACCTAGACTTTGAGGGGCACAGGCAAGAGGAAAAATGCCTAGAGGCTCTTAAGGAGCTTAAGAAGAGGGCGGTTTTCATAAGAATTTTGGGATCATATCCTAGAGCTTCTCAGGATTTTCAGAACCAAATGTGAAGCATAAAGGTGCATGGTTAAGCAGGCGGTGTTTAAAGTATTTTTTTGGAATATTTTACTGCTTCGTCTAGGCTTTGAAATCCGTATTTGATTCCTTCGAAGTTTCGTCTAAACGCTATTACGTCTTTTCTCACTTCTGAAGGCGCTTTCTTGCCCTTGATTACGTTTAACATTAAGTCACATAAGTGCTTAATGTCGTCCTCTTTGAATCCTCTTCTTGTGACTTCTTGGAAGCCGATTCTAAGTCCAGAGGGGTCTTCTTTGTTGTTTTGGTTGTCATATGGCAGAAGGTTCTTGTTAAGAATGATGTTGGCTTTTTCAAGGTCTTCAGCTGCCTTTTTTCCGCCACCGTATTTTCTAACGTCCACCACGATTTGATGAGACTTGGTGAAGCCTCCCTTTTCGCCCAATACTTTAACATCATTTTCAAACAGGTACTCGCCTGCAGTCTGAGCGTTTTTGATGATTTGCCTCGCAAGTTCTGAGCCGAAAACTTTCATTTCCAATGCAGTTAAGCCTAAAGCTGGAAGCCTTGCAAGATGCGTGTTAGACGTAGTCAACGGAAAAACTGCATATCGAACGTTCTTTATCCCCTTTTCCATCCTCTCATTCTCAGCGTTAGCTAAAATCACGCCTCCCTGTGGTCCTGGAAAGGTTTTGTGAGTTGAGGCTGTTATGAAGTCTGCGCCCTCCTTAAAGGGATGCTGAAATTCTCCGCTGGCAATTAACCCTAAAACGTGGGCGGCATCATATACAACGTAGGCGCCTGCTTCTTTGGCGACCTCACTTAGTTCTTTGAGGGGATGGGGAAACAGAAAAACGCTTCCACCGAAAGTGACTATCCCAGGCTTTGCAGCTTTAATTATTATCGCTGATTTTTCGGGGTCTATGTTCATGTTGTCTATGTCGTAGGCGTGGTCAATGGTTTCTAATCCAATAACTTTTCCTGCGAGTCCTGTGTAGTCATGGGTTATATGAGCCCCAGCACTCAAAGGTGCCACAACCATTCTACTGTTTTTCGTAGCCATAGAGACGCCTTTAAACGTGGCTAAATTTGCATGAGTACCTGAAACAAGTCTTACATCAACCCAACTGCAACCAAACAGATTCTTCATTAAATCTGCGGCAGCATTTTCTATTTTCGTCATGTATTCTTGCCCTTGATAATGCCTTCTCGCAACATGCCCTCTGAGGTCGTTTTCGCCCTCTGCGTATCTAGACTCTAAGTCTTGGGTTAAACTTAGGATTTCTCTTACTGCCGGTGATTTCAGTCCCTCGCTTGCTATGAGGTTTATGCACTCTGTGCCTCTGTATACTTCGTGTTTCTTACTAGCCTCAACCAACTCTAAGAAAATTTCAAAAAAGTTTTCTTTCCTAGACATTGTTCAACCAGCATTGTTTACTTTTTAGCTTCACGACTATTGTTAGACATAAATATAAAGTTTCATTTTTCGAATAGATTGCTTAAGCGCGTGTTCGAATTATTGACCTGTTATGTTGGATAAGATTTCATAAGTTTTGAGGTTGTCCTTTCTTTCTACAACAATGATTGTATCGGTCCAACAAGAGATGAATTCTACTATGTTGATGTTCTGTTCTGCTAATAATGAAGTCAGAAATGCAACTACACCTGGTGTGGCTTCTAATTCTTCCGGTGAGTGAATTACGATCATAGTGCAATTTTCATGTACGTTCAATGTGTCAGTTATCTCATCGAGGTTGTTCTTTTCTAGCAGGTAAACAAATTTGCCTTCCAAATCTACCTGTATTCTCTCTTTTGTTTCTACCGGTTTGTTTGTAATAGCCACAGACTTTCCGTTATGAACTATTACTGTGCTTTTCTTTAGGATTTGTAGAACTTTTTCCTCCCTCTTCTGTTTGCGTATTTGTAACTCGTCAGAAAACCTTCTTAACGCAGCTTTTATCGCAGTTAAATTGTTTGTTTTAAGCTCTTTTTGGATATGTCTGGATAATTCGCTGAGGTTAACGATGTCTTTTTCAAGAGCCTCTAGTATGTATGGCTTATTCTTCAGATAGTTTCTTACATCTTGAGCTATGGTCATAATGGACAAATGTATCAAATGGAACACTTAAAGCTTATTCTGTCACAAATAAGTCGCAAACTTTAAAAGAAAAGCATCGTCGTTAATGGAGAAGAATTCAATTTGCGATGGAAAGGAGTGAACAAGAAAGTTAAATGACAGAAACTGTTGTGTTTGCATACTCGGGTGGATTGGACACATCGGTACTGACAAAATGTCTTCAAGAAAAATACAAAGTCAACGTAATAACAGTGACAGTGGATGTTGGGCAACAAGACGATTTGAAAGCAATCGAAGAAAAAGCGAAAAGCCTCGGAGCCTTAAAACATTACTCAATAGACGCTCAGCATGAGTTTGCCACCGAATATATTTTTCCAGCCATAAAAGCAAACGCTCTCTACGAAGAAAAATATCCAGTAAGCACAGCTTTGTCACGACCATTAATCGCATCCAAGATGGTTGAAATTGCAAGGAAAGAGGGAGCCGTAGCCATTGCTCATGGTTGCACAGGCAAGGGCAACGATCAGGTTCGCTTTGATGTAACAATAAAATCGCTGGCGCCAGATCTAAAAATCATTGCTCCAGTGAGAGAATTGAACCTAGCCAGAGATGAAGAAATAAAATTCGCCAAAGCAAACGGCATTCCAATACCTGTAGACGTAGATTGCCCATATAGTATAGATCAAAACCTTTGGGGTCGCTCCATCGAGTGCGGAGTTCTTGAGTATCCGGATCATGAGCCTCCTGAAGAAATTTTTGAATTTACGATTTCGCCAGAAAAGGCGCCTGATAAACCTGAATATGTCACTCTTAAATTTGAAAATGGTGTTCCAACAGCCATAAACAATGAAAATTTGGATCCCGTAGCATTAATCCAGACGCTAAACAAAATCGCAGGGAAACACGGCGTCGGACGAATCGATCATATGGAAGACCGGTTAGTTGGGATTAAATCAAGAGAAGTTTACGAATGCCCTGCTGCCACTGTCCTTATAGAAGCTCATAAGGACTTGGAGAAAACGGTTCTTACACGGCATGAGATTTTTTTCAAACAACAGGTTGACGTGCAGTGGATTTTCCTCGCATATGCAGGCTTATGGATGGATCCGTTACGAGAAGATTTGGAAGGCTTCATAAACAAAACACAGGAACGAGTTTGCGGAGAAGTTAGATTAAAACTTTACAAGGGTAAGGTAAGCGTGGTTGGGCGTTCATCTCCCTTTTCTCTATACGATTTAAACCTTGCAACATACAACATTGAAACATCCTTCGACCAAGCTTTCTCTAAGGGCTTCATAGAACTTTGGGGTTTTCCAACAGTACTCGCTCGATCTCTTAAAAATAAGGTGCGCAACGACAAGTGAAAAAAAGAGTGAAGCTAACGGACATTCTAACGCAAAGGAGTCTTTCCTCAGTCCCTTTAGAAATTGCTCAGTATACCTCCTCAGTAAAAAGCGACGTACCGATCATAGATTCAGTGATTGAAATAAATAAAGCACACATGGTGATGCTTACAAGACAAGGCATCATCAACATAAATGACGCATCCCAAATTCTTAAGGCTCTCAATGAGCTTCACCTTGGCACAAATTTAGATCCGAGGCTTGAAGACGTCCATATGCACGTTGAAGCCTATGTCATTGGAAAGCTGGGAGAAGATGTTGGCGGCAAACTACATGTGGCTAAGAGTCGCAATGACCAAGTGGCTGCAGCGATTCGGATGACCCTGAGAACATATCTGCTTGAAGTAGTTCAAGCTCTAATCGAACTTCGTAAGGTATTACTTACCAGATGTGAAGAATATTCAAAGACAGTTATGCCGGGCTATACCCACTTGCAACACGGACAACCAACAACAGTTGCCCACCTCCTTCTGGCGTATCAAGACACACTTGAACGTGATACAGAACGGCTCATGGAAACGTTCAGTCGAGTAAATTTGAGCCCCATGGGAGCCTGCGCATTTGCAACCACCAGTTTTAACGTGGACCGTGAGCTTGTCGCTGAACTACTTGGTTTCAATGGTTTAGTTGAAAATTCCATAGATGCCGTCAGCGCTCGTGACTTTGCTGTGGAAGCGCTAGCTGAATTCGCATTGATTATGACCAATTTAAGCAGAATAGGCGAGGAACTAATTCTATGGAGCACTTCCGAGTTTTCAACTGTTAAACTTCCAGACGAATACTCATCGACAAGTAGCATTATGCCGCAAAAGAAAAATCCAGTGGTTGCGGAGTTGCTTAGGGCAAAAACTGCTCACGTTTATAGCGATTTGATAGCAGCATTAACGATCTTAAAGGCTCTGCCTCTAAGCTACAACCTTGACCTTCAAGAAATAACACCTCACCTATGGAACGCTTATGAAGTCACGTTGACTTCCATAACCATGGCTAACGGTCTCTTAAAGGGTCTCGAATTTGATGCTCAACGTTGGCTCGAACTTCTTGCGACGGATTTTTCTACCGCAACCGAATTAGCCGACATGCTAGTCCGCGAACACAGTATACCATTTAGAACTGCTTATGCCATTGTCAAAAAACTAGTTCAGAAAATATCCTCTGAAGGGAAGAAGATAACAGACATAACTCCAGAAATTTTAAGCGCTGCTGTAATGGAAGCCACTGGCAAAAAGCTTCGCATAGACGGAGAAACGCTCCTTAAGGCATTAGATCCAGTTGAGAGCGTCGGCGTTAAACGTGTGACTGGAGGACCTGCGCCGATTGAAGTCTTAAGGATGAGGAATGAAAGAGTGAAAAAAATTGGTGTTGATGAACAGTGGTGTCAAGCGCAGCTTCTCTTACTGAAGGAAGCAAAGTCTAGACTGCACAGATTGATTAAGAAGATAGAAGGAGGTGAGAGGGTTTGAATGCAAAGTGTCCATCATGTGATGCCCAAGTAACAGTGCCCAACGATGTAGTAAATGGCGAAATTGTTGGTTGCCCTGACTGCGGAGCGGAATATGAAGTAGCCTTAACAGGCAATGGTGAAATCCACCTTAAGCCCTCCGAAATCGAAGGAGAAGACTGGGGCGAATAAATCCAATGAAATCAATAGTGCTACTCTATGACAGGATTCGATGGGAAGAGAAAGCATTAATCAAAACTTCCAGAAAAGCAGGGGTAGCTTTGACTCCTATCGACGCTAAAGAAGTTTATATCAATACATCAGAAAACTCAGCGAGCATCAAGAACGCCTTCGGAGACATCGTTTTACAGCGTTGCATAAGCTATTTTCGAGGCTTACATCTAACAGTTTTCCTTGAAAATATGGGACTTCCTGTCATCAATTCGTTTCAGACTTCCTTAATCTGTGGAAACAAACTCTTTACCACACTGGCTTTAATTAAAGCAGGTCTTCCAAGCCCTAAAACCTATGCAGCATTTACCCCTGAAACTGCAGTAAGGGCTCTGGATACAATTGGTTATCCAGCAGTGTTAAAGCCTGTTGTTGGAAGTTGGGGAAGGCTGGTAGCCCTAATTAAAGATCGAGAGTCAGCGCAAGCAGTAATTGAAACCAGAGAAGAAATGAAGAACGCTCTGCTTCAGATATATTACATTCAAGAGTTGGTTAAAAGACCGCCTAGAGACATTCGAGTGATTGTCATTGGAGACGAAGTTGTTGCAGCCTCCTATCGTTACAGTCCTTCTAATGATTGGAGAACCAATGTTGCCCGAGGAGGAGTAAGCAAACCATGTCCTGTGACGTCTGAGCTTGAACAACTCGCACTTAAGGCATCTGAAGCGGTAGGCGGCGGAGTTGTAGCCGTAGATTGCATGGAGGGACCAAATGGGCTTCTAGTAAACGAAGTCAACAACACCATCGAGTTTAAGGGAATTTCCTCCACAACTGACATCGACATAGCTGGCAAAATCATAGAGTACACGGTTAGGATGGCGAAAAAGTGATAGTGCATCTGCAAGATTTTTGTCTTCATAAATCGCCGCAAAATTTAAAAGCTCAGCTGGCGCAGTAGGGGAGGGCTCTTTGGGTTTCAACTTCCGCCACGAGAATTGCAGAAAAGCTATTCTAGTTTTAGAAGATGGCTCCTATTTCATCGGTTATGGCTTCGGGGCAGCGAGAAAAGTTTCAGGCGAAGTCGTGTTTTCAACATCAATGGTTGGATACCCGGAATCGTTAACTGATCCATCTTATAATGGCCAGATTTTAACGTTAACTTATCCCCTCATTGGCAATTATGGTGTTCCTCCCTTTGAGGTTGACATGGGCATTCCACGATACTTCGAATCTGAAAGCATCAAAGTAACAGGTCTTGTTGTTTATGATCTATGCAAGAAGCCCTACCACTGGGCGTCCACCAGAACCTTAGATGAATGGCTGACAAGTGAAAACGTTCCAGGCATATACGGAATCGACACTCGAAAACTCACAAAGAAACTCAGAATCAAAGGCGTCATGCTCGGAATTCTACAAGTATGTGAAGAGAATGAAGAGCCTAACGTTGAAAAACTTTTAGAAGAAGCGAAGCAGGTTCCAGATCCAAACTTGAGAGACTTGGTTGGAGAGGTAACAGTCAAAGAGCCTATTCATCACAAGGTTGAAGGAAACAAAACAGTTGTTTTAATCGATTGCGGTGTAAAACATAGCATTCTGAGAAACCTTCTGAAACGTGGAATCAACGTCGTAAGAGTGCCCTATAATTTTTCGGCAAAGGAAATCTTGGAATATAACCCGACATGTGTGGTAATAAGCAACGGTCCTGGTGATCCGAAAAAATGCATGAAAACCATAGAATGCGTACGAGAGCTGGTTGAAGAAAAGACTGCTGTAATGGGCGTATGCTTAGGTATTCAGATTTTGGCGTTGGCTATGGGCGGAGACACTTTTAAACTAAAGTATGGTCACAGGTCTCAAAATCAACCTGTGCTTAATCTGGAAACAGGTCAGTGCTACATCACAACGCAGAATCATGGCTACGCTGTAAACGCAGATTCTCTAAAAGGAACCGATTTAGACGTATTGTTCATAAACGCCAATGACAAAACAATTGAAGGAATAAAACATAAACGCAAATCAACTTTTGCATTTCAGTGGCATCCTGAAGCTGGTCCTGGTCCATACGATACAGAGTTTCTGTTCGACGAATTTTTGAAGCTAGGAGGATGTGTGTAAATGCCAAAATTTGAGTGGATACGTAAAGTTTTGGTGCTCGGAAGCGGAGCTATAAAAATCGGAGAAGCCGCCGAGTTTGACTATTCTGGAAGCCAGTGTCTCAAAGCCTTAAAAGAAGAAGGCATAGAAACCGTTCTAGTAAATCCCAATATAGCCACAATTCAAACCGACCCCCGTTTAGCAGGAAAGGTTTACCTCTTACCAGTCACGCCAGAATACGTCGAAAAAGTCATTGAAAAAGAAAGACCAGACGGAATTCTCCTAGGATTCGGAGGGCAAACAGCCCTAAATTGCGGAGTTCAACTTGCAAAAAAGGGCGTTTTCGAAAAATACAATGTTAAGGTTTTTGGAACCCCAGTCAAAGCAATAGAAGACACCGAAGACAGAGAGCTTTTCAGACAAGCAATGATTCGAGCAGGTATCCCAGTGCCTAGAAGTAAATCTGCTACTTCCGTTCAGGGAGCTATTGAGATAGCTAAGGAGATAGGTTATCCAGTCATCGTTCGAGTGGCATATATTCTAGGCGGTAAAGGATCTGGTGTGGCGCACAATGATAGTGAATTAAAAGAAATCGTTGATCGAGCCTTAGTCCAAAGCATGATATCGCAAGTGCTTATCGAAGAATACGTGGGCCACTGGAAAGAAATCGAGTTCGAAGTCATGCGAGACTATGCTAACAATTGCCTAGCTGTCTGCAGCATGGAAAACATCGACCCAATGGGAATTCACACCGGCGACTCAATTGTTGCGGCGCCTGCTCAAACATTGAACAACCATGAATATCACTTGCTTCGTTCAGCTTCAATAAAAGCCATACAAAGTTTAGGCATAGTTGGCGAGTGCAATATTCAATGGGCTTTGCATATGAGTTCCGAGACGCATGGGGCTATTGAAGTGAATGCTCGGATGTCTAGGAGCTCTGCGCTTGCAAGCAAGGCGACAGGCTACCCATTAGCTTACATAGCAACTAAACTGACGATTGGTTATCTGCTTCCCGAACTGATTAACATGGTTACAGGAGTTACGACAGCTTGCTTTGAGCCTGCTCTAGATTATATAGTTGTTAAGTTTCCAAGATGGGACCTGCAAAAATTCAGGAATGTAGACCGCCATATTGGTCCGCAAATGAAGTCTGTTGGAGAAGTCATGGCCATTGGAAGGTGTCTTGAGGAAACACTACAGAAAGCAGTTCGAATGCTAGACATTGGGAAAGTAGGACTGGTTTGCAATCTAGAAGACGATGAATATGAACCCGAAGAAACAATAAAGGATGTTTTAGCTAACCCCACAGATGAAAGGCTTTTCAAGGTAGTTAAAGCCCTGAAAAGGGGCATTCCAGTCGAAGAGATTTACCGATTAAGCGGCATTGACCCGTTCTTTCTGCACAAAATTGAAAATATCATTAACATGGAGGAAAAACTGCGCTCCACGAATTTAGAAAATAGTGACATCTCAGAAACAATTAAAGAGGCTAAGCGTCTCGGATTTTCAGATGAGCAGATCGCAATTTGCCTTAAAATCGACGAGATGACCATAAGAAAGCTGAGAAAAGAAGCGAACATAGTTCCCGTGGTTAAGCAAATAGACACCCTTGCCGCCGAATGGCCTGCTAAAACAAATTATCTCTACTTAACCTACGGCGGAGACGAGGATGACATAGACTTTCACTCGAGTAAGAGCAAAGTTATGGTTCTCGGAGCTGGCGTTTTCCGAATTGGGTCAAGTGTTGAATTTGACTGGTGTGGAGTAAACACCATTTGGGCGCTCAAAAAGAATGGCATTGAAGAAGCCATAATGGTCAATTATAACCCTGAAACAGTTTCAACAGATTATGACATGTCTGATAAGCTCTATTTTGAAGAGTTGACCATGGAGAGAATTTTAGACATTTATGATAAGGAAAATCCCCTCGGCGTTATAGCAAGCGTTGGAGGACAGATTCCAAATAGCCTAGCTTTAAAGCTGGCTAATTCTGGTGTGAAACTGCTCGGCACGTCGGGTCAGAGCATAGATTGTGCAGAAGATCGATCAAAGTTTAGCGCTCTTCTTGACCAACTTGGAATTCCACAGCCAGAATGGAGTAGATTGACAACAACACATGATGTCAAAGAGTTTGCTGAAAAAATCGGTTACCCAGTTCTTATTCGTCCAAGCTATGTTTTGTCAGGATCTGCCATGCGAGTTGCCTACGCTGAAGACGAATTAGAGAACTACCTCAAACTGGCAACTAAAGTTTCACGGGAACATCCTGTCGTAATCTCGAAGTTTATTGAAACAGCTAAGGAAGTTGAGGTTGACGGCGTATCCGACGGCGAAGACATACTGATCGGAGCAATCATTGAACATATTGAAAACGCTGGGGTTCACAGCGGTGACGCAACCATGGGCATTCCATCCCAGACACTACCCCATAGCGTGTTGAAGACCATTGAAGACTACACTTACAAAATCGTGAAAGCTCTTGACATAAAAGGACCTTACAACATTCAATATCTCGTAAAAAACGACATCACTTACGTAATCGAATGCAATTTGCGTGCTTCAAGGTCAATGCCATACGTCAGTAAAACTCGAGGAGCCAATCTAATAGAACTTGCCACCTTGGCAATGTTGAATAAAAAGTTTAGAGACGTTAAAGTCACTGAACTGCCACCTATCCAGCATGTAGGAGTGAAGGTTCCTCAGTTCAGTTTCATGCGTTTAAGCGGCGCCGACCCTGTTCTCGGAGTTGAAATGCTAAGCACAGGAGAAGTAGCCTGCCTTGGAGAAAACTTTGCAGACGCTCTCTCAAAAGCGTTGCAGTCAGCTGATTTCAAGATTCCACCAGCTGGCGGTTCGGTTCTGATAACAGTTGGCGGCGAGGAATTAAAGAGAAAAATTGTGCCCATAGGAAAGGCACTTAGAGAGATGGGCTTCAAAATCTACGCAACAGAACATACAGCTGAAACCTTGCATAAGGCAGGAGTTAATAACATCTCTGTCCTGCATAAAGTCAGAGAAGTTGGTAAAAACCCAAACATTGTAGACTACATCCAGGGAGGAAAAATAGATTTAGTGATTAACATACCGATGCCGAATACTGTGGGAAAATTTTCAGACATCTTGAAAGACGAGTACACTATTCGAAGATTAGCAATTGAATTCAACATCCCTGTTGTAACAAACCTTGAGTTGGCTTCCGCTTTAATAAGAGTGTTAGAGCAGCGCGGCAGTAACGAATCTACTGTTCGCTCCTTAAACGAGTACATGGACAGTTTAAAGTGGAAGTTTTGGTAAAGGCTTCATTCCAGAGGGGGAGGTAAGTTTATTAGGGAAAAATATATTTCATTTGACGTTAGTGGTGCGAAATGAGGGATTGCGTTCACAAAAGGCGATTGCGTTCATTAGCGACTGCAATCCCAAAAATACGAGCTTAAATTTCATAACTTGTTATTCTGGTTCATACGCATCTCCCTTGAAAAATTACAAGTTAATTTTTAAAGAATCTAAAATTCATTCCATCTTATTATCAAAGTTTCCTTTAAACCAGAGGCGATTAAAAAATGAATAAAGTAAAGTTCGCTATACCCGGCGGCTCCTTAGCAAAAGACACCTTCGAAATCTTGGACCGTGCAGGATACAAAATCTTAGGTCAAGAACGCAAATATCGACCAACCATCAACGACCCCCAAATTGAACTAAAAATTCTGCGACCTCAAGAGATTCCGTTTTTTGTCAGCGAAGGCCTACAAGACGTGGGCATCACAGGGCTAGATTGGATTAGTGAAACGTGTGCCGATGTGGAAATTCTTCAAAACTTGGAATACGGAAAAATAAAAATTATTGTAGCTATCTCCAAGAGCTTTGATAAGATAACTTCTCTTTCCAGTCTTATGGAAACTTTATGGAGTAAGGGAAAAGACGTTAGGCTTTCTACAGAGTATTTGAATATTACGACAGAATATGTTAAAAGCAACTCGTCCTATCGTAAGCGCTTTGGCAATTCAGAGCCATTGGTAATAACACCTTGGTGGAAGAGGGGAGAAAACCCTAGAGTTAGCGTCTTTTTGTCTTTCGGAGCCACTGAAGCCAAACCGCCTGAAGACGCCGACGCCATCGTTGATGTTACTGAAACCGGGGCAACTCTTGAACAAAACAACTTGAAAATAATTGAAACAATCATGGAGTCCACGGTGGTGTTGATTGCCAACAAAAAATCCTTAACTGATCCGAAAAAAAGGGAAAAAATCCACGATATTCTAACTTTGCTAAAGGGCGTAGTAGACGGCGCAAAGAAACTTCACATCTTTGTCAATGTGAAAAAAGAGAATCTGCCAAAGCTTCTCAAAGAACTCCCAGCTTTAAAAAGGCCTACAATAGCTCCTCTATCTGATAAGGGTTGGTACTCAGTTAACACCGTGATTGAAAAGAGTCTTTTCCTTAAGCTTTTGCCTACTCTTCGCAGACTCGCCCAAGGACTAGTTGTCTATGAGCCGAGGCAGGTTCTAAGCTTAGATGAAATCAATTGGAGAGAAAAAAAGTGAGCAAACCTCTGCTGATAAAGGTTTGGAGAACTCCATCACTGCCTCCAGACTGGGCTGAAAGAGAAAGAATACTGGACAGAAAAACGGCTCAACCCCTCGAAAAACATGTTAAAGCAATCATAGAGAAAGTTAAGTTGCAAGGTGACGCTGCACTAATCAAGTTTACAAACAAGTTTGATAAAACCACCTTAGATATCAAAGACCTTCGCGTGACCACTGAAGAAATTGAAGAAGCCTATGAGGCTGTTAGCGAAGAACAGGTCTCTGCTCTTGAATTCATGAAAGAAAAAGTGGAGACAGTTGAAAAACGCACTTTAGAACAAATAAAAATCAAGGTTGAGGAAAACGGCATTCAAGTGCGTAATTTGCCACGCCCAATTCAAAGCGTGGGCTGCTATGTGCCTGGGGGAGAAGCCGCCTACCCAAGCACTCTGGTCATGACTGTTGTTCCCGCTAAAGTGGCTGAAGTGCCCAGAGTTGTTGTGTGCTCACCACCAACCACAAAAGGTTCGATTAGTCCTCTAATTTTAGTCGTTGCAGACATGTGCAAAGCCGATGAAATCTATAAGGTAGGCGGCGCCCAAGCCATTGCAGCCCTAGCCTACGGAACTGAATCCATCAAACCTGTAAGAAAAATAGTTGGTCCAGGAAACAAATACGTGACAATGGCGAAAATTCTCGTCTCTAGAGATGTTGCCATCGATATGCCAGCGGGTCCAAGTGAAATCCTCATTTTAGCTGATGAAACTGCAAGCCCAAGGCTTGTTGCCCTTGACATGATTTCCCAAGCTGAACATGGAGTTGACAGTGTTGCAGGATTAATGACCACATCAAAGAAACTCGCGGAAAACGTCGTCAACGAAATAAAAAAAATAGCCTCTTCTGTAAGGAGAGGCGCAATTGTCAGCAAGGCTCTGTCAAGCTATGGGTTCATTGTTATCTGCAAAACCGTCAACGAAATGATTGCGCTTGCCAACATCTTTGCGCCTGAGCACGTTGAAATAATCACACAGAAACCCATGGAAGTTGCTGATAAAATAGTTTCAGCTGGACTAATTTTGATAGGACCCTATAGTCCTGTCTCTCTCAGCGACTATTGCAGTGGAACAAACCACGTGCTACCAACGGGCGGGTTTGGGCACACTTTCTCCGGCTTATCCGTTCTCGACTTCGTAAGAAGAGTCGGGATAGTTGAATGCTCACGAAAAGGATTGCTGAAAGTGACGAACAATGTAAAGGTCTTGGCTGAAGTTGAAAACCTGCCAAATCATTACAAAGCCATAGAGGGAAGGTTTAATTTTGAAGGCTCAAGGTAAGAAGTGGTTCCAAAGAAAGCTGAAAAAAATGCAACTTCTAGACAGTTATGCTGTTGAAGAAACTGTTGAAAGCGTTGCACAGCGATTTGGGATAAGCCCACTTGAAATCGTAAAGCTCAATTCCAATGAAAACTTCTTCATACCTAAGGATAGGCTCCTTGAGTTTTTGAAAGAAATTACTGAGCAATATGACCCCAGAATTTACCCTCAAGAAGAATACAAGCTTAAAGAGAAACTTGGCGATTACCTGAATGTTCCAGCAGACCGCATTGTAATTGGAAATGGAGGCGACGAGTTAATAGAACGGATTATGCGGCTCTTTCTGGAAAAAGGCGACCAAGTCCTTTCGTTTACACCAACTTTCGCCTTCTATAAGCACTGCGCAAGTCTTCTGGGAGCAAAATACCTTGAAGCACCACTCAAAAAAGACTTTACCCTAGATACAAAGCGAATCTTGACTATGATTACGCCTAAAACGAGGCTTCTTTTCTTGTGCTCTCCCAACAACCCCACAGCAAATCAATTCAAAATCGATAAAATCCAGTTCTTAGTTAAAGAATTCTCAGGCGTTGTAGTTGTTGATGAAGCCTACGTAGAATTTGCAGAATATTCCGTGGCGCCTTTATTAGATAAATTTGAAAATCTAATTGTTTTGAGGACGTTCTCTAAAGCCTTCGGCTTAGCTGGATTAAGGCTCGGATACGTTGCGGCTAACTCAGATGTCGCAACAACACTTTCTAAGAAAGCGCAACAGCCTTACCCAGTGAATTCTATTGCATTGAGAATGGGGTTAAAATTGTTAGCAAACATTGGCATTATGAAAAAAGCATGGGAGCAAATGAAAGTTGAGCGAGGGGCGCTAATAAAAGAGTTTAATGAAATAAATGGAGTGAAAGCCTTTGATTCGCAAACAAACTTCGTGCTCTTTCAAACGAGTAAACAGTCCAGTGAAGTTTATCAGGGTCTTTTAAGCCAAGGTGTCTTTGTTAAGAATTTGGGCAGAATTATTAACCTTCCTAATTGTTTTAGAACCACTGTTGGACTACCCAAAATGAACGCTAAATTACTCCAAGCTTTGAAAGAAATTTGTGGTGAATAAAAATGAGAGTGTCAAAGGTTTATAGAAAAACCCGCGAAACTGAAGTCTTAATGAAAGTAAACCTTGATTCAGATGGGAAGGCTGATGTCGACACAGGGGTTTTGTTCTTTAATCATTTGCTCACTTCGTTAGCAACTCATAGTTTAATTGACATCACGGCTAAAGTTAAAGGCGATCTGCGACACCATGCCATTGAAGATGTAGCCATATGCCTAGGCGAAGCCTTGAAAAAAGCTTTAGGTGACAGAGAAGGAATAAACAGGTTTGGATTCGCCGTTGTTCCAATGGATTGCTCCCTAGCCTTCGCAGCTGTAGATTTGGTTAAACGCCCTTATGCCAAAATCGATTTGAAACTTAAAGGAAAAAAAATTGAAGACATGCCTTCTGAAGACATCCAGCATTTTCTTGAAACACTAACATCTTCCTTGCAAGCAAACATCCACTTGTGGATTCAATACGGCGCCAACGACCACCACAAGGCAGAAGCCATAGTGAAGGCGCTTGCCCTTTCTCTGAAGCAGGCAATGGCAATTGAACCGAGAAGAAAAGGTGTTCCTAGTTCTAAAGGGGTGATTTAATTTCCTAAAGCAGTCATCATCGACTATGGAGTTGGAAACCTCTTCAGCTTGAAGCATGCACTAGAAAAAGTCGGCTTTAATTCAACAATCGGGTCGTCACCATTGCAGCTAAAAGACGCAGACGCCATTGTTCTCCCAGGTGTAGGAAACTTTTCAGCAGCCTTGAAAAACCTTGGATCTCTCAAAGAAGAAATCCGTGAACTAGTCAGAAGCGGCATACCAGTCTTGGGAATATGTTTAGGCATGCAACTTTTTTTCCCTGAGAGCGAAGAAGGAGAAGGGATAGGTCTAACTTTTTTCCAAGGTAAAAATGTCCAGTTGCCAAGTTTTGTTAAGGTTCCTCACATGGGATGGAACACGCTTCGCATAGTTAAACAAAACAAACTCTTGGAGGGCATTCAGGACGAGTCTTACGTTTACTTTGTCCACTCTTGTTATCCCGTTCCCATGGATAAAGATATTATTTGTGCTGAAACAACCTACGGAATAACATTTGCCTCAGCCATTGCCAAACAAAACATTTACGGCACACAGTTTCATCCAGAAAAATCCGATGAACTTGGATTAAAACTTCTCAAAAACTTTGTTAGGAGCATAAAGAGGTAAGCCACTATGGAGGTAATTCCAGCCATTGACCTAATGAAGGGCAAGGTTGTCAGGCTTTTTCAGGGCGATCCGAAAACTGCTAAAATATACGACCAACTGGGAGAACCTGTGGCAATTGCAAAAATGTGGGAAAAAGACGGAGCAAATACTCTGCACATTATTGACTTAGATGCAGCGCTTGACATGGGAAACAATTTTGCAATAATCTCAAAAATTGTTGATGCCGTGAATTTGCCTATTCAAGTTGGCGGTGGAATAAGAAAACTTGAAACTGCTGAGAACCTGCTTAAGATGGGAATAAGTCGCATTATCCTCAGCGCTTTAGCATTTAACGAACCGCACATATTAACGAAAATTCAGAAAAAGTTTGGTAATGAACGCCTAATTGTTGCTTTGGATCATCAAAACGGCAGAGTTATGGTTGAAGGCTGGAAAACTTCTACTAAGCTTGGGATAGAAGAGGCTCTGGCAAAGTTTTTAGATCTTCAAATCAAGACGTTTCTAGTAACGTCTATAACTCAAGATGGGACTCTCATAGGTCCCGATGTCAACACGCTAAGCAAAGTATGTGCGAATCCCCGTGTAAACATAATTGCAGCGGGCGGAGTAAGTAGCTTAAATGACTTAATCACTCTCAAACAAATCGGTGTTAAGGGAGTGATTGTTGGAAAAGCCCTATATGAGGGCAGATTCACGTTAAAAGAAGCTATAAAAATTGTAAAGGGAGACTAAAGTAATGCCACTGGCAAAACGGATTATCCCATGCTTAGATGTGGACCATGGAAAAGTCGTGAAAGGAATAAACTTTCTAAACCTAAAGCGAGCTGGAGACCCCGTTGAGTTAGCGAAACGCTATAGCGACGACGGCGCAGATGAATTGGTTTTCCTTGACATAACAGCCTCTGCAGAGAAAAGAAAAATATTGAAGGATGTTGTTGAAGGCGTAGCATCAGAGATAAACATTCCCTTCACGGTTGGAGGAGGACTCAGCAGCGTCTCAGACGCAAGACTCGTGCTCTGCAGTGGAGCAGATAAAGTGTCTATTAATACGGCAGCAGTTGAAAATCCCTCTTTAGTAACAGAGCTTGCTCAAACTTTTGGAAGACAATGCGTTGTAGTTGCTATAGATGCCAAGAGACGATACGAAAGAAGGAAAGACAAAGTTATGGCGGAGACAAAGGAAGGACCATGCTGGTTCGAAGTTTACACTTATGGAGGAAGAAAGTCAACAGGTTTGGATGCGATTAAATGGGCAACGCAAGCAACGAAGCTTGGAGCCGGCGAGTTCCTCGTCACCTCCATGGATAGGGATGGCACTGAAAACGGCTACGATTTAGAATTGACCCGCAACATTTCTGAAAAAGTGAGCGTTCCAGTTATTGCAAGCGGCGGAGCTGGAAAGCTTGAGCACTTCCTTGAAGCCTTTACTCTTGGAAAAGCCGATGCTGCTCTTGCTGCCTCAGTTTTTCATTACAATAAATATCCTATTCCCATTGTGAAAAAATTTTTGAGAAATAATGGAGTAACAGTGAGACTTTGACCGAAGAAAAACTGGGCATTCAAAAATTGGATTTCAAGAAGGGAGACGGCCTTATTCCAGTGATTGCTCAAGACTTTAAATCAAAAAAAGTGCTTATGCTGGCATACACAAATAAGGAAGCACTTGAAAAGACGCTGAGCACTGGCTACGCCCATTACTGGAGCAGATCTCGACGCAAATTGTGGAAAAAAGGTGAAACCTCAGGACACGTGCAGAAAGTTAAAGGCATCTTTGTTGACTGTGACTATGATGCTTTACTATTTCTAGTTGAACAAAAAGGAAATGCATGTCACACTGGGAAGGAAACCTGCTTCCATAATAAGCTCAAGGAAGGCGCAACTTAATTTCTAAAGCTCTTTAACTTTTGATGCTATGGCTTCACCTAATTCGCTGGTTTTAGAGGAGCCTCCTAAATCATAAGTTTTAACTTTACCCTCTTTCAAAACCTCAAGGACAGCTTTTTCGATTTTTTCAGAGGCTTCTTTTTCACCTAGATAGTCCAGCATCATAGATGCCGCCATTATACTGGCTATGGGGTTAACTTTGTTCTGTCCAGCGTACTTGGGAGCTGAACCGTGGACAGGTTCAAACATGCCATAGCTGTCGCCTATGTTGGCTCCAGCGGCTAATCCTAAGGTTCCTGTTATTTGAGCAGCTTCATCGGATAGAATGTCTCCGAAGAGATTGGTGGTAACTATAACGTCGAAGCTTTCAGCTCTTTTAATAAGTTGCATAGCAGCAGCGTCTACGTGAAGCTCCTCTAGAGCCACTTCGGGATATTTTGCGGCTACCTCTTTAACAGCGTTCTTGAAGATTCCATCTGTTATCTTCAAAATGTTTCCTTTATGAACATAGGTTAAACGCTTTCTGCGTTTGTCAGCTAGTTTAAAGGCGAACTCTGCTATTCTCATAGAAGCTTCTTTAGTTATAATTCTCATAGCTATTCCCACTCCAGGAGCTACTTCAAACTCTGCGCCTGAGTATAGACCTTCAGTGTTTTCACGCACTACTACAAGGTCTATGTCAGGTCTTAGGGATGCTACACCCGGCAGAGAACGGCAAGGTCTCACATTGGCATAAAGATTAAACATTCTCCTAATCTTTACTGCTGCACTTACAGGTGAACCTGGTTCTTCAGGTGTGGTCATAGGACCTTTAAGACAGGCTTGGCTTTCCTTCAACAGAGCTATAGTTTCTTCGGGTAGATTGGTTCCATTTTTTGCTATGCAGTTGTAGCCCGCTTTTCCGTAGAGTAATTTTAGTTTTAAGCCTTTAGAGACTTCTTGAACAGCGTCTAAAACTTTTACAGAAGCTTCTACGACTTCGGGTCCTATGCCGTCGCCTGGAAGCACGACTATTTTATACATAGCCTTCACTTCGAAGAAAGTTTACTAACCCTCCTTTCTCTACAATTTTTTGGATGAATTTTGGCAGCGGTTTTGCCTTTAGGGTTATATTCTTGGTTTTGTCATGGATTTCTCCTGTTTCAAAGTTTATTTCAACCAAGTCGCCGTCGTCGATTCTGTCAACTTCTTCACAGATAAGAACAGGCAAGCCGATGTTTATGGCGTTTCTGTAAAATATGCGGGCAAAAGATTTGGCTATTACTGCACTGACTCCAGCAGCTTTTATGGCCACAGGAGCATGTTCCCTTGAAGAGCCGCATCCAAAGTTTTTTCCCGCAATTATTATGTCTCCTGCTTTGACTTCTTTGGCAAATTCTGGTCTATGCTCTATGAAGGCTATCGATCCTAGCTTTGTTTTGTCGGTTGTGATGGTGTATCTTCCCGGTGTTATTAGGTCAGTGTTTATGTCGTTTCCAAACTTCCATGCTCTCATAGATATCTCCTCGGATCAACAATTTTTCCAGCTAACGCAGATGCTGCAACAGTTGCTGGAGACGCCAAATAGATTTCTGCTTTTGGATGCCCCATCCTTCCACTAAAATTCCTGTTTTGAGTAGAAATACAAACTTCTCCTTCAGCCAATACTCCTTCATGTCTACCAACGCATGGACCACAACCAGGATTACAAACGGTTCCTCCAGACTTGATGATTTCTTGCAGGCACCCTTCATTAAAGGCGTCCAAATAAATTTTAGTTGACGCAGGAACAACTATAAGCCTAACATTATCTGCGATTCTTTTTCCTTTTAAAATACGGGCAGCTATTTCTATGTCTTCTAACCTTCCGTTTGTGCATGTTCCAATGTAGGCTTGGTCTATCTTTTTTCCCTCAACGCTGGTAACTGGTTTCACGTTGTCTACCACAGGAGGACATGCAATTTGAGGCTCAATCTTGTCCACTTCTAGTTCATATTCGTCCTCGTAAACAGCGTCTTTATCGCTTTTGAAGATTTTTCCTTCTCTTCCCAGAAAGTTTGTGGTTTTTTCGTCTGCTTCAATGATGCCATTTTTGGCGCCAATCTCTATAGCCATATTACATAACGTGAGACGGGAAGAAACACTTGCGTTTTTTACATAGTCTCCTGTAAATTCTGCAGCTTTGTAAAGGGCGCCGTCAGCTTTGACTTGCCCAACAATGTTCAAGATAATATCCTTTGCATAAACACCTTTTTTAGGCGAACCAGACAGATTGAATTTCAAGCTTTCTGGAACTTTGAACCAACATTTTCCAGTTGCCATGGACGCTGCAATGTCGGTTGACCCTAAACCCGTTGAAAAAGCACCCAATGCTCCTTCAGTGCAAGTATGGGAATCTGCTCCAACTATAATGTTTCCAGGTGAAACGAATTTTTCAACAAGAATTTGATGGCAAACTCCGTCTGTGAAAAAGTTTGGAAGTTTCTGTTCTGTTACAAAGTTTCTAACTTTTTGATGAAGCCTAGCTGCATCTACGCTTGGTGAAGGAAAGAAATGATCAAATACAATTACAATTTTGTTCGGGTCGAAAACTTTTTTCCCAATTTCATAGAATCCTTCAATGGCTAGGGGTGCTGTAGAATCGTGTGCCATTACAATATCAACGTCAGCGAACACAACGTCTCCAGCAGTTACTTCACTCTTATGAGAAGCGTTCGCTAAAATTTTTTCTGTTATTGTTAACCCCATTTGACATCAACCCTTGGTCATCATTGATTAAGCTCACTTAGCTGTATGCACTTGGAAGGACTAAATTTAAGGATTTCGTGTTATTTTTTAGACAAACGTGAAAAGAAAAATAATAAGAATTGGATGAATCTGCGGTGAAGAGGAGTGAATTGGAAGGGTACATGAACGAATGTAAAGTGTGAATGCTTGTCAGCTTTCAACTACCAGCTGCGTAAAATAATCATTGTGTTTGTGTTTGCAACCCCGTCTACTCGACGAATTTTCTCAACGCATTCGTTAACTTCGGCTACATTTAAACCAGTTACGATAACAGCAATATCGTATTGACCTGTAATCTCATAAACGGTTTCTACATTAGGAATTTTCTTTAATATTTTTGAAACCTCTGATGTTGGAAGAGAAGGCTTTATTGAAAGCAGAGTTATCGCTTCAGCGCCTTCTGTAAGCCCAACTTTAACAGTGAATTGTCTTATTACGCCAGAATCAACGAGCGCCTTTATCCTTTTCCTAACAGCGCCTTCAGATAAACTAACCCTTTTTCCGATGTCGCCGTAGGTTGCTCGTCCATTACTTTTCAAAATTTTAATTATCTCCGCATCAGTATTATCCATTTTCTTCACTTCTTTATCTTGTTAGATGTGGAAAAATTTAACGATTTCTGAAAATGAGAAGCATGTTTAGAGCGAATTTCGTATACCTTGGTCATAATTCCAAAGGTGTCAATTGGAACATTTAAAGCCCTTTTTGTTGCAAATAAGTCGCAAAGTTAAAAAAAGCGCGTTTTAGTAAAAAGGTGTTTTCAAATGTGAAGATGGAAGAGTCAAAGATGGCTAAGATATTCTTCGTTGAATATGGAGGATAAAGAGAGGTTGAGAGTAGGAATCATCGGCGGCTCAGGATACGTTGGCGGAGAACTTCTGCGTCTGCTGCTCTTTCATCCGCAAGTAGAAGTCACAACGGTTACTTCCCGACAAAACGCTGGTGAATATGTTTTCGAAGTGCATCCAAACCTCAGAGGAGCTACGCAACTGAAGTTTCTTCCCTTAGATATTTCCAACATCACAAAAAATTGTGACCTAGTTTTCACAGCGACGCCTCACGGCAAAGCAGTAGATCTTGTTCCCAAACTGCTTGAAACTGGGTTAAAAGTTATTGACATGAGTGCGGATTTTCGCTTGAAAAATCCTGTTGATTATGTTAACTGGTATGGTTGGGAGCATCCGCATCCAGAATTGTTGAAAGAAGCTGTTTATGGTTTAACTGAGCTTCATCGGCAAGAGATAAAGACCGCCCGCTTGATAGCGTGTCCAGGATGCATGGCAATTGCAACTATTCTCGGATTAGCACCGATAGTGAAGGCTGAGGTTATAGAAAAAAATAGAATTGTAGTTGATGTAAAAATCGGCTCTTCAGGTGCAGGCAGCAAACCTTCTATTGCGTCTCATCATCCTGAACGATTTGGAGGCGTGAGACCATACAAAACAGTGGGACATAGACATATCGCAGAAATCGAGCAGGAACTCAACATCCTTACGAATGAGCCCCTAACAGTTTCCTTTTCTCCTCACGCAGTTAATATGGTTCGAGGTATTCTCTCAACCATTCATGTTTTCCTTACAAAACCCTTGGCAATCAAAGATATTTGGAAAATCTATCGTTCACAATATCAAGGAGAACCTTTCGTGCGCCTTGTTAGATATGAGAAGGGACCATATCGATTGCCTGACCCCAAAGTTGCGCTGGGAACAAACTTTTGTGACATCGGCTTTGAATTAGACTCTCATGTTAATCGACTCGTTATATTATCAGCGGTTGACAACATTATTAAGGGAGCAGCTGGTCAAGGGGTGCAATGCCTAAACGTCCTTCTCGGCGTTGATGAAAAAACTGGACTGGAAAGCGTAGGTTTTCATCCGATGTGATCAGCTATGTTAATCGTTGTGAAGATTGGCGGAAGCATACTAAAAGAAGACTCCTCTGAACTTGTTTCCGACATAAAGAATGTTCTTTCTACGAACCAAATCGTCCTTGTTCATGGTGGAGGAAAAGAAGTCACTGAAATCGCCTCTAAACTAGGCAAGAAACAGGAATTTGTGGTTTCGCCAAATGGTTTCAGAAGTCGATATACAGACAAAGATACCATTGAAATATACACAATGGTGATGGTTGGAAAAATCAATAAGCAAATTGTTTCAGCCCTACAAAGCCAAGGCATATCCGTTGTAGGACTCTCTGGCTTAGATGGTCTTCTTGTGCGGGCGAACCGAAAAAAACGGTTGGTCATTGTTGATGAAAGAGGAAGAAAAAGAATTGTTGATGGAGGATACACTGGAACCATAAGTGAAGTCAATGCTCCTTTATTGCGGATGCTCATTGAAAATGGTTATGTGCCAGTTATAGCACCTGTTGCGACAGGCAAAGAATTTGAACCCCTTAACGTAGATGGAGACCGAGCAGCGGCTTATGTTGCGGGTGCTCTTAAAGCAGATCGGCTAATCCTTCTGACAGATGTAGAGGGCTTAATCCTCAACGGCAAGTTAGTGTCCAAATTGAGTATTTCTGAGGTAAAAGAGGCTCTTCCTAAGATTGGGCGAGGCATGATTACTAAAGTCTACGCAGCCATGGAAGCCCTTAACCTAGGTGTCGGTGAAGTCTTAATCGCATCTGGACTCCAGAGGCTACCAGTATCCTCTTCATTAAAACATGAGTGTGGCACTGTGATAAGTCATGAATGAACAGGAAGTCATTGATGTTGAAGATAAACTGATGGCAAACGTCTACGCCAAAAGACCAATAGTCATCACTAAAGGTAAAGGCGCCCTAGTCTGGGACATTAACGGCAAAGAATACATAGATTGCACAGGCAGCTACGGAGTCTGCATAGTTGGACACTCCCATCCCAAAATCGTAGAGGCAGTAAAGAGGCAGGCAGAAGCGCTCATTTCTTGTCACGGATCCTTCTACAACGATGCACGATCAGAATTTTTGCAAAAGATTGCTCAAATAGCACCAAAAGGTCTCGAAAAAACTTTTCTTTCAAACAGTGGCGCGGAGGCTGTTGAATGCGCCATCAAATTAGCTCGCAAATTCTCCGGCAAACCTGAAATAATCGCTATGATGGGAGCTTTTCACGGTAAAACCATGGGTGCCTTATCTGCAACATGGGATAAAAAGTATCGTGACCCCTTCAAACCCTTAGTTCCCGAATTTAAACATGTTCCCCCAGATGATCTCGAAAAAGTGAGGGAAGCCATCACAGAGAAAACTGCCGCCATCCTCGTTGAACCAATTCGAGGAGAGAGCGGAATTAGAGTTCCCCCAAACGGTTACCTTCAAGGATTAAGAAAAATTTGCAATGAGAAAAACATTCTCTTAATTTTTGATGAAGTTCAAACCGGATTTGGTCGTACTGGAAAACTTTTTGCTTGCGAACATTGGGGCGTCATTCCTGACATAATTTGCCTTGCAAAATCGGTTGCAGGTGGTCTTCCAATAGGCGTGACGATCGCAAAAAAAGAGGTTATGTCCTCTCTTAAGATTGGGGAACACTCAAGCACTTTCGGTGGAAGTCCTCTAGTTTGCGCAGCCGCATGCGGTGCAATTGATGTGCTGGTTGAAGAAAAACTTCCAGAAAGAGCAGCTGCATTAGGGAGATATTTTAAAGAAAAGCTTGAGGAGCTTCAAACTCAGCACAGGATTATACGAGAGGTTCGTGGGCGAGGTCTCATGCTCGGGGTTGAACTTCGATTTGACGTTTTGAATATCATTATAAAATCAATGAATAAGGGGGTTCTGATCCTTGACGCTGGAAGAAATGTTCTACGGTTTCTACCGCCCTTAGTCATCGAAAAAAAGCATATTGACCGTGTGATTTCTACGCTTGACACAATCTTAAAGGAAGAGGAAAATGAGCGACTATCCGATTTGCCTCCTCACTAGGCTGCTGGAGATTTATAGTCCATCTGGTAGAGAAGAAGAGATTTCCAGTTTTCTCGCTAAAGAAATGGCGCACTTAGGTTTTCATGTGCGGAAAGATAACGTTGGAAACGTAATTGGAGAAATTGGTGAAGGAAAACCACCTGTTATTCTATTGTGTGGACATATGGATACAGTTTCAGGACATATTCCCGTGCGAGTTGAAGATAACAAATTATATGGCAGAGGAACAGTGGACGCAAAAGCGTCTTTAGCAGCTATGATTGTTGCTTCAAGCATTCTTGCCAAAGAAGGGCTTTCAAACAGAATTCTAGTTGCAGGCGTGGTTGATGAAGAAGGGTCAAGTAAAGGCATCAAACACCTCATAAAGGACGGAATCTCTCCTGATTATGCCATATTCGGAGAGCCAAGTGGCGTCGAAAAAATAACCATTGGATATAAAGGAAGTTTACGTCTCAAAATAACATGCAAGACTCAAACAGGGCATTCTGCTGCTTCATGGCTCTTTGAAAACGCCATCGAAAAAGCGTTTGAAATTTGGAGAGCAATCCAAAAACTTCATCTACCTCAAGAAAAACTTGAAAGCCGCTTTTACTCAATCACCTCATGCCTAATCAAAGTGAAGGGAGGTAAAGAAACTTCTCTAGTGCCCTCGAAATGCGATATCCATCTCGACCTCCGAATTCCTCCTCAATTTACGTCTCAGCAGGTGTTTGACGAAGTTGTCAAAATAATCAAACAATATCAAACGGCTAATCCAAAAGTCTCGGTGAAAATGAAAATCGAAGACCTCACTGATCCCTTCGAAGTAGATAAAGGCTCGCCTCTTGTCCGAGCTCTATCTTGGTCCATTAGGAAAGTGAGACATAAGCCTGCCACTCTGTTAAGAAAGACAGGAACCGGAGACATGAACGTGCTTGGTAAAGCTATGGAAATACCGATAGTTACGTATGGACCTGGCGACTCTAGTCTAGGCCACACACAGAACGAGAATATCGATATTCGAGAGTATTTAGATAGCATTCAAGTGTATCGAGAGGCCATAATGAAATTACTTGAACTGCATAAAAACTGAAAGCAAGCTTATTCTAATGGTAGCCCGGGGGAGATTCGAACTCCCGTCGGCGGGTCCAAAGCCCGCCATGCTTGTCCACTACATTCGGCGGAAGACAGCGCTTTATCAGCCTATTTTCCTCCACCGGGCTTCACAGTTTTATTCCGGGCTGTGAGAGGTTTGTCTTGTTTCTGTGTTTTTAGTCTTTCGTAATAACTTTTGATTCTGTCTCTTAAAAACATGGATTTTCAGTCTAGAAGACTGTTTCAGAAAGCTTTATAACAATTGGATGCTTCTTCTTGCCGATTCCTCGCTATGGTGAATGACATCTTGCAGATACTTAGAGAGACGCAGGGGTTGCAAACGGTTTATCGATTGAGAGACGACACCTTAGATGGGGTACTGGGCGAAGCTGTAATTTCCGAATTCGAAAACGAAGTTCGTTTGCACGGCATCTTTGTGAAACCAGAATTTAGAGGAAGAGGCTACGGCGAAGCTTTGATGCAAGCTGTTCTCAGCTATAGTGAAGCTAAACTCTTAACTTTGTGCACTGGTTTGGGTAATGTTCCATTTTTTAAACGGTTTGGGTTTGAAGTAACCACCGTTGGCGACAGCTTGGTTTCAATGGAAAGAAGGCTGTAAACAGGCTTTTTTAACGGAAAGGATTATTGCTCATTGTCATATATTCTTACTGTGAAGGCTAAAGTTTGGGAGTCAACTTAACCCCAATTATAATTAAGAAGATTCTAAGTCTCGAAGACTTGAGAGGCAAAAGTCTGGCGGTAGACGCCCAAAACTACCTCTACCAGTTCTTGTCACTCAGCCGAATGCAAGATGGAACTCCACTACAAGATTCGCATGGAAACATTACGTCACATTTGGCTGGGCTCATGTTCCGCTCTACACGGCTCATCCACGATTATGACATGTATCTGGTCTTTGTTTTCGATGGGTTACCGCCTCAACTCAAGCAGCGTGAAATCATGAAGAGGCGAGAAATGCGTGAAAAAGCAACGCAAGAGTGGCAGACGGCTCTGAAGGCAGGAGACTATGCAACTGCTTTCTCGAAGGCGGTGATGACCAGTCACTTAACTCATCCCATGATTGAAGACTCTAAGAAACTGCTACAATTTCTAGGTATACCTTTCGTTCAGGCACCAAGCGAAGCTGAAGCGCAAGCCGCCTACATGGCTTTAAAAGGTGAAGTTTGGGCTGCAAGCAGTAAGGATTATGATTCACTGTTGTTTGATGCGCCGCGGTTGTTACGATATTTGACTATATCTGGACGAGAATTTTTGCCCAGTAAAGGCGTGAGCAGACCCTTAAAACCTGAACTCATCGAATTGGACAAGTTTCTCTCAAACTACGAGATTACGAGGGAGCAACTCATCGAAATAGCTGTTTTGATTGGCACCGACTTCAACGAAGGCGTGAAGGGAATTGGACCCAAAACAGCGCTCAACCTCATCAAAAAACATGGTAAAATAGAGACCCTGCCCAATGAAATGAAGGAAACGCTTGAAGCTCAAAACTACCGAGAGGTTAGGAAATTTTTCTTAGAGCCAAAGGTTACCAATAACTATACGCTTAGATATGGCGAATTGCAAGAAGACAAGCTGTATAGTTTCCTGTGCGACCAACGAGACTTCTCCCATGAAAGAGTGGAAACAGTCATTCAGAGAATGAAAACGTTCTATGCGAGCAGAAAACAAACCGAACTCAAAAAATGGTTCAAAAGGGACTAGTTAATCTATTGAGTGTTTATGTGTGCACATGGTTGACCTAGCCTCTCTATTAGGCTCCAAATAGGTCTGTGGAGTGTTGCTTGATGTTTATCCTTGCATGAGTGGTTATGGGCTGTTTTGATTTCGTTGGCTAAGGCAGGATGAAGGTTGTTTCTTTTTGTTTGTTGTTGTAGCAGACTTTGAAGTGGTCAAAGA
>Ga0315280_10002397_pt1 | contig 30400 bp, 32 predicted proteins | sample YL17G06_40_MG_FD_203697 | JGI IMG/M metagenome (GOLD analysis project Ga0315280, IMG submission 203697) | Sediment microbial communities from Yellowstone Lake, YNP, Wyoming, USA - YL17G06_40 | ecosystem: Environmental > Aquatic > Freshwater > Lake > Sediment | place: USA: Wyoming | collected... | reverse complement strand
GATGCGTTCCTTGTTTGCACCCATCTCGTGTGCGTCAGCAATTTGCTGCTGATCATCACAGCTTTGAGTAGAGTTCAGAAACGGTCTTGGCCGCGTGCTCGAAATTGAATGGTTCGAATGTAGCCGATTCTATTCTCCGGACAGTGTTGGAGTCTCGGGTAGTGTTTGCGATCAGTCTCATGGCACGCTCTATGTGCGTTGACGCCGTCTCACGTCGCAGCTGTGCATGAAAAGAATCTCGGACGGCCTTCCAATCGAGTCTGCTGGCGTTGAACTCCACGATTCTGTAGCAGTCGAAGATGTCAAAGTGCCGTCTCTGTCGCGCGGCCACGCCGATCACATATAGCTTGCTCGAAAGCTGCTCGTTGAGGTCCAGTTGATTGAGACGAGGCAGGGTGATCGCTAGTAGCTTCGGATCTACCATCGTCACTGTCGCATTCTTTACGGGAGTCCGGACGGTTCTACAGTCTTTGCAGATCTCCATCTTTGGCTCCTCTGGAATCGTAACACCGTATTTCTCTCTGACGACCTCTCGATAATTGAAGGTGATCCAATGGAACCGTTGGTTATTCAACGTCACCGAACCGCGGATCCGGCTCCTTCTTGCTTCTGCGAACCTGTTCAGGTCATCCCTCAGGCTCTGGGCTTCTCTGAAGGTATGCCCGCCCTCCCTGTGTATGTTGAAGTCCAGATCGTATGAGAATCTGTGGCGGGGCAACGGGACGTATGTTCGAACCGAATGACCGCCTTTCAGGATCAGCAGTTCATTGTAGTGTGAATCGCGAATCTCAGATATTGTTAGGAGCAGATCCAAGGTGCAGAGTTCAGCAAAGATGTTCGGGCGATCCTCAATGCGCCGTAGTCTCGTCGAAAACTCGGGGTTCAGGATACCCGAAGGGTCTTGTCCTATCGCGGACTCGTCAATTAGGTTGAAGGTCGGCATGGATGAGCGTATTGAATTATCGTGGCCCCCCATTTATATATAGGGGGCCTCCATTTTGCATACGTGAAAACCTTGCTATACGACCTGCTCCGCATCACCCCCAAAGTGGAGCTGCTCTACAAGCTCAGAGGTGCAGGAACAGGTCCTCGCAGACATCTGCCACAAAGAATCGGTTACTCGGGAAAAACAGGAGCTTACAAGAACCTACGTCGCACGCTCATTCGCGAAGGGATCCTAACCAAGGAAGGTGCTTTCGTAGAAAATGGGCCGAACGTGTGGTTGGCTCGAATCGGCGAACACGTACAGGACACTCGGATCGCCGTCTATGTCGGAAGAAGAGTGCCCTACATGGTGTTCTTGGCATTAGTGCTCAATGCTGGCGAGGATTTCAAGTCAACGTATCGGCTGGCACGAGGACTGAATATCCCACCGAGAAGCCTGTACGCCGCGATTAAGTCCATGGTTGAAAAGGAGCTCGTCGAGCAACGAAGACTTGCGGTCGCCGATCACAGACCAGCTAGGCAGCTGGAAGCTTGGCTTCGCCGGTACCTCGACCTTGCCATACAATACGCCAATCTCTCACATGACAGCTCAAGGATGTTCCATGCGGTGCCCGCATATGTCGACGGCCTGGAAGCCCTTCAGAGAGTGAAATATGCAGCGGGCATGCCGATCGGTCCTGCCCCGATGATGATCCGGACATATGAGCCTTACAAGCCCTTCTGGACCCGGGCCCTAGGGGAAGTCGATGATTTCAGGGAACGGAGTAGACCTGTATCAGTTGGCTTGACTCGCCCTGACACAGAGATCACCTGGATATCTGGGATACCATACACAAGCAAACCAACACCTGATTAAGAACGTCTGCACCCGCCTGCGTATGTCGACAACCATGGGCTGAGGTGTACCTTAGTGCGCACACGGAAAATGGCGGAACGACGACGATTCTGATGCGTAGGTCAAGAGTCCTGAAACACCTGGCGTGCGGTTCATGTGCTTGAGGTAAATTCAAGGCGGAGTATCTCATGCGTTTGAATGTGAGAGAGGCTAGTCTTGGACGCCAAGGAACTCGTGGAGGAGCTGTTCCGTCTTGACGAAGGCGTGCGTTGGGTAGGTGTAGCCGATCAACAGGGAAACATACTCCAAAACATCCAAAGGCCTAACTTGGAAAGCTTCACGGACAAGGCCACTGACGAGCTGACCTTGCATGTCTTTCCGACCATAATGGGCTTGCTGTGGGGGAGACTCGTGGGAACGGGAATTGGAGATCTCAAGTCTGTCGTTGTCGCATACGGACGATTGTACCTGATGGCGTTCTACGTGGACGAACTGCTGGTGGTACTGACGTTTGAGCTGAAAGGGATACCCAACGTGCTAAACAAGATCAATGAACGGTTCGGGGTAGGCTTCGCGAGACTTCCCCAATAACGCACTTCCGCTCCCAGCCCACGGCTGAGTTTTTCCAGTTCACGGAACCGGCACTATCCATCTTCCGCCTCGCGATGACTAAGTCGGAGCGTTGGCGGCGAATTCTTAGATATGTGCGCCAGAGCACACATTCACTCAGGTCTGTCATGCATTAACTGAAGAATCGGCAAGGCTACCTACCCGGTTCTGGTAACTTCCGTAGGGGGTGAATTTGCGTGTTAACTTGTGGGGGGTTTGATGCATCCGGTGGGTACTGGGTTGTCAAGTCTCCAAAGGCAATTAACCGACAAAGGGGTGAATATTATGAACATGAACATACGCCGATGGGTTCGGCGCAACTACCGAAGAATCCCAAAGATTATTCGCCGTGCCCTCAAACTGATAGCAGCCGTGGCTTTTGCCATCGGCTTCGATATCGGTCTTCTTTACTTTCTGGGAGTCTTAACTTCACTAAACCTAATCGATTGGAAGACAGTCTTCTCATTCCTAGCAGTTGAAGTGTTAGCAGTAGTAATCGCCCGACTAATGGGAGTCGGTCAAGAATCCGAGTCTGAGAAAAGGTACAGGAGACTCCGTATGGCGGCTGCCAAGGTTCGGTTCGTTCCTCAATACGCACATTTGACGGCGCTATATGTAAAGAACGAAGAATCAGAACCAGAATACCCCGAGTCACAGTATTTTATCGTGAACGCTGAGAGCAACACCGGGTACTGGGCTGCTCCCTATATCTACGACCTTGTGGAAGAGGGAGTAATAGCGAGACACACATTCGACAACGAATCAAAACTGAGACAATTCTTGAATGATAACAAGATCACGATATCACCCAGATACCCTGTAGGTGACGAGTTGCGGCTGTTGCAGAAGCGAAAGACCAAAGCCTGAACTCTGGATTGGCTTGCCCGTCTATTTGAGAGCAGACCCCTCGGGTGGATCTTCTCGTACACAGCGTACCAAAGTCGTGGATGACTCACCCGAGACTAGAGTTCCCATTTACCCCTGTGGCGCTTCCGCATGACCGCACCACCGGCGATTGCGGCTCCAGAAAGAGCAAGTGCAAGCGGAAATGAGTACCCTGCTATGCGTATTGGTTGGAGCAAGAAATCCATTAACAGTCTGTACGCAAATCGGCTTATTTCGTCAGGCAACAGACTCGCTGTCCAAGTCGTGAACTCATGGAACGTGTTAGCGTAGTTCATCCCGTAGGCGATTCCGGCAATCGCTCCTATGATCGCTAATGCGATCCTCTTTCTCGTCAAATGTTGGTCTTCACCCATTGCCACTGCAACTGACAGTCGACTGTACGATACACTATGACGCGTAAGACCCCCCATAAGATTATTGGTGTACTTAATTCAATTTTGTATACGTAATTCAATCTTGGAACATAGCGACTACGATATCGTAGAATGCCCCAGATCACGGTACTGAGAAGGTCGGGGGTTCTCCCGATCCTATGGTTTCTTTTCAAGGAGAGAGAGGCGCGTTTCTGTCATCTGGTTTCCAAGTCATGTGTTCCAGAGAAAACGGTCGCGGTATGCCTTAACGAGTTGCTGAAAAATAGGATCGTACAGATCCAAGTTCATCAGGACTCAAAAGGAAAATCATACCACGCATATGCCCTAACGAATCGTGGTTTGGAACTTGTGAAACGAATCGGTCCAGAATTACTTGAAGAACTTACTCGGACAAGGAAAGCCGTGACGAGACTTGAGCATGATGCAGTGGCAAGACTTCCACCAGTCAGGTCTTCTTACCTTGACCAGAAAGGTACTCGCTGAGTATGACTCTGACCGTTTCGGGTATTGAGTCGAGCAACCGTTTCTTGCGTTCTTGCTCTAGGGCTTTCTCCATCTCTCCAGTTATGGAGAGCATAAATCGTTTCATAGCCATGTCGGTGTACCTATTGATACCTATTGGCACAACATTGATATATGGGTTGTGCTATCTATTGATATCAATAGGCACAGGCGGATGGTTAGGGATTTGGCGGTCAAGTTGGAAGCGCGGCAGGTTCGGGCTTGGGAGATGCTTTCTAACGGGAACGAGATCAAGCGTATCAACGAGAACGCCTACCGCGTCAAATCTCAATCAGGCACCGTATCGTATCTTGTCGTTCGTGAGGGCATGGATTGGACTTGCGAGTGCCCAGACTTCGTTAACCGACAAGTTGCATGCAAGCACATCTACTGCTGCTTCTTCTCACTCAATTTCCGTGAAGAGGTCACATCGAAGAACCTCAATCTCGCACTTGAGATCACAAGTCCCGACCAAGAACAATGCTCGAACTGCGGTTCAACGCATATTCAGAAGTGGGGTTGGAAGCAACGCAAGGATGGCACCAGAGTTCAGCGTTTCAAGTGCATGTCGTGTAGCCACAGATGGAACGCTAAGAATCAAGGATTCGAACACATGAGAGCCAACCCTCATGCGATCACGGTTGCCCTTGATCTGTACTTCAAGGGTGTTTCTCTACGGAAGATTGCTGACCACTTGAAGCAGTTCGAACAGGTCAATGTTAGCCATGTCGCGGTTCTCAAGTGGATTCAGAAGTATGTTGAGGTCATGCGTGATTATGTGGACGCTATGAAGCCCGAATTGTCAAGAGTCTTTCATGCTGATGAAACTAAGGTGAGCATTCGTGGACAGTGGGTTTGGCTGTGGCACTTGATGGACGGTGACACGAGGTTCTTGCTTGCGAACCATGTCTCCAAGAGTCGAAATGTCTCGGATGCGAGGGAGGCTTTCCGAGAAGCGAAAGAAGTTGCCAAAGTTGAGCCGAGAGTTCTCTTAACTGACGGCTTAGGCTCATACGGCCATGCTGCCCAGTGCGAGTTTCCCGATGCGGTTCATGTTGCAGGGGTCGGCTTGCAGGGTCGCTTGAACAATAATCGCATGGAGCGTTATCATTCGACATTCAAGGGAGAAAGGGTCCGACCAGCACGCGGCATCAAGACAACTGACACGGCAATTCTCGATGGTCAGCGTATCTATTACAACCACTTGAGAGAGCATCAAGCACTAGGGAAAACGCCCGCGCAAGCCGCCGGACTTGAACTAGGCTTAGGCGTGAACAAATGGGAATCGCTGATCAAGAAAGCCGCGCACGCGAATAGGGGCAACCCATAACCTCTAATGCCATCCATCTACATGATCCTACTACAGTCTTTCACAGTCTCATTCGAAAGGCACGACTAGTTTAATGGGGTGGAGGCTATCTGACGAGAACACCGATTCGACGCACCACCCAAATTACCAGAACCCGAAAAGCGGGACGAAGCTAGAGGGTAGGCATCAACGGCGGGCCGCGCCGAAGACCACTATGCCAATGCATATGAGCATCATTCGTTCGTATCCCATTAGCAGGTTAGAACAGGGTTGCTGACCCACATATGGGCGCGGAATCTTGCATGCTTTGGAGACGCCGAGTATCGTGTTGACTTGGCGCCAGAAACGGTGATTATTGGCCCGAACAATGTCGGGAAGAGTGCCATGATTGCCGCATTCAATTTTCTGAGGAGCAATCCACTGCAAGTCGGTCGCGTTTCATACGGTCCGGCTTGGAAGACAACCACATACGACTGGGGAGATTTTCGCAGTATTGTCCATCGCCACGATGTTGATCGGACAATTAGAGTCGGTGCAGGACTCAAGGACATGTACGGGAATCCCAGTGAGATTTCTGCCGAAATCACCAGGGGTGCCACAGAATCTAAACTCGTAGGTGCCTCCAGAGATAGTGATCTGCGAAGGGAACTTGCAGGGATTTGGTATCTTCGTGCTTCGAGAAGCGAGATTCCGTCTCGGATGCAAGTTGGCGCAAGTGGCCTCTACACGCTTTGGAACCAACCAATAGAGGCAGACGGATCAAACGCAATAACATACTTACTTGAGAGATTCACAAGTCGAGACCCCCGCTGGCAAATAGCAGAGGACTGGCTCAAGCGCGTAACCCCAGACTTGTCAGTCCTGAAGTCTCCTCTTCGGGGCAACATTGCTTCAGTGGAGACGACTGACAGCGGCTTCTCCATTGATGTCAACATGGCCTACCAAGGAACAGGTATTCAGAAGGTTCTCTCCACGATTGCTGCTCTAATGTTTTCTCCCGAAGGAAGCACAATAATCGTAGAGGAACCTGAGATTCATCTGCACCCTCGTTCTCAAGAGGTTCTTGTAGACCTGTTCAACTTGGCAGTCAATGATTGGAAGAAGCAGGTGATATTCACCACGCATTCTTGGGATATGCTCCTGCCATTCGTGAGCGACATCGCAACTGGTTCCCCAAGAGGAGAAGCTCACATTGTGGCAAAACCTGAGAACTTCAAACTCGTCGTCTTCAAGAGAGTTGGCGACAACATCAAGATAGAAGAGCTTCGAGTCAAAGGAAAGGAGTTCATGTATCTGAGAGATTACTTGAAGAAACTGTGGGGCTAGTACTTGCGGGTTTGGCCCCCAGAAGTTACCAGCCGAAAAAACCCCCTACGGAAGTTACCAGAACCACCTACCCCCCCAGGGGGGGTGGGGGGGGGTTCTGGTAAGTTAGCGGGGGGTCGGAGCGAAAAATCGTCAGTGGTAACTTGAGGGGGGTCGTCTGTTCCGCTACCTCGCCTCCGGCTACGGTTAAGGTGCCGGAGGTATACCCCTAATGGACGCAGCATTTACCCCTAGGATATACACATGTACCCCTAAGATGGGAATGTCTACCCCTAACATGCGAACATGTACCCCTAACATCTACCGCTAATACGCACCTTTATATCTGATATTTTATCAGATACTCCCGTGTGGTGACTAACGGATGCTGCCTAAACCAATACCAACCCTCACTGACGCGCAGTGGGAGTTCATAGCGCAGCGTCTGGACAAGCCTGCTCCCCCCATTATGCAGGAGCACCTCAGACAAGCCATCGCTGATGCGAAGAGGATAAAGGAAGAGTAGTTCCCTTCCTCTGTTATGCTTTCTTACGAAGATGTGGTCATATCACTATTCAGGTCTCCGGACGACTTCCGAGATTTCCAATGTGAGAAGAGCGAATACTGTGACTTTGTCCAGAGACGCGAGGAGGCATTGGAGTACTACAGGGAGAACCTCGGCGTCACGTATGTTTTCTGGTCTAGGAGCGATCAGCGGCCCATTGGTTTCGTGACATTGGCCATGGGTTCCCTTAAGAGAACAGACCTACCGGCAGAGCGGGAAGAAAAGAAACCGTTCAGTCATGTGCCAAGCCTGCTTCTCGGTCACATCGCTAGGGACAAGAGGTACAAGGGCCAAGGGGCCGGACGAATAATGGTGGATTGGGTGCTGAGCAAAGCAAACTCGTTCGCGATTGAGGTGGGTTGCAGATTTGTCATCCTTGACTCGGAAAGGGATATGGTGCAGCTCTACAAGAGGTATGATTTCGAACTGATTCCTCCAGAGGTAAACGATCGGACATGCCTAATGTTCTTCGATCTCGGGGTTCGGGCCAGCCCCGGGTGGACAACGTGATCCTGCAATAGACCGTTCTTTGTTTGCGGCTTGTTGTATCAGGTCTAGCCACTTGTTCGCACTAGCATAGGTCTCAAGTCCGGCGGCTTCTGCCGGGGTCTTGCCGTTCAGGGCTTGGTGTGGTCGGATGTGATTGTAGTAGATGCGCTGACCGTTTAGGGTTGCGCTTTCGAGTGTCCTGAGCGCACGCATAACTTTCGTCATACCCTCTTTCAGTTCTACGACGGACCCATTGAAGCCAGGTGTCATACACTCGAAAAAGGGTGTCATACACCTCTCTTAACCCCAGCATGGATTGGTTGAAGCTGAACTCAGAATCTGGCGCGCCCGCAGGCTCCCAAACCCAGTCAGGTTCGGAACCCTACCTGTTTTGGGCTCCAAACCACTCGCAGAACTGTGATTATGCGCTGGCGACTAGGCTGTTTTGTGTACTTCGCTGAAGTGTGTGAAATCGGACGGCTCGGGCTGCAGATTCGGGTCCGGGGGGACTTGCCGTACTTGACTCGAACACAATCAAGGGTTCAAATTGCGATGCCCGCACCAAGCGACCGACACACACAAAAGTCTCAAAGAGAACCCTCAAGTTTCGTCCTGTTTTCGGAAAGCAAAAAGAGGGGCGGACGCCTTTCTTTGATTGGCAAGCATTGTTTATCCCCGAATTGATAAGGAAATGTGTTGCCTTCGTTGCTTTCAACTGTGCTGAAGGTCCAAGACTGGCGGGGACTGCGTTTTTTGTGGGCATTGATATCCCGAACACTCGCGTGCACAAAACCTATGCTATTACAGCTAGACACGTAATAGAGGCGATTCGGCAAAGAAGTGTGGACCAGAAGATATTCTTTAGGACAAATCTGAGGAAAGGTTCAACAGACTACTTCTTTTCGAAGATTTCAGATTGGAGATTCCATCCAACGAACGATATTATCGATGTTGCTGCTCTTCCCATGAAGATGCCTGAGGAGATAGATCATCTGGCCTATCCTATGTCACAATCAGTGAGCCCTGAGATAATTGAGGTGGAGCAGATTGGAGCTGGCACGGAGGTCTTTCTCGTCGGACTATTCTCAAGGCATTTCGGTCTAAAAAGAAACATACCGATTATCAGAGTAGGCAATATCGCCGCAATGCCTGAGGAGCCTATAGAGTTCCAAGAGTCGAAATCGGTTGAAGCATATCTCATCGAAACGCGGTCTTTGGGAGGTCTCAGTGGATCGCCCGTGTTCGCCCACCTAGGAAACGTGCGCATTCGAGATGGGAAACCTCAGTTCGCAATTGGCGGTGCTGTATTGTACCTCCTGGGACTTGTGCGCGGCCACTGGGAGAAACCCATCTTCGATGAAGTTTTGACAGAGAAGTTCAAAGTCATGGAAGAAAGAGTTAACATGGGAATAGCAGTGGTGGTTCCCGTCAAGCAAATCCAGGAAGTGCTAAACCAACCAGAGTTCCTCAGAGAGAGAAAGCAGATTGAAGAAGAGCTAGCAAGCAGAGTTGCCGCAGATACCTCAAACAATTCTGAAATCAAGTAATGAAGCACGCTTTGGCTTTATTTCGTGTGTGAATGGATGAAAAGTCTCTAGTCGTCGCAGGTGCTGAGTTCTCTGCGGTTGGTAAGCCCGAGTGCGCGCTGACCAGTGTCGGTCGGGTGTGTGAATGGGCAAACTTCTGGAGCGGCTCAATGAATGCGCCCTAACGCGCGAATAGGTGATTGCCGCGTTCAAGCCAACCGAAAGAATGGAGGTGAAGAAGAAAATGGCCGTATACGTTGGAATAGATGTCCACAAGAAATACTGTCAAGCAGCCCTGATGAACGACCACGGCCACCTACTACAGGAACTCCGATTCGACAACACATCCCAAGGCGCCTCCAGCTTAGTCGACCTTGCAAAATCCGTTGACTCACATGTCAAGGCTGTGGTGGAACCGTCCGCAAACTTCTGGATCCGAGTCTACGATAAACTAGAGGAGGAAGGTGTCGAGGTGAAGCTCAGCAACCCATTGAGGACAAAAGCCATAGCTGAAGCCCGCATCAAAACCGACAGAATAGACGCCAAGACCCTAGCGTACCTGCTGAGAGGCGATCTTGTGGCTGAAAGCTACGTTCCAAGCAGAAAGAACCGTGAACGCAGAGCCCTCATTCGACATAGAGCCAGCCTAATGCGAATGCGAGTCGAAGTCAAGAACCGCATCCACGCACTCCTCGACAAGCACGAACTCTTCTACGAGTACACGGACCTCTTCGGTAAACAAGGCCTAGAATGGCTACGAAGTCTACAACTCGCAACCCCAGACCACGAGATACTCCAATCCAGCCTACAGGTCGTGGAGACACTGAACGAACAGATACGATCCATGGACATTCAAATCGCCAGGGACGCCACTACAGAAGACAAGGCGAAGCTTCTCATGACAATGCCTGGGGTCGATTACTACGCAGCCATGGTCCTATTATCCGAGATTGGAGACGTGAAACGTTTCAGCTCAGATGAGAAGCTCGTCAGCTGGGTAGGCCTAGCGCCTCAGGTGCATCAATCCGGCGACTCGCACTGGACAGGTCACATCAGCAGGAAGGGTTCCAAGAGGGCGCGCTGGATTCTCGGTCAATGCGCCCAATCCGCTAGACAACACGACCCTCGAATGCGAGAATTCTACGAACGCATCGAACGGAAGCATGGCTCCAGCAAGGCTATTGTCGCCGTCGCCCGGAAGATGCTGGCAATAATGTACGTGATGCTCATCAGAAACGAACCATACCGTGGAGAGAATCGTGAGCTGACGGAGCAAAAACATAAACGGCTCGACACATTAGCCAACACCACTTGAACGCCACGCAGAAGAACCATCCGCGAAGAACCACACCTAGTCTACAGACTTTTCATAGGTGTGTGCGCACCATTCGACCCACACACACAAATCAAACGAGAACGACGATCTCCAACCGCACCATTGACGAAACTTGATCCATTGCAGCTCAAGCCTTTTTGCTCTATGTACAACGACTTGGATGATTGCCTCTTGACATATCTTCTCGCATCCTGCCAGGAATTAGAATATGAGGAAGAAGGACCAACTCGCGCGAACCTTGTATCCGATCAGAGTACTCATCGTAGACGGTCACATTCACGTCCACAGTATGCCGACTGCTAACAAGGTTCCTCTCTCTGATCGTTCGATCAAAGCTCGTCGCGCTCTGGAAAGGCAATACCCACGTCATGGCCTCTCTAGGCTTAAGTAACGCTGGACTTGCTCCCTCAAGTTCTCTGACTTCTTGGTAGTACAGGAGAGAGGACTCACCCAGATGCGTTCTAAGCATGAAACGCCGGTGGAACGCCTTGGGAACCATTCGAACGTAAGCGAACCATTCTAGCCATATCTGCGAGATTATCAGCGTCTTGCCGCTGTTGTTGATCATGATAATAGGTAAGCCGCCGGCCCGCCTCATCATGTCGTCACTTGATATTATCCAATCAGGCATCGGAGATTTCCAGCTGAATGACGCCCATTTCGGGAACATGATTTCCAATCGCTTTCGGAAAACGAATCCACGGAGAAAACGAGAGACTACCCCGCCGAGGACAGCAAGATAGGACACCGCAAAGGCTCCCGCCAACGGGGCGACAATGCTCACAAGTTGCGAGAACTTGAGAACATAGACAGCACGCACTGAGAGAACGAAGATAACTGCGAAGAAGATCGCTAGAAGAGAACCCGGCGATAATGCAGGGATGAGCCTCCGGGCTACTCTCTCCGAGAAAAAGGGATACTCTCCAATGGTGAACGGAACTGCAAGAAGAAGAAACAACAGAAGTGGCAGCCCAAGTATCGCCAACCAAACATCGTCAAGAAGACATGAGATTACAAGCTCAAGAAATACCTCTAGCGATACCAATGAAATGACAAAGATGAACTTGAGAAATGCGTGTTGCAGCTCCTTTTTCTCTTCGCTGTCCCCGGTAGGGACCTGCGAGTCTGACACCTTGACTCTGGGCGCCGTCAAGTTCCCTACTTCCTGCTTTGACTGAGAAAAGCTCTGCCGATCTACTATATCCGCGATTCATACATAAGAGAGTCTGCAGGATCGTTTGAGAACCCGACCCCGGGGCAAGCGTATCGTGTGTGTGCGCACCAGCCTACCCACACACAACAAGTAAATCTCCGAGCAACTGAAAACTTTGGGTTGGATTGGTTGGGCCTTGACGAATAGCAGGAGAGAGGAGATCAGAGAGGTTGGTTGGCTTTCTTTGGGCGTAGCACTTTCCTACGCTACGAATTTCCTTCCGACAGCGAGGACTGTGTTTCTTATTGGATTCTTCACTGTTCTTGGTATCTTCTTTCTAATTCGCAAGAATCGTATGTTTGGTTTGACATTGATTGTATTCGGGGTCGGATTGTTTGCTCCTACCACAGGTGTGTTTCTTTCTGCCGCCTTCACCATAGCGTTCCTTGTAATTGCCCTAGTAATCTTCTATTACTATATGATGATCGGTTCCCGGTAATTGCTCTTTGACAAATGTGCGTGAATCGGTCTTCGCCGTGCCTCCCTGCAGAAAGATTCCAGGCGACCTTGCGGACACGGTTCTGGTGTGAGGTGCGATTGGATTGGAAATGACAGCAACTAGGAATGGATGGAGATTTCCCGCTAGGAATCGTGGTACCTTGGTGAGTAACACCATCCGAGTTATGAGGAATCTGGCATCTGTTTTCCATTTTCGTTGGCGAGGTTTCGTGGTGATATTGGACCGTTAGGATGGGTGAAAAGTGTGTGTGTGGGTATGCTGGTGCGCGACGACGACGACGAAAAACGCCTCTCCTATTCCTCTCCTCTCCAATGAGGGTTCAAATTTCACCGCCCGCACCAGGAGACCTCACCTCTCATGCTTTCTCGATTGTGACTCGAACCTTCGTACCACCAGGCCAAGGAACATCATGATAAACCCAAACGTGTTCATGGTGATCTCGGAATGTTGCATAACGAACATTCGTCTCGAAAACTATCGGCTTATCCTTCTCACTCATTGACGCTTCACCCTTTGCGTTCCCACCATGCATCGAAGGAGTTTCAGCAGTCCTCACACACCGTTCCCACTGGATTCGGATGTTCTCCCTCACTCTTGGTCATGAGTATCGAGGAGTCCTCGTTCTCGCTTATCTTTTTCGTGCACCTGTCACAGTATTCCTTGATCATTCACGCTTCACCCAAGAAGGACTCCACAATCCTTGCAACGGTCTAGCCAGATTTCGTCGCCCTTGTAGTTGACGATTGTGATTGGTTCAGTTCGTTGATGGAAACACATCATTTCTCTCGCCTTTCTAGATCTAGTCTCTCTTAGTCCCGGTGCTCTATAGAAGTGTCCGTTGTATCGATAGGGTTCCACCCTTCAAGCATAACGTTACCAGACAGATGAAAAAAGACATCCTACAGTTCAGAGTGAGACGTCCGGGGCAACCGCCAGTCATCGGATTGCCACTGCCCGAGAAGATCGACGACGACAAGAAGGCAGATGTGGCTTTTCCCTACTGCAAGGAGATTGAGGATAGGATAGCCGAGTATGCGCTTGAACTGGACGATTTCCAAGTACAGAGTTGCGCCAGAGCACAGGACTACATCAAGACGTTCATGCGAGCTAATGCGCTCCTCAATTGCAGAAGGAAAGTCACTATTTCGGACTTGCTTCTCTATGATCTCGTACACCCGCTGTTCCTGAACAGTATGGGTGAGCTAGGAACTGAGAATCGGGTGCTGTCTCTTATCAAGAAACATCCGGACAAGCCAGACAAAGAGATCATCAAGATGAGCGGCCTTTCCAAAGGAACCTTCTACAAGTACAAGAAGATCCTGCAGGGTAAGGGCCTGATCTAGTGCTCATGCTGAGCCCTGAAACGCTTTCATTCCAAGGCTGCTTGACCGTCATAACGGTGGTACACCGTGCATCACTTCTTGACTCATGGTGTGCTGTGTTGTCGCTTTCCGTTGCGCACAATTCTTAGAATCTCTGTGGTCATTTTCGTGTTGAACTCCCGGACCCTTCCCTTTATTCCGTTGAGTTTGAGCTCCATCACTCGAGCGAACTCGTCGGGATATGCATTCGCCAGGATAATGCGCACAATTCCCACGGGATGCAAGTCAGCTCGAAAACCGGTCCGTTTCTTGAGCTGTTCTTCGACATCGTCAATGTTAAGGTCAAACCGTTTTATCGCACTATCCAGATCTTCAAGATTCCTGACCCCTATGCCCTCAAAATCAGATATCAAATCGGACAGTTCACTAGCAGATATATCCCCGAGCGAGTGTTTGCCGAGTTTTCGATCCTTGAGATACTCCTGCAATGAGACCATGTTTATGGGTATCTTCAGCTTCTCCTCGATCACGCTGGCAGCCACGCGCTCCCTTATCTTACCTTCTTCTCGACGAATGGATTCAAATTCCCGGTCAGCGATTTCGAGCAGCCCACTTAATGCCGCAAAATGGCGTCGAATTTCCAGCGGAATATCTATGTCTGCTTTGTATTGAAAGTCATGTTCGATTTCTGCCCATGCATGTTGCAGGATAGTGCGAATCTGGATTTCGCATTTGAGATCAGCAAATCGGGAGTATTCGACTTGGCCCCTACGCGTGCTATCCATCTGCACAACATAGTGCAACGATGAATAGCCGAATTGGGTTGGCTCATGGATCTTCCTCTTGTCGACTGAATTCTCTTCATCGATCGAAAACGTCTCTCTCACCACATCGGCTACCTTGTCGACATCGGTCGGAAAGTGTGTGATTATGCGAACACCAGAAAGGTCGGTAATTTGCCTCAATGGATCTGTGTAGGGAGGAACAGCTCTTTCGAGTTTCCTTTTGAGGCTACTGGGCTTCTTGGGACGCGCCTCTATTGAGTGGATCTTGATCGCCGTTTGCTCCAGAGCCTTGTGCAAGATTGTCTTAACCGCTTGTCCGAAATCTTCGTAGAGTTTGGACTGCCGCTCATACTCTTCTACAATCTTGCTGTAGTCCAAGTCCTAGCTGACCCTCCTACTAACTACGCTCGATGAATGAAAAGCTGTTTATGTCCTCCAGTGCATTTTGTGCTAGCTCCGATCAATTCTGAGGCTAGACTCCATGGTCACGGAGATACCGCTTATCAATGGTTCAGGCTGGGCAGTGGAACTGGTCTCTTTGGTTGTGGACGTGTTGTCCAAGAATCTCGGACGCACGAAGAGAGATCAACGTGACTTGCTCAGAAAGAGGCTTGAAGCCAAATTCATCCAGAAAACCAAAGATGGCTGGCTCACCAAGGAGGGCAGTCTTCTCAAGACCGAAGCGGCGCTCCGCAAACACCTCGATTGGACTTGGCTCGACCAATTCACCATTCCGATGTGCAGTCACTTGGGAATTGTCGTAGTGACCAAACAGAGCTACAGACTTACCAACTACGGTGGAAGCCTAGCGGAAAGACTGAACGATCCGAGTTTCGAGGACGCTCTGCGTTACGTGATAATTCGCATGGACGAAGACAACTGGAAGGTGCTCAGAACCCTCAGAAAATCGCCCCTTGAGTTTGCAGCACTTAGGCAGGGACTTGATCAGGCGAACGTGCGTGTTAGGAAGGACGACCATCTCAAGAAGTACTTGCACCTTCTTGCCACAGTGGGTCTGGTGAAAGAACACACAAGAAAGCCCGTTCTGATGTATGAGATAGACGAAGAACGCTATGAACGCTGCAAGAGTCTACTAAGATACAAGAACTATCAAGATGTTCCTGACAGGGAGTTTGTCGAACACCTGTACGTAGTTTACAAGGATAGAACGAAGTCAGGCTCCCCCTTTGTAGATATCGACGATCTAAGATCAGCTGTGAGTCGTGCTCTCAATTGGCCCGAATATTTCTTCACCCGTCGACTGGAGGCAATACCCCTTCAGGTAGGCCGGTATCAACTTCTGTTCTCACAAGCGGCATTCCCGAGGGGCAAGATTGGCGTTGAGAGAAAAGGGCGTTACTATAACTACCTTTCAATCTACTTGCGCTCCAAATAGCCAAACTCTAAATCTCAATCACACTCCCATATTCCGGTGAGACATAATGCCTGAGAAGCACGATCTGTCAAGAAACCCATTCGACGAGGGTAGATTCGACCACGAAATGGTCGGACGCCAATCTGAGATGCAAAGGCTTTTTCGCCTAGTGGAGGAGGCAGCAACCCAACAGAACTCTGCAATAGTTCCCATAATCGGACCTTACGGAATGGGAAAGACGTTTACGTTGCTAAATCTTCGTTCGCGATTCAGGAAGCGGTCAGCACCATTCAAAGACAGGAAGATTTTCGGAGTCTACCTAACCGCAACACGAGAACGCTTCCCCTCCAAGTATCCGGTGTACATTTTCAACAACGTTGTGGAGGACATGGGCGAAAGAGGCATTCGTTCGCTCGCGAAAGAGGTTCCAAGCGACCCGAAATCGATGCTACAGAGCCTTCAAGAACCCGATTTCAGGAATGCGATGCGATTTCTGTCCAATGACGAAAACCCGAGTATCATTTGGAATTGGCTGCGCGGAGGCTCCATCCCGGCCAAGAAAGCAGCTGAGATGAGCATATCGGGTAAGATCTCCGGTGATGAACAAGCCAAGAGAATGTTGCTGGATCTTTGCCGGTTACTCAAGAAGTTGGAATACGATTCATTCATTCTACTGATCGATGAACTTGAGCAGGCCTATGCTCAAGGAGAAGCATACACAAAAGTCATTGTATGGGTTAAGCAGTGGTTCGATCAGATCAACCGAACAATGAGTGAGTCGCCGGATAGTGTTGTTCCAGCAATTACGATGATAGGTTGCGCACCAGAGACTTGGAGCGCGATAACCGCTGGTGCAGACAAGGGTAGGGGACGCGGGGCTTACGGGCAAGTCGCCGCATTTCTTGAACGTATCCCGCGTGAAAACATAGTCGAACTCGGTCCGTTGGATTCAGATGAAGTCAAGCTCCTTCTTGAAAAGTTTCTCGAATCCGCAACGAAGCGGAAAAGACCAAGCCCACTGTATCCTTTCGACAACGACAGCGCGAAGATCGTGTTCGATACCTCTCAGGGTGTTCCGAGAATGGTGATCCGTCTTGCGAGAATACTGTTGCGCGAGGCCGATCGCGAGAACAAACCAGTGAACAAAGATAACGCCGATCGTTGGTTGAGGCTTGCAAAGATAGCGGTAGACTAACTCAGCTGCGTCTTCGGAATGAACGCTGTCATCACAACTGAACCGAGGGAGCGGCTGTTGGTCGTTCCCAAGACAAGAATAAGGCTGAATATTCTTGTGGAACACCCGAAGAGCAGTTGGAGAAGTATCGGAGTCAAGCTAAACTACAATCCAGTTCTCGCAATGGGTCCATCCGAGCATCAGATCACCGGCAAGAATGATGTCGGCATGAGTTCTCTGACTGAGGAAGTCATTGCGCCAAGCAAGTTGGGAGAATTTCCGATAGGTGAAGTTGTCATAACGATAGATGGTGATGAACGTTCACAGTATCTACCCACAATGAGAGTTTTGTCGGAAGACGGGTACTTTGAGGAGATGGTGGCAGAAAAGCTACGCGAACTTGAGTTTGAGGCAGTGAGGTTAGGTGGTCCCAGCAAACCGGACGTTGAAGCCGCCCCAAAGAAGGACCCATCTCAGAGAGTCCATCTGGAAGCTACGTTGGAAGACAGTTATGAGATATCGAAATTCAGGAACGATGTCAGCAAGTTCCGAGAGTGGAGAAGAATCAGACAGTACAAACGTCTCATCATAGTAACATACTCCAACAGGATTACCGATGGCGTCGCCAGACAATTCAGACGCACACACGACCCGATATCGCTCATCAAATTCAAGGATTTGGAGAAACTGGCATCCGATTTCAGAAAGGGGTTGCTCAGCATATACCAAGTTCAATGGATATTGCTAGGACACACCGGAATCATTCATCTGGAGTCCCTGACTTGAATAGCAAGAGCGGTTTTCTACAGAAGGTGCTAGCCCCACAGACGGTGAGAGTTTCGGTACACTTCGAGCCGGGAGTCAGTGCAGTAGCTGAGCAAGTTGATGTCCTCGCATACGTGAAACAACAGGAAGTCTCCAGAATTATCTATGCAGGCGACCTGCAAGTTGAAGAGATCGGGCGAATGGCCAGGCATTTTCGCAAGTTTCAAGGACTTAGCAGGGTCGAGATTCTACAGAGGCTCCAGCCTAGCTTACAAAAGGTCACAGGCAGACCACTAGCAGAAGGAAATCTCAGAAAATACGCAAAGGATGCTCTTCGCCTCATGGCCGCTCTAGAGTTGATTGACGGCGATTTCTATATCACTCTAGACGGTGGCAAGCTGTGTCGTTACCTTGATACAGACAAGCAGAGATTCATCGACTATTCTGCGAAACTCCTTCTTACGAAGGCTGGTTGGCTGGCTGTAGTAACGGAGGTAAACCAACTTAGGCGCGGATTCTACTATGCCGCATCTCAGAAGCTACTCGTAGAGACAGTCTTTGTAAATCTGAAGGAGCGCAAGCTGATCAAGAGAAATGATTCGTGGAGAATGGCCGCGCTCATCGACTGTCTTGTCTACATGAAGATCCTGAAACCATGGGATTCAGTTTCGAAGAGGTATGACGTGGACTTGGAGCGCTTGTATGACATACTTGCGCGCAAAACATTCACTTAATGGTGACAAAAGCACAAACGCGTTACAATCTGTGTTAAGTTAACTGTAAACCATTTCTGTTATTAGCTCTGTTCGAGGAGTTGTTGGATAGAAGGCCTGGTTGATGAGTAGAGCACTGCGAATCAATCGCCTGAATAACCTCTCAAACGCGCAATGGCTGCGCCTCACAAGTAGTGTATGGCGCAACGGCGATGATGATTATCGGACGCAAAATACGTTGTCATCGAATCACAAACCTCTGTCATCTGTTCCTTTTCCGACGCTGATCAACAGCAATCCCCAGCCCCCGGATGAGCTGAAACGGCAGCATCCAGCTACTTTCGCCGAGTCCGACGTACGGAAATTGATCCTTTTCTTCACGAAGAAAGGTGAGACGGTTCTTGATCCTTTTCTTGGTTCGGGTTCCACCTCACTTGCATGCTATCAGACCTCGCGGAACTGTATTGGCATTGAACTTTTCCGAACGTGGGTTTCGCTATCAAAGAGGCGCCTAATGAAAGCTTGTGGCCGTTCGGTGAAGAAGTGCAAGACTACTGACCTGCATGATGTATCAATTGATTTGAGAAAAGGGCTGCATTACGAGCTTCTATGCGGCGACTCAAGGATCAGGCTGAATGACGTCGGCCGAGAATCGATAGATTTCGTCATGACAAGTCCGCCATACTGGAATATCTTGGCGAAAGATGGAGACCACAAGGTACTGCGCACGAGGAAGAAGCACGGCCTTCCGACCAACTATGGAAATTCAGCCAGCAATCTCGGAGAGGTTGCATCGTATGCTTCGTTCCTAATCGAACTACGGAAGGTTTTCCTCGGCTGTGCGCGAGTGTTGCGAGCGGGCAGATACTTGTGCGTGATAGTTGCCGATTTCCGTCATGGGGACAAGTTCTATCCATTCCATAGCGATCTGATCGAGCAAGTGGAGACGTGCGGGTTAGGGCTGCAAGGAATTACGGTGATTGCTCACAATAGCAAACACTTGTATCCGTATGGAATGCCCTACGCTTATGTGTCAAATATCCATCACAGCTATGCACTGATTTTCAGAAAGAGGGACGGTCATAATGCGCATCATGTCGAAGTCATGAATGAAGTGTCTCAAGAAACGCACACCAGATCGGCCAGAAGAGCCTACATAATCTGAAGGCGCTGTGAAGGACAGTAAACGAGGTCAATGCAACCAAAGCACAATTGCGGCGGTTAGCAGCCGGAGTGTCCGGGTTGATGGAACCCAGCTGGCAGTTCGTATTTGTCACAAGAGAACCATACTTGTGCTTGAGACTAACTCGGGGGAGTGGTTTCGTCATCGGGCATCATAATGCGGGCTTCAATACGTGAACCGTCAGGAGGGGCGTGTTTTCGTCGTCGTCGGGTCTCTCTTGTCGCATCGCATCAAAGAACGGGCACCTATCCCGAAAATCATTTGTTCTCATGGGTGCAATGCTTCGTGGAGATGGGATGCATCATCTAGGCCACCTTCCTGCAGAGTGGCCATGTTCCGGAATGAACGGCTCGGGAAAAAGGAACTACGCTGTAGGGACCAGCAAATGAGCATTGATGAGGAAACCGTTCGGGAACGCCAAGCACGAGTGGCAAGGGCGGGGGGAAGATGGGAGGAGTACGTGAGGCTCTTTCTCATTGAGAACCTGCAGAATACGGGCATAGATGTAATCTATGGTAAGAACGAAAGCGCAGTGAGAAACAGAAGTTCGACTTTGTGGAAGATGCTTTCACTCCCACTCAAATCTTCGACGCTTCAAGAGTATGTGTGGGGTGATATTGACCTATTAGCTGTCAGGGGAGAGATCCCGATTTCAGTCATAAGCTGCAAAGTAAGTCTGCACGGACGCTTCACTGAGACCCTATTCTGGAGCTTGCTCTTCAGGGCACTCACGCGCGTGAAGGTCGTGCTAGCGACACCTGATGGAGGTCGCGGAACAGAAGGAGAATGGAAATCAGAGTGGGGCACACCTGATGAACCCACAAAAGATAGGCTCTTGGCGGAATCATATCTGGAGGGCGTCTACGTACAGAACGTGGATGCCTTCTGCAGAGACATCAAACCTGCAGAGGGCACCAATTTGGGCGGGATAGTCAGACCATTGAACGAGCTACCGCAGGATCTCACTCTATGGGCTCAAGAAAGTTCGAGGCACGTATATGTAAAGTAAGGCTAGAGAACCTCCTCTAGGCGTTTCTGGAAGATCCCGTGTTCCTTCAATCTTTCCACAGCCAACCGGCAGTATTTCTCGTCGATCTCCACTCCAGTACCTACTCTGTCCGTTTCCATACATGCAATCAGGGTTGTGCCGCTTCCAAGGAATGGATCTAAGACAGTATCCCCGACGTAACTGAACAATTTGATACATCTTCTGGGGAGTTCGATCGGGAAAGGTGCCGGATGGCCGATCTTGCTCCGGCTTTCCCCAGAAAAGTTCCACACCCCGTTGGTCCATTCAATGAATTCATCTCTGCTGATGTCTGACTTGCCCTTACGTGCTTTCTCCCAATTCTCCTTGTACATGACGAGCACGACTTCAACGGGGGCTATCACGTAGGGAGCAGAGGCGCTCATCCATGAGCCCCAAGCCGTGCGCCTCGAAATGTTCTGTTCGTTCCAAATGATTGTCGAGTGGTACTTCCAGCCTACCTGCTTGGCAATCGTTGTGATATCCGCGCAAACACTCTGCTGGCCTCCCTTGTTCTTGTCCAAAGGAACATTGAGGCAGAGTCTCCCGTGTGGCTTAATGAGTTCGTGGCACCGTGTCAACCATCTCTTGGTGAACTCTAGGTATTGATCGTATGGAATGCTGTCGTCATAGTTCTCGTACTTGATATCAACACCGTAGGGTGGAGATGTGACGATGAGGTCCGTTTCGCCGGTCTCTCGAAACTTCAGAATGTCCTCGTTATAGACACGTACTGAGTTGGCACTGAAGTAAGGCTTAGACGTTTTGTTCACCCTTTCGGTTTGGCCCAGATCTCTGCAGATCTCCCCACTGAGCTTCAGAGCGGGAGTTGTTCATCCTATATGAAAGACCTTGTGCTTGCCGCGACCACGTCCAGTGAGAGGTTTCGTGTCCGCGCTTTCAAACCTGCTCCAAAGGACACCGTATAGTCTTCGAAGGAGAGCTTCCTGCCTAGTTTTCGTAGTTATTCCCATCGTTTGAGAGGCGAGCGAGCGTCGTCGGAAACCTTGGTGCGAGCATCGTAATTTGAACCCTCGTGGGAGGAGTGATTTTGTGTGCGCGCGCACAACGAGACCCGCACACTCTGACATTCACGAGACTAGAACGACAGATCAGAACCTATCCAGCGACGCGATATTGTTCATTTGACTTCTCTGGAGAAACTGACGGACGCAGTCATGCCCCAGCCTTTTCCTTCTGAGAGCTTGTACCTTATCGTTACTTCGTCCGGGGCAGCGTGTTTCCATCCAGTTGGTGGCCGTTCTCTCAAAGACTCGTCTATGCAAAACTTGAGGATGTCGACAGGGATCATTTCCATGGCAATTTCGGTACTGCCGAAGGAAGCCAGGTAGGCTTGGAGCCTTTCCGAAGCAATGGGCATCTGGCCCTGCCTCATCACATAGTCAAGCTCGACAGTCGCCACATCTGCGACGTTAGTGAATGGGCATATTGACCTGAAATCCTTGAACCTCAAGATGGTCTTATTGTCTATCTGTTCTTGTGCAACTAGCTCAACCATTCCGACTAGACGCCTTCTTCACTACTGAAATCTCGGTCGAAGTTAATGGAGCTTGCTTACTGAGCCAGCATCACAATACCAGATTTCGAATAGTCAATTTGAATTTACGATACACTTCATTGTACTAAGAATTGCAGGCCGGGAGCGTTTGGGGGGTTGTTAGGCGGCCCTCCCCTAACGATGGGAGCGGAGCAGGCGTATTTTCGTCGTCGGGTATGCTGGTGCGGGCACCTGAATTTGAACCCTCATCGGAAAGGCAGTCGTCCGTGCGCCTCCATTGGACTCGCACGCGGAACTATCTATCCTGCGTCAATGGTTGATCATTTCTGATAGTCCGTAGACGATGAATGAGATCCCGATCGCGCTCTCGAGTGTCAGCGTGACAATAATCATGATAGGAGGTCTGAATTCCAGACTGGCGACACTAGATAATATGCCGTCAACGGAATAGACCGTGTCTAAGCGGATAATCTGTACCATTGGAAAGCGACTTCATACACGGTATGCCTTTGTGCCAAAGCGAAACGATGAGACAGTTTCGCGCCTATCGATATCTGATCTAGAGTGGGCTCTGCTCCGTGCCATCTCGTCGCGGATCGTGAGCGGTTGTGAGTTAGCCGCCGACTACTTCCAGAACACGATGACCTGCAACCCGCCTATGCTTCATGGGGATTCGTCCAATCTGGAAGAAGTTGTCTCGAGCGAAGAAGCCCACGGTGCCGCATGAATAGCACAGCGCCCCTACCTTGCGTGGGCTGCCTGATTCAAAGTAGACCGTAAACTGAACGCTCCCGCAGGTTGGGCATGGGTTGTGGATGGTCTTCTCGAAGTTTGGGCGGACATTCCTATGCTTTGCCGGCCTGCTTGGCTGATCGCTCCTCTTCATCATGGCCCATCGCTTAGGTGAAGGCACTGCAATGCCAATGAGGGTTTCAGACTGATGCTTGACAAAGAGCAAGCAATCGGCCCCCCATCTTTTCGATCAAACAAGTATTCATTAGAATAGGTTCAGGCTCACCCCAAGTCAATGCTATCCATGATTCACAAAGCCCGCCGTGCGGGTGTGAAAGAAACAAGCATTGTCTGTTTCTCAGGGGCAGGGCGCCGGGTGGTTTGAGCCGATATGCATTGCCTTTATGGTTTGGCGTCGCGGGTCAGGTACAAACCCTCGTTTTGCGCCGTGCTTTCGCTCAAGATCGGCTCAAAGGGTAGCAAGAGGGTTCAGAGGCGATTATGCTAAAATGCGTTCTAGGAGATGCGAGCTAGCTGGAAATCGGGGACGCACAGAAATGCCGCTGGGGTGAGCCCCGTAGTCCAGGTCCAGCAAGACCCTCCTATATTAAAGCGGCAAATCAGCTGACATCCGCTAGATATTGATTGGCTGTCCAGTTGCTCGTGGTCTGACCTGTCGCCTCGAATAATGAGAGAGGAAAGCTCTACGATGGGTCGATTGAAACGTCTGCATCTCCTCGGGCCCGCCACCTTCCACGAGTGGCAGTGTCACTTTTCCGCTGCCGTTCATTCGGGACGAAAACGTCGTGTGTGCTTAGTGCTCGATTGCGCCCAAGTGTTGTGCGACCCCATCGCGTTCATGTAAGAGTTAAATGTGCAGGACATGTAACCTGTACATGTAAGTGGTCACCGGTGGGTAAGGTTGTCCAAACCGAAGTTGATCCTTCGGAGTATGAAGTTCTGGAGAAGATTGTCAAGAAGCGGCGGATGACTATCAAGGACGCCGTTAGAGAGGCGGTTACGAGTTGGATCGGTCTGCAGACACCGCTTGAAGAGGACCCGTTATTCAAACTCAAGCCCGTAGCAACAGGAGTGAAAACCGAGTCTTCGAGGCTTGACGAGGCCTTGTACGGCAGGCGGGGCAAGTGAAGATCTTTCTTGATACCTCTGCACTGTTATCCTACTACAACAAGGACGATGCCTCGCATGCCGCTGCCAGCCAGGTCATGAACAAATTCCTAACAGGTGAAGTGCCTGTAACCAAGTTCTTCATTTCAGACTACGTCTTTGACGAGACGGTTACTGTCATCGAGTGCGTTCTTGGAAAACATGACCTAGCAATCGAGGTCGGAGAGGCGCTTAGGGCGTCTCCGCGTACGATGATGTTGCGTGTTGACGAGCCGACTTTCGAAGCCTCCTGGAAGCTTTTCAGAGGCATGCGGGGAGTGAGCTTCACGGATTGTACATCATTCGTTTTGATAAGGTCCCTCGGGCTGCAAGCTGCATTCACGTTTGACCGTCATTTCAGGAAAGCGGGGATCAGAACGATACCTTGAGGTGGAGTCGAACTGGGGGGCTCCAACGATTACTCACGTGCCGCGACCGCACTAAGGCGACTGGCACCCACGGTCCCGCCATGTCGCCCAAATCATCTTTCAATTCTACCATGGACCGATTGAAACTTGTCCAAATAACCGCTCGCGCGGGCTCTAGCGTTACGATGACATCCGGGCGCTGATGCAGCGGAAATTCAATTGACTGGTCTTATCTCGAATCCATTGCGGCCGACAAGGTTGAGGCGGAGGAAATGAGGAACGTAGCGCGTGTCCTTCGACTACTCTAGGGCGTGGCCGAGGTTCATGATCGTCACTAGCCTAATGTTACGCCATGGTTCACAATACCAGTCGTCTTCAAGGGGAGCTATGAGCAGTATTCCCGGATGATTTCGCGGTAGACGTGGGCTGAGGTGAACACATTTTCGAGGCTGACGTACTCGTCAGCCGAGTGTGCCACGCCAATATCTCCGGGGCCGAACAGACAGGTTGGTATCGAGCCCAGCTGAGAGAGGACGGCGCCGTCCGTCCAGTAAGGAACCCCAATCACAGGTGCTCTTGTCCCCGTCTTCTCAGCAAGGGCCTGCTGCGCTATCTGCACGATCGGCTCAGACTCGGCTGTTTCGAGAGGGAGCATATCGTAGGGGCTTCGGGCCGTCGCGTTGAAGTTCGGGGTCTCCTCCTTGATGGTCTTGAGGATGTCTTCGATCTCAGCCATAACTGATGCGACCGACTCTCCAGGGAGAGTCCGTCTCTCAAGCCTCAGCATACAGCGCTCGGGAATTATGCTCCAGTCAGTGCCGCCCTGAATTGTTGACGCGTGGATCTTGGGCGTTCCCAGAAGCGGGTGCACCCGGCCTCCGAGTTCCCGTTGCAGTCTCTCGGTCGCTGATATGATCTTCGCGGCGTGGACGATAGCGTCCACTCCTTTCTCAGGCACCGAACCGTGCGCGGCCTTTCCTTTGACTTCAAGTTCGATCCAGACGAACCCTTTGTGAGCTGTAGCCACCCTCATGTTCGTGGGCTCGCCGACGATTGCCGCGTCGGCCTTGTACTCTTGGACGAGTTTCTTGATCCCGATGCTCTTGTACTCCTCATCAACCACGCCGCTAAAGACGAGGTCTCCGCGGAGTCTGATCGCTGAATCGATTATGGATTTTACGGCGCCGATCATGGCTGCGAGCGCTCCTTTCATGTCGCACGCGCCTCGACCGCGTAGTAGGCCGTTCTGAATGGACGGTTTGAATGGGTCGATGATCATCCCGTCCACGCCGACGGTGTCCAGATGGCCGTTCAGCATCAGGCTTTGTCCGCCGCCTGAGCCCTTCATGATCGCGATAACGTTGCTTCTCTCGTCGGTCACAGGCTGCGTTCGGACCTCAAGGCCGCCTATGGAGTCAAGTCGATCGTGGAGAAGCTTAGCAATGGCGGTCTCTCCTGGGCCTCTGCCAAGGGTTGGGTTCACACTGTTAGTTGCCACAAGTTCCTTCAGCAAATCCACAACGTAGGTCTCATCTATGCCGCCCGCCGGGTCCATGCGCATCACAGCTCCATGCTCAGGGGTCTGCGATTACAGGGTTTCGGGGCCCCATTTCAGTGAATCGGGGCCCCAAATCACATCTTCGGCTTCGAGATGATGAAGGCGAGTATGCCAACGATCGCGACCGAAGACATGGCCAGGCTGTAGGTGAACGCGGCGCCCACCGAGAACTGATCCCAGAGCGCCCCGAACACGAAATTCGCCACGAGCGAACACGTGCCGATCACAAGATAGTAGACGCTGTATCCAGTTCCCTTCAGTTCAGGCGGCACAAATGAAGGAACCAGAGCTCGCTGCATCGTTTCCGTGATTCCGATGTACGCCCCGTAGATGAAAGCGATCACAAACGCCACCAAGGCGCCCTCGGTCGTCATGAGTCCCGCTAAGGAAGCGACGAAGAAGATTCCGAAACTCGCCGCCAGAAGCTTATCCTTTCCAAGTCTATCGGACAGTACGCCTGCCGGAAACCCCACCACAACGGTGGCCACGTTCAGCGTAGCGTAGACTAGAGGAATAGTGTCGTTCGCAAGTCCGAGAGCGCTCGCCTTCACTAGGATGAACGAGAAGTTGTATGCGCCGAGGGCGAAGATTCCCATCACGAGCAGGTAGATCTTGAACCTTCTCGTGAGAACCGTCCTGGCGTTCTTGAATAAGGGTGTCGAGGTCTTCGGTCCTCTTCGATCTTTAACGAAGAATACGAGAACGATAAGCGACAGTGCGCCTGGGATCAGCGAGATCCAGAAGATCCCCCTTGCTCCGAAGAATGGTACCAGCAGAAAAGCTAGGACTGGCCCAAGGACGGCTCCAACCTGGTCGGCAGAGCGATGTAGTCCAAATGCTGTTCCGCTCTTGGCCTCTTTCACAGATTCGCTGATCAGCGCGTCCCGGGGCGATGTTCGGATGCCCTTCCCTGCTCTATCGGTCAACCTTACGACGAGCGCGTCGGTCCAGCTTGTTGCAAGGGCAAAGAGAGGCTTAGCGAGTGTCGAGAGTCCATAGCCAAGGAACACAAGTGGTTTACGGCGGCCGAGTCGATCGGAGATCGCTCCTGAGAATACACGGAACATGTAGTTCAGGAATTCTGCGGCACCTTCCATTAGACCGAGCAGTTCCTTCGTCGCGCCAAGCTGAGTAGTGACGTAGAGGGGAAGGACGCCAAGGATCATCTCCGTTGAGACGTCCGTAAACATGCTGACAATTCCAAGATTCGCGACATTCTTGAGCCCAAGCTCTTTAGTCCGCTCTGCGTCGGAGGTGATACTCTTCGCTGTCACAGCACTCGAGCCTCACGAATCATCGATGTGAATAGGCACGACGTGAGATCCACGTGTTTAACTTCTTTCCTAGATGATGCAAGCACTCTCCACACGTGGCCGCGAGTGGAATCAAACGAAGTATTTGCGCAGTTCCGCTGCGACATCTTCAGGGGAGTCAAAAACCTCGCCCTCATCGAGGAAGTATCGAAGTCCCCAAATGTCATTCACGTTTTGAGCCTGAAAGCCGTATCTTGAGGCAACCTTCAACACGACCGCCATATGCGGTGAGGCTTCTCCGAAGGGTGAAGAGAAGACTATGGCGTTGAAGCTTCGTATGCCTAGCTCATCGTAGTACTTCATTACGCGTGAGAGTCCGTCAGCCAGATCCGACAATGCGCTTCTTGAGATGTTCGTCAGATCAGCGCTGTCAGATGCGATGCCCCAGGCTTCGTCGGAGCCTGTGGGCGAATACGCCATGATCCAGTTCGACTCGCCTAGCGGTCCCAGATAGCGGTCTATGCGCGTCTTCTCCTCATTGACCAGATCTTTCCAGCAATTGGAGCCGTGGGCATTCCAGTACTGTCGCGCTTTCATGTCAACTTCGGCGAGCATGTCGAATGCGTGATCGCTCGCCAGTGCTTGCATGTGAGGGTGCACAACCGTCGAACCCGCAGGCGGGAGACAATTCATCAGTACTGCACCGTATCTGGCCTGAGGATTCTTCTCGTGCACGACGCGGAGGTATCGGGTGGAGGCTTCAAGCGCGTCGGCGAGAATTCCCGTCGTGAAGTCCTTCGGTCTGAGATAGTGACTGTTCGTGATCACAGTGACGGCGTTGAATTCAGAGTGGGCGAAAAGGCTCGGGAATGTCCTCGCCTCACCGACCTGTATGCTCCCTTCCGGCACAAATTCAGCGGGGAACTTTGGCGTGGACTTCCCAGCCTTCTCCGGGCAAAACGGACAGCTTTCGCGCGTCCGCTGCGCCGTTTCATCAAGCAGCTTCTCGTCTGTCTGGTAGTAGCGCTTCACGTACTCCCGCCTACCCCTCAACACTACGCTTCCCCGGCCAGTGAGCGGATCTCGTCTATGTTCAACTACTTGCTCATCCAGTTCGAAGTTCTTCAGAGGGGAGTGCAGTCTTGCGGTTCTCTTCTCGGACACGAATTCCATGTGCACTACGTTGTTTGGTCAGTCCAATAATGGGTTTCTGTCAGGGAGAACGACGTGTGCCAGCACTCGCACGTGATCACGCTTGTTTGAAATACCTCGATGAGCATCAATGATTCGATTGGCGTTCCATTAGGTGATCATACGTGAGTGTTCTGGCGAGAAGTGAGATCCTTCGAGAGATCAAGGCAAGAAGAGTCAAGATTGAACCCTTCAGACGAAGCTGCGTCAGAGCCGCTTCGATCGACCTGCACTTGGCGAGTGCGTTTCGCGTCTTTCAGTCGCCTCACAAAGTCATACCGGTGACAGATCTGACGGACTTCAAGAGGGCGACGAGAGGAATCCGCGTTCCACGTGGGTCGGGCGTCCAGTTGAGTCCAAGCGAGACGGTCTTGGGCATAACGGATGAGAAGGTGACACTCCCCGACAACATTTGCGGATGGCTCGAGGGACGCAGCCGTTTCTCAAGGCTGGGCCTGCTCGTTCACATATCGGCGAGCTTCGTACAACCAGGAATTGCCAATCATCAGGTTTTGGAGCTGAGCAACTTCGGGCCGTCTCCACTTGAGATATTCCCAGGCACTGCTGTTTGTCAAATTATTCTCCAAAAGACGATAGGAACAGGCCACTATCGGGGGCTCTTCGAGAACCAGACCCCCGAGAACTTTGCCAAGAACTGAGTGGTTCCCGTTCTTCCATAACTGTTTTACCCTGCCAAGCTAGCGGCTTGATGAGGCGTTTCGATTGGCTGGGGTCTACGATTCTGCTATGCGGTTTGACAAGAGGGTCAGGTTTGCTGCGGTTGTTGACAGCCAGGGAAGGATACTTGAGGGTGGAATGCGTGCTGAGGTTGAGCCTATCGAACCGCTCGAGAGAACACCGGAGATCATTTCTCAGTTGATCGCTCACAAGTCGGCTGAGGATAGGGCAGTATTCTTCGGTGCCCCTGAGTACTCGATCCTCGTCCACGAGAAACTGATCGCTGTTATCCTCTATCTGGAGGATGGTTTCATTCTGGTGACGACTCAGCGGCCGTTTCCGCTGGCCAAACTGACTGTCCTCGCTGAGCGACTGGTCAAGGCACAAGCTAGAGCTGGCAAGAGGCCTTAGCTGATGAGTGACACCAGGGTGTCCATGACAGGGGTTCCACTTGCTGACTTTTCGCGGCTCTTGCATCCGTACAATGCGACCCTAGTTACCTGCCAAGGGAAGACTGGTCCACCGAATGCCCTGGCGATAGCGTGGATCATGCCCGTAAGCACGAACCCGCCGATGTTGGTGTTCGCCATCCGCAGGGGACGCCATTCCTACAAGCTCTTGAAGGAGACACGAGAATTCGTCGTCAATATTGCAGGATTTGACTTGGCGAATCAGGTTCTCTACTGCGGGCGTAGGTCCGGAAAGAATGTGGACAAGTTCAAAGAAACCGGCCTCACAGGCGGAAAAGCAAGGAAAGTAAACGTTCCAATCGTCAGCGAGTGCACGGCTCACATTGAATGCAAGATGGCCGAGACTATCCGAAAGGGTGACCATGTACTCGTGATAGGCAAGGTGTTGGCGGCCTATGTCCGAAAAGAAGCGTTCCAGAGGCTGTATGATCTCAAGAGATTCAAGCCGCTACTTCACTTGGGAAACGATGTCTTCACGACGACCTCGACAGAAACCATTGAGCCGAAACTGGACTAGTAGCCCAGCACCAATTGACGCAAGAGCAGGGTCAGGATTCTGTTCTCATACGCGAAATCGATGTGGCCATGATTTCAACTGGCATCCGACTGCACGTGGAAGAAACTTGGGTGTGGTACACCCTAACTTGGGTGTGGTACACCCTAACTTGGGTGTGGTACACCCTAACTTGGGTGTGGTACACCCTAACTTGGGTGTGGTACACCCTAACTTGGGTGTGGTACACCCTA